>Ga0207927_1000884_pt1 | contig 12841 bp, 15 predicted proteins | sample NGESurdeep072012_2_FD_184456 | JGI IMG/M metagenome (GOLD analysis project Ga0207927, IMG submission 184456) | Arctic peat soil microbial communities from Barrow, Alaska - NGEE Surface sample 210-2 deep-072012 (SPAdes) | ecosystem: Environmental > Terrestrial > Soil > Wetlands > Peat ... | reverse complement strand
CTCCCGGTCCTACCGCCGCCGGCGGGCGTCGTCCCCGCCGGCACTTCGCCCGTGGGCGCTGGAGTGACAGGCGCTTCGGTCGCAGGCGCTTCGGTCGCTGGCGTCGTCCCTGGAGTGCGTGTCGTGCTCGGTGTGGTCGTCGTCGAGGTGCTCGCGGTGCTCGGAGGCGTCGAGGTACTGCGGGTGCTCGTCGTCGGAGTCGGCGCAGGCAGCAGCCGCAGCCCGGCACTCGGGGGTTCGGAGGCCAGGCCGATGTGCTGGCGCACGAGCTGGCTCGTCCCCCACGTGATCGCGGCAGCCACGGCGATGCCGAGGATGGCCGCGATGGCTGTGAGCACCATCCGCCTCGCACCGCTCATGGTCGCGTCACCGGGAACTCGAGGCTCGCCACAGTTCCGCCGCCGGGCCGCGCCGCCAGGCGCGCCTCGCCGTGCCATGCCCGCGCGAGCGTGCGGGCGATCGCCAGGCCGAGGCCGCTCCCCCGCGGTCCCTTCCGGCCCGCCCGTCCGCGGTGAAAGCGCTCGAACACGAGCTCCTCCTCCCCCGCAGCCAGCCCTGGGCCGTGATCGCGGACCTCGATCAGGCCGCCGCTTGCCGCGAGCGTCACCTCGCTGCCCGTCGGCGAGTAGTTGAGCGCGTTCTCGATCAGGACGTCGAGGGCCCGCTCGAGATCGGCGCTCGCGCACCACGCGACACCCGCGCCGCGACCTTCGCAGCGCAGCGCAATTCCCCGTGCCTCAGCCACGCCGCTCCAGCGCTCCTGAGCGCGCTCTACGGCCTCGGCGAGGTCGATCCGCTCTCCCTCGAGCTCGCGGTCCTCTGCCTGGCTGAGGACGAGCAGCTCATCGACGATCGCCGCCAACCGGTCGATCTCGGCGATGCCGGCGCCCAGATCCGTCCTGACCGCCATCGACGAGTCGGCCGCGCTCGCCTCCTCGAGGCGCAGGCGCAGGCCCGTGAGGGGGGTGCGCAGCTGATGGGAGGCGTCGGCGATGAACTCGCGCTGGGCACCGATCAGGCGCTGGTTGCGCTCGGCCATCTCGTTGAAGGACGCGCTCAGCGAACGCTGCTCGGAGCTGCCCTCCACGACGGCCCTGGCCGACAGATCGCCTCCGGCGATCCGACGCGCGGCCCCCTCGAGGCGCTTCAGCGGCCGGGCCACCTGGCGGGCTATGACGCCGCCCGCGAGCAGGCCCAGCAGCAGCACGGTGCCCGCCACCAGGATCAGCTTCCGCACCGTCCCGGAGACGGCGTTCTGGACGGCGGCCACGCTCTGTGTGATCCGCACGGCGCCGACCGTGGCTCCCCGACGCAGGACCGGCACGGCCGTCGCCAGGATGCTCTCGCCCAACGTGTGGCTGGTGCGCTGAGTCTGCACCGAGCGGCCTCGCAGTGCCGCCGCGATCTCGGGCCGGCTGAGGTAGCTGCTTCCGCGGGTCGAGGGACCGGTGCTGTCGGCCAGCACGCGCCCCCGCGTGTCGACGATCAGTACACGCCCGCGCACCGAGTCCCCGCTCGAGCGCGCGACTATTTCGAGCTCGCCAGGGCTGGGCGGCACGAGCAGATCGGCCGCGCTGGCCGCGACGACATCGGCCTCGCTGAGGGCCTGCGAGTGGACCTCGGCGTTGACACGGTCACGCAGGCTGAGCGCCAGCGGGACGCCCAGCGAGACGACCGCCAGCACGAGCACGTAGGCGAGCGAGAGCAGCAGTCGGGTGCGCAGACTTACGGCTCAGGCCTCCGTGGCGGGGGCGAAGCGGAATCCGACTCCCCGCACGGTCTGGATGTGGCGGGGCGCGGCAGGGTCCTCCCCGAGCTTGCGCCGCAGCGATGTCATGTGAACGTCGAGTGTCTTGGTCGATCCGAACCAGTTCTCGTCCCACACGTCGCTCATGAGGTCCTCGCGCGTCACCACCTCCCCGGGTGCCCGAGCGAGACGCGCCAGGAGGTCAAACTCCTTGCGCGTCAGCGCCAGCTCGCGGTCGGCAAGCCACGCCTGGCGCGCTGCAGTGTCGATCGTGACCTCGCCGACGGTCACTCGTGCCGGACGCGCGCGCTGGCGGCTGCGGCGCAGGACCGCCCTGATGCGCGCGATCACCTCGGCCGCGGCGAACGGCTTGACGACGTAGTCGTCGGCACCGAGCTCGAGCCCGACCACGCGGTCGATCTCGCTGCCCCGCGCGGTCAGCATGATGATTGGGACCTCCGAGCTCGCACGCAGCTCCCGGGCCAGCTCGCGGCCGTCGCCGTCGGGCAGCATCAGGTCGAGCAGGACGATGTCGGGTCGCTGCTCGGCGAGCGCCGCGCGCGCCTCGGCCACGCTGGCCGCGATCGTGGGATGGAAGCCCTCCCGCGCGAGCGCGCTCGAGAACGGCTCGGAGATCGAGCGCTCGTCCTCGACCAGCAGCACACGATCGCCGCCGCCGACGCTGTTGGAGATCGTGCCAACCATGGCAGTTTGAATGTAGGTTCGCCGCGCGCGCGCAGCGTACGTAGAAAGCCGATGAGACGGCGCGGTCGCACCGAGCGCTCTCGTGGAGCCCACGCCCGCCCCGCGCCCGGCCGAATGACACGGCCGGCCGTGCATCGGCTCTCAGCAAACTGTGAGGATTCTCAGGGACTACTCTGAGCGAGCTCGAACAGAATCCCCACAGACGGACCGGATGCGAGGACCCCGTCCCAACGCGTTCCTCCAAGCGATGACCGACTCCAACTCAACCCACCGCGTCCTGGTCGTGGATGACGAGCCCAACCTCGTCGAGGTCCTCAGCATGGCACTGCGCTTCCAGAACTTCGAGGTGGAGACCGCCACGACAGGACGCGAGGCGCTGGCGGCCGTGACGAGCTTCAAACCGCACCTGATGGTGCTCGACGTGATGCTCCCGGACATGGAGGGCTTCGACGTCGCAGCGCGACTCGGCGCCCAGCGCTCCGGCGTGCCGATCATCTTCCTGACCGCCCGCGACGCGACCGAGGACAAGATCCGTGGTCTGAGCGGCGGCGGCGATGACTACATGACCAAGCCGTTCAGCCTCGAGGAGCTCCTCGCGCGAATCAGGACGATCCTGCGGCGCACCGGGCAGGCCACGCCCGAGTCGGGGCTGCTCGTATTCGAGGATCTCGAGATGGACGAGGAGTCACGCGAGGTCACCCGCGCCGGCGCCCCGATCGAGCTGACGGCGACCGAATACCGGCTGCTTCGCTACCTCATGCTCAATCCGCGGCGCGTGATGACCCGCGCTCAGCTCCTCGACCATGTCTGGAACTACGACTTCGGCGGCGACGGCCGCGTGCTGGAGACCTACATCAGCTACCTGCGCAAGAAGCTCGACGCCCACGGACCGTCGCTCATCAAGACCGTCCGCGGGGTCGGCTACGCCCTCCAGGCGCCGCGCTCCTGATGTCATCGCTGCGGACGCGCGTCCTGGCGAGCGTCCTGCTGCTGTCGGCCGCCGGGCTGCTGGCGCTGGCGACCGTCACCTACACCGAGCAACGCTCGTTCCTGGAAGGACGCGTCGACCAGCAGGTCCGCCAGGCCGGCCCGGTCGTCTCCCAGGCGCTCGACAACGCCGAAGGCAACGGCTCGCCGGACGGCGGCCGAGGCGCGGGCGGCGTCGGTAACGCTCGCGGCGGCCCCGGCGGCGGGCCCAGCCTCCCGCCGGGCACGTTCGGTCAGCGCCGGACCGCCGGCGGGCAGGTCAAGCTGAAAACCTTCTTCTCCTACGGCCAGGCGACGCCGGCCGAACCTATCATCCCCTCGAGCCTGGCGCTCGAGCACCTGATCACCGTCGACTCCACCGGCTCCTCGGGGCTCCGCTACCGCGTGTACGCCAGCAAAGACCCCGACGACTCCGACATCACCGTCGTCGCGATCCCTCTCACCGAGGTCAAACAGACGCTGAGCCGCCTGCTGCTCGTCGAGGGGCTGGTCATCGCCGGCGTCCTCGCCGCGCTCGGCATCAGCGCCTTCTTCGTCGTGCGCCTCGGCCTGCGCCCGCTGAGCCGCATGGAGGTCACCGCCGGCGCGATCGCGGCCGGCGATCTCTCGCGTCGCGTCAGCCCCGCCACCTCGCGGACCGAGATCGGGCGACTCGGCCTGGCCCTGAACGAGATGCTCGACCGTCTCGAGCAGGCCTTCACGGCACGCCAGGTGAGCGAAGATCGCCTCCGCCAGTTCCTTGCGGATGCCTCCCACGAGCTGCGCACCCCGCTCGCGTCGATCCGTGGCTACGCCGAGCTGTTCCGGATGGGAGCCACGGCCGAGGGCGAGGAGACCGAGACCGCGATGCGACGCATCGAGGAAGAGTCCAAGCGGATGGGCGTCCTCGTCGAGGATCTCCTGACGCTCGCGCGCCTCGATGAGGAGCCCGAGACGATCCATCACCCTGTCGATCTCGCCCAGCTCGCCCACGACGCGGTCCACGACGCGCGCGCGACCGCGCCCGAGCGAACGATCGGCCTGACCTCCCCCGGCGCCGCAATCGTCTCTGGCGATGCCCACCAGCTGCGCCAGGTGCTCGCCAACCTGATGCGCAACGCACTCGTCCACACGCCGAGTGGCACGCCGATCGAGGTGTCGGTGGCGGACGACGGCGAGAACGTCACGCTGACCGTCCGCGATCACGGACCGGGGCTGCCGGACGGCGCGCACGAGAAGCTGTTCGGGCGCTTCTGGCGCTCCGAGGGCGGCCGCGAGCGGGGCAAGGCGGGTGCAGGACTCGGACTGGCGATCGTCCAGGGGGTCCTCGACGCCCACGGCGCCGGCATCGATGCCCGCAACGCGCCCGGAGGCGGCGCCGAGTTCGTGGTGCGCGTCCCCCACATCCCTGCCGCGCGGCCCGCCGAGCTCACGACAGACTGACCCGCGCGACGCGCAGCTCAACGTGGCTGGGAGCAGACCCTCAGAGACCCCACAGACGCCTCACAACAGGCTCTCAGGGAGCGGTAGTTGGATGGGCACATGCTCACTCAAACAGCCAACCTCGCCACCGCCGTCGGTCCCCACCTGTTCTGGATCACGAGTCGTGCCGCGGGCATCGCGGCGCTGCTGCTCTCGAGCGTCTCGGTATGCGCCGGTCTGCTGATCGGCGGAGGACTGACCAAGGGACGGCGCCCCGACCTCCGCGTCACCCACGAGGCACTCTCCCTCGCCACCCTCCTTGCGCTGGCCGTCCACGGGCTCACACTGCTCGGCGACGGCTATCTGCACCCCAGCCTCGGCGACGTCGCCGTGCCCTTGCTCAGCGGCTATGAGACGTTGTGGACGAGCATGGGCATCGTCGCCTTCTGGGCACTCCTGATCCTCGGAGGCTCCTTCTACGCGAGGACCCGCATCGGCGTGCAGCGCTGGCGCAAGCTCCACCGCTTCACCGCCCTCGCGTGGATCCTCGGCGTCGCCCACTCGCTCGGTGAGGGCACCGACGCCGGGCAGAGCTGGTTCCTGGCGATGACGGCCATCGCGGTCCTGCCGGCGCTCGGCCTGCTCGTCGTCCGTCACCTGCGTCCGGCCGTCACGGCCCGCGCCGGGGTCGCGAGCTGACTCAGGAGCCTCTCAGGATTCCTCCAGGTCTTTGCGACACACGCCACCGACACTCGATCAGAGCAGCGACACCGACCCCCGACTGGAGTGAAAATGGACCCGACCCCCAACAGCCCCCGAGCATCCTCACCGAAGCGCCCCGCCGACAAGCTGGACGCTCGCGCGCTCGCGCGCGCCCGCCGCGATGCGATGCTGCGCCGAGCACGGCGAATCCGTCGCTCGGTCGCCGCGATCGCCGCCGCCCTGTTCGCCGCCGCCTTCCTCGCGATCTACGTCCAGCTCGCCTCGGGCAACGACCCGGCCCTGTCAAGCACCTCGACGGCCGCGTCCACCATCGTGGCGAGCAACACCACCAGCTCGAGCTCCACCGCCGCCGCCAAGAAGACCGCCGCCAAACGCGCGGCCGAAACGCTGGCCGCCGAAGAACCCGCAGCCGAAACGAGCAGCTCGGGCAGTGGAGAAACGAGCCAGTCGGCTACCCCCGTGACCACGTCGCAGTCATGAGCGCCCGAGAGGTCAAGGACACGTTCGCCTGCTTCGGGTCCTCCTGCTCGGTGCTCGTGACGGGCGACGCCTCGGCGGCATCGGCCGCCGAGGCCGTCGCACGGGCACGGCACACGCTGCTCGGATGGCACGGGAGCTTCTCGCGTTTCGAGCCCGACAGCGAGCTCTCGCGGCTCAACCGCGACCCGCGCACGACGGTGCCTGTGAGCCTGCCGATGGCGCTCTTCGCCGACGCGGTGCGCGGGGCCGGCGAGCTGAGCGGCGGTCTGGTCGACGGCACCCTCGTGGGCGAGATCGAGGCGGCCGGCTACCGCGCGGACCTCGGTGCGGCGACCGACCTGGGCGCCGCCCTCGCGCGCGCCCCACAGCGGACACCGGCGGGCGCGGGCGGGGCGGCCCGCTGGCGCGAGATCGGGGTCGACTTCGACGGCGCCACCGTCACGCGCCCGCTGGGCGTGATGCTCGACAGCGGCGGCCTCGCCAAGGGGCTGTTCGCCGACATCCTCGCCGCGAGCCTCTCCGGACACGACGCCTTCGCCGTCAGCTGCGCAGGCGACCTCGCGATCGGTGGACGCGCGGGCGTGACGCGGGCGATCCGCGTCGAGAACCCGTTCGACGGAGCAGTCCTGCACACATTCGACGCCCGGGCGGGCGCAGCCGCCACGAGCGGGATCGGCAGGCGCAGCTGGCGCGAGGAGACGGGCGCGCCCTGCCACCATCTCCTCGATCCCCGCACCGGACGACCGGCCTTTACCGGCATCGTGCAGGCGACGGCGCTCGCGCCCAGTGCCCTGCTCGCCGAGATCCGCGCCAAGGCCGCGATCCTCAGTGGACCGGCCGCCGCCCCGCGCTGGCTCCCCGACGGCGGGGTGCTCGTCTTCGACGATGGGAGCCACGAAGTCGTGGCGGCGCCTCCGCGCGTGACGCTCGGCGAGCTCGCCGCATTCGCGCGGCCCTTCCTTGGGGGCGGTGCCCGAGCACGCTTGAGAGCACCTCCCCCGCCCTCGCAACATCGACCACGCTCGCGCGGGCGGCGGTGGAGATCGTCGTAGCGCCGCGTGCGAGGGTGATGCCATACTCGCCGCCACGATGAGAGCGCTCGTACAACGGGTCAGCCGGGCCTCCGTGCGAGTCGGCGGCGAGCTCGTCTCCGAGATCGGCCCCGGCCTGCTGGTCCTGCTCGGCGTTTGCGAGGAGGACGACGAGGCCGCCGCCGATCGCCTCGCCGAGAAGGTCCGCGCCCTGCGGATCTTCGCCGATGAGGCCGGCAACATGAACGAGGCGCTCGGCGAGCGCGAGATCCTGTGCGTGAGCCAGTTCACCCTCTACGCCGACACGCGGCGCGGCAACCGGCCAAGCTTCACAGCCGCCGCCCGCCCGGAGCAGGCCGAGCCCCTCTACGAGCGCTTCTGCGCGGCGACGGGGGCGCTGCGAGGTCGCTTCGGCGCGGACATGGCCGTCGAGCTCGTGGGCGACGGGCCCGTGACGATCCTGCTCGACACCGCCCGGGCCTAGGGCGAGGCGCCCGCGCGAGCGGCCCAGCGCTCGGCCCACTCGTTCAGCGGCCGGTAGGCCTCGAGCAGCCGGCGACCGGCGGGCGTCAATCGATAGCCGCCGTCGCCGAGGGTGACTACGTCTGCATCGCGCAGCTCGCGCAAGCGCTGGTTGAGAACGCTCGAGGACATCCCCTCGCAGCGCCTCTGCAGCTCACGAAACAGCAGCGGCTCCTCGCGCAGCTCCCAGATCACACGCAGCGCCCAGCGGCGGCCGAGCAGGTCGAGGAGGGCCATGATCGGACGGCGGCTCGCCGTCATCGACGCCTCTCTGCGCTTTGAAAAGCGAAGCGATATGTTGGATGCTCTGAAATCCGAAGCACGACGATCAGAGTGTAATGCCAGCCGAAGACGCCCGACCCCGTATCGCACCGCTCGAGCCGCCATATGCCCCCGACACCGCGAGCATGCTCGCCAAGTGGATGCCGCCGGGGAGCGATGTCGAGCCGCTGGGGCCGTTCCGCACGCTCGCCGTCCACGGCTCCTCGGGCGACGCCTGCTGGGACGAGCGCCAGTCCGCGGTCATGTCCCTCGCGGAGGAGCTGCATGCCACGAGCACCATCTCCGAGGAGCTGCGGCAACGCCTGCGCACCTTCCTGGGCTAGGCCGAGGTGCTCGAGCTGATCGTGACCGCCGGCTGGTACCACGTGATCTCCTACCTCTGCAACGGTCTGCGGATCGAGCCCGAGGCCTGGGCGCAACCGTGGCCCGCCGCGAGGTGACGCGCTCCCGCCGGGCGAGCAGAGAAGATGCACGCCATGGCGCACGGGGCGGAGACGACTACGGGCCGCGACCGGCTGCTGCCGTGGATCGCCGCCGAGCGGGCCTTCCGTGCCGTCGTCCTGACGGCCGTTGGGCTCGTGCTCGTGACCCATCCGAACGCCAACTGGGCGAGCGAAATCGCCAACCTGGCGCAGCACCTCGGTCTCGACCCAAAAAACAACTGGATCCAGAAACTGATCGACAAGGTCAGCAAGATCCACGCCAGCCAGGACGTCGTCTTCGGGGTGGCCGCGATCGCCTACGCGATCCTCGAGGGAGCCGAGGCCTACGGACTGTGGACTCGCAAACGCTGGGGCGAGTGGCTGACCGTGCTCGCCACCTCGCTGCTCTTCATCCCCGAGATCTGGGAGCTGACCAAAAGCACGACGCTGCTGAAGGTCGGCGCGCTCCTGGTCAACATCGCCGTCGTCGCGTACCTCATCTGGCGCCTGCGCCGCGAACATCCGACGGCGCAGCCGGCCGTCGGATCATGAGCGCCCGCCATCTCCGTGGCGTACCGCGGGCGCCAGACGCACGCCGCCGTGGCGGACGCCGGGCGCGCCGCTTCTGAGCGCCGGCACCTGCTCACAGGTCACGAGACCCGTCCGAGCGGTCATCTCGTCGATGATCTCGAACCAGCGTCCCGTGTTGGCGGGCGTGTCGAGCACGAGCGTCAGCGCCGGCACCCGGCGCGTCAGCGACCAGAAGCGCTCGCCGTGGGGCGGATCCTCGCCGTAGAAGCCCCAGTGGCCGCGCAGGACCGTCGCGCCGGCGGCGCCCTCGCGGCGCAGGCGCCTGACCAGTGCGCCGTGCAGCGGCTCGTGCTCATGTCGCGACTGCTCGCCCGCGTGGACGACCAGCCGCTGCCACCAGGACAGCTCTCCGGCGTCCCCCTGAGGCGCCGGCGGAGGCTCGGCGAGATGCACGCCGTCGCGCTTGCAGATCGTCACCCGCTCGAGCGCCAGGGCCGCGGCGGGCAGCAGGCTGCTGAGCTCCTCGGCCGCCGCCGCCACACGCTCGCACGAGCCGACCCCGTCGACCATGACCGGCACGTGCGTGTTCGCGTCGAGCAGACGGGCCCGATGCCGGCGCCCGGCGAGCGTGCCGTCGAGGCCCACCAGGACGCTCGCTCCGTCCAGCCCGTGGCGGTGCAGAGACTCCACGACCACGGCGTGGGTCGCGCGTCCGTCGGTTCTCTGGGCCCGCCCGGCGAGCAGCGTCAGCCTCGCTCCCCCGGGCGCCGAGTCGAGCATCCCCGCGCCGGCGCCGACCAGCTCGATGCGCTCGAGCGCGATCAGGCCATGCGCGCTCACGCGCTCGACCTCGGCGAGGGCAGCCTGCACACGCGGCGCCTCGTCGAGCGCGACGGCCACGACCGGGAGGTCCTCGGAGAGGCTCAGCAGCCGGTCGCTCCTTAGCCGGTGGCGCAGCCCGAAGCCCTCGACGCCTCGCAGCAGGACGCTCGTGCGCACGCCGCAGCGCTCGTAGATCTCGATCAACTCGTCGGCGAGCAGTCCGTGCGCGCCACGATCGCGCTCACCGGCGTGGACGCTCAGCTTGAGCCCGCCCGTCCCCATCATCCGCCGCCGATCGCACGACCGATAGCAATCGCGCACACCCCAACCAGGAGGCTGAGCCCGATGTTGCCCGCGAGCGCGGCCCGACTCCCGTCCTCGGCGAGGCGGTGGGACTCGAACATCCACGTCGAGAAGGTGGTGTAGGACCCGATCACCGCCGTGCCGGCGAGCAGATACCCGTCTCCGTGCAGGCCGAGACCGACCAGGACGCCGAGCACCACGGCACCGCTCACGTTGACCGCGAGGGTGCCCCATGGCAGGTGCGATCCGCCGAGGCTCGAGACGAGCGCGTCGAGCAGGAACCGGGCGAGGGACGCGGCCCCCCCGGCCGCGGCGACTCCGAGCCACAACAGCAACGCGCTCACCGCACCAGCCCCGCGCGACGGACGAGCTTGGTCGCGACGAACACGACCGTCAACCCCCCGCCGATGCTCGTGGCGCCGTAGCCGAGGGCCAGTCCCCACCGCCCCTCGTCGATCATCCTCAGCAGCTCGACCATCATCGTCGAGAAGGTGCTCAACGCCCCGCACAGGCCTGTTCCCAGCAGCGAGCGACGATAGGCGTCCGGCGGGAGGCGCTCCTGCATGCGCGTGACCAGGTAGCCGAGCAGCCCCGCCGCCGCGATGTTGACGATGAACGTCGCCCACGGCCATGTCCCGGGCCTGGCAGGAAGGGCTTCGACCAATCCGGCCCGCGCGAGCGCGCCCGCGGCGCCGCCGAGGAAGATCGCGCCGAGCTCGCGCGCATCGAACGCCGGCCGGCGTCCGACGCGTGCAGACGCGGCGCCTCCATCGATGACCGTTGTCTTATCGCGTTCCACGACACGCCCTCACTGACGCTCGAGTGACGGTGACGTAGAAGCCATCAGCGGCGCCTGCCGCGGTTATGGAGCGGGCCTCATCGCTGCGCCCGCAAGCATATCGGCACGTTCGGCGGCCGCTCCCGTTCCGGCGGTCAGCCAACCGAACTGATAGACCCCGCCGAATGGGTGCATCGGAGAAGCCCCCGGCGCCGCCTGCCGGTCCCGCGGCCGGGCCGCGACGTCGCCGCGCCGCGCTCGTGATCACGGCGATCGTCCTCGCCGCGCTTGTCGTGTTCGCGCTCTCGCGTCTCGATCTCCAGCGCATCGGGCACGCGCTCATCACCGCGACACCGGGATGGATCGCCCTCGCGCTGCTGCTGATGGCGCTCTCGCTCTTCCTGCGGTCGGTCTCATGGCACGAGACGTTGCGCGCGGCGCTGCCCGACACCGCGATCGCGTGGGCCCCTGTCATCCGCGCGACGATGATCGGGGTGATGGCCTCGGCCGTGTTCCCGGGCCGGATCGGCGAGCCCACCCGCGTCGTCATCCTGACGAAACATCTCGACGGCCCCAACCGGCGACTCATCCCCGTCGTCGCCGGGACGGTCTTCTCGCAGACGCTCATCAACCTGCTCGCCCTCGGTGTGCTCGTCGCGGTCACGTTCAGCGCCGTTCCGCTCGTGCACGATCACCTGGGCGGAGCCGAGACCGCGCTCGTCGTCCCTTTCGCCATCGTCGCGGTCGTCGTGGTCGGCCCGCGTCTGCTCGCTCTCGGCCGGCGCTCGGGCTCCGAGCGCGTGGCGCGGGCAGCCAATTCGGTCGGCCACATGCTGAGCCTCGCGAGGCGCGGCTTGACGGTCTTCGCGCGGCCGCGCTACGGCGTCACCGCGATCACCAGCCAGCTGATGGCCTGGGCGCTGCAATGGCTGGCCTGCTACATGGTCGTGCTTGCGCTCGGGCTCCAGAGCCAGGCGGGCCTGGCCGCCGCAGCCGCGATCCTGCTCGCGGTCAACGTCAGCGCGATCCTTCCGGCAACCCCGTCGAACGTCGGCGTCTTCCAGGCGGCCTGCCTGGTCGTCCTGTCCGCCTACGGCGTCGGCTCGGGACCGGGGCTCGCCTACGGGATCATCCTGCAGGCCGTCGAGGTCCTCACCGCACTCGCGCTCGGCGTACCCGCGCTTCTGGGCGAGAACCTCAAGTGGGAGGACATCCACCCGGGGCGGGGAGCTTCAGCCGGCGAACGCGCGGAGTGACTGGCGCAGCGAGCGGGTCGTCTGCATCACGGCGGTGGGCTCGTAGCCGCAGTGAGCCATGCAGTTCTCACAGCGCGGGTCCTTGCCGCGGCCGTAGGCGCTCCAGTCGGTCGTCTCGATCAGCTCGCGGTAGGTCTTGGTGTAGCCGTCGGCCATCAGGTAGCAAGGACGCTGCCAGCCGAACAGCGAGTAGCTCGGGATGCCCCACGCGGTGCAGTCGAATTCGGCCTTGCCCTCGAGGAAGTCGAGGAACAGCGGGCTGTGGTTCAGCCGCCAGTGCTTGCGCCGCCCGCCCGCAAAGGCCTCGCTGAACAGCTTGCGCGTCTGGGCGACGCCCAGGAAGTGCTCCTGGTCGGGGGCTTTCTCATACGCGTAGGCGGGCGAGATCATCATTTCGTCCACCTCCAGGTCGTCGTTGAGGAAGTCCAGCACCTCGCGCACCGTCTTGGGCGAGTCGTGGGTGAAGAACGTGGTGTTGGTCGTCACGCGGAAGCCCGCCGCCTTGGCCGCCTTGATCGCGGAGACCGCCTTGTCGAAGACGCCGTCGCGCTCGACCGAGGCGTCGTGGCGCTCGCGCAGGCCGTCCATGTGCACCGCCCAGGCGAAGTACGGGCTCGGCTTGAAGCTCGCGAGCTTCTTCTCCAGCAGCAGCGCGTTGGTGCACAGGTAGACGAACTTCTTGCGCTTGATCAGCTCCGCCGCGATCACGTGGATCTCAGGGTGGATCAGCGGCTCGCCGCCCGCGATCGAGACCATCGGCGTGCCGCTCTCCTCGATCGCCGCGATCGCCTGCTCGACGGGCATCCGCCGGCGCAGCTCGTGCTCGGGGTGCTGGATCTTGCCGCAGCCCG
>Ga0207927_1000881_pt1 | contig 12853 bp, 8 predicted proteins | sample NGESurdeep072012_2_FD_184456 | JGI IMG/M metagenome (GOLD analysis project Ga0207927, IMG submission 184456) | Arctic peat soil microbial communities from Barrow, Alaska - NGEE Surface sample 210-2 deep-072012 (SPAdes) | ecosystem: Environmental > Terrestrial > Soil > Wetlands > Peat ... | reverse complement strand
ACGGATGGCATAGCTGCGCGGAGGGGCAACGGAATTGCCGGAGAACAAGCCCGCAAAATTGATCAGGTTGAGGCGGTCAGTAAGATTGGTCGCGTCGAATTGGACGCGCATGACCACCTTGTCCCGGTTCCAAAGATCGGCACCGACGGAAGCATTCATCGAGAAATTGGGCTTGACCCTGTCGCGCTGGAAGTTCACCCGATCCACGACCTGTTGACCATATTCTGCCAGCGCTTGCTCGTAGGTGCCGCTAAAGTCCACAGGCAGACCGCTCCCGTAGTCTGCGCCGGCTGCCCCCCACAGCCACGGCTTGAACTGGTAGCGAAAACGGGCGCGCACCGTGTTGCGTTGGTCCTGAGAAACCCAGAAGCGCCCACCAAGCTGGGTCAGCGCATTGGTTGCGTCCTGACCGAGGAACAGCCCCCCCGTCACAGGGAAGTAAGCCGATCCCACCATGTAGGAGTAACTCACGAACCCCGAGAAATGCCCCCAGTTAGGAATGGCGATCTTTCCTTCTGCGCCGTAGATGTTGGCTTTGCGGAAGGCAATGGGAAAAGCGACGGGCGTGTTGAGCAGCAGATTGTCGTCAGCGAAGTTGTTGACGTTTCGCCGATAGTAATTGGCATCAAGCCTGAGCTGCCCAAAGAGGCCCTTGGTCATGCCTACTTCATAGTAATTGCCGTGGGACGGTTCGACTGGGAGATGCAGAACCTCTGGATTCAGGACCACGACATCGGGCGAACTGGCCAGCAGGATGTTCTCGAAAGACGGTGTTTGAAAGACCCTGTCATAAGAGGCGTGGACCAGTAACTCACTCTTGGTAAAGTAGCGCGACACCCCCAGGCGAGGACTAACCGCATTCTGATTGACGATCAGCTGATAGTGGTCCCAGCGAATGCCTGCACTCACAGTCCACTCGCCGAGGCGAATCAAGTCCTGCACGAAGGCGGCCTGTTCGAGGTCCGGGCGATTGCCGGCAAAGTTGAATCGGGTTGGGGTGCCGGGATCGAATTGCGATGGGTCGGTGATTACGTCAGCGAAGCGTTCGTGAAGAAAGATGTTGTCCGATTCAGCGCCAATCTTCCACTCCTGTTTGCCGCTGTGAATCGAAACGGTTCCCTTGAAGTAGGCTTCGGTAAAGTGGTTGCTTTGGAAGGCTATGATGGGCGTGGACAGCAGGTTCGAGGACAGGCTGTTGGAGTTATCGCGAATCATCCCGCCAAGATTGCCCACGGTATTCGCGGAGAAAAGATGCTGATAGGAAAACATCCCGAGGTTCTCGAAGATGTCGGCGTCCTGCCGCTGACCTACGGCTTGTTGCACGTTTTCGTTGGGAATGTCGAAGCGCGCCAGCTCATGCCGGTACACCAGGCTCAGCCGGTCACTGGGCGTGAAGTCGCGTTCGAAGAAGCCGGAGAAGTCGCCGGTGGTTCCATTGTTCGTGTAGTTGTCAGGAACGGGAGGGCTAAGATAGCGCCCCGTCATGGCGCCGGCTACGGTGACGCCGAATGTGTTCTTGCCTTCGAGGTACTGCAGCATGGTGTAGCCGCCGGCGGTATCGAAACTTCCGCCTGACAGAACCACCTGTCCGTGGAATCCCTCGCGAGTGTCGCGCGCGGTGTTGACTTCGACGACTCCGCCCATCTTCCGCCCGTACTCCGCCGGAATGCCGGCGGTGTAGACGCTCATCGATTGCAGACTGTCGGCTTCAATCTCCGGTCCATAGCCCGGAGATCGATTGTCGGTGAGCGGAATTCCATCGAGCACGAATTGCGTTTGGTATTCCGACCCGCGGGGATGGAGCACCGCGTTGCCTTCGTAGAGCCACCCCGGCTGGGAGTCCACCAGGTCCTGCAACGAACGGCCGGGGAGCGACGTCACGCGATCGTCAATCGTCTGGGACCCGATCTGGTTGACGCTGCCAACGCGTTGGGGATCGATAAGGGTGCCGTTCTCCTTCACCTCTATGGTTGTCTGGACCGGAACCAAAGCGAGTTTCACCAGTTCAGTGGTGGGAGCGGCGGAGCGAACCTCAACGGAGCCTGTGAAGGGAGCAAATCCAGCATGGCGAACCTCCAGAAGGTACATACCAAACGGGAGCCGCTTGATTGCAAGGTTGCCGGCGTCATCGGTCAGCAAGGATTGCCGGTAATGATTGGCTTCGCTGACGATCTCCACGTAGCTCTTCGCCGCCACACCAGACGGGTCCGTCACCTTCAGGCGGAGTTCACCTGTGTTGCTCTGCGCAAACATGGAAGCCGCCAAAAGGAAAATAACCGCAGCCCTCTTCACAGATATGCGCCTTTACGACAAGTTGGAATAGAGTCCAACGAATGGAAGGCGTTCCGTGAACTCGGCTTTGCGACTGTCTTCGCAGACGATTTTCAAATTGATGCTTGAAGAGGGCTTGAACCGCACCCCGCAGCCAGACTCGACTTTCGCGGGGAGCGGAGACTGTAAACGGAGTTTCATCCGATGGCTACTTCGTTGCAGATAATTCGGCGTAGAAGCTGTCCAGTTGGTTGCCGGTGAAGTTAAACTTCCAGCCGAGATCGTCTGTCTTGAGTTGGGCCATCAACTGATCTTTGGGGACGCCTTTCTTTACCAATCCGGTCGCGCGGGAAACCAAGGTATCGATCTTGGTCTTGAACGATTCCAGATCGGCCCTGGTAACTGGCGGCCCGCTGCTCGGCACCACGACGTCGAAGTCCAGCTTCAGAACCTGGGCCAGCACCGATGACCAGCCAACCAAGCTCCCGCCGGCGGCAAAGTCGGGTTTAGGAGCTGCACCGTAAAGGTTGCCCACTGCAACAACCTTTAGATTCGGGAAATACACAACCGTGTCACCGTTGCTGTAGGCGTTTCCAAAGTGCATGAGTTGTGCTTCGATCCCGCCCATGTGTATCTGGTAATCGTGGTCGAAGGTGACGATGCCTGGTGGCAACTTCTCTGGGTAATTCTTCGCAATGAAATTCTGGGCAATATTGCTCTGCAGAATGATCGCGGTACCATTCTGGAAGAATGTCGCAGCGTTCGCGGCGCTTGCCTCAGATGGGTCGGTGAGAATAAGAGCTCTTATAGGCTGCCTGGAAATTCTTTCCACGCGCGCCACAAGCGCTTCGTAGCTGCCCGGAAGCTTCCCGTCGACCAGGATAAGACCATTTGCACTGAGGCGGAGCACCGAGTTACTGCCTTTCCCGGTAAGAACATACAGCCCCGTTTTCACCAGTTCGGAGGACAAGCCGTCATCCGGTCTCACCTTGTTGGAAGGCAGGTATTGGGCTGAGGAGACGACTGCTCCGGCGACCATGAGCGCAAGGATTCCAACCAGCCAGTAGGTTGACAGCTTATTCTTCAAACAAACGCCTCCACGGCAACAGAAGTTGAAAGTGGCTGAGGTTGCGGGATCCGTGGCCCAACCAGCGGGCCACGGATCGCCGATGAGCGTAGGCGGCCTTAGTTTCCACCCACCGAGAAGGCGTAGAAGGTGTTGTTCCCGCCGGTGCCGAGACCCAGGTTCGAATACCCCGAGCCCCAATACACCATATCCTTCACAATAGTCGCACCGGCGTTCACTGAAACCCCGGGCACGAAGTTCCAAAGCGTGTTACCGGTGGCTGCATCCAGGGCTACCATGGTCGGAGCCGTAGCCTTTTGCGACAGAGAGCCCGCATACACTACACCGTGCGCCACAGACATAGGAGCAATGTCGAAGGCCCCATTGGGGTCAGCTACCTGCCACAGGATAGTCCCAGTTGCTGGGTCCAACGCGGACCATGAACCGGCGCTGCCGACAGAGGAGGGGAGTCCATAATAGTTGGCGATGGCCACATAGATGCGAACGCCATCGGATGCGGAGCCCCACTCCATGCCTCCCAGAGCGGACCCTGGACCTACCTGCGTTTGCCACACTGTTGTGCCAGTATTCGGATCAAGCGCATAGTAAATGCCGCTCTTCTGTCCCGCGCCAATGATGGTGTGGGGCTTACCGTGGGAGTCTTTGTAGGTGATTTCGTTCGGGGCGGAGCCGAAATCGTAGTCCGGGCCGGGATTGGTCGGACACTGCGCGAGGTGATAGAGACAATCGACGTTCCAGTCGTCGCTGCCGTCCGTCGCATAGAACTGATGCCAAGTGACCATGCGCCGCGACCATCTGATCGCCCCGGTCTTGGTATTGAGCGCGAGAATAGAGTCCACATGGTCATCGGGCGAGAGGCAATTTGCTTCCGTATCCGACAGGATGCACGTCGCAAACGTCACGCCCGGCTTGCTCGACGCAGCGCCGGCCTGAGGATGGCTGTAATTGTCTCCCGTGCCTACGTACACCGTGTTACGGTCCTCATCCACTACGGGGCTGCTACCCCACACGCCACCACCGGTGTAGTTCGCAGGGACGGTGTAAGTCTTCCATTTGATATCACCTTTGTTGGCGCTGACAGCAACCACGCTGCCCCTCGCCACTGCGGTGGAAAGGTCAACTCCATACGATGAAGCACCCTCTGCTTGAGAGGCGACACCCGTATACACCGTATCCCCTGATACCGCCGGCGAGGTAGTGACGATGGCGTAGGGATCCTGCGTCTCCAGTTGTGTCATCCAGATGAGGTCGCCCTTGTTGGCTTTAATTGCCAGCAGCCATGCGCCTTTCTGAGTTCCGATGTAGAGTTTGTCACCTTTCACAGCCGGCGTAGTACGTGAAACCGTACCTGCGGGCAAGCCGTAGTCGGAAATCTTATGCGACCAAATTACCTGCCCGGTCTTTGCATTGACTGCCCACAGATTTCCACCCCAGTCGGGGAAATAGGCCACGTTGTCTACAACGGCAGCGCGGGCCGATACGTCGCCCCCGGTGGTGACGGTCCATTTCACGGCCAATTGGCCTACATTGCTGGTTGAAATTTTGGAGGTATTGGTCGCGGTGTTCGTGGTGTCGGCTCCGAACATCGACCAGTCTTGCGCCATTAGCGGGGCCGCCACTACGGTTGCGAGTACGACGCCCAGAACCCACCTGCGCGCTCGCGCAGTGTTCTGTACCTCATGTCCGTTCTCATTTTTCGATGGAAATCCGTTCAGACTCATTTGCCATCCTCTCCTCATTCAGCAAGATAGAATTCCCAGTGGTTCGGCCAAGCCCCTGAAATTCAGGTGCTTCGAGGCGGGCGGAAACCGTTTATGAAATTTGTCCGATTTACGGCAAACTGTCTGCGAAGTACAGATTCGGTTCAAACATTGAAACTAGTAATGTGTGGTCTACGCTGCCAAACGCAACTTCGTATGTCAGGCACATTTTGCAGCACTACTTACCCCACTCTAAAGGCGAGCTCTTTGCGTTAAGGCGAGTCACTCAACACTTATTGGCAGTGCGCTAGACAGTATACGCATCAAGGATTCAGCGCAATTGGAAAATAGTGCTACTCCACCACCCCACCAATGAGGAGATTGCGATTCCACTTTCGATGCGACTACCACGGTGGTTGCAATTCCACTACATACTGCGTCATAAACCTGCGTCATAAACCTTGACATGCAGCGAGAGAAAGGGCAGACTTACTTACCTTCGAAGTTAACCAATCACAGAACCTCAAGGAGCGAACCATGGAATGGACTAGCCCGAAATTCGAAGAAGTCTGTTTGAACTGCGAAATCAACTGCTACGCCAACGCGGAACTGTAAACTCTGGGATGCACATTGAAATTCTGGGCTCCGCCGCAGGGGGCGGATTTCCGCAGTGGAATTGCAACTGCCGGAATTGTCAGTCCCTGCGGGCGGGGGCGTTTCCCGCCAAGAGCCGCACTCAAACCGAGGTGGCCGTCAGCGATGATGGCCGCTCATGGTTCCTCATCAACGCTTCTCCCGACTTGCGAATGCAAATTGAGCGGACGGCGGCAGTCCAGCCCCGCAGTGCTATTCGCGATTCCCCAATTGCTGGCGTGTTGCTCACCAGCGCAGATATCGATCAAATTGCGGGCTTGCTGTCCCTGCGGGAGTTGCAGCCTTTCCGAATTTACTGCACGCCTTCGCTCCGGTGTATTTTGCAGGAAGACAACAGTGTATTTGGCATGTTGAATCGAGTCCCGCATCAAGCTTGCTGGACGGACGTCAAATTTGGCGAGAGCTTCCCGCTGCTCACAATGTCGGGAGAGGAGTCGGGAATCTGCTGCGAGATTATTTCGTTGGGGAATAAGTATCCTGTTTATGTTTCGCCGAAGCGTGCCGCCACACTCATGTCTGAGGAATCTTTGCTGGGCGTGATGCTGACAGGCTCTTCGGGAGGGCGACTCGCCTATATGCCTGCTGTCCCAGCCATCCATGAGCCGTTGCTGCAGCTTCTGGAAACTGCCGATCTGGTTTTGTTCGACGGTACATTTTGGAGCGATGACGAACTGATTCAGGTCCAAGGGAGCGGAGCCACCGCGCGTGAAATGGGGCATGTTCCCGTATCCGGGGCCGACGGAAGCTTGCGAGCGCTGGCTGGACTGCAGCGCCCGCGTAAAGTTTTTGTGCACGTGAATAACACAAATCCCATGTTGGATGAGTCCGGCCCCGAATTCCACGAGTTAGGAGCGGCAGGCTGGGAAATGGCGGAGGACGGTTGGCACTTCAATTTGTAGAAACTGTGCCAGACTCGGCGGTGCTTTCGGCAGAGGAGCTGAAAGCTCGGCTGCTGCGAGTTGGCCAGGAACGATATCACCATCAGCATCCGTTTCACCTCATGATGCACGATGGTAAATTGAGCCGCGGGCAAATGCAGGCCTGGGCCTTGAACCGCTACTATTACCAGAGCCGCATTCCAATCAAGGACGCGGTCATTCTTTCCCGCAGCGACGACCCGGACTTTCGTCGGGCCTGGCGCAAGCGTGTCGTGGATCACGATGGTGATTCGGCACAGGAAGGCGGTATCGAGCGGTGGATCCGGCTGGCGGAAGCAACGAGCCTGGACCGCAAGCGTGTCATATGCTGCGATGAGGTTCTACCTGCGGTACGTTATGCCGTCGACGCCTACCTTGATCTGGTCAAGAACCGAACTTTCCTGGAAGCAGTTGCCTCTTCGCTGACCGAATTGTTCTCGCGCGACTTGATTGCGCTACGAATGGATTGTCTGCGTCTGCATTATCCGTGGCTCTCGAGTGGCCTCGACTATTTCACGGCCCGCCTGCACCAGGCGCCGGAAGATGCGCGATTTGCCCTGCAATGGGTCACTGAACACGCCCACACGCGAGCGGAGCAGGAACTGGCGACCGCGGCGTTACGCGCAAAATGCGATATTCTCTGGGCACAATTGGACGCGATCCATTTTGCCTACGTCCAGCCGGGATGGCCTCCACCCGGCGCCTTTCGAATGGAGTCCTGAGAGTGCCTCCCCCGTCCCAAATGAGCCAGCCCCGTCTCGCACCAGGTTGCCGATGGGGCAACCAAGGCGAACAACAAGTTGTGCTCTTCCCTGAAGGCATGATCCGCGTACAGGGGACAGGCCAGGGCATCTTGGAACTCTGCGATGGTCAACGCACGGTCCAGGAGATTGTGGCAACGCTCTCGAGCCGATACGGTGCGGCTGATCCTGTAAAGATCACGGAAGACGTATCCAGCTTTCTTGAAGCTCTGCAGCGAAAACGGATTGTGGATTACTAATGATTCCAAACCCACTGGCGCTGATCGCCGAGGTCACGCATCGTTGCCCGCTGCACTGCGTCTATTGCTCCAATCCTCTGCAGTTGGTTGCGACGAAGGCGGAACTTTCCACCGAGGAATGGGTCCGCGTGTTTCAAGAAGCGAGTCGGATTGGCGTTCTCCACCTGCATCTGACCGGTGGCGAGCCGGCGGCACGAGCAGACCTGAAGGACCTAATCGTCGGCGGGCACGAGGCTGGTCTTTATACGAACCTGATCACGTCCGGGCTCGGCTTGTCAGAAACACGACTCGCTGGCCTGGTGGAAGCGGGCCTCGACCATATTCAACTGAGCTTCCAGGACTCAAGAGACGAGCCGGCCCGATGGATCGCGGGCGCCAACGGCCATGCCTACAAGATCGCATTAGCTAAGAAGATTCGCCAGTTCCAGGTTGCGTTCACCGTGAACCTGGTCGTGCACCGGCAAAACCTGGACCACATCGAGGAGATGATTGAGTTCGTTGAGCAGCTCCAACCGGAGCGTGTGGAGATTGCCCACGCGCAATACTATGGCTGGGCGCTGAGAAATCGCGATGCCCTGCTTCCGACTCCTCAGCAATTAGAGAATTGCCTGCGCGCCGTGGAGGCAGCACAGCTACGGCTTGCCGGAAAAGTGCGAATTGACAGCGTGGTTCCTGACTACTATGCCCGCTATCCAAAGGCATGCATGGGCGGGTGGGGGAGGCGCCTTGTGTTAATTGATCCTTCCGGCCAGGCGCTACCTTGTCATGCCGCTGGAGTCATTCCGGGCATGCAGTTCGACAACATTCGCCAGCATCCACTGGACTGGATATGGAGAGAGTCCGCCGCGTTTCAACGGTTTCGGGGAGAAGAATGGATGCCGGAGCCGTGCAAGAGCTGCGACCGCAGGACAGAAGACTTCGGCGGCTGCCGCTGCCAGGCCCTCCTGCTCACGGGCAACGCGAGTGCCACTGACCCAGTTTGCTCGCTATCGCCCGATCATCATTTGATTGAGACTGCACGTTCTGCTGCAAAATCCGACGCCTCGCAAGTCTTCTGGTCGTACCGAACCAACATGGGATGAGTGCTGCTTCCACAACATCCGGCGTCCAACACAACCAGCAAACCCCCGGTGTATTCCAGACTTTTCGTGCGCTGCGCCATCGCGACTTCCGGCTCCTTTGGGTCGGACTGGCCGTTTCTGCGATCGGCACCTGGATGCAGATCGTCGCACAGAGCCTGCTTGTTCTGAAGATCACCCACGGATCGGCATTCGACTTGGGCACCGTTTCGCTCGCCCAGGCTTTAGCATTTTTCCTTTTTGCGCTCGTAGGCGGGAGCGTCGCCGATCGTCTTGATAAGCGCCGGCTGCTGATATTTACTCAAAGCGGCGCTGCTGCGCTGGCCATCTTGCTGGGTTTCCTTACACTTTTCGGCGTCATCCGGCTTTGGATGGTTCTTGTGCTGGCATTCCTGAATGGAACTCTACTGAGCTTTGATCAGCCCGCACGCGGTGCGCTGGTTCCGGTTCTGGTTCCCAAGGAGGATATTGGGAACGCCATCAGCCTGCAAGCAATGCTTTTTAACGGAGCTTCGATCCTCGGGCCTGCATTGGCTGGATTTGGCGTGGCTATACTCGGTTTTGCCGGCAACTTCTTTCTGAACGGCGCCAGCTTCCTGGCAGTATTGATTGCTTTGTTCCTCATGCGCGTGCCGAGTGGACCGACCCATCAGCAATCGACGATCCAGGCGATTCGCACCGCGCTCGGCACGGTACGGCGTGACGCAGTCTTGCCATGGGTATTATCTGGCTACGCTGCACTGCTTTTTCTCGGACCGTCATCCGCTCTGATATTGCCGGTTTATGCGGTGAAGATCCTGCACGTAGGGCCGGAACGTCTCGGCATGCTATTCTCCGCCGCGGGGGTGGGAACCATCTTGGGGGCATTGTTCCTGGCTTCACTGGGCAGCAGTCCACGAAGAGGGCCCATTTATCTGAAGGGCATCTTCATCTGGGTTGCGGCACTTGCAGGGTTTGCCCTCAGCGGACGGTTCTGGATTTCCATGACCGCGCTTCTCGTCTTCGGAATTGGTCAGACACTAGCCGGAACGACGACGATTACATTGTTGCAAACCCGCGTGCCGGAGCAAATGAGAGGACGCGTGATGAGCCTGAACACACTGCTCATCATGGGCATTCGACCTCTCGGCGATTTCCCCGCGGGAGCCTTGATTGCGGGAATAGGAGCCCCGGGAACGGTGTTACTGAGTGCCGGCTTGGTGGGGATTTACGGACTACTGCTCGCGATGCGGCCCGCGGTACGTTCAATCTAGCCTGGAGCTCCACATTTCAGCACGGCGATGTCGTCTTTGAGATAAGCCGAAATTGGAACTCTGGAGGTCTGCAGCAGCCCACATCATCTGTTTGGATGTCGGCAATTGTTTGTTTTGCGCCGAGATTGCATGTCTGGACCGGAGTAGTTTGCGGCCCCAGGCTCCCAACGTGTGTCCCTCCTCCAACAAGCTGAGCGGAGAACGGCACGATAGGTTTCGTTCGTGGGATCTCCCGTTACCAGCAAATTAGTGCTCCTTCTTCTGGTCAGCCTGTACAATGCCGTCACACCATGACTCTTTTCTTCACCAGCAAGGCAAAACCTCACGAGATTGCCGGCGCTCTACGTCGTACCAGCAATCAATATGAACCGGGGATGGGGCAGCCTATGACAATGCGCAAGCTCGGGACGACGGTCATTGCCTTGCTGTCCAGCAACCGCAGGCTCGCTCGATGGACCGCTTCTCACGGCCGCTCCTGGCTGCCGGCCTCTGCAATACCGATGGTCATGTGCGCGGTGGTCATCGCGGCTGTTGCCCAGAATCAAACTGGAAAAACACAGATGCAACCTGGGCTCACGCCTCTTCCGTATTGGGCCTACGCCGCCGACCCCTCGCCTGCGACGTCTCATGCCGAGGCCAAGCCCGTTGATGACACTCCACGACACGTCGGGGGCAGCGAAGCGGCATTCACCCTCGCGCAGACTGGTGATCTCTTCAATACGCCCGACTTGCATCCCGCCGGACATCCGTCTATGCCTGAGGTCCTGGCGCATGGCAGGAAGCCAAATGTTTACGCCTGCGGCTACTGTCATCTGCCCAACGGTCAGGGCCGTCCTGAGAATTCCAGCCTGGCGGGCTTGCCTGCGGACTATATCGTTCAGCAGATGGCCGATTTCAAGAGTGGCCGGCGCAAGAGAACCGACCCCAGGCTGCCACCTATTGGCCTAATGATCGGCGTTGCCGCGCACGCAGATGAGAAGGAGATACAAGCCGCCGCGGCTTACTTCTCAGGACTGAAGCCGAAACCATGGATCCGCGTGGTGGAAACCAGCACCGTTCCCAAAACCCACATTGCCGGCCGGATGCTGGTTGTCTCGGACCCAGTCGTGATGGAGCCAATCGGTCAGCGCATCATCGAGACGCCGGAAAACCTTGAGCGGACCGAGCTGCACGACGACGCATCCGGATTCATCGCCTACATACCGATGGGCAGCCTCAAAAAAGGAAAGGCGCTGGTCACGACTGGAGGTGCAGGCAAGACGATGCAATGTGCCGCCTGCCATGGTCCGGACCTCAAGGGCCTGGGTAATGTGCCATCAATTGCAGGTCGTTCGCCGAGCTATATCGTTCGGCAACTCTATGACATTCAAATCGGTGCTCGCGCCGGAGCAGCCACGCAAGCAATGAAGGCGACGGTTGAAAAGTTGACGGTGGACGACATGGTGTCGATTGCTGCGTATACGGCCTCGTTACTTCCCTAATTCGAACCAGCAAAGCAGTGAATCTGCTTGCTCATCCTCCGGATCGCAATTCGCGCCACTGTGCAATAGCTCCCGGTCGATCGGCTACTCCGAAGTTGGGAGAGCTACCTGCCTTGGTCATCTGTTGGAAAATTGCCTTTTCTTGAAGTTGCCTATTTGAGACGAGTTAGACATGGAAGGGCATCTTGGCTGTCCAGAGAGTTATTCCCGAGTCTTCGGCGACTCCGAATGTATGGGCCAGGAGGGACTCCCGTCGACGCGGGCCAGAAGTCTTAGGGCTGTATCGGAAGCGCCCCTGGGAGGAATCATGGATCACATTGGGGTGTGCGGGCGCTTTCGATACAGCGACTTGAAGGAAGCCACTGGCTATGGGATTTGATAGGCGCTGGGTTGAGATGAGGAGGGTGGCAAGCGGGTGTTGTGGTGCGAAGGAGTGGTTGGATTAGAGAGGGCATGGGGTTCTTGTGGGAAGAGCGGCCTGGGAACGGCTTTGAGCGCGAGCGAAAAGACTTGGAAAGATGCCAGCATCTTCGCAAGTCTTTTCGCTCGCGGTGAGAGCCGTTCCCAGGCCACTGCTCCCACAACAACCCCATGCCATCTCTAATCCAATCTGTATAGAGTTAAAACCTCCAGATAGCGTAATCGCGTCCGAATATGCCTCCGCACCTGCAGAAATGGTCGCGGCTGGAAGTCCACCCCAAGTCACCAGCGTCGGCGGTCCATCAAAGGCGGGCGGGTGTGTCGCCGCGCCAATGGACACATTTGAGTAAGTTCCAGCTGTCGTACTGTTTGGCCGCAGCCTCATGCGCACCACGGCATTGTTACCAGTTATGTAGCGTGGCTGTATGACGATGCGGAAATTCCGGCTATTGAGGCCACTAACGCTATTGACCCACGAGCCGCCGTCCTGCGCGATAGAACTCCAAGCCTGAGTCCACTTGTAATCTCCAGTATCGGCCTCGAAGTTGGTGCCGGAGAGCATCGCGCCATTAACAATGTAGGGCAGCGCCCCGGATGCACCGTAAGCATCGAACGTGATCGGGTGCCCGCTCGTACCGCTTGCCGAGGGTTTTAGAACCTCATTCCACGAACAGGACTTGCGAAGCAGCACCGAATCACCGGGCAGAAACGCGAAACCGTTGACCTTGGCCAGAGTAAGCCAGGGATAGGAGGAGCTGGTTCCAGAGCTGAAATCGTTCCCCGGCGTGACGCAATTGTCAACGTAGTAGGTAGTTGCTGATGCGGATAATGGTATGAGTAACACGAGAATACTGATGGCGCAAACATATTTCACGCAGACCCCCTTACTCCTGGCCCTAGCAGGCCGTGGTGCAAGTCTGGATACGTGCGCAAAAACTTGAGAGGTATCCACAGACATTGTTCGTAGAATCAGCCTATGGCGATGGGCACG
>Ga0207927_1000878_pt1 | contig 12860 bp, 8 predicted proteins | sample NGESurdeep072012_2_FD_184456 | JGI IMG/M metagenome (GOLD analysis project Ga0207927, IMG submission 184456) | Arctic peat soil microbial communities from Barrow, Alaska - NGEE Surface sample 210-2 deep-072012 (SPAdes) | ecosystem: Environmental > Terrestrial > Soil > Wetlands > Peat ... | reverse complement strand
GTCTTCGCGATCGTGTCCTTGCGGACGTAGAGGAAGCCGTTGCCGACCGGCGCGCACAGCCACTTATGGAGGCTGGTGCCGTAGAAGTCGCACTCGAGATCGCGAATCTTGTAGGGAAAATGCGCGACGGCGTGCGCCCCGTCGACGATCGTCGTGATGCCGCGCTGGCGTGCCAGGCGGCAGAGGTCGCGCACCGGGAAGAGCTGGCCGGTGATGTTGGTGATGTGGCAGAAGTGGAGCACCCGGGTCTGCGGCGTGATGGCGCGCTCGAACCGGTCATACAGATCCTTTTGCGTGGACGGCACCGGAAACTGAATGCGCGTCAGCTTGATGTGGTCCCGCCGCGTCCGCTGATCCCACGTCACCAGCATCCGCGGGTAGTCCTGATCGGTCGTGATCACCTCGTCGCCCGGCTTCAGATCGAGGCCGCCCTGCGCAATCTGCAGCGACTCGCTGGCGTTGCGCGTGATGGCGAGCTCCTCGGGGTCGCAGCCGAACTCCATCGCGAGCGCGCGGCGCACGCGCTCGGCGTTCCGGTTGATCAGGGCGGCGTAGTACACCGGATCCTGATTCTCCATGTCGAGATAGCGCTTCAGCGCGTCCTGGACGATGCGCGGCGACGGGGAGTGGTGGCCGTTGTTGAGGTTGATCAGCGTGCGGTCTGGCGCATACGCGGATTGGATCTCGCGCCAGTAGAACTCGTCCCGCGCCGCTTCTTCCGGCGATCGATCGGCGACCGCCTGCGACGCCGCGACGACCCGCTCGACGCCGTGCGTCCTCACCGCCAGCGCGGACGCGCCTACGGCACCGGTGGCTCGAAGAAACGATCGTCGGCTCCACATGGCGAAACCTCCCTGTACGGTTGGCACAGCATACAAGCTACCGCAATGAATCGGGTAATTGGATTACCCGATTACTCGATTACTCGATTCGGGAGTACTGCACTTTCCCACCGACAATCGTGTAGAGGACGCGCGTGGTGGGGATGTCGTCCTCGGGGATCGTCATGATGTCCTTCGAGAGCACCGTGATGTCCGCCAGCTTACCGGCCACCAGAGACCCTTTGATCGGTTCCTCGAATCCCGCGTACGCCGCCTGGATCGTGTACGAGCGGAGCGCCTCCATCCGGCTCATGCGTTGCGCGGGAAAGAACACGGTGCCGTCCTTCAGTTTCCGCGAGATGGCGGCGTAGAGATTCGGAATGGGATCGATGTCCTCGACCGGCGCGTCGGTCCCGTTGCTGACCACGGCGCCGGTCTGCATCAGCGACTGCCACACGTAGGCGCCTTCTTCGGCGCGCTTCGGCCCGAGCCGCGCGAGGACGTACGGCGCGTCGGAGGTCGCGTGGATCGCCTGCATCGACGCGATGACGCCCAGACGCCCGAAGCGCGGGATGTCGGCCGCGCTGAGGTGCTGCGCGTGTTCGATGCGCCAGCGCAGGTCCTTCTTCTCGGGGTGCTTCTTGAACGTCTCTTCGTAAATATTGAGCACCTCGCGGTTGCCGCGGTCGCCGATCGCGTGGACGCACAATTGGTAGTTGAGTTTGATGGCGAGCTCGGCCGACTGCCGGATGTCGTCCAGGCTGTCGGTGTTCAGACCGGTCGTCTCGAGATCCGCGTACGGCTGCAGCATCCACGCGCCGCGCGATCCGAGCGCGCCGTCGATCTGGCGCTTGATCCCGCGCACGGTGAACCGCTTGTCGCCGTAGTTGACGACGCGGTATTTCGGCATGTCGATGGCCAGCCGATCGGGCGCCTCGCGCAGCATCATCCAGATGCGGAGCGGCAGCTTGCCCTCGTCCACCATCGTCTTCATCAACGTAATCGTGTCGGGCCCCGACCCGGCGTCATTCACCGTCGTCAGTCCCTTCGAGAGCGCCTCGCGCGACGCCAGCTCGATGACTTTTCTCGCCTGCGCTTCCTTCTCCGCCGGCGTGCGCTTGGCGCGATCGGCGCTGAGCGCCCGGCTGATCAGCTCCTGGGCCCGCTCGTTGAACAGGCCGGTCGGTTCTCCGTTAGCGTCCTTCAGAATTGTTCCGCCGGCCGGATTCGGCGTCGTTCTCGTGACGCCGGCGATCCGCATCGCCTTCGCATTGGCGAACGCCGCGTGGCCGCTCGCGTGGGTGAGGAGCACGGGGTTGTTGGGCGACACGTGACTCAACGCGTCGTGAACGGGAAAGCCTTCGACGTTCGGCGTCGGCCGCTTGGACCATTTCTCCTGATGCCATCCGCGGCCGAGGATCCACTCGCCAGGCTTGGCGGTCTTCGCCGCCTCGCCGACCATGCGGACGATGTCGTCCCAATCCTTGGCCTGCGCGAGCTTGAGGTTCATCGCCGCTTCGCCGACGCCGGTGAAGTGCGCGTGGCCGTCGATGAGGCCCGGCACGGCGAGCGCGCCGTGCAGATCGATCACGCGGGTGGACGGTCCGATGTACCGCTTGACGTCGGCGTCGGATCCGACGGCGACGATCGTGTCGCCGCGGACGGCGATGGCCTGGGCTTCGGGATGGCTATCGTCGACGGTGATGATTTTTCCGCCGTGCAGCACGAGGTCGGCCGGGGCGGCAGCCGCGCCGGCCGTGCCGCGCTGCGGCCCGGCCGCAACGCCGGCAAGCGCCGCCGCCGCCCCGAAGATGACGAGGACGACGAGTATCCGTTTCATCCCATCATTATGGCGCGGGAGCGGGCGTGCCGGCTTTCCACCGCACCACGATCGAGGCCGTGACCGTGTTGTCGGTCTTCTTGAAGCCGGGCACCGGCGCGTTCGCGTACCGCAGCAGATAGCCGACCTTGAGCGCCAGGCGTTTGTTCATCGCGGCCTGGGCGGCGATCTCGGCCTCGGAGCGATACGCCGACGTCCGGCTGAAGTCGGGATAGTAGGTGAAGCGCTGGGTGGTGTCGGACGAGGCGCCGAGCGGCACCCGGCTTTGCAGCTGGAACACGCCGGCGGGGTCGTTCAGGACGGGTCCCAGTTTCGGCTGCTCGTGGTTCCAGGCGACGGCCGTCAGCCCGTCGAGCGTCCACGACGGCGAGTGGACGAGCGCCCAGCTCAACCCCACGTCGACGATCGACCGCGCGTCCATGCCGGCCAGGGGGTCGTGCTCGGCCTTGATTCCGGAAGAGAGGCCGATGAGGTCGGTGAGCTTGCGCTGGCTGCGGAAGCCGGCGAGGTACCGATCCGCGGTGTCCGCACCGCCGCTACTGCTTTTCACGGCGGTGGCGGTCGCCTCGATCTGCCACACCGGCCAGCGCCGGTGGAGCGCGAAGTCGGCGCCGGTGGAGGAGGTGTCCGAGTTGCCGCTCGTGCCGATGAACGACGCGCCGAACTGCACGTCCCACAGCGGCGGCGGCTCTTTCGGCGGCGTTTGCGCGGCGGCTACGGAAGCAGCGAGGAGTGACCAGATACCGAACAGAAAAGCGCGCATCCATCTCATGCCATAGCCGGGCTGCAATGGCCGTACCGGCGCGGCGTCGAGAGTTGCCCACCCGTCGCCCGCGCCCAGATATACTCCTAAGGAGGAGTTCAGAACACATGGCTCGCCGCGGATTCGCAATCATCTTCACGCTGCTCGGCGCCGCGTTCTTCGTCTCGATCGCCGGCTTCGTGCTGCTGTACATGCTGGTCGGGCGTGAGCCCGCCGTGGCATCCAATTCCGTGCTGGTGCTGCGCGTCGGCGGCGACTTGAACGAGATCGCGCCGAGCGACGTCTTCGGCTACCTGCGCGGCCAGCGGACGCCGACGGTGCGGGCGATCGTCGACGATCTGCGTAAAGCCAAGGTCGACGGGCGCGTGAGCGCGGTGCTGTTGAAACCGACCGGCTTCGACTCGCCGTTCTGGGCGAAGGTGCAGGAAATCCGCGACGCGATCATCGACTTCAAGAAGTCGGGCAAGCCGGTCTATGCGTATCTCGAGTACGGCGGCGATCGCGAATTCTATCTGGCGACGGCGGCGGACAAGATCTTCCTGATGCCGTCGAGTCCGCTGGATCTCAACGGCATCGCCACCTACCAGCTGTTCCTGCGCGGCACGCTCGACAAGATTGGCGCCTATCCCGATCTGCATCACATCGGCCAGTACAAGACCGCGATCAACACCCTCACGGAGAAGGGGTACACGCCGGCGCACAAGGAGATGGACCAGGCGCTGAACCAGGATCTCTACGACAACCTGGTCCGCGGGATCGCCGACGGCCGGAAGAAGAACGAGGCCGAGGTGCGCGCGCTGCTCGACGAAGGTCCGTTTCTGCCGGAAGACGCGCTCCACGCCGGTCTTGTCGACGATGTGAAGTACGAGGACCAGGTGGAGGACGCGCTGCGCGACAGCCGTCCGGGTATGACCGACCGCCGCATCGACGGCGATGACTACGCGCGCGTCAGCAACACCTCGCTCGGGCTGAACAAGGGGCCGCGGATCGCCGTGATCTACGCGGCCGGGGCGATCACCAGCGGGAAGAGCGGCTTCGATCCGCTGAACGGCCCGACGGCCGGCTCCGACACGCTCATCGAGTACATCCACCAGGCGCGCCACGACAACTCGCTGCGCGCGATCATCCTGCGCATCGACAGCCCGGGCGGATCCGCCTCGGCGTCCGACGCGATCTGGCGCGAGCTGATGATCGCGAGGAAGGAACGCGCCGACCGGCCCATCATCGCGTCGATGTCGGATCTGGCGGCGTCCGGCGGCTACTACGTCGCGCTGCCGGCGCAGGTGATCGTCGCCCAGCCGTCGACGCTCACCGGGTCGATCGGGATCTTCGGCGGCAAGATCGTCACCGGCGGCGTCTACGAGAAGATCGGCGCGCACATTCAGTCGACCAGCATCGGCCGGCACGCGGAGATCGACTCGCCCGCGCGCCCCTACAACGCGGAGGAGCTGAAGAAGCTGCAGGATCAGCTCCAGGCCTTCTACGATCAGTTCGTCGAGAAGGTCGCCGACTCGCGCCACAGCACGCCGGAGAAGATCGATCAGCTGGCGCAAGGCCGCGTCTGGACGGGACAGCAGGCGAAGAGCAATGGCCTGGTGGACATGCTCGGCGGGCTCGACCTCGCCGTCGCCGTCGCCAAACAGCGCGCGAAGATTGCGCCCGACAGCGAAGTGGAGCTGGTCGTCTATCCGCCGCGCAAGAGCTTCTACGAGATCCTGAGCGATCAGTTCGGCGGGACGGGCGACCAGATGGCGGCGGGTGCGTGGCTCTCGGCGAACCTGACCGACAGCGAGATCGGCGCGCTGCGGACGATCCGCGGTCCGCTCGCGCTCTTCCGGCGCGGCGAGCCGCTCGCGCTCATGCCGTTTACATTCTTACGGTGAGATTGCAGTCTGCCTTCTGCAATCTGCACTCTCCCTGTCGTTACCCCACGACCTTCTGCAGCGCTTCGCGGTTGACGTCAATCTTCATCCGTTGCTTCGCCTTGATCATGTAGGCGCTGAAGAAGCGGTTGCGGCGGTCGTTCAGCAGCTGGTCGTTGAAGCTCGCCTTCGCCTGCGCCCACTCCGCCGGGCCCGCAGACTGCTTCTCGAGCACCTTCACCACCGCCGTGCCGTTGTCGGTCGCGATCGCGTCGCTGACGCCGCCGACCGGCAGCGCGAACGCCGCGTCCATCACCGCCGGCGCCGAGCCGAGGTCGGGCAGCGGTGAATCGTGCACGAGGAGCTCCGTCGTCTTCGCCTCGACGCCCGCCGCCTTGGCGGCACCAGCGAAGTCCGGCGCGCCCTTGAGCTTCGCGGCGATCTCCGCCGCCTTCTGCGTGCTCAGCTCCCGCGCCTTCACTTTGACCACTTCGTCGTGGACGCGATCCTTGACGTCCTCGAGCTTGGGCACGGACGGATCCTGTTTGCCGACCAGCGTGAAGAAGGCAAACCCCCGCGACGTGCGGACCGGCCCCGCGACCTCATCCTGCTTCATGTCGAAGACGTGCGCGGCAACCTCCGGCGATGACCCGAGGCCGATCACCGGTTCGTCGCGCGCGACGAAGCCCGAGTCCTGGAGGGGCAGCCCCTTCGCCTTCGCGACTTTGTCCAGGTCGGCCGGCTTGGTGATGTCCTTGGCGAGCGCCTGCGCCATGTCGGTCGCCTGCGCCTGCGCGCGTTCGTACGAGAGCTGATCGATGATCTGCGGCCGCACCTCGGCGAGCGTTCGCGTCGTCGCCGGCTTCTTGTCGACCAGCTTGATGATGTGATAGCCGAACTGCGTTTTCACGAGGTCGCTCATCTGCCCCGGCTGCATCGCGAACGCGGCCTGGTCGAACTCCGCGACCATCTTGCCTTTGCCGAAGTAGTCGAGATCGCCGCCCTGCTTGGCGGTGGCTTCGTCTTCTGAATACTTCTTCGCGAGCTCGGCGAAATCGGCGCCCGCCTTCGCCTGTTTGAGCACGCCTTCGGCCTTGGCTTTGACGTCCGCGTCGTTGTTGCCCTCGGTCTTGAACAGGATGTGGCTCGCGCGAATCTGTTCGGGCGTCGAATACTGGTCTTGATTCGTGTTGTAGGTGCGCTCGACGTCCGCAGGCGGCACGGTGACTTTCGCGCGCAGCGCTTCGATGTCGATCAACAGGTACCGGATCTTGCGCTTCTCCGGCGTCTTGAAGTCGGCCTTGTGCGCCTCGAAGTAGCTCGCCACCTCGGCGTCGGTCGCGGTGACCTGTGCGCGGAACGTGTCGGCGGTGAAGCCGATGACGGCCAGCTTCACTTTGTCGTTGCGGCGGCGGTATTCCCGCTCGAGCTCTGTATCGGTGACCGTCAGCCAGTCGGTGAGCGAGGCCCGCAGCTTCTCGACCGTCAGACTGTTGCGGATGTTGTCCTCGAACTCGGTCGGCGTCATCGGCGTCTGCTGCGCGCGCAGCAGCTGCTCATACCGTTTCTCGCCGATGAACTGTCCGTTTTCCTGCAGGCCGGGCATCGAGACGATGCGCTGCCGGACCTCTTCGTCGCTGACCTGGATGCCGAGCCGGTCCGCTTCAGCCAGCGCCGCGCGCTCGTCGACCATCTGCTGCAGGATCTGCTGCTCGATGCCGAGCTGCTTCAGGAGCTGATCGCTCATGTTCGCGCCGTACGCCGACCGGTACGCCTGCAGCTGAGCTTGATAGACGCGCCGGAACTCGCCCGCGGTAATCTCGTGGCCTTCGACGCGCGCGACCGTGTCGCCGGCCGCGTCGGCGCCGCTGCCGCGCAGAAAGTCCGGAATATAGAAGATGACAAACGCCAGGCACACGAGCGCAAGGCTCCATTTCAGCCAACTCTTGTGCCGGCGCATCCGGTCGAGCATCGTCATGATTTGATCCCTTGGAGAAACACCCATCGTATGCCATGAACTTACGGCGTGGCAAGCAGTTACCGGCTCCCGTATGGTATATTTGCTGTGGTTAGAAGGACTTACGTCCACCTGAATTGGACACCACCTACTGATGCCCCGCGCGACCACTGTGCGACGAGGAGCGACCGAGCGCGACGGTGCGCCCATGGCCCTCTATCGAGCCTTGGGTTCGCCAGGTAAGCGCGGCGCGAAGCTGCGGCGCGCCGGCGACATCTCGCTGACGACGCCGGGCCTCGATCTCGCGGCACGGCTGCGCGTGTTTCAGCGCGCGCTGCGCAGCCGCGTCGAACGCCGTGAGGCGCTCATCGATCTCCTGCGCGCGGTCAACGCCACAGTCGAGCCCGAGAAGATTGCCGAGATGCTCGTCGAGCGCGCCGCGACGTGGATTCCGGCGCCGTGCTGGGCGGTGCTGTCGTCGGATTTTTCCGGCCAGCTGACGATGCTGGCCGAGCGCGGGCTGCAGCCGGAGATGGGGCCGTCCGTCCAGGCGATCGGCGCCTGGGTGATCCAGCGCGGCGAAGAGTTCGTCACGGCCGACTTGCGCGAGGACGACCGCCTCAAGGATCACGCGGTCGTCGCGACGGTCGTGGCGTTTCCGCTCAGTTGCCGCGGGCGCCGCGTCGGCGCGATCATCGGCCTCGACCACGCGCCGTCGTCGCGCCGGCCGCAGCTCGCGCCGGCGGTCCTGCGCGCGGTGCGCGTGCTGCTCGAGCCGGCCTCGGTCGCGCTCGACAACGCGTTGCTCATCAAACGCGCCGAGGCGCTGTCGGTCACCGACGACCTCACGCGTCTCTACAACTCGCGTTATCTCAACCTCGTCCTGCGACGCGAGACCAAGCGCGCGTCGCGCAGCGGCCGGCCGCTCTCGCTGCTCTTCATCGACCTGGACGGATTCAAGAGCATCAACGACACGCACGGGCATCTCTTCGGCAGCAGGGCGCTGGTCGAAGCGGCGGCGGTCATCCGCAGCAGCGCGCGCGAGACCGACGTCGTGGCGCGCTTCGGCGGCGACGAATTCGCGCTCGTGCTGCCCGACACGGGCGGCGAAGGCGCCTACGCGGTCGGCGAGCGCATTCGCGAGCGCATCGCGGCCTTCAAGTTCCTGGTCGGCGACGGCCTGGATATTCACCTGACGGCCTCGCTCGGCGTGGCCACGCTGCCCGACGCCGCGGCCTCGGTCGAGGAACTGGTGCAGGCCGCCGACATGGCCATGTATCACGTGAAGGAATCCGGCAAGAACGGGATTCACGTCGCGCCCGCTGCGGCCGATAACTAGACCGCTAACCCCAACAGGAGTGCGCGCCTTTGAGCCTTCGTTCGATGCTCTCTCTCTTCTCGAGTGACCTGGCCATTGACCTGGGCACGGCCAACACCTGCGTCTACGCCCGCGGCAAAGGCATCGTGGTCAACGAGCCGTCGATTGTGGCGATCAACAAGGTGACCGGCCGCGTCGAAGCGGTCGGGAAGGACGCCAAGGACATGCTCGGCCGCACGCCGGGCAACATCGTCGCCATCAAGCCGATGAAGGACGGCGTCATCGCCGACTTCGAGGTCACCGAGAAGATGCTGACCTACTTCATCAAGAAGGCGCACAACCGCAACGTCTGGGTCCGCCCGCGCATCGTCATCGGCGTGCCGTCCGAGATCACGCAGGTGGAAAAACGCGCGGTCAAGGACAGCGCGTACCGCGCGAAGGCGAGCGAAGTGCACCTGGTCGAGGAAGCCATGGCCGCGGCGATCGGCGCCGGCATGCCGATCACGGAGCCCTCGGGCAACATGATCGTCGATATCGGCGGCGGCACGACCGACATCGCCGTCATCTCACTCGCCGGCATCGTCTACAGCAAGGCGGTGCGCGTCGCCGGCAACGAGATGGACGAGGCGATCATCCAGTACATCAAGAAGACGTACAACCTGCTCATCGGCGAGCGGACGGCGGAGCAGATCAAGATCGAAATCGGATCGGCGTTCCCCCTCGAAGAGCGGATGACGATGGAGATCAAAGGACGGCATCTGATCGAAGGGGTGCCGAAGACGATCACCGTCAGCGACGAGGAGATCCGCGAGGCGCTGGCCGAAACCGTGAACGTCATCGTCGACGCCGTGCGCGTGGCGCTCGAGCGCACGCCGCCGGAGCTCTCGGCCGACATCGTCGATCGCGGGATCGTGCTGACCGGCGGCGGATCGATGCTCAAGAACCTCGACAAGCGGCTGCGGGAGGAAACCGGCCTGCCGCTCGCGATGGCGGAGGATCCGCTGTCCTCGGTCGTGCTCGGCGCCGGCAAGATGCTGTCGGACTTCAACCTGTTGCGGAAGATTTCGATCGACTAGTGGCGCTGCTGGACATCCGTCAACGGAGCGGCTACCTGTTCCTGGCCGTCGTACTCGGCCAGATCATCCTGATTTCGGCGCAGGTGAACTCGCACACCGGCGTGCCGGTGCTCGAAGCGGTCGCCTTTGGCGTCTTCGCGGAGATTCAGCGCGCCACGTCGGCCGTCGTGTCGGGCGTGCGCCACGGGTGGAGCGGCTACATCGGCCTGCGCGGGGTCAGGGCCGAGAACGACACGCTCAAACGCGATCTCGCGGCCGCCCAGATTCAGCTTCAGGCGCAGCGCGCGCTGGCCGATCGCAGCCGCGGCCTCGAGCAGATGCTCCAGCTCCGCGATCGATCCAACCTCTCGACGACCGCGGCCGAGATCATCGCCGACAGCGCCACGCCCGATTTCCGGACGATGACGATCGACAAAGGAACGCGCGACGGGCTCCGGTCCGACATGGCCGTGCTCGCTCCGTCCGGCGTCGTCGGCCGTGTCGTCGTGCCGAGCGCGCGCGCGGCGAAGGTGCAGCTGCTCATCGATCGCAACGCGGCGGCCGGCGCCCTCATCGAGCGGTCGCGCGCCCAGGGCGTCGTCGTCGGCGGCGGCGACTACCGGCTGCGGATGGAATACGTGTCCGAGGTGTCCGACGTGATCGTGGGCGATCTCGTCGTGACCTCGGGCATCGACGGCATTTTCCCGAAAGGCTTCGTCATCGGCCAGGTGGAGTCGGTCGAGAAGAGCGGCGGCGCCTATAAGCGCATCGTCGTGAAGCCGGCGGTCGATTTCAGGAGTCTTGAAGACGTGCTGGTGGTGCTGACGCCCACGCCCGCGCGCGAGGCGGGGCAGGCGGCACCGCCCGAACAACCCGGACGGCCGGAGCCTGGGGGCAGCGAGTGAAAACCGCCGGGGTGATCCTGGCGATTACGCTGGCGCTCGCGCTGCAGACCACGCTGGCCCGCTTTGTCATTCGGGGGACCGTCGCGGTGGATCTCGTACTGGTCGTCGTCATCTACGTCGCGCTGACCTCCGGTCCGGTGACCGGACTGCTGTCCGGCACGCTCGCCGGGCTGGTCCAGGATGCGCTGTCGAGCGGCGTGATCGGCATCGGCGGCCTGGCCAAGACGATCGTCGGCTTTCTGGCCGGCATCATCGGGACCCAGTTCATCGTCGCGCAGCCGTTGCCGCGCTTCGTCGTCTTTTTCGGCGCCACGGTGCTGCACGCGCTGGTGTTCATCGGGTTGTACGTGCTGCTCGATTTGCGGCAGTTCCCCTCGCCCGTGCCGGCGGTGACGGGGCAGGCGGTGGGCAATGCCCTCGTCGGCGTGATTGCGTTTCAGTTGGTTGAACTGTTACCTGGAGCGGTGGAGAGGCGGCGGGCGGCCCGGAGCCGCATCCGCCGGTAAGCCATGGCCACTCACGAAGACCGTCGCAAGGTCACGATCCGGCTTGCGATTCTGCAGTATCTGGTTGTCGTCATCTTCACCGTGCTCGCCGTGGGCTTCTGGGTGATCCAGGTCGTCCAGCACGCCAAGTTCGAGGAGATGGCGGAGAACAACAACCAGCGGAACATCGCGCTCAGGGCGCCGCGCGGACTCGTGTTCGATCGCGACCTGCGTGTCCTCGTCGAGAACCGTCATTCCTACAGCATCTCGATCGTCCGCGAGCACACCAAGGATCTGAACCGGACCGTGCGGCTCCTGGCCTCGGTCCTGGGGCTGGACGAGGCCGGCGTGCGGTCGATCGTCGACCGCCATCACCGCGAGCCGACGTATCGGCCCATCACCATCATTCAGGACGCCTCGCTGGCGCAGGTCGCGGCCGTTGTCGCGCGGCGGCTCGACTTCGAGCTGCCCGACGTCGTCGTCGAGCAGGTGCCGACGCGGCGCTATCCGGACACGCTCGCCGCGCATTTGTTCGGCTATGTCGGCGAGGTGAACGACGCGCAAGTGGCCGGAGATGACGCCCTCAAGAGCGGCGACATCACCGGGCAGTCGGGCATCGAGAAGGTGTACAACGCGGACCTGATGGGCCAGGACGGCGCGCGGCGCGTCGTCGTCAACAGCGTGGGGCGCGAGATTCGCACGCTCGAGGAACAGCCGGCCACCGAGGGCAAGCGGCTGCAGCTCACGGTCGATTACGACGTCCAGAAAGCGATTGAGGACGCGTTTGATTCCATCGGCCTCAACGGCGCGGCCGTCGTGCTCGATCCGGCGGATGGCGGCGTGCTCGGCTTCACCAGCCGTCCGGCGTACGATCCGAACGCCTTTGCGGCGGGCATCGATCGCGCGACGTGGGCGGCGCTCAACACGGATCGCGATCGGCCGCTGACCGACCGCGCCATCCAGGGGCGTTATTCTCCGGGATCGACCTTCAAGATGGCGGTCGCGCTGGCCGGCCTCGAAGAAGGCATCATCACGCCCGACTTCAAGGTCTACTGTCCGGGCCACGCCAACTTCTACGGCCGCGATTTCAAGTGCTGGCGCTTCAGCAAGGGCGGCCACGGTACGGTCGATCTGCGCCGTGCGATCCAGGAATCGTGCGACGTGTACTTCTACACGATCGCCAACATGATCGGCGTGGACAAGATCAACAAGTGGGCGACCGCGCTGGGCCTCGGCGTCAAGAGCGGCATCGATCTGCCGAACGAGGTCCAGGGGCTCGTGCCGTCCACGGAGTGGAAGCGCGAGAAGATGCACGAGAAGTGGTACGCCGGCGAGACGATTTCCGTCGGCATCGGTCAGGGGCAGGTGTCGGTGACGCCGGTGTCGATGGCGGTCTACATGGCGGCCATCGCGAACGGCGGCACGCGCGTCACGCCGCACCTGCTCAAGGCGGTCGACGATGGCAGCGGGTGGAAGCCGGTGGCCGCCCCCGCGCCGCAAGGCCGTATCGAGATCGATCCGGACAAGCTGCAGGCGATTCGCGACGGCATGTGGGCGGCGGTCAACCAGCCGGGCGGCACGGGCGGCGCGGCGAGAGTCGTCGGCCGCGATGTCGCGGGAAAAACGGGGACGGCGCAGGTCATCTCGAACCAGGGCAAGGCGGCGGCCGGCAAGACCGACAAGGACTTGCGCGACAACGGCTGGTTCGTGTTCTTCGCGCCGCGCGACCACCCGCAGATCGCCGGCGTCGTGTTCCTCGAGCACGGCGTCCACGGCGGCAATGCGGCGCTGGTCGTGCACCACATCCTCGACACGTTCTTCGCGAAAAAGGACGGCAAACCGCTGCCGCCGAAG
>Ga0207927_1000877_pt1 | contig 12863 bp, 12 predicted proteins | sample NGESurdeep072012_2_FD_184456 | JGI IMG/M metagenome (GOLD analysis project Ga0207927, IMG submission 184456) | Arctic peat soil microbial communities from Barrow, Alaska - NGEE Surface sample 210-2 deep-072012 (SPAdes) | ecosystem: Environmental > Terrestrial > Soil > Wetlands > Peat ... | reverse complement strand
GTTCCCAGCCGACCCTGTCGCGGCTGGAGAATGCTCCGCGCCTGCGCGACGTGATCCGACTGACCTACACTTTGGTCGACGCATGGATGGATAGCTACCGGTCATATCCTCGAGGACGAGCACACTTCCCGGCGGGAAGCATCTGACTACATTGCCGGGCACGGTGACCGAATATTCGCCACGTACTGTGATAAAAATCATTCGACGTGGCGCGGGATGTGGCTCATCACCTTTCCAGTCCGTAGGCGCTCCAATCCAGAATGTAGCGCCTTCTGGCATCAGGAACGGTGCATTGAACAACGGCTCAGCAGGTGGAACTGCGAACCCTTTGATCAGGCCGATTTCCATTTCCTCGAATTTTGATACGCCATTCTCGTCCGTGATCAGACGTGTATATTGAGCCTTCATCACGATCCACCATAGGTCATGAACTCGCGCCGCTTCATTCGATCACCTTGTCTGCGCGAAGGAACTACATCAGCGGCGAGGATGGAATCGGCAGCATGTTGAAGACCGCCAGTACGACATTGATGACGAGGGCGTTTTTGAGGTTGTCGGCAAGCCATTGCGCCGCGCTCGCGGGGACATAGGCCAGGAAATGAAACGCCGACGCCGCGGCCAGAGCGAGGGCGATGTTGGTGGCAGGGCCGGCCAGCGCCACCCAGACCATGCCGATCCGCGGGTTGCGAAGAGCGCGGAAGTTCACCGGCACCGGCTTGGCGTAACCGAACAGAAACGGCGAGTGGGATAGCAGCAGGATCGCCGGCATCACCAGGGTGCCGAACGGATCGATATGCCGGAGCGGATTGAAACTGACGCGTCCGAATTCCGAGGCGGTGTTGTCCCCGAGGTAGCGGGCGACAAAGCCGTGGGCTGCTTCATGGAAGGTGATGGCGATGACGAGCGGCAATACCCAGACCGATACGTCGTAAAGGGTGATATTCACTGGGTTCCTGACCGTTCAGCGGATGGGGCCACGCTACCATGTATCCATGAACGGATCGCCGCGAACAGGGCCTCCGCATCAGGCAGGTTTCGTCCCCGGATATTGCGGCAAGCCGTCGTCGAGCCTCACCCAGTCCATTTTCTCCGCGACCCAGATGTGCTCGGTCGGCGCAAATGCGTTGCGGTCGTCGAATACGGCGAGCGCGACGCCTGCCGCCGAGCCGTTGCTGCGCCAGGAAAACAGCCGCGTTCCGCAGGCCCTGCAAAAGACCCGGTCGAGCGTTTCCGATGAAGCATAGCTGGCGGTGTCGCCCGAAACGGTCAGGGCCTTCTGGTCAAACAGCGCGCGGGCATAGAACGGCGATCCCATCGCCTTCTGGCAGTTGCGGCAGTGGCAGATGCGGACATTGATCGGCTCGCCCTCGGCCTTGAACCTGACAGCACCGCACAGGCATCCGCCTTCCCTGATCATGACGACTCCGATCCACGCCAAAGAGTCCGATTGACGATGCATTCGCCGTCATTGCGAGGAGCGAAGCGACGAAGCAATCCAGCTTTGCGTGTCGCACGGGAGGTCTGGATTGCTTCGCGGAGCCTGTTATCGGGCGGCGCTTTGCGCCGACCTGTTGGCTCGCAATGGCGGTCTTATACTTGTTCTTCTTCGGTTGGAGTCCGGTCAACTCTAATAAGTCGCCCGGCCCCCGGAAATATCGAATACCGCGCCGGTGGAGAACGCGCAGTCCTCGGACGCCAGCCACGCCACCATCGCCGCGAGTTCTTCCACCAGGACAAAGCGTCCTTTTGGAATCTTCGCCAGCATGAAATCGATGTGCGCTTTCGTCATCTGGTCGAAGATCGCGGTTTTGGCCGCGGCGGGGGTCACCGCGTTGACGAGGATATCGTACTGCGCGAGTTCCTTGCCGAGCGATTTTGTCAATGCGATCAGCCCGGCCTTCGACGCCGAGTAGTGAGCCGCGTTGGGATTGCCCTCCTTGCCGGCGATCGAAGCGATGTTGACGATGCGGCCGTAGCCTTGGCTGATCATGGTGGGCGCGATCGCCTTGCAGCAGATGAAGGGCCCGTCGAGATTAATGCGCAGCACCTTGCGCCATTCATCGAGGTCGGTTTCCCACACCGTCTTGTTGATTCCGGCGATGCCGGCGTTGTTGACCAGGATATCGATCTTGCCGAATGCCTGGAGCGTCGCATCCCGTGTCTTTTCAACCGCGGCAAGGTCGGACACGTCGACCTTGAACGCGGTGACGCCGGCGCCGATTTCCTTCGCCGTCTTTTCGGCGAACGGCTGGTCATGATCCCAGATCGCGACCCTGGCCCCGGAGGCGACAAAGCGCTCCGTGATCGCGCGCCCAAATCCCTGCGCGCCGCCGGTGACGACGGCGCAGCGGCCGTTCAGATCGATCTTGTTCATGGGAAAATTCCTTTCGCTTTGGGATCCTCACGGTGAGGAGCGCGCATTTGCGCGCGTCTCGAACCAAGAGGGCAACACGGCCTCATCCTTCGAAACGCGGCGAAGGCGCCGCTCCTCAGGATGAGTAATTTTCTGTTCAGAGCGTCCAGCCGCCATCGATGATATGCGCGACGCCGGTGGTGAACGCGCTTTCGTCGCTGGCAAGATAGAGTGCCAGGGAAGCGATTTCCTCCGCGGTGCCGAGCCGCCCCATCGGCTGCCGGCTCACGAACATTTCGCGTCCCTGCGGGCCGGCGGCGGCGGCGCGGTTCAGCATCGAGGGGGTCTCGATGGTGCCGGGGCAGATACAATTGCAGCGTATGCCCCTGGTGATGAAATCGGCGGCGACCGCGCGGGTCAGCGCCGCGACGGCGGCCTTGGTGGCGCCGTAGACATAGCGGTTGGGCGCCGCCTTGAACACGCCGGCGGCGGACGAGATGTTGACGATCGAGCCGCCGCCGGATTCCAGCATACCCGGCAGGAATGCCCGCAGCGTCCGGTGCATCGACTTGACGTTGAGGTCGAATGAAAAATCCCAGTCTTCGTCGGAACATTCCAGCACGGTGCCGTGATGCACGAAGCCTGCCGCGTTGAGCAGGATGTCGATCTTGCCGACCCGTTTGGCCATCGCGGCGACGGCCGCGCTGTCGCGTACGTCGAGCTTTGCGACCTCCGACACGCCTTCCTTGGCGAGCGTTGCGAGACCCTTCTCATCGATATCGGTGGCAAAAACCGTGGCGCCCTCGCGCGCAAAGGCGATTGCCGAGGCGCGTCCGATGCCCGCCGCGCCGGCGGTCACGAACGCGCGTTTGCCCTTGAGGCGGTCTGACATTTATTTCTCCTTGGAGTTCGACTTGAAACGGATGGTGGCGTCCTCGTCATTGCGAGGAGCGAAGCGACGAAGCAATCCAGTTCTTCTGCGGGGCTTTTGGATTACTTCGCTTCGCTCGCAATGACGGCACAAATCCTAATGATTATCCCGCGCCACGCCGACCTTGCCGGCGATGTCGTGATAACGCGTTGCGAACTCCATGCACGCGCCGGTGGCCTGCTGGCCGACCGTTGAGCGATAGAGCTCCTGCCATGGCGTCTGGTTGGCGGGGTAGGGGAAGCCGCCCTTGGCCTTCAGTTCCGCGCGCCGTCGCTTCAGTTCCTCGTCCGGGATCAGGATATTGGCGCTGCCCTTGTTCAGATCGATGCGAACCTTGTCGCCGGTCTGGAGAATGGCGAGGCCGCCATCGGCCGCGGCTTCAGGCGTGGCGTTCAGGATCGACGGCGAGCCCGAGGTGCCGGACTGCCGGCCATCGCCGATACAGGGCAGCGACAGGATACCGCGTTTGATCAGGGCCGCCGGCGGCTGCATGTTGACGACCTCGGCGCCGCCGGGATAGCCGATCGGGCCGGTGCCGCGCACGAACAGGATGCAATGCTCGTCGATATTGAGCGAGGCATCGTCGATCCGCGCGTGATAATCCTCCGGGCCCTCGAACACGATGGCGCGGCCCTCGAACGCGTTGGGATCTTTGGGATTGATCAGATAACGGTCGCGGAATTCCTTTGAAATCACGCTGGTCTTCATGATCGCGGAATCGAACAGGTTGCCGCGCAGGACCAGGAAGCCGGCGTCCTTCACCAGCGGCTTGTCGTAGCTCCAGATCACGTCGGCGTCGGGCTTGGGCGCGTTGCGGCAGTTGTCGCCCATGGTGTGGCCGTTGACGGTCATGGCGTCTTCATGGATGCGCTGGTGCCGCATCAATTCACCGACCACGGCCGGCACACCGCCGGCGCGATGATATTCCTCGCCGAGGTAGAACCCGGCCGGCTGCATGTTCACCAGCAGCGGAACGTCGTGGCCGAATTTCTGCCAGTCATCGATATCGAGCTCCACGCCGATATGGCGGGCAAGCGCATTGATGTGGATCGGCGCGTTGGTCGAGCCGCCGATCGCCGAATTGACGACGATGCAGTTCTCGAACGCCTTGCGGGTCATGATGTCCGACGGCTTCAGGTCTTCCCAGACCATCCCGACGATGCGCACGCCGGTCTCATAGGCGATCTGGCCGCGCTCGCGGTAGGGGGCGGGGATCGCGGCGCAGCCCGGCAGCGACATGCCGAGCGCCTCCGCCAGCGAATTCATGGTGGAAGCGGTTCCCATGGTGTTGCAGTGGCCGATCGACGGCGCCGAGGAGGCCACGATATTCATGAACTCTTCGTAGTCGAGCTCGCCGGCGGCAAGCTGCTCGCGCGCTTTCCAGACCACGGTGCCGGAACCCGTGCGCTCGCCCTTGTGCCAGCCGTTCAGCATCGGCCCGCCGGACAGCACGATCGCCGGCATATTGACGGTCGCCGCCGCCATCAGGCAGGCAGGGGTGGTCTTGTCGCAGCCGGTGGTCAGGACCACGCCATCCAGGGGATAGCCGAACAGGATTTCCACCAGGCCGAGATAAGCGAGGTTGCGATCGAGCGCCGCGGTCGGACGCTTGCCGGTTTCCTGGATCGGGTGGGTCGGAAACTCCATCGCGATGCCGCCGGCGGCGCGGATTCCTTCCCGGACCCGATGCGCCAGCTCGATGTGATGGCGGTTGCACGGCGAAAGATCATTGCCGGTCTGCGCGATGCCGATGATCGGCTTGCCGGATTGCAGTTCCTGCCGGGTCAGACCGTAATTGAGATAGCGCTCGAGATAGAGCGCGGTCATCCCGGGGTTGTGCGGGTTATTGAACCAGTCCTGGGAGCGGAGTTTACGCCTGGTAACGCCGGTAAGCGGCTTGTTCATTGTTGTTTCCCCCGTACTGCCTTCTTGTAACGCAAGCCTAAACCGCGGCAGCGGCTTTCACCACGTTCAGAAATGCATCTTCTGCAAACCCGGGGGCTTCCCGGGCGATTATCTCGGAACTTCAAAATCAGCTGCGCATAAAAGATAGCGCTACCATTTTTCTTTTGCAACGTTGATTTGATCGGAAACGGCGGCGCTCGACTTATCAAGCGCGCCCCGCGCCGACGAACTTTGACGGATCATGAGCTCGAAACCGAGATCGATGACCGGCTCCGGTGGGCGATTACCATCGATCGCAGCCGTCACCATGGTGACGGCGCTGCGGCCCATTTCGTAGCGGTTGGTTCGCACGCTGGTCAGGGAAGGGACGGCGGAGGCCATGAACTCCAGGTCATTGAAGCCAACAATCGCCATGTCTTCGGGAACAGATATATGCCGGCGCTGGCATTCGAACAGGACGCCGAGCGCAAGGTCGTCATTGCCACAGAACACCGCGTCACTATCGGGCGCCCTTGAGAGCAGATCGGCGAACAGCGTTCCGCCGAGCGTGACGGAGGTTGGCACGGGGGTTGTGACGATGAGGCGCGGGTCGAATAGCGAGGCCGCCTTCATGGCATCGCGGTAGCCCCCGAACCGTCGCTGCACGCGGGGATCCATTTGTGCGCCGAGAAATCCTATTCGCCGAAACCCTTGCGCAAGAAGGTGGAAAACGGCTGCAAAAGCCGCGTCGTAGTGCGAAAATCCAATCATCATGTCGACCGGGTCGGGTCCAATCTCCATGATCTGCGCGATCGGGCAATTCATGGAATCCATGACCGCGCGGGATTCCGCGGTCTGGTCGATTCCGGTCACGATCAATCCGGCCGGCTTCTGCGCCTGAAACAGGCGCAGAAGTTTTTCCTCTTGCAGGATACTATAGCGCGTATTGGCAAGCTGGATGCTGTAGCGGCTTCCCTCCGAGGCATCGTAGATGCCGCGCAGCACGTCAGAGAACACATTGTTGGTCAGGGAAGGAATCAGGACACCGATAACTTCGGTACGTTGCGACGCGAGCGCACGCGCTGCCAGGTTCGGCACATAACCCAGTTCTTTCGCGGCACTCGCCACCCGTTCCCGTTTGCTGGCGGAGAGCGCTTCGGGATTTCTAAAAAACCGCGATGCGGTGATGGGGCTCACCCCCGCAAGCTTGGCAACCTCTGCGAGCCGGGCTTCGCCAGACTTCGTTCGTTTGCGTTCCATGTCGCGCTCTTATCACAGGAATTCCGGCAGTTAAACAAAGATTGACAGCGCTACCAACGGATTGCTACTAGAGTTTGAATTGCGGACAATGCCTTTTGGGTTCAACTTCCGCATCCAAGTTGAAAAACAGAGCAACGACGGCGATCGCCGTACGACGCCGGAAATACGGAAATAAAGGGAGGGGAGTTCTATGGCGTCGGTGCAGATTAGCGACGTGCGGAAATCATTCGGTGGGTTCGAAGTCCTGCACGGCGTGACTGTTCCGATCGAGGACGGCGCCTTTGTCGTCCTGGTCGGCCCGTCCGGCTGCGGCAAATCCACGCTGCTGCGCATGCTGGCGGGGCTGGAGAACATCACGTCCGGAACCATATCGATCGGTAACCGGGTGGTGAACAACGTCCAGCCAAAAGAGCGGGACATCGCCATGGTGTTCCAGAACTACGCGCTCTATCCGCACATGACGGTCGCCGACAATATGGGCTTTTCGCTCAAGCTGCGTGGCGCCAGCGCCGACGAAATCGGCAAGGGCGTCAACCGGGCCGCGGAAATCCTCGCATTGACGCCGCTGCTCGATCGCTATCCCCGGCAATTATCGGGTGGCCAGCGCCAGCGTGTCGCGATGGGACGCGCCATCGTGCGCGACCCCCAGGTGTTCCTGTTCGACGAGCCGCTGTCCAACCTCGATGCCAAGCTGCGGGTGGCGATGCGCACCGAAATCAAGGAATTGCATCAGCGGCTGAAGACCACCACCGTCTATGTGACGCACGACCAGATCGAGGCCATGACCATGGCCGACAAGATCGTGGTGATGCACGACGGCGTCGTGGAGCAGATGGGCTCGCCGCTGGAACTTTACGACAAGCCGGACAACCAGTTCGTCGCCAGCTTCATCGGTTCGCCAGCGATGAATTTCCTCAAGGGCCGCGTCAAGGCGAATGGCAGCGCCAGCTTCGAGGGTCCGAACGGCCTGAAGCTGCCGCTGGCTTCCGCCCCCGCCAATTCCGACGGCCGGCCTGTGGTGTACGGCGTCAGGCCTGAGCATTTCACGATCGCGGACGACGGCGCCGAAGCCGAGATCGTGGTGGTGGAACCGACCGGATCGGAAACTCAGGTGTTCGCCACGCTTGGCGGCGAGCAAGTCGTCGCCGTGTTCCGCGAGCGCCATCAATTCAATCCGGGTGACAAGATCCGGCTGAAGCCCGATCCGTCGCTGGTTCATCTGTTCGACGAGGGCACCGGCAAGCGAATATAAGTTTTCGATGAAGCAATTGGTCGATGAAAGAACCAATAAAACAGGGAGAATACCGAAGATGACTGACTTCACAACCGACCGACGTTCGCTCATCAAAGGTGGCGCCACTTTGCTGGCTGCCGCGGCAACCATGTCGAGCGAACAATTGCTGGGCTATGCCAAGGCGTGGGCGCAGACCGCGCAATGGAAGCCGGAAGCGGGCGCCAAGATCAACCTGCTGCGCTGGAAGCGCTTCGTCGAAGCCGAGGACGTCGCGTTCATGAAGATCGTCGATGCCTTCCAGAAGGCGACCGGCGTGACCATCAACGTATCCAACGAATCCTATGACGACATCCAGCCCAAGGCATCGGTCGCGGCCAACACCGGGCAGGGCCTCGACATGGTCTGGGGTCTGTACACGCTGCCCTTCCTGTTCCCGAACAAATGCGTCGACATGACCGACGTTGCCGACTATCTCGGCAAGAAATGCGGCGGCTGGACGCAGTCGGGCGAGGCCTATGGCAAGCTCGATGGCAAATGGATCGGCATTCCCGTGGCGGCCACCGGCGGTCTCGTGAACTATCGCATCTCCGCCATGCAGAAGGCGGGCTTCAAGGAATTTCCGAAGGACCTCGCCGGCTTCGCCGAACTCATGAAAGCCATGAACAAGAACGGTACGCCTGGCGGCATGGCGCTTGGGCACGCCTCGGGTGACGCCAATGGCTGGACGCATTGGGCGCTGTGGGCGCATGGCGGCAATCTGATCGACAAGGACAACAAGGTTGTCATCAACTCGCCGGAGACGGCGAAGGCGCTGGAATACGTCAAGGGTCTCTATGACAACTTCGTTGCGGGCACCGCGTCCTGGAACGACAGTTCCAACAACAAGGCGTTTCTGGCCGGCCGGCTTTACCTGACCGTCAACGGCATCTCGATCTATGTCACGGCGAAGAAGGAAAACCCGGCGATCGCGGAAGACATGAACCACGCGCATCTCCCGCCCGGCGTGGACGGAAAGACCCGGGAAATGCATCTGGGTTTCCCGATCCTGGTCTTCAACTTCACGAAGTATCCGCAAGCCTGCAAGGCCTTCACAGCATTCTTGCTCGAGCCTGATCAGTTCAATCCGTGGATCGAGGCGGCGCAGGGTTACCTGTCGCACTTCCTGAAGGCCTATGACGCCAATCCGATCTGGACCGCCGACCCGAAGAACACGCCATACCGGGAGGTGGCCGCAACGGCGACGACACCGGCCGGCATCGGAAAGCTGGGCGAGAATGCAGCGGCCGCGATTGCCGACTTTGTCCTCGTCGACATGTTCGCGAACTACTGCACCGGACGTGAGGATGTGAAGACCGCGATGGCCTCGGCGGAGCGTTCCGCCAAGCGCATCTTCCGGTAGGTTGGACTAGCCGGCGCGGCTTGCCGCGCCGGATTGTTTTTATTTCGAGATCGGGACGACGCTCGGCGTGAGACAAACGAGCAGCCGGGCGTCGTTCTCTGATTTGGAGTTGGGAGCGGAATGAGTACCGTCCAGACATCGATGCCGGTGCAGTCTGCCGGCGCGGATACCCCGTCGCTATGGTCGCGAATACGAACCAACCGTAATTGGATGGCGCTGTGGTTCATGCTGCCTGCGGCGGCATTCCTGATCCTGTTCCTGGCCTATCCGCTGTTCCTCGGTGTCTGGATGAGCTTCACCGATGAACGCATCGGCCGCGGCGGCGTCTTCATCGGCCTGGAGAATTACCAGTGGCTGTGGGACGATTCCATCTTCTGGCTGTCGGTGTTCAATACGCTGCTCTATACGATCGTCGCCAGCGCCATCAAATTCGTCATCGGGCTCTATCTGGCGCTGCTTCTGAACCGGAACATGGCGCTGAAGGCGATGATCCGCTCCATCGTCCTGATCCCGTTCATCGTGCCGACCGTGCTGTCGGCGATCGCATTCTGGTGGATCTACGACTCGCAGTTTTCGATCATTTCATGGTCGCTGATCAAGCTCGGCCTGATCGACCACAACATCAATTTCCTCGGCGACCCCAGCTGGGCGCGCGGCAGCGTGATCTTCGCCAACATCTGGCGCGGGGTGCCGTTCGTTGCGATCACGCTGCTGGCCGGCCTGCAGACCGTCTCGCCGTCGCTGTACGAGGCGGCGACGCTGGATGGCGCGACCAACTGGCAGCGCTTCCGCTTCATCACCTACCCGCTGCTGACGCCGATCATCGCCGTCGTCATGACCTTCTCGGTGCTGTTCACCTTCACGGATTTCCAGCTGATCTGGGCGCTGACCCGCGGCGGTCCGGTGAACGCCACACATCTGATGGCCACCTTGAGCTATCAACGCGGCATCATCAGCGGCCGGCTGGGCGAGGGTGCGGCGATCGCGACCGCCATGATCCCGTTCCTGGCGGCCGCGATCGCGATTTCATGGTTCGGCATGCAGCGCCGGAAATGGCAGCAAGGATCGAACAATGACTGATTCAACGTTGCCATCGAAACTGCCGGTTTCCGCCGAGGACGACAGCGAAGGCATGAGCTATCTGGAGTCGTTGCCGCGCCGCGTGGTGACGCTCTATCTGCCGCTGTTCGTGATCCTGATCGTGCTGCTGTTCCCGTTCTACTGGATGGCTCTGACATCCATCAAGCCGGACGAACAGCTGATCGACATGGAGAAGTACAACCCGTTCTGGGTGATCCATCCGACCTTCAAGCACATCAGCAAGCTGTTGTTCGAGACGCAGTATCCGCGCTGGCTCTGGAACACGATGTATGTCGCGGTCGGCGCCACCGCGCTGTCGATCTTTGCCAGCGTTCTGGCGGCCTATGCCATCGTGCGCCTGCGGTTCAAGGGCGCCGACACCGTCGGCGTGATGATCTTCTTTGCCTATCTGGTGCCCCCCTCGATCCTGTTCATTCCGCTGGCGTCCGTGATCCGGGCCTATGGCCTGTTCGACTCGCCGCTGTCGCTCATTCTGGTCTATCCCACGCTGCTGATTCCGTTCTCGACCTGGCTCTTGATGGGGTACTTCAAGACCATTCCCTATGAACTCGAGGAATGCGCGCTGATCGACGGGGCGACCCGATGGCAGATCCTGGTCAAGATCATCCTGCCGCTGGCGATCCCCGGATTGATCTCGGCGTTCATCTTCTCTTTCACGCTGTGCTGGAACGAGTTCATCTACGCGCTCACCTTCCTGCAATCGACGCCGAACAAGACCGTGCCGGTGGCGATCGTCAACGAGTTCGTTGACGGGGACATCTACAAGTGGGGCTCGCTGATGGCCGGCGCGCTGGTGGGCTCGCTGCCGCTGGTGATCCTTTACGCGTTCTTTGTCGAACACTACGTATCGGCGATGACCGGAGCCGTGAAAGAGTGAGCACGCGGGCCCGCGGCTGAAAATCAAAAACAAGGAGTTGGGTCTTGCATATTCTGGTTCTGGGCGCGGCCGGCATGGTCGGCCGCAAATTGTCCGAGCGGCTGTTGCGTGACGGGCGTCTCGGCACGCGCGACATCACCCGCATGACGCTGCAGGACGTGGTCGCGCCGGCGCAACCGGCCAAGACCGGATTTCCGGTCGATACCGTGACCTGCGATTTCGCGGTAGCGGGCGCGGCCGAAAAGCTGGTCGCGGACCGGCCCGACGTGATCTTCCATCTGGCGGCGATCGTCTCCGGGGAGGCCGAACTCGATTTCGACAAGGGCTATCGCATCAACCTCGACGGCACCCGGATGCTGCTGGACGCGATCCGGCTTGTGGGAGGCGGCTATAAGCCGCGCATCGTGTTCACTTCCTCGATCGCGGTGTTCGGCGCGCCGTTCCCGGACGCCATCGGCGACGAGTTCTTTCACACCCCGCTTCTGAGTTACGGCACCCAGAAGGCGATCGACGAATTGCTGCTCGCCGATTATACGCGCCGCGGTTTCATGGACGGTATCGGCATCCGCTTGCCGACCATCTGCATCCGGCCCGGGCTTCCCAACAAGGCGGCTTCCGGATTCTTTTCCAACATCTTGCGCGAACCGCTTGCGGGCAAGGAAGTGGTGCTGCCGGTCTCCGAGGACGTCCGCCACTGGCATGCTACGCCGCGCTCGGCGGTCGGTTTCCTGATTCACGCCGCGACCATGGATTCCTCGGCGGTCGGCCCGCGCCGCAACCTCACCATGCCCGGCCTTTCGGCGACCGTCGGCGAACAGATCGCCGCGCTCAAGCGGGTGGCGGGGGACAAGGTGGCGGCCCGGATCAAGCGCGAGCCGGATCCTTTCATCATGGGTATTGTCGCCGGCTGGCCGCGCAATTTCGAGCCGAAACGGGCGCTCCAGCTCGGCTTCACCACCGCTGAAAAGACCTTCGACGACATCATCCGGATTCATATCGAGGACGAGCTTGGCGGCAAGTTCGCGGCCTGAAGTTTGAGGTTGCGGTCATGACCAAGGTGGCCTGCATCGGCGAGTGCATGATCGAACTCAAGCAGGCCCAGGGCGGTCTGTATTCGCGGGGCTATGGCGGCGATACGCTGAACACCGCGAACTATCTTGCCCGGCTCGGCGCCGATGTCGATTACATAACGGCGCTCGGTGACGACCCCATGAGCGAGGAGATGCTCGCGGGTTGGGCGGCTGAGGTCTTCTGTCGACGTCACGATGCGCCTCGTTTTCGAGCCGGACGTTTTTGCTTAAGATCAACGCCCCACAGCGGCGTACCTTGTTTCTTGCGCAATTCAATCCGACGCCGCAGGCGCTCCTCGCCGTACCTATTTCGATAAATGCTCTCGCACAACCAGTCGTGGTTGAGTAGGCGCGGGTCTTCCTTGATCGCCCTTTTAGCCCACTTATCCAGCCACGCGCACCAAGCAGACATCATCTGTCGCTTCCGCGCGATGGCGGGGTTCGTGCTGTAGAATTGTCCGGTCACGTCATCGGACTCTGTGCCCTCAAGATGATCCAAAATTAATTTTGCCTCTGATTTGCTAAACCCGAGGTCGCGCTCGCCGTATTCGGCCAAGGCGTAGCGCACGCACTGTGGCGAGAAGTTGATGCCGGGCATCACCTCAAGGTAATCATTGAGTAGGCCGTCATCGGCGGATTTTTTGCTGTTCCGGCTGCGGGCAGGGAACAGGCAGCCGCTTGATCCTTCGAAGTCGCTTAGCTTGTCGAGTTCGTAAACCGCTTTTGCGCCCCAGCTCATTACGGGAACAAGATG
>Ga0207927_1000874_pt1 | contig 12866 bp, 10 predicted proteins | sample NGESurdeep072012_2_FD_184456 | JGI IMG/M metagenome (GOLD analysis project Ga0207927, IMG submission 184456) | Arctic peat soil microbial communities from Barrow, Alaska - NGEE Surface sample 210-2 deep-072012 (SPAdes) | ecosystem: Environmental > Terrestrial > Soil > Wetlands > Peat ... | reverse complement strand
CCGCGACGGCGTTGGGCAGGCTCGTGACCGCCGCAAGTACGATTCCACCCACGACAGCATCTGCGATATGAAAATGGTGGCCCAGTTTTGACGCGCTGCGTTCCATAGCAACACTTGAGGCAACGACGACGATGAGCGCTCCAAGAGCCAAGATCGCATCGCTTGGACGTCCACGGGGGGGCCGAATCGCTGCCTCGAGCTCATCTTCTTCCTCGTCAATGGCCGACGAGAGCCACGAAGTGAAGACTCGCGGCAAGGGAACACGCTCGAGGGCATTGCGATGAAGACCAAGGACAATGAAGTAACCGACAAGGACTATCGAAGCAAGGAGGAGGCTGACAAGTGAGGAAATCAGTCCGGCCGAAGCGACGATGCACCAAGCGGCGACCCACATCGCAACGAAACCACCGAGAACGACCACTCTCCGGTGAAGCGCGATAAAGCCGGAAACAACAGCGCCGAGACCCAAGAGCGCAGCCAAATTGAACGCGTTCGATCCGATGACCACGCCTGCTCCTATGGCGCGCTGGTGCTGAGAGATCGCCGAGATCGAGGACGTGATCTCCGGGGCGTCGGCGGCCAGTGCGGCCACGACCCCAAGAAGTGCTTCTGAAAGCCCAAATCGCTCCCCGACCCGCTCAAGACGGGTTACGAGCACCCAACTTGTGGCGAGGCTAACCAGGGCACCGACCACGAATACGGTGAAGGCGAGAGCCAAGACGGTTTCCTCCTTGAACAGACATTTTGCCGACCAGGCTTCCCGGCTCTCCGAGGCCAACGCTAATCGAAGGTAGTCAATCTTGCGGGGGATCCAGCGAGCGTCCTTCGAGTGTCGGGTACGTTCTCTGAACTGCAGTACCTGCGAACTGCAGCAGTGAACTTGCTGACGTACGTGCTTGCGAATGATCGAAGGCGACCCCTTCGAATTCTGTTGGTGGGTGAGGCTCGACGCAAACTCCGACGGAGACGGGGCCCGCGCGGTTAGAGATCATTTCCCGCATACGAGAGATTGAAACTCTTGTTGACGAGCGGGAAGTCCGGCACAATGGTGTCGCTGAGCGCCACCGGAAGCGCCGGCCAGGCAAAGAACGAGGGGTCCACGATCTTCACCCGTTGCAGTGCTCCTTCCAATCCGAATTCGACTCGGTGCGTGATCGCGCCACGCCAGCCTTCAACGATTCCCGTCCCGTGTCCCGCGCGCGTAACGATCCCGTTTGGACCGTCAATAGTCAACGGTCCTTCGCGCGACACGAAGTCGGTCAGCAGGCGAAGCGACGCGTCGACTTCCTCGCAGCGCACGTTGAAACGGGCGAGCACGTCGCCCGTGTCACGCTGCACGCCATGGAAGGACGTTGGCATTTGAACGAAGGGGTGCATCACACGAGCATCGACGTTGAGACCCGACGCTCGTGCGACCACGCCCAGCACGCCAATCTCTCGGGCCTGGTCAGCGGTCAAGACGCCGGTTCCCGTGAAGCGGTCCATGACGATGGTGTTGGCGCGCGCCAGGTCGACCAACTCGCGGAAACGGCGAGCGATCTCGTTGAGCTCGTCCACTGGGGGCAGTGCGAGCAACGTCGCTCCGCCGTAGTGGACGCCACCGCGCAACAGACGATGACCCGTGACGGTCTCGTTCATCTGCAGGAGCCGTTCGCGAAGCGTCAACGCGTGGGCGTTGGCCAGGCCAAACCCGACGTCATTGCACAGGGCGCCTACGTCACCCACGTGGTTGTAGAGTCGCTCGAGTTCAATCAGCACGGCGCGTAGTTCCTGGGCGCGCGGCGTGACTTCAATTCCGAGTGCTTCTTCGACGGCCTGTACGAAGGCGAGGGAGTGGCACACGGCGCTGTCACCCGAGATCTTTTCGGAGAGACCCAGCGCGAAGTCAAGGTCGCGTCCCTCGAAAAGCCGCTCGATGCCCTTGTGCACGAACCAGAGTCGGGCCTTCATGCGCACAATGGTCTCGCCGACCACCCAGAAGCGGAAGTGTCCCGGTTCAATGACTCCGGCGTGCACTGGTCCGACCGGGATCTCGTAGATGCCGGCGCCCTCCACTTCGGCGAAGGGAAATGAACCGGCGTCGGGGTCCATCGGGGGCTGGGGTCCGGCGTCGGCGCGCATGGGATGCCAATCCGGGGGCCAGTGCTGGTGCAGTACCAGGGGTCGGGGCTGGGGATGGCCCATGAGCTCGACACCAAAGAGGTCGCGCATCTCGCGTTCGAACCGTCCCGCGGGAAACGACAGGTGGGCGAGTGACGCGATCCGGGGATTGTCGGCGTCGAGGCGTACGTGCAGTTCCAGCCGCTGGTCAGGCGGGCCGACGACGAAAAGGTACACCACCCGAATGAGGTCGCCGTCGTGGCTTGCGCTCACCAACGCCAGGCGGTAGCCATTATCGAAGAGCAACCCGGCGGCGGCCACGAGTTCGTTGGACGCAAGCTCCACGACGGCTCGCCGGGGCCTTTCTCCCACGAGACGTTGGACCAACGAAGGGGCCGTCACCGCACCACCACCATGGCGGCGGCGCGCAACAGACTGTCGAGCGGCCAGGCGAGGACCCCGAGTGCGGCGCAGCCCGCGAGGCCACCGATGAGGGGAACGGTGACGATCAAGGGCGTCCTGTGCACCGGCTCGCCTTCGGCGCGCGCGCCAAAGAGCATGTGGCGGCCGTGCGACATCACGGCACCAAAGATCACCGCCATGCAGATGAGCGAAATCGCCGCCGCCCAGCCGAGCCCCACCGACACCTCGGCGCGCAACATGTTGAGTTCGCTCACGAAGAGACTGAAGGGCGGCAACCCGAGCAAAGCCACTAAGCCAAAGGCGAAGATTCCCCCGAGCGCTGGTCGCCGCGCCAACAGCGCTCTCACCTGGTCGATTTCGGTGCTGCCTTCAACCAGGAGAATCTCGCCCGAGGCGAGGAAGAGTACGCCCTTCGCGAGGCCGTGGCCGAGAATGTGCAGCAACACCGCGGCAATGGCGACCGGCGTGCCGGCGGCCGTCCCCAGCGCAATCAGGCCCATGTGCTCGACACTGTGATAGGCGAGCATGCGCTTGTAGTCGTGCTGGCTAAGCAGCAACGACGCGGCGATGATCAGCGACAGCAGACCGACCGTCACGAACAGCGCCCGGGGGAAGGCGGTCCCGAGCGCACCGTCGCAGATGGCCTTGAAACGAAGCAGGGCGTAGAAGGCAACGGTCAAGAGCACGCCGGACATGAGGGCCGACACCGGGGCGGGGGCCTGACTGTGGGCGTCGGGCAGCCAGCTGTGCATGGGGGCGAGGCCCACCTTGGTCCCGTAGCCGAGCACCAGCAGGCCGAGCGCTAGGCGCATGACTCTGGGATCAAGATGGTGCGAGACGCTCATGAGTGAGGTCCACTGCAGTGAGGCGTGCAGGCCGTGCCCGGCGTGCAGGGCGGCCAAGTAGACCAGCACCGTGCCGAGAAAGGCCAGGGCGATACCCACCGAGCAGATGATGACGTACTTCCACGAGGCTTCGAGGGCGCCGCGCGTCTTACGGTGACCGACCAGGAACGTGGTAATGATCGTCGTGGCCTCCACCGCCACCCACATCACGCCGACGTTGCCGGCCAAGACCGCCAGCAGCATGGTGGTGATGAATCCCTGGACCAGTACCGCGTAGAGCGTCGCGTGGCGGGCGGTGCCGCGCCCGGAGACAATCTCGGCGTCGAGGTAGCGCACGCTCTGGGTCGTGGCCAACAAACCAATCGCACCGATGACGATGACCATGAAGGCGCTCAACGCATCGGCGCGCAGGACTCCCGAGAAGGCGCTGACCGCCCGGTCGTGCACGACCCGCGTGGCGAGTACAACGCCCAAGATCAGTACGCCTCCAAGTGACGCCGTGCAGAGCCAGCCAACCCAGCGCCGCCACGACTGCGTCGCCGCGACGAGTCCCGTCGCCAGCGGCACGGCCAAGAGAAGAATCGTCAACATCAGTCGTGCAACTCTCGTAACTGGTCGAGGTCGAGCACCGCGAACTTCGACCACAGTTGCACCGCCAGCACGCGCAGCACCACGACCACCAGCAAGACGTCGAGCGACGCCCCGAGCTCGACCAGTAGCGGGACGCCAGCCGTCGCGAGGAAGGCCACCAGGGCAATGCCGTTGTCCACCAGCAACAGGCCAACGATTTGCGACGCCGCCTTGCGTCGTATGACCATCGAGAAGAAACCAATCAGTAAGGTCGCCAGGCCCAGCGGAATCAACCGCCCGGCGCTGGTGGGCACCAGCGCGACGACCGGCCGGGTGGCGCCGTAGGCGAGGAAAGTGAGGGCGCCGGCGCCCACCAACGAGGCCGGCACGTTCACCAGCGGCGAGGTCTCGCGGATGAGCGAGTCGTTGGCCAGCACCCGCTTGAGAAGCGTCGGTATGACGGCGCCCTTGGACGCGATCACGAGGCAGCCCACCGTGATGAGTACGACGTCGCGGCGGTGCAGACCCAGCACCAGTGCCACGAGACCGAGCGCGACGCCCTGGACGCTTAGCGCGCGCACGATGGCCGAGAGCGACCGGCGCCACAGCGTTACGAAGGCGCAGAGGATCACCAGGCCGGCCGCCAACTCGAGCAGGTTCGAATAGGTGGCGTTGTTCATCGCGCCACCACCGCGGTGACCGCGCCGAGTAGGGCCAGGACGAATCCACCGGCCAGCAATTCGGGCAGTCGAAAGAGTCGCATCTTGGCTGTGAAGACTTCGAAGATGGCAATGGCGACGCCGGTCACCAGCACCTTGGCCGCCAGCGCGGCCAGGCCAATGACGAAGAAGAGCGCGCCGGGCCGGTCGGCGACTCCCCAGGGTACGAGCAGGTTGACCAGCAGGCCCAGCAGGAAGACCAGTCGCATCGACTCGCCGAGGATGATGAGGCCCAGGTCGGATCCGGAATATTCGAGGACCATTGCCTCGTGGATCATGGTCAGTTCCAAATGCGTGCTGGGGTTGTCGACCGGCAGTCGGCCACTCTCGGCCAAAATGACCACCAGGAAAGAGGCCAGCGCCAGTATCCGAGTGGGACTGGCGATCAGTGATGGGTGGCTGAGGCCGGCGCGCACCAGTGCCGGGAGGTTCGAGGTGCGCGCGGGAATCGCCATAGCCAGGATCGCCACCAGCAGCGCCGGCTCCGCCAGGGCCCCGATGGTCATCGACCGGCTCGAGCCCATGCCGCCGAAGGCCGTGCCGGTGTCGAGGGCGGCGAGGGCGAGCACGACCGAGCCCAGCAGCAGGGCGAAGATGACCGCGAAGAAGTCGGTGCTCTGGCCCAACGGCGGACGGGTGGTCGCCAGGGGCGAGATGGCCGACACGCACACGACGGTGGCGACCAGCACCAGGGGACCGGTGCCGAAGAGCCAACTCGATTCACGCGGGCGCATGCGCTGCTTCGTGAAGAGTTTGCGCAGGTCGAGCAAGGGTTGATAGATCGGTGCACCGACTCGACCTTCCAAGCGACTGCGAACCTTGCGCATGACGCCCAGCAGCAGCGGGCCGCCGACCGCCACCAGGGCCAGCTGGACCAGGGCCTCCAGGCTGTCCGTCATGAGATGAGCGAACGTGTTCACGCCGCCACGACCAGGACAATCACCAGGGCCAAGAGGCCGTAGGCGAGGTAGCGGTGCACACTGCCGTTCTGCAGCTTCCGTGCGCGACGGCCCCACCAGCGCACCGCGGCGATGACGGGTCGGTAGACCGTGCGCTCGATGACGTCATCGCTCGACTTGCGGTAGGCAATTCGTTCGACGTAGTAGTGCGATTCGGCGGTGTGGCTCATGTCGAGGTCGCGCGCGGGACGGATGACGTCATCGAACACTCGCTCCAGCGGCTCGGCGAACGATGTCGCCGTGTACTGCATGCGAACTGTCTGGCTTGCGCGCCCTGATCCCCAAGGCTCGGCGGGGGCTAACGCGGGCCACGGCCTCGAACGGCGATGCGACACCCAGCGCGCGAGCACCGTCGCCACCAGGGCCACGGCGAGACCGCCCGCGAGCAGCGACGGCGCTAACACACCGCGCAGTCCGAACAAATGCAGTGAGATCCAGCCGTGAACCGGAGAGGGCACGCCGACGCGCTGCGCAGTGCGCGCACCACGCTCGAGGGCTGGCAAGATCAACATCGGTACCAGTCCGAGCGCGACGCAGGAGATGGCCAGTAACCCGGCACCTAGTTGCATTGTCGCGGGAACTTCGTGGGCGTGACCCGCCTCCTCGGACCGGGGCCGTCCGAGAAAGCCAATGCCCAAGGCCTTGACGAAAGCGGCCACGGTGAGCCCGCCGGTGAGGGCCAGTGCCGCCACCGCGACCGCCACGGTGATAACGACCGCCGTATTGGCACTGGGTAATGCGTGCAGCAGGCTTTGCAACAGCAGCCACTCGCCGACGAATCCATTGAGCGGTGGCAGGGCGGCGACCGAGAGGGCGCCGATGAGAAAGACCACGCCGGTGACGGGCATTCGTTTGAGCAGTCCGCCCAGCCGGTCGAGGTCGCGGGTGCCGGTGGCGATCTGCACCGCGCCGGCGGCGAGGAAGAGGGCACCCTTGAAAAGGGAATGGTTGAACATCAACAACAGGGCCGCCACCATGGCAATGGCCGCCGTGGTGCGAGCGCCCGACGCTGCGAACATGCCCGACGCGCCCAGGGCAATGAGCACCAGTCCCATGTTGTCGGCAGTCGAGTAGGCGAGCAGTCGCTTGAGGTCCGACGTGGTCGCGGCGAAGAGTGCGCCGTACAGCGCCGAGAGAACGCCGAGTGCGCTTACGAGCAACCACCACCAGACCGGACCGCCGCCCAGCAGCACGTTGCCAACGAGGATGATGCCGTAGACGCCGAGGTTCACCATCGCCCCCGACATGAGCGCGGAGGCCGGACCGGGCGCCTCGGCGTGGGCCTTGGGCAGCCACACGTGCAGTGGCACGGCGCCCGCCTTGGAGGCGAAACCGAGCAAGGCCAGCACGAAGATCGTGCCGCGAAGGGCGCCCGAGAGGTGACGGGCGTGCAGCTCGATCTGGGCGAAGGTCTGGCCGCCTGCGTGCGCACTGAGCAGCAAAAGCGCCAGCAGTATGGCGGCGGCTCCCACGTGGGTCATCACCGCGTACCACTGGGCGGCGCTGCGCGCCGCCTCGCGTCGCGACTGATCACTCAGCACCAGCACCAGTGACGTCAGAGCCATCAGTTCCCACAACATGAGAAACGTCGCGACGCTGGCGGCGAACGGGACCAGGATCATGGCGGTGACGAAAAGTGGCAGGGCACTGGAAGCGCTGCGACTTGACAACCCGTGACTCGCGTAGCCGAGCCAGTAGAGGGTGGAGGCCAGGGCCACGATGACGATCGTGAGGACGAAGACCGCTCCCAGTGGAGTCAGCACTAAGGAGATGCCCGTGAGGGGAAGAATCTTCGACGTGCTCATCACGATTGCGTGACCGCTGTGCAGCACTGACACCGCTGCGACCAGGGCCGCCGAACATGAGACCCACGTCAGCAGCACTGTGGCGCCAACCCGGCTCCTTACTGGCAGCGCGCCACCCGCGATCGCAGCCGTAAGACCGGCCAGCGCCGTTATCAAGACGCTGACGTGATTCACCTTCTGGTAAAACCCCTCAAGGCTTCGACAATCGCCTGCGGATGCGGCGGGCAACCCGCGACGTGGGCGTCGACGTGCAGCACGTCGTTCACGGCGCCTTCGACGCCGTAGCCGCCGCGAAAGACGCCGCAGTTGTGCGCGCAGTCACCGAGCGAGATCACCAAACGTGGTTCGGGCAACGCTTCGTAGGTCTTGAGCAGCGGCCCAACCATGTTCTTCGTCACGGGTCCGGTCACGAGGAGCGCGTCAGCGTGTCGAGGTGAGGCGACGAGTCGGACGCCAAAGCGCTCGGCGTCGTAGACCGGGCCGAACGCTGAGGTGATCTCCATTTCACAGCCGTTGCACGATCCGGCGTCGACGTGACGAAGTTGCAGCGATCCGTGCAGTGATGCCGACGCTGGCGCTGAACTCGTCGGGTCGGGCGCTCCGAGGTCCTCGGTCACGCGTTGGCGGTGAACTAGTGCCTGTAACACGGTTCGAATCGTCATAGCGTTACGGCTCTCTCGGCGGGCTGAAACGAAGTCGTGCGACCTCGCTCAGAGTGCCAATTTATCATTTAAAAACTTTTCACCGAAATCAGGACGTGAGTAATGCACCACTGTGATGAAGTTTTACGCCGTTTCGGTGACCAAGGAGTTGATCATCGTGACGATCTCCACACCACTGGTTCCAGGACCGAAGACCGCAGCGACGCCCGCCGCACGCAGGTCGTCCACGTCGTTGCTCGGCACGATTCCTCCGACGACGACGGGAATATCCGACCCTCGCTCACGAAGCGCGTCCACTACCAGTGGTGCCAACGTCAGATGCGCGCCGGAAAGCATCGAGAGACCGACGACGTTGACGTCCTCTTGGATCGCCGCGATCGCGACGGTTTCGGGCGTTTGAAACAGGCCGGTGTAGACGACCTCCATCCCCGCGTCACGCAGGATTCGCGCGACGACCTTGATGCCACGATCGTGACCGTCGAGGCCCACCTTGGCGACGAGTACGCGCACGGTCACAGTGAGGGCACCTCCACGTAGCGGCCGAAGACGCTCGCCATGGCCGCCATCATCTCGCCGACTGTGACGTAGGCCTTCGCGGCGTCGATCAGCGCGGGCATGAGGTTGACGTCGCTGTCCGCGGCCTCGCGCGCGAGCCGATCGATCGCTTCCTTGACGAGCACTTCATTGCGCTCGAGGCGAACTTGCTCGAGTCGGGCCAACTGCTTCTTCTCGTCGTCGTTCGTGATGCGAAGTATTGATAGGTCGTCGTCATCGTTTCCCTCGACGAAGTCGTTAACTCCCACCACAATCCGTCGACCCTCGTTGAAGAGGCGCTCGAGTTGGTACGCGGAGTCGGCGATGCGACCTTGGAACCAGTTGTTCTCGATGCCCTTGATGCAGCCCTCGAGCATGGACCCGCCTCCGAACGCCGCGATCTCACTGAAGATCTCCTCGGCGCGCCGTTCCATCTCGTCGGTCAACTCTTCGACGAACCACGAACCACCGAGTGGATCGGCGACGTGGGCCACGTTGGTCTCGTGGGCGATGATCTGCTGCGTGCGCAGCGCGATCCGTGCCGCCTTCTCCGACGGCAGTGCCAACGCCTCGTCCATTGAGTTCGTGTGCAGCGACTGGGTGCCGCCGAGGACGCCGGCGAGCGCCTCGATCGCGGTGCGAGCGATGTTGATCTCGGGCTGCTGGGCGGTCAATGACACGCCGGCCGTCTGCGTGTGGAATCGCAACTGCCAGGATCGCTCGTCCTTCGCGCCGTAGTGATCGCGCGTCCAACGCGCCCAGATCCTTCGTGCGGCGCGGTACTTGGCGATCTCTTCGAAGAAGTCGATGTGGGCGTTGAAGAAGAAGGAGAGTCGAGGCGCCACCTCGTCAACGCCCAGTCCTGCTTCACGCGCCAGTTCCACGTACGCGAAGCCGTTGGCGAGCGTGAAGGCCAGTTCCTCGGCCGCGGTCGATCCCGCTTCTCGAATGTGGTAGCCCGAAACGGAAATCGAGTTCCACTTGGGCATGGACGCGGCAGTGAAGGCAATGGTGTCGCGCACGAGACGCATCGACTGGCGTGGCGGGAAGACGAACTCCTTCTGCGCTTGGTACTCCTTCAAGATGTCGTTCTGCAGTGTGCCGCCCAGTCGTTCGCGCGCGACGCCCGACTCCTCGGCCTGGGCCACGAAGAGCGCCAGCATCACCGCGGCGGGCGAGTTGATCGTCATCGACGTGGTGATGTTGGCGAGGTCGATACCGGCGAAGAGGTCGCGCATGTCGGCGAGTGAGTCAATGGCAACGCCGCAACGGCCCACCTCGCCCAACGCCATCGGGTCGTCCGAGTCGAGGCCCAGCAACGTGGGCATGTCAAAGGCGGTCGAGAGCCCCGTGCCGCCGGAGCGGATGATCTCCTTGAAGCGGCGGTTCGTGTCCGTCGCGGTGCCAAAGCCCGCGAACATGCGCATGGTCCACAGTCTCGATCGGTACATCGACGCGTGCGCGCCGCGCGTGTAGGGATAGAGTCCCGGGAATTCGCCGTCGTGGGGTCCGTAGACCGGTTCCAAGGGGACGCCCGACATGGTCGTGAAGTCGTCCTGGCGCATGCGGGCGGCATCGAACAGACGCCGCCAGCGTTGGTAAGGACTTTCCGCTGCCACGTGGGTACCTCCTGGGGCCGTTCAGCACTCTCTGTGCAGCATACGGTGTCGTACTTTCCCCTTGATTTCGCGGGCGAGCGCTACTCGGGGTCGGCGATCTGCAACGCCAGTAGGGGAGCCGAGGCTTTGTTGACGCTTTCTTCGTACTCGACGTCGGGTTGACTGTCCGCGACGACGCCACCGCCGGCTTGGACCGTCGCGACACCGTCACGCATCGACAGCGTACGGATCGTGATGGCGAAGTCCGCGTTGCCGGTCAAGGAGAAGTAGCCGACCGCGCCGCCGTAGGGGCCGCGGTAGACGGATTCGAACTCGTCGATGAGCTCCATCGCGCGTACCTTTGGCGCGCCCGTGAGCGTGCCTGCTGGAAAGAGGGCGTTAAAGGCGTCGAACGCGTCCAATCCCTCCTGCAGCCGCCCGGTCACCTGTGAAACGAGGTGCATGAGGTGCGAGAACCGCTCGACGTGTGCCAGACGCTCGACGCGAACCGTGCCCGGACGCGCGACACGGCCAACGTCGTTGCGTCCGAGGTCCACGAGCATGACGTGTTCGGCGATCTCCTTCTCATCGCGCAGCATCTCGGCTTCGAGCGTCTCATCGTCGGCTTCGGTGGCGCCGCGCGGCCGCGTGCCGGCGATCGGGCGGGTGCTGACCATGCCGTCGTGGACGCGTATCAACATCTCGGGCGACGCGCCCACGATCTGACTGTCGCCCGTGTCGAGCAGATACATGTAGGGAGAAGGATTGAGCGAGCGCAGTACCCGGTACAAGGTCAAGGGGTCGACCGACGTCGGGCGCCGGAACTGCTGGCTCGGCACGACTTGGAAGACGTCGCCGGCGTAGATGTACTGCTTGGCCCGCTCGACGACGGCACAGTACTGCTCGCGCGTGAAGTTCGACAGACCCGCGGCGACGCGCGTGATGTCAATGGTCGACCTCGTGCTCGGCGCGGTGGCGATCAGACGTTCCATCGCGGCGTCGTTGACGGGAGGACTGGAGAGCAGCGTCTCGACGATGTCGTCGAGACGTCTCGACGCTTCGTCGAAGACCGCGGCGGGGTCACTGTCGGGTTCCAGCGTGGCGTTCACGACGACGGTCGTCGAGTGACGTAGATGGTCACAGATCAAGACCGCCCCGGGGAAGGAGAAGTCGACGTCGGGCCACGGCGAATCGGCACCGCTTCGTGGCAGTCGCTCCAGACGTCGCACGTAGTCGTACGTGACGAAACCCACCGCGCCGCCGAAGAAATCGGGCAAGTCGCTCGGCAGATAGGTGCGATAGCGCGACAGCAGTGCGCGCAAGACGTCGAGCGGTTGGTCGTCCGCGCTGGGCGTCACTTGGAGGCCATCGACGACCGTGTGCCCGGCTCGCGTCGTGACGCGCCAGCGCCGGTCGAGGCCGATGAACGAGTAGCGCCCCGTCTCTTCTCCGAGGGCTGCGCTCTCGAGTAGGAAGATGGCGCGCCCCCCGCCGAAGCGTTGGTACAGCGATACCGGCGTCTCGCGGTCGAGCTGGAGCGTGACGTGTAACGGGATCACGTTGAAGTTCAGTGCGGCGAGGTCCTGAAACGCAGCAACGTCGAGGTCGGCCATGGAGAGAGGTTAGTGACTTGATCCCTCGCGCCCGTAGGATGCACCCATGTCCGTCGGACCCTCGATCCTCGTCATCGACAACTACGACTCGTTCGTCTACAACCTGGTCCAGTACCTCTCCGAACTCGGAGCGCGCGTCACCGTCGTGCGAAACGACCAGATCGACGTCGACGATCTGGGGTCGATGGCGCTCGACGGCGTGCTGATTTCACCAGGCCCGGGACATCCGCGTGACGCCGGCAATTGTCTGGCGATCATCCACTGGTGCGCAAAACACTCGGTGCCGATGTTGGGCGTCTGCCTGGGTCACCAGGCGCTGGGTGAAGCGTACGGAGCCGACGTTGTAGCGGCGCCGCAGTTGTTGCACGGTCGTTCGAGTCTGATCGAGCACGATCAACTCGGCGTCTTCGCCAACGCCCCCCAACCCCTCGTCGCCGGGCGCTATCACTCGCTCGTCGTCGACGCCACGACACTGCCTGACGTCTTCGAAGTGACGTCGCGTAGCGGCGCACTCATCATGGGGATGCGCCATCGGGAGTTCCCCTTAGAGGGTGTGCAGTTCCATCCTGAGTCGGTACTGACACAGGATGGCTACTTGTTGCTGGCGAATTGGCTCGAGCGCTGTGGACCAAGCGAGGCGCTCTCAAGAGCCGGTGAACTCAATCGGCGCAGCAACGAAGTCCGCAAAGCCTTGCCCCACCCAACGAACGTCAGCTGAAGTTGCTCCCCACTTCGTAGCGCGTCTCGTGGACGACGTCGCCTTCTCGTCGCACGAGATACGCGCCCGGTCCGTCTGGTGAACTCCGTGAAGTGTCGCCGACAACGGTGGTCGCCTCGGTCCCCTCGTACCAAATGCCGACACCGTCGTCAGTGGCGTAGGCGACAGGTGGCAAGACGCCTCGAGTCATGAGGTCGTGCAGTAGGGGACGTCGCTGTGATTCGGAGTCGTAGTGCACGCCGTTGGCGTAGGGCAACAAACCGAGGCCGTTGGTGACGGGTTCTAACGTCGGACCGAACGAGTCGGTGGTGCCGCCGACG
>Ga0207927_1000873_pt1 | contig 12868 bp, 10 predicted proteins | sample NGESurdeep072012_2_FD_184456 | JGI IMG/M metagenome (GOLD analysis project Ga0207927, IMG submission 184456) | Arctic peat soil microbial communities from Barrow, Alaska - NGEE Surface sample 210-2 deep-072012 (SPAdes) | ecosystem: Environmental > Terrestrial > Soil > Wetlands > Peat ... | reverse complement strand
GCACCCAGGCCGGCCGCCTGGCTGCGGCAAGCCCCGCGCCGGCTGGCGTGGCCAGCGAAAAGCAGGCAGCGGTATCGCGGCTCATGCAGATCTACAGCAACCGCGGTCATCTGATCGCGCATATCGATCCGCTCGGTCTGCAGCAACGCTCGCGCCCGCGGGTGCTGGATCTCGACTATGCGGGTCTCAGCGATGCCGACCTCGATAGCGAGTTCTATACTGCGAGCCGCAACGAATGGATTGCCAAACGCGCGACGTTGCGCGAAATTGTCGCGCGCCTCGAAGCGGTCTATTGCGGCCATATCGGCGCCGAATTTGCCCACGTCTCGGACACCGATGAGCGGCTGTGGCTGCAAGATCAGTTCCAGCTCGGCCGCATGCAGTATCGTTTCCCGGCTGAGGAGCGGTGCAACCTGCTCTGGCAGCTGACAGCCGCCGAAGGTCTCGAGCGCTATCTGCATACCAAGTACGTCGGCCAGAAGCGCTTCTCGCTCGAAGGCGGCGATGCACTGATTGCGCTGCTGAACGATCTGATCCAGCAGGGGGGTGGCGCCGGAATCGAGGAATTCGTGCTGGGCATGGCGCACCGTGGCCGGCTCAACGTACTGGTCAATGTGCTGGGAAAATCCCCGGCGCAGTTGTTCTCGGAGTTCGAGGGTAAATACGACGAGAACCACTGGCAGGGTTCCGGCGACGTCAAGTATCACAAAGGCTTCTCGGCCGACCTGCGCACCCCGGCCGGCAACGTGCACGTCGCGCTCGCCTTCAATCCCTCGCATCTCGAGATCGTCGATCCGGTAGTCGAGGGCTCGGTGCGGGCTCGCCAGGAGCGCCGCGACGACGCCCAGGGTGACAAGGTCGTGCCGGTACTGATGCACGGCGATGCAGCGTTCGCGGGGCAGGGCGTCGTCATGGAGACGCTGCAGCTCTCGCAGGCGCGCGGTTTCCGCACCGGCGGCACGATTCATATCGTCATCAACAATCAGATCGGCTTCACCACGTCCGATCGGCGCGACGTGCGCTCGACCACGTATTCGAGCGATGTGGCCAAGATGGTCGAGGCTCCAATCCTACACGTCAACGCCGATGACCCCGAGGCGGTAGTGTTCGCGACGCGCCTGGCGCTGCGCTATCGACAACGCTTTCACAAGGACGTTGTGATCGATCTGGTCTGCTATCGGCGACTCGGGCATAACGAAGCCGACGAGCCGGCAGCGACACAACCGCTGATGTATCGCGCTATACGCCAGCATCCGACGGCCCGCAAGCTCTATGCCGACCTGCTGGCCGCGGAGGACGTATTGACCGCCGCCGAGGCTGAGGGCATGGTCGAGCAGTACCGGCACGCCCTGGATTCAGGGCGCTTTGAAGTGCATCCGGCCCTTGGGCTGATCGGCAACAAACACACGATCGACTGGTCGAGCTACGCGCAGTTCGATTGGTCCGAGCGTCCGCGCACGGGCGTCGAGCCTGATCGCCTCGCCGCGCTCGGCAAGCGTCTGACGCAGTATCCGAGCGAGTTCGTGCTGCATCCGCGGGTGGCGCAGGTGGTCGCCAACCGTGCCAAGATGATGTCCGGAGAGCTGCCGCTCGACTGGGGCGTCGCCGAGACGCTGGCGTATGCCTCGCTGCTGGACGAGGACGTCGCGGTACGTATCTCGGGACAGGATTCCGGGCGCGGCACCTTTTTTCATCGCCACGCGGTACTGCACGATCAAAGCAGCGGTCAGCGCTACCTCCCGCTGCAGCATGTCAAAGACGGTCAGCCGCGCTTTACCATTATCGACTCGGTGCTGTCGGAAGAGGCCGTGCTCGGATTTGAGTACGGCTACTCGACCACGAGCCCCGATTGCCTCGTAATTTGGGAGGCGCAATTCGGCGACTTCGTCAACGGCGCGCAGGTCGTGATCGACCAATTCATTTCCTCCGGCGAGGCCAAGTGGGGGCGATTGTGCGGTCTGACGATGTTTCTGCCGCACGGATACGAAGGTCAGGGGCCGGAACATTCCTCGGCGCGCCTCGAGCGCTTCCTGCAATTGTGTGCCGAGAACAATATGCAGGTGTGCGTGCCCTCGACACCGGCCCAGATGTTCCACATGTTGCGGCGGCAGATGCTGCGGCCGTTTCGCAAACCGCTCATCGTGATGACGCCCAAGAGCCTGCTGCGCCACGAGCTGTCGGTCTCCTCGCTCGCCGACCTCAGCAACAACAGTTTCGCCAATATCATCGATGAGATCGACGAGATCGAGCCGGCGCAGACACAACGAGTCGTGTTCTGCAGCGGCAAGGTGTACTTCGATCTGCTCAAGGCGCGCCGGCTTGCCGCACAGCACGATGTCGCCATCGTGCGCATCGAGCAGCTGTACCCATTCCCGGTGGAGGAATACCAGGCGGTGCTGACGCGCTATGCCAACGCCACCGAGTTGGTTTGGTGCCAGGAGGAGCCGCAGAACCAGGGCGCCTGGTATCAGATTCGTCATCGGCTGCAGGATCTCGCGCTGCCGCGCACCGTGTACTACGCGGGGCGCGCCGCCGCCGCGGCGCCCGCCACCGGCGTGGCCAAGCTGCACGAGGCTGAGCAACGCCGTCTGGTCGAGACCGCACTCAATGCCACCTCCATCGAGCAGACCCTGCGCAGTACGCCGCGACTGACCCTCACCGCCGGACCCGTGGCCGAGACACCGGAGCGCAGCGCCAGCACGCCAATCAGGAAGAAGAGTTCATGAGCGTCGAGATTCGCGTTCCGCAATTACCCGAGTCCGTCGCCGATGCCACGCTCGTGGCTTGGCACAAGCAGCTTGGCCAGAGCGTCAGTCGCGACGAGAATCTGGCCGATCTGGAAACCGACAAGGTCGTGCTCGAGGTGCCCTCGCCCATCAGCGGTGTGTTGCGCGAAATCAAGGCGCAGGCCGGAGCGTCGGTCAAGAGCGGCGAACTGCTCGCCGTCATTGAAGAGGGCGCCACCGTGACCGCCGCTGCGCCCGTCGAGGCTGGCACTGGCACGGCGGGTGCGAACGCCGCCGCGCCCAGAACGGGGCCGGCCGCGCGACGCGTGATCGAGGAGAATAATCTCGCGCCCGGCTCAATGGTCGGCTCGGCCGCCGGTGGCCGCGTGACCAAGACCGATGCGCTGGCTGCCGCGTCGGCCGCCAGCGCGCCGGCCGCCAAGCCAGCGCCGGTCGAGCCGCGCGCCGGACGGGTTGATCAGCGCGTGCCGATGACGCGGCTGCGAGCGCGTATCGCCGAGCGCCTGGTACAGGCGCAAACGACCCAGGCCCTGCTCACAACCTTCAACGAGGTCGATCTCGCGGCGGTGCAGGATCTGCGCGCGCGCTACAAGGACAGCTTTGAGAACAAGCACGGCGTGAAGCTCGGCTTCATGTCCTTTTTCGTCAAAGCGGCGGTCGAAGGCCTCAAGCGCTTTCCGAGCGTCAACGCCTCGGTCGAGAACAGCGACATTGTCTACCACGAATACTTCGATATCGGCGTGGCGGTGTCGACCGAGCGAGGCCTGATGGTGCCGGTGCTGCGCGATGCCGATGGTCTGAGCTTTGCTGAGATCGAGCAGCGCATTGGCACGTTCGCAACCCGAGCGCGCAGCGGTTCGATCACGCTCGAAGACTTGACCGGGGGCACCTTCAGCATCACCAACGGCGGCATCTTCGGTTCGCTGATGTCCACGCCGATCGTCAATGCACCGCAGAGCGCGATCCTGGGGATGCACAAGATCCAGGAGCGCGCGATGGTCGTGAAAGGTGAGGTGGTAGTCCGGCCCATGATGTACCTGGCGGTCACCTATGACCATCGCATCATCGATGGCCGCGAAGCGGTGCAATTTCTGGTTGCGGTCAAGGATTGCCTCGAAGATCCGGGCCGGCTGCTGCTCGGAGTGTGAGCACCATGGCAGACGCCTTCGATGTCGTCGTGATCGGCGCAGGGCCCGCCGGCTATCCGGCAGCCATCCGCGCGGCGCAGAACGGTCTCAAAGTCGCCTGTATCGATGCCTGGAAGAATCGCGATGGCAGCGGCGCCTTCGGCGGAACCTGTCTGAATGCCGGTTGCATTCCGTCCAAGGCGTTGCTCGAGTCTTCCGAGCTCTATGACCGGGCCAGGTCAGAGTTTGCGGTCCACGGTATCCAGGCGAGCGGCATAACGCTCGATCTGGCCGCGATGCAAAAGCGTCGCGCGAGCATCGTGCGCACCATGACCGGAGGGGTCGCCGCGCTGCTCAAGGCGGCCGGCGCCACCGCGATCCACGGCTCGGCCCGACTGTTGGCGGGGCGGCGCGTCGAAGTGACGGCGCCCGACGGTGCCAAGAGCGAGCTCGCTGCGCGTCACGTGGTGCTGGCCAGCGGCTCAATACCGACCGAGCTCGAGGCGCTGCCTTTCGATCACCAGCACATCATCGATTCCTGGGACGCGCTCGAGTTGGCCTCCGTCCCCAAGAAGCTGATCGTGATCGGCGCCGGGGTCATCGGTCTGGAGCTCGGCAGCGTCTGGCGCCGTTTGGGCGCCGAGGTGGTCGTGCTCGAGGCGCTCGAGAGCTTCCTCGCGATCGCCGACCAGCAGCTCGCACTCGAGGCGCTGCGGCACTTCAAGAAGCAGGGACTGAACATACGACTCGGTGCCAAAGTCACCGGTGCGGCGGTCGCAAACGGCAGTGCGACCGTCCAATACAGTGATCAAGGCGGCGCGCACAGCCTCAGCGCCGACCAAGTCATCGTTGCCGTCGGCCGTCGACCGTACAGTGCGGATCTGTTCGCCGCCGAGTGCGGCGTCGGGCTCGATGAGCGCGGATTTATTCAGGTCGATGCGCAATGCCGCACGGGCGCCGAAGACGTCTGGGCCATCGGGGATTGTGTGCGCGGTCCGATGCTGGCACACAAGGGCAAGGAAGAGGGCATCGCGGTTGCGGATCGCATTGCCGGGCGCTATGCGCACGTCAACTACGAGGTCATTCCCTCGGTCATCTATACGGCGCCCGAGATCGCCTGGGTCGGCAGGAGCGAACAGCAGCTCAAGGCTGCCGGCACGTTCTACAAGAGCGGGGTGTTTCCGTTCGCGGCCAGCGGCCGTGCGCGCGCGATGCAAGCAGCGGTCGGCTTCGTGAAGATTCTGGCGGCGCGCGACACCGACAGCATCCTGGGCGTGCATATCATCGGTCCCATGGCCGGTGAGCTGATCGCTGAGGCTACGCTCGCGATGGAGTTCCAGGCCAGCGCCGAAGATCTGCAGCGCACCATCCACGCGCATCCCACGCTCGCCGAGGCGCTGCACGAGGCCGCGCTGGCCGTCGACAGGCGCGCCATCGACAATATCAACCGCTGAGCGCTGCGCAGGCCGGGCTCACGAAGGCGCGCCTGAGCGATGCACCGCCAGCGGCCCGAAGGACTGCGTGACCGGCATGAGCTCGATCGAATTGATATTGACGCGTGCCGGCAGGCTCGCCACCCAATGCACGGTCTCGGCGATGTCCTCGGGCGTGAGCGCGTCCGCGCCGTCATACATTTTGGCAGCCTTCTGCGCATCGCCACCGAAGCGCACGGTTGAGAATTCGGTGCCGCCGACCAAACCTGGCTCCACGTTCGTCACGCGGATCGGGGTGCCCAGCAGGTCGGCGCGCAGGTTCAGGGAGAATTGTCGGACGAAGGCCTTGGTTGCGCCGTAGACATTGCCGCCCGGATAGGGGTAGGTGGCCGCAACGGAGCCGAGATTGACGATATGCCCCCTATGACGCGCGACCATGCCGGGCAGTACGGCGCGGGTGACGTACATGAGTCCCTTCACGTTGGTGTCAACCATGCGCTCCCAGCCAGCCAGATCGGCGCGCTGCGCGGGCTCCAGGCCCACCGCGAGACCGGCATTGTTCACGAGCAGGTCGATTGCCGCGAGTTCGGGCGGCAGCGCGGCCAGCGCCGCATCGATCGCCGCGCGATCGCGCACATCCAGTGCGACCGGATGCACCCGCGCCGTGCCGAGCTCAGCCACCAAGGCCGCAAGCCGCTCGCGGCGGCGGCCCGCGGCGATGATGCGATGGCCCTCGGCAGCAAAGCGCCGCGCAATCGCCGCGCCAAAGCCAGAGGTTGCACCGGTGACAAGAATGATCATGCTCAAGCTCCCATAAGAACCCAAATGCGCCGTTGGCCATCACCGGCGCGAGTGCGTGCGCCGATCGAGGCCGCATACCGTCAATGATTCAGTGTCGCCAATCCCGCTGTGGCGGCAGAATTTGCTCCTCGGGCTCCAGGCTCCAGGCTCCAGAGCGAGTATTCGGTCTGTAGCGCGGCTATCGGATGCACCCGGTGGGCGGGGCAGATCGTGGCGGGTGCGGCTTCCGATAGTCCGACGTGGCGTACCCTGCCGGCCTGCACCAGGCCGGCCATCGAACGTTACGCCCAGATCCAGGGCCCTGTGGATCAATTGGACCGCTTGGCTGTCACTGCCGATGCTGCTGGAATACATCTCCGCAATGCCCAGACTCATGCAACCGAGGCCAAGGGCGGAGACTTCGGGGCCATGACTTCCAAGACGACGATGCTGCATCGACAGCTCTCCTTTAAGGCAGGCGTTGAGCGCGCAGTACATTTGGTACGGCGCTGAGGCGCTGTAAGACCCGACCGAGTTGCTCATGGTCGCGTACCGCGGTGCGCATAACAATGGTGGCGATGCGATCGTTCGGATCGGTGTCGGAGTTGACCCCTTCGATGCTGAGCTTTTCGAGCGCCATGACGTCGGAGACGTCGCGCAGCAGGCCGCGGCGGTCGAAGGCTTCGACGCGAATCCGTACTGGCAGCAAGCTATCGGAATCCAAAGTCCAATCGACGTTGAGTACGCGCTCGGGTTTGACCGCGCGCATGCGCAGCAAGCTCGCGCAGCGTGCCTGATGAATCGTGACGCCGCGGCCCAGGGTTACATAGCCGGCAATGGGTTCGGGCGGCACCGGACCGCAGCAGCGCGCCATCGTGATCGGCAGATCCCCGACGCCTTCGATCTCCACCGGAGAGCGTCCGGTGCGGCGTTGAGGTCGCGTGCGCACCGTGGTCAGCGGCGCCGGCGCCGGTGCGCGCAAGCGGGCGAGCGCCTGCGTCAAGGCGCTGCTGCTGATCTCGCCCTCGCCGATCAAACGCTGCAGGTCCTCGGCGCTATCGGCCTTCAGTTCACGCACCAGCGGGGCGATCAGCTCGGGTCCCGCCCCGGCACGCGTGAGCTCGCGCTCGAGGCTTTCGCGGCCGCTGGCGCGATGATCGGACTCATCGATCCGTCGAAACCAGGCGCGCACTTTGGCGCGACTTCTGGCCGAAGCCAGGAAGCCCTGTTCCGGTGACAGCCAGTCGCGGCTCGGAGCGGCCTGCTTGCCGGTAATGATTTCCACCACCTCGCCATTGGCGAGCGGCTGATTGAGCGGCACGATGCGACCGTTGATCTTCGCGCCGCGACAGCGATGCCCGAGATCCGTGTGCACGTGGTAGGCGAAGTCCAGCGGCGTCGAGCCTCGCGGCAGATCCACCACCTCGCCGCGCGGCGTCATCGCGTAAATGCGGTCGGCGAACAGCTCGATCTTCAGGCGTTCGATCGGATCGCCGTCCAGGTCCGTGGCCTGCGTCGGGTCGAGCACGCGCCGGACCCACTCGATCTTGCGCTCGTAGCTGGCATCGCGCGTGCCTCCTTCCTTGTAGCGCCAGTGCGCCGCGACGCCGAGTTCGGCCTGCTCGTGCATGTCGCGCGAACGAATCTGCACCTCGAGCGATTTGTCCTGCGGGCCGATTACCGCGGTGTGAATCGAGCGATATTCGTTGCCCTTGGGCGTGGCGATGTAATCGTCGAACTCGCCCGCAACGTAGTGCCACAGGCCATGCACGACGCCGAGGGCTGCGTAGCATTCGGCGATCGAATCGACCACGACGCGCACTGCGCGCACATCGAACAGCTGCTCGAAACCCAATTGCTTGCGCTGCATCTTGCGGGCAATGCTGTAGATGTGTTTGGGTCGGCCGAAAACCATGGCGGCGACGCCCGCTTGCCGCAGTTCGCGCTTGAGCAGCGCGCAAACCGAGTCGATGTAGCGCTCGCGGTCTACCCGCCGTTCGGATAGCGCGCGCGCGATGCGGTGGTATGGCTCGGGCTCGAGGTAGCGAAAGGCCAGATCCTCAAGTTCCCATTTGAGGTTCCAGACTCCGAGGCGGTTCGCGAGCGGCGCGAGGATCTCGCGCGTCTGCAGCGCAAGGCTCTGCTGCTCGGGCGGCGTCAGCCCGCGCGCATGGCGCAGTCGCACCAGCTGCTCGGCCAGCCGCGCCACCACCAGACGCGGGTCGGCAGCCACTGCCAGCAGCATCTTGCGCAGGGTTTCGGCCTGCTGGGCATTCAGACCCTTTGTGGCCGACCAGTTCGCGGGCAAGCTCAACTGGCCCAGGCGCCCCAGATCCGCGGCGAGCTGCAGCGCCGTCGGGCTCAGGCGCGTCTCGGCCGCGGGTGGTTCGCGCGGCAGTCCGCTCAGACGCGTCCAATGCAGCGCGGTCGCCACTGCGAGATCGATATCCTGCGTCAGCGCAGCGACCGCCTCGGCCGCCTCGACACCGGCTGCGAGCGCGGCGTGCTCGGCACCGAGTTCGAGCAGGGCCGCACGCGCGGCATCGAGCTTCGCGGCGATCTCGGGCAGTGCGTGGGTCGCGGTTTCCATGCTGTGAGGCTGGTGTCTTCCGGCTATCATTCAGGGTATGGTCGGCCACAGCAAGTGCGTTTGAGGAATTCAATCCATGGCGCGATACTCGACCAAGTCCTGGCGCGCGTTCCGGCCGCGCGACGGCCTTGAGTCGCTCACGCTGATCGCGAACGAATGCCGCGTACTCGGTATCGATCCCGGCTCGCAGCGCACCGGCTTTGGAATCATCGATTGTCGCGCCGGCGGCGAACGTCACGTCGCCAGCGGTTGCATCGATGTCGCGGGGCGCGTGATGGTAGTGCGTCTGCAGCGTATCTACGCCGCTGTGAGCGCGCTGGTGAGCGAGCACCGGCCGGACATGATCGCGATCGAGCGAGTGTTCCTGCATCGCAATCCCGACAGCGCTCTCAAGCTCGGGCAGGCGCGCGGTGTGGCGTTGTGCGCGGCCGCCTCACTCGGCGCCAGCGTGCACGAGTACGCGCCACGTGCGATCAAGATGGCGGTCACCGGCTACGGTGCCGCTGCCAAGCCACAGGTCGCACAGATGGTGCGAACGCTGCTGCAATTGGAGGCAGCGCTCGCTGCCGATGCCGCCGATGCGCTCGCGGCCGCACTGTGCCACGCGCAGACGCGGCGGCTCGGGGCGCTCAGCGCCGCCGGCATCGAGGATCGGACGCTCTTCGGTAGCGTGACCGCACGATGATCGGTTCGCTTTCCGGGCTGGTGGCGTTCAGATCACCGCCGCACCTGCTGCTCGAGGTCGGCGGCATCGGCTACGAGGTCGAAGCGCCCATGTCGACCTTTTACACTTTGCCGGCGGTTGGCCAGCCTACGCGCCTGCTGACCCATTTGGTGGTGCGCGAGGACGCGCACGTGTTGTATGGCTTTGCGACCCTGCAGGAGCGGGCCCTGTTCCGCAACCTGTTGAAGGTCTCGGGCGTCGGCCCGCGCATCGCGCTCGCGATTCTCTCGGGCGTCACCGCCGCGGCCTTCGCGCAGGCGGTGCGCGCTGAGGATGCCGGCACGCTCACGCGCATTCCGGGCGTTGGCCGCAAGATCGCCGAACGGCTCATCATCGAGATGCGCGACCGGCTGGAGGATCCGAGCGTGCTGGCTGCGGCGGCGGTCCTTGGCGCGGATGCGCAGCGCTTACAGCCGGGAGCGCAGGCTGAGGCCTATAGCGCGCTGGTCGCCCTCGGCTATAAGCCGTTGGAGGCCACGCGGCTGCTCAAGGGGCTGGGCAGCCAGAGCGGCGCGCTGTCGACCGAGGAGCTCATACGTCGTGCGCTGCAAGGAGCGGTGCGCGAATGAGCGCGCTCGAGAGCGAACGGCTGGTCAGCGCCGCCGCCGCTGCACCCGATGATGCGATCGATCGGGCCATCCGGCCGCGCGCACTGGCCGAATATATCGGCCAGGAGCACGTCAAATCGCAGCTCTCGATCTTCATTGACGCGGCACGCATGCGCGCCGAGGCGCTCGATCACGTGCTGATCTTCGGTCCGCCGGGATTGGGGAAAACCACGTTAGCGCATGTCATCGCCACCGAGCTGCACGTGAATCTGCGGCAGACTTCCGGCCCGGTGCTCGAGCGTCCCGGTGACCTGGCGGCAATCCTGACCAACCTGCAGCCGCGCGATGTGCTGTTCGTGGATGAGATTCACCGCCTGAGCCCGATCGTCGAGGAAATCCTGTACCCGGCGATGGAGGATTATCAGCTCGACATCATGATCGGTGAGGGTCCCGCCGCGCGCTCCATCAGGCTCAATCTGCCGCAGTTCACGCTGGTCGGCGCCACAACCCGCGCCGGCCTGTTGACCTCGCCGTTGCGCGATCGCTTCGGCATCGTGCAACGGCTCGAGTTCTACGCCATTGCCGAGATCGAGCGCATCGTGCACCGCTCGGCCAGGATCCTCGGCGTCGAGATCGATGCTGCCGGGGCACTACGCATCGCGCAGCGCTCGCGCGGCACGCCGCGCATCGCCAACCGGCTGCTGCGCCGCGTGCGCGACTATGCGCAGGTCAAGGCCGACGGCCGCATCGACGACAGCGCCGCGCACGCCGCGCTCGACCTGTTGCAGGTCGACCCGCAGGGGCTCGATGCCCTCGATCGCAAGCTGCTGCGCACGATCATGGAGAAATTCGATGGCGGCCCGGTCGGCATCGAGAGCCTGTCGGCAGCGATCGGCGAGGAGCGCGGCACGCTCGAGGACGTGATCGAGCCGTTCCTGATCCAGCAGGGCCTGGTCGCCCGCACGGCGCGCGGACGCGTGGCCACGCGCCTGGCCTGGCAGCATTTCGGGCTCAAGGTGCCCGAGCGCGCGGCCGCCAACCTGTCGCTGTTCGGCGAGGGCGCTTGAAGGCCTTTGTGTGGCAGGCGCGGGTGTACTGGGAGGATACCGATGCAGGCGGGATTGTTTATTATGCGAACTATCTAAGATTCCTCGAGCGCGCGCGCAGTGAATGGCTGCGCTCGCGCGGTGTCTCGCAGCGCGCGCTCGCCCTGGATCCGGGGATCGTATTCTCGGTGGTGGCGCTCGAGGCGCAGTACCGGCGACCGGCCCGCCTCGATGATGTGCTCGCGATCAGCTGTGAGCCGGCCCAGAACGGGGGCGCCAGCCTCGCCTTCGAGCAGAGCATCTGGCGCGACAGCATCGAGGGTGAGCTGCTGCTGTGCGCAACCGTGCGCGTGGCTTGTCTCGACGCGCAAAGCCTGAAACCCAAGCGCTTGCCGGCAGTCATAATCCGTGAGCTCCAGGCTTGAGATCCATGCCCTGCGCCAATGCTGTCGTTGTTCCAAGGAGTAGTTGATGGGCGGTGAGTTGTCGGTTGTGCGCCTGATCGTACAGGCGAGCCTGGTGGTGCAGATCGTCCTCGGGATTCTGCTGGCCGCTTCGGTGGGATCGTGGGCCATCATTTTCCGCAAGCGCATGGTCGTGAACCGCGCGCGGCGCGATGCCGATCGCTTCGAGAACAGCTTCTGGTCCGGCGGGGATCTGAGTTCGCTGTATCGGACCGTGGAATCGCGCGGCAAAACCTCCGGCATGGAGAGCATTTTTGAGTTCGGTTTTCGCGAGTTTGCGCGCCTGCGGGCACAGGGCGGCGTCGCTGCCGATATGCTGCTGGAAGGCTCGCGGCGCGCCATGCGTGTGGCACAGCTCAAGGAGATCGAGCGACTCGAGCAAAGCCTCGCGACGCTGGCCACCGTCGGCTCGACCAGCCCCTATGTGGGTCTGTTTGGTACCGTCTGGGGCATCATGAGCGCGTTCAGTTCGCTGGGCAATGTGCAGCAGGCAACGCTGGCGATGGTCGCACCGGGGATCGCCGAGGCGCTGATCGCCACGGCGATGGGCCTGTTCGCGGCCATACCGGCGGTCGTGGCTTATAACCGCTATGCCGACCAGGTCAGTCGGCTCGAGCTGCGCTACGACGGATTTATGGAAGAGCTCTCGACGATCCTGCAGCGCTACGCCGGCCGCAGCCCCGCTGGCGCCTCCGGGCCGGTGGCGGCGGGGGGGGCGCTTGCGGCCGCGCCGGCAGCCCCGCCACGCTCGCCCGGACGAGGAGGCTGACATGGCCGCAGCCCACAAAGGCAAGCGCATGCTGATGGGCGAGATCAACGTCGTGCCTTACATCGACGTGATGCTGGTGCTGCTGATCATCTTCATGATCACGGCGCCGTTGCTGACCCAGGGTATCAAGGTAGATTTGCCCAAGGCTGCGGCCGAGCCGCTCCCCCCGCAAAACGAAACGCCGCTGGTCCTGTCGATCGACGCGCAGGGGCGGCTGTATCTGAATCTCGGCGCTGCCCCGAAGCAGCCCATCAACGATCAGACGGTGCTCATCCGCGCCACCGCGGCCTTGCGGCGCGCTCCGGACCGCGCCGTTCTGGTCAATGGCGATCAGGCGGTCAGCTATGGCCGCGTGGTCCAGGCCATGGTCCTGCTGCAGCAGGCCGGGGCACACAAAGTTGGCTTCCAGACCGATCCGCCACGGAAACCCCCGACAACGCCATGAGCGAACGCCGCAGCGATCGCGTCCTGTCGGTAGTCCTGTCGATCCTGATTCACGCGGCGATCGTTGGCGCTCTGGTGTGGGGCTGGTGGCAATATCGCTCGCCCAAGCCGGCGCCGCAGGTGCTGGCGATCGAGGGCACCGTCGTGCACGAGGCCGCGCCGAGCGCACCGGCTCCGCCGGCCCAGCCCGCCCCCC
>Ga0207927_1000870_pt1 | contig 12886 bp, 9 predicted proteins | sample NGESurdeep072012_2_FD_184456 | JGI IMG/M metagenome (GOLD analysis project Ga0207927, IMG submission 184456) | Arctic peat soil microbial communities from Barrow, Alaska - NGEE Surface sample 210-2 deep-072012 (SPAdes) | ecosystem: Environmental > Terrestrial > Soil > Wetlands > Peat ... | reverse complement strand
TGAAGGCACGGGTCGAGGGATCGAGCGGCTGGCTGGGAGAGCGCAAGCCATCGTGGACGATCGGCGGTGCCGGTGTCCCGTTGCGGAGCTCTCCGCCGGTGACCTGCTGGCGGGCAAGGATTTGCGGATGATTTGCCGGTCTCGCCGCAACCTCTGTGGAATACTTGCTTTTTAGGAGGTAGTCATCACTCGCTGCTAGATGCGCAGTAGGCCGTGGCATGCGCATCACCCGGTCAGCAATGTTGTCCGCTTCCTTCTCGGCCTCATCCCCCGGAGCTGCGATCGCCAGCTTGGACTGAAGGACCGTCGGCGATGGACGAGCGACCGCCGTGATCGGCAAGTTGTAAGCCAGGCGCGGCGCCTCGCGGGAAAGCGGGCCATCCTGACTGGATCGAGAATTGGTCAGTGGCGGCGGTCCGGGAGTTTCCCGGCTTCCTGTCGTCAGCGGCGAAAGGAAGATCGGGTGCCGGGCATCACGCACCGCGGTTGACGAGTTAGTCCCCTTGGCGTGGGCAGGCGCTGCTTGCGCGGGCGGATCTTGTTTTGGTGCAAAATGACCCATCATCGACCAAACAAATTGAAGGCGTGGCGGCCCAGAACCATTTCAGGACGACCCGCAAACAGGCGTTCCCACGCGCCCGGGCCAGAGATCAGGTGGACGCGATCATACCCCAATTGGTGGCCGGGCGAATGCACAATTCACGTCACCTAACCGTGTGACGCGGCTCGCTGAATTTTGCGCAGTTTCCAGCGACCCTAGCTATTCATCAGGAGCGCGTCATGCGAGGCAACGAAAAAGTCATTGAACAACTGAATGTGGCACTCAGCAATGAGATGTCGGCGGTGGTGCAGTACATGGTGCAGGCGGAAATGTGCGGAAGCTGGGGATACCATCGTCTGGCTGCGCTAACGAAAGGCCGTGCCATCGAGGAGATGAAGCACGCCGAACGGCTGATCGAGCGAGTGATCTTCCTGGACGGAATGCCGAACGTCGCCGTGCCCCTGACTCCGAAGATCGGCGTCAACGTGCCGCAGCAATTGGAGATCGACCTGGTCGACGAGACCAACGCGGTGCAGGAATACAACGATGCGTCCAAGATCTGCCGCGAAGCGGGTGACGCCGGCTCGAAGGACCTGTTCGAGAGTCTGTTGCATGATGAAGAACGTCATGCGGACTTTCTAGAAGCGCAGCTCCACGCCATCAAGGAACTGGGGCTAGGCGCGTACCTGTCCCAGCAGTTGCTGAGCGGGAAGTAAGAAGAAGGAGGCCCGATCCCGCCCCAACGGCGGTGCAGATCCGCGACTGCGCGAATCAGAAATGCAGCGCTACTGGTCGCGCAGCGTCCTCATTGGATCGAGAGTGGCAGCGCGGTACGCAGGCACGCTGCTGGCTATCAACGACACCAGGAGCAGCACCAGCGACACCGCAACGAAAGTCAGCCGGTCGGACGGCCGCACTCCGAACAACATTCCGCTGATTAGCCTGGTCAGCATCATGGACAAGGCGATGCCGATGGCCAAACCAATCACGGCCAACGTCAAACCCCGGCGCAGGATCATCGTCAGAACGCTGCTTCGCTGGGCACCGAGCGCGATGCGCACACCGATTTCCAGTGTGCGCTGTACCACCAGATAAGACAGCAGGCCGTAAAGTCCGACGGCCGAGAGCAACAGCGCGATCGCCGCGAAGCAAGACAAGAGCAAGGCGTGGAATCGAGACTGGGCAGCCGACTCCGACACCAAACCATCCATGGTTTTCACGTCGTAGAGCGGCAGGTTCTTGTCGATTTCCGCCAACTGACCGCGCAGGGGACCGATCAGGCTGACAGGATCGACAGTGGTGCGTATTACCAGCTTCGGCGACAGCCCCGCAGCCTGCGCAAACGCAAGATAGTATTCCGGAGTTACATCCCCGGAAAGCTGGCTCGACTTCACGTCCGCGACGACCGCGATAATCTCGCGCGGAACCGATTTCACGGTGCCGTCGGAAAACCCTGGAGTGATGTGCTTGCCGATCGGGTCCACGTCACTAAAGTACTTTCGCGCGAAGGCCTGGCTTACGATGACGACGGGATTCGCCTTGGCGTCGTCCGTGTCTTGGAACTCGCGCCCCCGCAGAATCGGAATGCGCATGGTTTCGAAGAAGCCCGGGCTCGCGATGGAAACCCGCGCGACGTTCCGGTCGCCCTGGGGTAAAGGGTGGCCTTCGATGTCAAACGAAATCCTCATTCCAGTATTGGTCAACGGAAGTGGCCATCCCGCGGACGCCGACTGCACGCCAGGCAGCGCGCGAACTCGCGGCAGCAGCTGGTTGTAGAACTGAACATACTGCGCACTTGTGTAGCGGCTGTCAGGCAGCGAGAGGCTGGCAATGAGAACGTTGCGCCGGTCGAATCCTGGATCCACCTGCAATAGCCGGACGAAGCTATGAATCAGCAGTCCGGAAGCAACCAGGAGCACAAGTCCGACGGCAGTCTCAGCGACCACCAGCGAGTTTTGCAGGCGATGCTGTCCGCGGCCGCTCGACGCGGTTCGGCCGCCATCGCGCATGGCTGACGAAGGATTCACCAGCGAAGTACGCCATGCCGGCAATATCCCGAACAATAATCCGGTGATTACCGAAACTAAGGTAGCGAAGGCGAGCACGCTTCCGTCGACCGAAACTTGACCGAGACGCGGCACGTCAGAAGGTACTAGCTGCAACAACACTCGCAGCAATCCAGTCGCAAATACGATGCCGACCACTCCGCCACACAATCCCAGGGCAACCGACTCCACCAGCATCTGGCGCACGATCTGGCCCCGGCTGGCTCCCAAGGCTGCACGCACCGCGAATTCCGAACGACGCCGCGAGGAACGGGCGAGCAGCAATCCAGCCACGTTGGCGCATGCGATCAGCAATACAAACGTCACCGCGCCGAACAGAATGCGCAGGGCAGGGCGAGTGTCACCCACCAGGCTCTCCAGCTCGGTAGCGACCACGGCGCCAACGAAGTGCCGGTTACTGTCAGGATACTGCGCCGACAGATTGCGGGCGATCACCTCGAGATCGGCCTGAGCCTGGTCGCTGGTAACGCCGGGATTCAACCTTCCGATTACGGCGAGGAAATGCGCACCGCGTTCGGCAGTCATGGGCTGGCCGGCGGGATCGTAGCCGTCATCGCCCAGCGACGTCCACAGCATCGGAGCGGGATTCTGGATGGGAAACTCGAAGCCCTTGGGCATCACCCCGACGACGGCGTAACTCTTGTTATCCAGCGTCACGGCGCGGCCAACGATATCACTCGCAGAGCCGAATGCGCTTTCCCACAAAGTGTGGCTCAAGACCACGACATGCACACCAGGCTTCTCGTCGTCCCGGTTGAAGCCGCGGCCCAGCGCCGGGCTGACGCCGAGGATACGAAAGAAGTCTGCCGCCACCACATGGCCGGTGAGATGGTTAGGCTCGCCGATACCGGTCATGGTGAAGTCGTTATCGTGAAAGCTGGCGAGCGCGGAGAAAGATTTGTTTTGCGAGCGCCAGTCGAAGAAGTCCGGATAGCTCAAGGGCGCGCCCGTGTTTCCTCGAGGGCCCGGGGTGCGGTCGTTGCGCGACTCGACCGACAGGATGCGATCAGGGTCAGGAAACGGCAGTGGGCGCAACAGAACGGTATTCACCAAGCTGAAGATGGCGGTGGTGTCGCCAATCCCCAGCGCGATCGTCAGGATCGTCGTGAGCGCAAAGCCTGGAGATTTCTTAAACTGGCGAAGGGCGAACCGAAAATCCTGTAACAACGTGCGCATCCCGTCACTCCGGCAGACTGGTGTCTCAGGTGAGACTGTGCATTTGGCTGGCCATATATTAAGCGATAGAAAACACTGGAAAAGCACGCTCTTTGTGGCGTGAATTGCGGCCTCAGGCGTTCGCTTTGAAACTGATTTGTCCGAAACTGGACAGGCCAAGGCGCTCATCGGTCTAGGGCTTTCGTGTGCGCGAGTTTTCTCCGGTATGATGCCTCGGTATGCAATCCGCCATTCGATGCAGCGGCCTGACGAAAACTTATGACGGAAAGGTCGAGGCGGTCCGGGGACTCGATCTTGCCATCGAGACTGGCGAGTGTTTCGGCCTGCTGGGACCGAACGGGGCGGGCAAGACCACGACCATCGAAATCCTCGAAGGCCTTTTAGAGCCGACCTCGGGCGAAGTTGAAATTCTCGGCATGACGTGGCACGGACATGAGCGCGAGTTGCGCGAGCGGCTGGGCATCTCGCTGCAGGAGACGCGCCTATCGGAGAAGTTGACGGTCCGAGAAACCCTGCATCTGTTCGCCAGCTTCTATCACCATCCCACCCCGGTTGCGGAAGTTCTCGACGAGCTCTCGCTGAACGAGAAGGCAGATGCCATGGTGGGCAAGCTGTCGGGCGGACAGAAGCAGCGGCTGGCGGTGGCGACGGCGCTGGTGGGCAATCCGAGGATCCTGTTTCTCGATGAGCCGACAACGGGCCTCGATCCGCAGAGCCGCCGGCAACTCTGGGAGATCGTGCGCCAGTTTCAAAAGCGGCGCGGGACCGTGCTGTTGACTACGCACTACATGGATGAGGCCGAGCGGTTGTGCGACCGGCTGGCCATCATCGACCAGGGAAAAATTATCGCCGAGGGTACGCCAGCAGAATTGATAGCGGGCCTCAGTGGACATCACGTGGTGGAATTTTCTATTAGCGGTGGCAATGGCGGAGGCGATGACGCGTGGGGACGGCTGCCGGGAGTGCAGTCCGTCCGCAATGATGACGGACTCTTCTGCCTGCAGGTGGATGAGCCGCACCACACGATTCCCGCGCTGCTGTCAGCGGTGCAGCAGCGGGGCGCGCAATTGGCGCACTTGACGACGCGGCAGGCGAGCCTGGAAGACGTATTCGTGAAACTCACCGGCCGTCATCTGAGGGAGGACTGATGGCCCACCTCGACACCCATACACCTCAGGAAGAAAAGCTACAGGCACCGGTCGTTACCAACGGGCGATGGGCGGGATACTGCGCCATTCTGGGCGCGCGCATGAAAGAGTTGTGGCGCGAGCCCGAAGTGATCTTCTGGGTGTTCGTGTTCCCCCTGCTGCTTGCGTTGGGATTGGGAATCGCATTTCGCAACAAGCCTGCCGATGTGACTGCGATTGCCGTGGTCAATAACGCGCGCGCGCAGCATGTAATTGACCTGTTGCGGGGCTCTCCCGAAAAGAACTCGATTCACGCGGATGTGCTCGACGAGCACGTGGCGCTCGATCGATTCCGGCTGGGCCAATACTCTCTGGTGGTGACTGACGACGAGAGCGGAGTGCATTATCGCTACGATCCGGCGCGGCCCGAGAGCGTGCTGGCGCGTTCGCAAGTGGACGATGCGTTACAGACTGCTGCGGGAAGAGCGAGTCCGCTGAAGACCGAGGCCACGCAGACCAGCGAGCCGGGGGCCCGCTACATCGACTTCCTGATTCCCGGCCTGTTGGGCATGAACCTGATGAACTCGGGCATGTGGGGCATCGGCTTCGCAGTGGTGGACATGCGGCAGCGCAAGCTGTTGAAGCGCTTTATCGCGTCTCCCATGCGTCGCACGGATTTTCTGCTTGCGCTGGGCAGCAGCCGGCTGGTGCTGATGATCATCGAGGTCGCTCTGCTACTTGGATTCGGCGTGCTGGTGTTTCACATGAAGGTCGAAGGCTCATTGCTGGCCATTCTGTTGGTGGCGGCGCTGGGAGCGGTATCGTTTGGCGGTATCGGACTGCTCACCGCCAGCCGTGCCCAGAAGATCGAAAGCGTCAGCGGCCTGATCAACCTGGTAATGATGCCCATGTGGATCTTCTCCGGCGTGTTCTTCTCCTACGAGCGCTTCCCGCAGGTCATTCAGCCGCTGATCAAGGCGCTGCCGCTCACCGCGTTAAACGATGCGTTGCGCGCCATCATCCTGCAAGGCGCAGGATTGAGCTCGCAATGGATGCCGTTGGCAATCATGGCAATCTGGGGCGGACTGTCATTCGCGATCGCGTTGAAATGGTTTCGCTGGAGTTGAGACATCGCCGCGGGCGCGAAGAGGTTTGGCGGAAGCGTGTGCGAGTCGAACGCACCATCGACATCGAAGATGCCGATCGCCGGTTTTGAAGACCGGGAGAGTCACCGGACCCCCTTCGCTTCCGCAGGCCGATGGTACTGCTTTCGTCATTGTAACCAACCGAGCGCGCGGGTCATCCGACACTGTGGCCCGAAGCCGAAACAGGTTCGCAACGAAATCCTGATAAATTGTCCCTGGAGTCTTCTTATGGCTAAGCGCAACTTTGCATTTGTTCAGCTCGACGTCTTTACCGATCGGCCGCTCGAGGGCAATCAACTGGCGGTGTTTGCTGACGCACGCGGACTCAGCGACCAGGAGATGCAAAAGCTAGCGCGGGAGACCAATCTCAGCGAGACAACATTCATTTTCCCGCGCGATAAGGCCATCGAACAGCGCGAAGGAGTGAAGGTCCGCATCTTCACGGTCAACGAAGAACTGCCGTTCGCTGGGCATCCAACACTGGGGACAGCGTGGTACCTTCGCCAACATTCGCTGGCCGGCGAAATCGTGCTCGATCTCAAGGTCGGCAAGGTGCCGGTGCGATTCGAGCATCGGGACCACACCCTGTTCGGCGAGATGCGTCAGGTTGACCCGAAGTTTGGGCGAAGCCATCTCCATGCCGACGTGGCGAAGGTGCTGGGCGTTCCCGTGTCGGAACTGGACGAGAGCCTTCCAATTCAGAGCGTGTCCACGGGAATGTGGTTCACCATGGTGCCGTTTCGTTCGCTCGCTACCTTGCAGAAGCTGAATGTCAGTTGGCACCAGATGTCCGCCTACCTGCAGGGCCTCGGGGAGAACAGCTTCTTCTACTTGGTGAGCCGCGAGACGGTGGCGCCGGACGCCACACTGCATGCGCGCATGATTTTTTACAACGGCGAGGATCCCGCGACCGGTTCGGCCGCCGGATGTTGCGCGGCGTGGGCGGTACAGAATGGGGTGCTGGCCTCCGACCAGCAGGGCTTGATCGAGCAGGGGATGGAAACCCGGCGTCCGAGTTCGATCTACATTCGTGCCGAAAAGCGCGACGCCGCCGTCACCAATGTGCGGGTCGGCGGGCACGTGGTGCAAATAATTAACGGTACAGTAACGATGTGAATAATCTGCGAATATTCTGTGTACGCTGGAAGACCTTGCCAGAGGTGGAGTTGCGCCGGCTCCGGCTATGCATCTGAGGATGGAGTGCAACTTCTGCAGTGCGGTTTCACGCGCGAGATCGCGTCGCCGATTTAACCACTGCGATACTTTACAGGGCCGTTACAGAAACGTACTATCCGATAGCGCTATGCTCTGGCGCAATAAACTTAGACAGCTCCTCTGGTAACTGCCGCAAGCGTCGTCTCCGATCAGGATTGCTATGGCGCGGTTGTGCAGCCACCCCCGAGAAGTCGCAGCGGGAAGGCCAATGAAACCGAAACGCACGATTCTCTGCGTCGACGAAGACGAACGTTCACTTTCCATTCGCAAGGTAATGCTGGAAACTCGAGGCTACCGCGTCGTGGTGTGCTCCGATGCGGGGCGCGCGGTTGAGCTGATGAAAGCAGGTGGGATCGACCTGGTTCTCGCTGACCTGATGATGCTGAAACTCGGCAGCGCCAGGCTGATCGATCAGCTCAAGGCCGTCTCACCCAGTACGCCCGCGATCGTGTTCTCGGGCGCCTCAAGTAATTGCCCTGACGACATCCTCGCCGACGTCTTTCTCTCTAAGGCCAACTGTAGTGCGGCGCAGTTGCTGGACCATGTCCGGATGGCTTTGGTCCGCAAGCGCGGGCCTAAGCCAGCGGTGACCAGCACGAGTATTGCCGGCCGTTTCGCCTCCTAGACGGCAACTTCTCCACCAATCGAACAGGCGCTCGACTGGATCTTCGCCTGTGTCAGCATGCAACCGAAGATTTGCAGATCGTGTGAGGGCAGACAGCCAATCCGGTTGGTTGACCGCTCTCGAATGATCTACCCAACTGCCTCGCAACTAACGCCTGAAAGGCAAGAAGAAAGCCACTCGGATAATGCACGAGTGGCTAATCTCCAACAGTGCCGACATTGTGATCAAATCAGTCGGGCTACGCTTTCGCTTTCGCCTTCCTCTTTCGTTCTGCCCAGCGAAGCTTCATCATTTCAGAAATACGCTTGCGGGCAGCTGGACTCATCGTACGGCGTTTTTTGCCCTTTGAAGCGCCCGAACCTGGCGGTCTTCCGGGGCCGCGGCCGGACTTACCCGTGCCTTCCAGGGCCCGAATAGCAGAATCAATCCGGTCACGTTCTTGCTTGAGATCTGACACGATCTGTTGAATATCCATGAATCACCTTTCAAGTTGATTGGCCAGCACTTAAGTCTATGAGGTTAAAGTATAGCTTTTCGATAGTATTTGCAATAGGCTTAATGCGCAATTAATGAGGGCGCAGAATTTTGAACTAGACTCCAGCCAGGATTCTCGGGCTTTCACGGTGGGATAATCAACCTGACGAGTCATGGCATTTGGCCTGGAGTTCCGATCATCGGCGAATGGACTCCCTTCGCGAAGTCGCAGAGTTGTGTCAACCGTCATGTCTGATAACAGGGGGATTGAATGGAAGAAGAGCAAGGCTTCCACATGACTGCGGAACAATTCCGCCAGCATGGCAAGGAGGTTGTGGACTGGATTGCCGACTACTACCAGCGAATCGAGTCGCTGCCGGTCTTATCGCAAGTTCGTCCCGGTGAAATCCATCATTCTCTACCCGAAACTCCTCCCCTGCGTGGAGAAACCTTCGAATTGCTACTCAAAGACATAGACCGGGTAATCCTGCCGGGTGTCACCCACTGGCAGTCGCCTAACTTTTTCGCTTATTTTCCCGCCAATGCCTCGGGACCGGCCATACTGGGGGACCTGCTTTCGTCGGCCTTGGGAGTACAAGGCATGCTCTGGGCTACCAGCCCTGCCTGCACCGAGCTAGAGACACAGGTACTCAATTGGCTGGTTACGATGCTGGGGCTTCCCGAGAAGTTTCTGTCGACGGGAGTGGGCGGGGGAGTCATTCAAGACACTGCCTCGAGTGCAGCGCTTTGCGCTATGTTAGCGGCGCGCGAGCGGGCCACCCTTTATTCCACGAACCTGAATGGTGGCAACGGCAAACTGGTGGCTTATACATCCACGCAGGCACACTCCTCCCTCGAGAAAGCGGCCATGATAGCCGGAATCGGGCTGAATAACCTGCGCCTGGTGGCCGTGGACGACAACTTCGCGATGAAGCCCGAGGCCCTGAAGCTTCAAGTGGAGAAGGACCGGCGGGAGGGATTGGTTCCATTCTTTGTATGCGGTACCGTGGGAACAACCTCCTCGAACGCCATGGATCCGTTGCCGGCCATAGCAGCCATCTGCGCGGAACACCGCCTGTGGTTCCACGTGGACGCAGCCATGTCGGGAACTGCGGCCTTGTGCCCCGAATTTCGCCATTATCAGCAAGGGGTGGAGCATGCAGACAGCTATTGCTTCAACCCCCACAAGTGGATGTTCACCAATTTCGATTGCGACTGTTTCTATGTAGCCGATCGCGCGGCGCTGATCAAGACTCTGAGCATTCTGCCGGAGTACCTGAAGAACCAGGCTACAACGTCGGGAGCAGTATTCGACTACCGTGACTGGCAAATTCCGCTGGGCCGCCGTTTTCGGTCGCTCAAGCTATGGTTCGTCATTCGCCATTATGGGGTGGAAGGGTTGCAATATCATGTGCGCCAGCACGTCGAGTTGGCGCAGATGTTTGCCGGATGGGTTCGCCAGGATGAACGCTTTGAAGTCGTGGCGCCCGTGCCGCTCAACTTGGTGTGCTTCCGCTATCGGGGAGGCGAAGAAGACAACCATCGGCTGATGGATAGGCTAAATCAAAGTGGCGATCTGTATCTGACACACACTCGATTGGGCGATCAATTCGTGCTTCGCTTCTGTGTGGGACAGACCAACACTACCCTGAAGCATGTCAAGCGCGCCTGGCAGCGCATACAGGAAGAGGCGGCGAAGCTTCAGGCCGAGACCAAGTAACTAGTTACGTCGAAACCCACCCGGACTCATCTGCGAGCTTGGCAAATCCGAGGGGGACAGCCCGCTCTCCTTATAATGATGTAAGCCTCTCCATGACCCTCAACTTCGACAACCTTCGATGGGATGGATTCTTGCGACGATCGACCCCGCGGCATGACGTCGCGGAACTCGCTAAGTTCCATGCTGGCAAGAACATTCTGGTGACGGGCGCTGGCGGTTCCATAGGATCGGCACTATCGCAGGTGATTTTCGATCTTGGACCTCGGACCCTGGTGCTACTCGATGCTTCCGAGCAAAACCTGTTTGGTATTCAGACCCAGCTATCGAAGCTACCTGCGCCGGTGAGGCACGTGCCCATCCTGGGCTCCATCGCAGACGAGCGGTGCGTGCGCGACATCTTCGAACGCTATCGGCCGGAAGTCATCTACCACGCGGCGGCGCTCAAGCACGTACCGCTTATGGAAATGAACACATTCGCGGTGATGCAAAACAATGTATTCGGCAGCTTTACGCTGGCGACGATGGCCCGCCGATTCCACACCGGCCGGCTGATCATGATCTCGACCGACAAGGCGGTGAATCCGCGCAGCATCATGGGCGCTTCCAAACGGCTGGCCGAACTTGTGTTGCTGGCACTGGGTGACGATGTAACCCGCATGAGCTCCATCCGCCTGGGAAATGTCCTGGGTTCGGAGGGCAGTGTAGTTCCGCTATTTTTGGAGCAGATCCACAGCGGTGGTCCAGTGACAGTGACAGACGCTGAGGTGGAACGGTACTTCATGAGCATGGAAGAAACCGTGAGTTGCATCTTGCGTGCGGCTGCTTCGAGTTTCACCGACTGCGGCATTTGTTTTCCGGACATGGGAGAGCCAATCAAAATCGTCGATCTGGCGCGATACCTCATCGAGAAATCTTCGGCTGAAGGTATTTCAATCACCTATACGGGATTACGCACGGGCGATAAGCTGCACGAAGAGTTTGTCTCCGATCGCGAGATCATTGCGCACGAGCTGGTCGATGGGCTTCAATGGATCGAAAGCCCTCGTCTGTCAGAGCCGGAGTTGGAAGAGGGCGTTGCCGAGTTGGTCGCTGCCACAGGTGAAATGAATCTCGCCAAGCTCTTGGCCACGCTGACCCGCCTGGTTCCGGAGTATCAAACCAGCGCGTATTTGCTGAACCAGGTCGCACAGGCAACCACCTAGATGAAGCGCAAGATAGCAGTCGTTACTACATCGCGCGCCGACTACAGCCATCTCTACTGGCCGCTGCACGACCTCTCGTGGCACCCTGACGTGGATTTGAAGTTGATCGTGATGGGGCCGCATCTATCCCCCGAATTTGGCCACACCGTCCGCGAAATCGAACGCGACGGTTTCGAGATCGCCGCCCGCATCGAGTGCCTGCTGAGTTCCGATACCGACGTAGGCATGGCGAAGACCATAGGCGTGGCAACGCTGAGCCTCGCGGACTGCCTGGGACAGATGCGTCCCGACATCATTCTGCTGATCGCGGACCGCTACGAGATGCTGGCGCCGGCCGCGGTGGCGCTGGCGTTGCGGATTCCTATCGCCCACATCGAGGGTGGCGAAATCAGCGAAGGCGCCATCGACGATGCGGTGCGGCACGCGCTCACTAAGATGAGCCATGTGCATTTCACTTCGACCTTCGAGGCGCGTGACCGGGTCATCGCCATGGGAGAGGAAGAATGGCGGGTGCATCGCGCGGGCGCTCCGTCCATCGACCATCTGCGCCGCAAGACGCTGTTCAACCGCGAGCAACTGGAAGCGCAGCTGCAGATCGACCTTGGCAAACCATCGGTGGTTGTGGCCTATCACCCGGTCACGATCGTCCGCGACACCACACAGGAGGCCGACGCGCTGTTCGCTGCGTTGTCGGAAGTTCCGGGCCAGATCCTGTTCTGCTACCCCAATGCCGACGCCGGAAGCCGCGAGCTCATAAAACGAACCGAACGATTTCTGGCGCAGCGCTCTGACGCCCGCGTGTTCGTAAATCTGCCAGCGCTGACCTATTGGAGCCTGTTGTGCCAAGCGGACCTGATGATCGGCAACTCCAGCAGCGGCATCATGGAGACTCCCTCGTTCGCTCTGCCGACGGTCAACGTTGGCATGCGCCAGCAAGGGCGGGAACGCGCTCGCAATATTCTCGACGCCTCACCCGAGAAAGCAAACATCCTCGCGAAAATTGAGATCGTCCGCAGTGAAACATTCCGTCGCTCGCTGGAGGGAATGCAAAATCCCTATGGCGATGGGCACGCTTCGGAGAAGATTGTTAGCGTGTTGACTTCGGTGCCGCTGGGGGAACCGCTCCTGATCAAAAAAATGCGCTGACAGAACTTCAGCGCTGGGCGACCGCCTGGCCGGGAACCACCAGCGGGGCATCCACGGTGCCGATCTGTTGCGTGGTGCGGTCCATCACGCCAATGCGCAGGTTGTACTTTCCGGGTGGCAACGAAATCAGTTGGTGCGCGGGCAAACCATATTTCTGGATTGCGGCATAGGCATTCATGGGAACCGTTGCATCCAACGTGTCCGAGGCGTGCGCGACTTCCTTCCCCGAACTATCGAAGGCGATCACCATGCAGTCGATCTGGGCGCGCTTCTTGTTGTCGGGCGCATCCGCAAATTCCACGCTGTTGCTGTCGATGATGTAGTTGATCTTCACGTCGTTCCGGATTGCGTCCGGAAGCTCAGTCGACGCCGTTAGCAGCATCGAGGTGGCGGGAGGCATGCCGGGCTGCAACGCGGTGCGCAACGCCGCCGTACCCACCTCGCCCACC
>Ga0207927_1000869_pt1 | contig 12896 bp, 16 predicted proteins | sample NGESurdeep072012_2_FD_184456 | JGI IMG/M metagenome (GOLD analysis project Ga0207927, IMG submission 184456) | Arctic peat soil microbial communities from Barrow, Alaska - NGEE Surface sample 210-2 deep-072012 (SPAdes) | ecosystem: Environmental > Terrestrial > Soil > Wetlands > Peat ... | reverse complement strand
GAAGTTGCCTCGCGTAGCGCTTGGTTTGCTCAGTGGGTAGCTCGAACACCGAGGTCATACGCTGTAAAGCGACACTTGCTTAGTCTGTGCGGCGGTCCGTGATGCCTAGAACCGAAATCGTTCGCAATGCGAGCACCGGCGATGGGGTTACTGCCGAGCCGCAGCGCATCCTGTTGTTGGATCCGAATCCCGAGGCCGCCCATGTCATGGCCTCGCAGCTGCGTCATGCTGGCTTTGAGACCCATATCACCATCAGTGGGCCCGCCGCCCTGCTCGCGACTCAGACAAGGGACTTCGGAGCGATCGTCGTGGTAGCCGATCTGACAAACACCGAGTGCTGTAGCTATCTGCGCGAGATTCGTCATTCTGCGCCGCGTTCCTGGTTGGTGATCATTGCAGATCCGTTGATCGGTCGTGCGGACGACTTTCTTCACGAACTGGGCGGGGACGCATTATTCGCCGCACCATTCACCGTCGCTGACCTCACTCAACGCTTAAGTACGCTATCAAATCGCATTCGTCCTACGCCATGAGGGTTCTGGTGCAACTGCGAGCATCGGGTCACGCACGGTTTTTGGAGGAGTGCCGACTGTACCAACCCGATTGCCAGGGGCCCGATGCACCGCAATCTCAGCCGATTTAGCAGGGGTCGTCGCCGCCCTTGGGTGCGAAGAGGGGATGATTAGACGCCCATTCACCGGGACTCCCGCGCGCGTAGATTTCGGGGAGCGGGAACTCGCCAGGAAAATTTGGTTTCGGCTCTGATCACTTGACTCGCTGTCAGGATCTGCTCGGTCGATAGCGACAGGTTCAACGTCGCGAGTTTGGCCTCGAGCTGCTTGATCGTTCGTGCAGCCGATTATGGTCGACGTGGCACCGGGACGACTGTGCAGCCACGCGAGCGTGACGGCATATGACCGCAACCTAATGCGGACGTTTGATATGCGCCTGCAGGCGGTGCATCGTTGATTGTATTCTGCGCGGAAGCGCGGCCGCCTGCCCTAAAGCGCAAATTGTGGCTTCATCCTCCAGTAGGGCATTTTCTTGCGCTGCAAAAGGCCGCAATGAAACACTCCGCAACGCAACATCGAACAGTAAATGTCAAGGACTTATTGCGTATAATGTGACATAAGTATCGTCTTAACCAATTGATTTAGATAATTAAAATAGATTATACGTCCGTCACGAAGACTTCATTTAGACGCCACAATTCGCCTTCATAATGGCTCGGCGCTTCATTGAATCGTTTCGATTTAATGCGGCGCAAAACGTAGGAGGGATTTTCACCCCATGAATGAAGTACCGCTTAAGCATTATTTATTGGCCTCAGATTTCGACCAAACTCTGAGTTTCAAAGATTCGGGACTCGTATTGAGCGAGTTGCTGGGCATATCCGGATTTGAAGACCGTGTGGCCGGCCTTGCCAGCAGCAATCTCGTGCAACAGGGCGGCGAGCTGGCCTATTTGATCCGGCACGATCCGGAATTCCGCGGCGTTCGTAGTGAACATCTGATGGAGGCCGGGCGTCGCGTTCGCCTCAAGAGTGCGATTCCGGCGTTGGTCGACTTCTTGAACCGCGGCACGGATGGCTATCGCTTTTCCTTCTTCGTGATATCCGCAGCACCGCGCGAAATCGTGGTCTCGGCGCTCGCTGGCGTGGTGCCTCCCGAACACATCTATGGAACCGAACTGACATTCGACGCGGTTTCAGGCGAAGTTCGTGCCATCAAGCGCGTACCCGCCGGCTACGGCAAGGTCGCGGTGATCGAGGAGCTTGAGCACCGATTGGCGGTCACGCCGGACCGCATGATTTACGTCGGCGACGGCAGCTCGGACGTTCATGTGATGCTGCATGTCAATAATCGTGACGGGTTCACGATTGCGGTTTCCGAGAATAAGCAGCTCGCGCGAATTGCCAAGAGCACTGTGCTCAGCGATAACGCGTTCAGCATCATAGTGCCGATTCTCGATCAGATCCTCCATTGGCAAACGGGGGACATTCGGACCTTATTCGAATCTTACGGTTTGACGCTGAACGAGTGGGAGAAGGAACGAACCGATCGCGTGACAATCAGTGAGATACCTCCGAGCGGTGCGCCAGCGGAAGCAGAGGCTGCATGAGCCAAGTCTGGATCGATTATCTGGGGTGGGCGGCAACCGCGGTTTTTGTGGGGTCGTACTTCTTCGCTCGCCCGTCGTTGCTCCGCGGTGCGCAGATGTTCGGGGCACTGCTGTGGGTGACCTATGGCGTGCTGATCAAAGCATCGCCGGTCATCGTTGCCAATGTACTCGTGTTCTCGGCCGCTGCATGGACCACGTTTCGCAAGGCCTCCACACAGTAATTGAACCAGCACCGGTGCGTGCCCGCGGGCAGGTGTCTCGCGCTAAACCCTCCTCGCCATCGCCACTCCGGCGCGACTGGGCATCGCCGCGATCTTGGGGCAACGCGGCCTCGCGAGCGCGTGCCTGATAGGCATGCCAGCAAAAAAGGGATCTTAATGTACATTAGCGGCATTGCACCAACCAATAAATCAGGCTGTTGCAACGCCGTCCACCCTGCATATCGAATGCAGAAATGGTGTCGCCTGCGATAGTAGAGAAATCAATCGCTGGTTGGCCCTTGGCGTGCGTGATGATCCGAATCTTGAGGCCATCCCTCCCAAGGTTGCCGGCATAATTTTTTCCATTACAAAACAATTACTTAAGATCGCCTAACTAGGCCACAATTTGCCGACTTACCCCGCGATAAGGCTCTGAATTCCTAGATCTCCGGATCTTCCAGTGGCGCAACTCCTGAACGGGCGTTTCCCGCCTCGGCGTTCCGGATAACCTGCCCTCAAACTCAGGTCCATTCCATAAGAGAGCTACCCTGGCTTGCCCTCGAACCAAGGATATCGTAAAGTAAGGATTCATTACTTTGAAGTGAAGCAATTACTCATGCTTGCCAAAATGACCGCGAAAAACCAACTGACCCTGCCCAAGGCCATTACCAATGCCGTTGGTCCGGCCCAGTATTTTGATGTCAAAGCCAAGGACGGCCAAATTGTGCTGACGCCCGTACGCATGCAGCGCGCCGATGCGGTTCGAGCCAAGCTCGCTGAATTGAATCTAACGGATGCAGATGTGGAAGAGGCGGTAAATTGGGCGCGCAGACCCGGTGGAAAGGCAAGGAAGTAAGTCGAACACGGTGCGCGCGGTGTTGGATACCAACATCGTAGTCTCAGCGCTACTGTTCGCTCACGGCAAGCTCGCCCCTATCCGACTCGCCTGGCAGGTTGGGGCGTTTGCCCCCCTAGCGTCGGCAGCAACCACAGAGGAACTTATTCGGATCTTGAGCTACCCGAAATTCAAGCTCACTGCCGAGGAGCGTGATGAGCTGTTGGGCGACTATCTTCCCTATTGCACGACGGTGAGAATGCCGGCCGAGGCGCCGAGAGTCCCAGCATGCCGTGACCCATGGGACCTGCCTTTCCTGCAACTTGCGGCTTACGGCAACGCCAACTTTCTGGTTGGCGGGGACCGAGATCTGCTTGCCATCCGCGCAAAGACTCGCTACTCGATCGTCACAGCGGAGGCCTTCATGTCTCACCTGGCTAAACTTTAGAAATCCGAACGAAGGCGAACCGTCTGTGCACGTGACTGCAGCAGACGTGACTGTCTTGTGCAAAACTGAAGCTTGCATCTTGTTCGACATTTGGACTTCCTTCTTTAGGTGGCTTTCAAGCCGCTGCCGGCAGACCTTTCCGGAGCAATCGACGGTCACCTTCGGACCTACTCCAACGACGACGGTCGTATGGTCTGTGCGTATTCTAGGGTGAGGCATCTCGATACCATATTTAGGGCGCCTTTGGCACTCGATTCCGGAGCCCGAAACGCTCAGTGAAACTGACGCTTATCCGACCGCCGCAGCCTTGGCGCGGCTCGTGCGCTGCGCGGGCCATGCGAAGCGCAATCGGCGGTGCGCTTGAGCACAGTCCCTCAGGTACAGGTTCATCAAAGTTTGGTACGGAATGGCCGTTTCCTTGGCCAGGGTCCGGAAATACGCGACGGTCTCGGTATCCAGGCGAATGGTCAGCTGCTGCTTGAGACGCTTCGCATACGGATTGCGTTTTGCTTGTGAGAAGTCGTCGTGCTTTTTCATCAAATTGCCCTCAAGTCAACCGGCGGCGGCTATAAGTCTGTTGTTCTCGGCGATCGGCTTTGCGCGCGCTGATCCGTCGAATGACGTCCTCTTGCTCGCGATGTGCATGGACTACCACCAGAAGTCTCCACTCGGCACTAAGCCCAAGCAAAATGAACCGCTCTTCCGATTCCGAGTGCTCCGGATCGGCGATTAAGAGCGCCTCCTCATCCAAAAACACCGACCGCGCTTCCTCGAACGAAACTCCGTACTTGCGTCGATTCGCAGCGGCCTTGCGAGGATCCTAGTCGAAGCGAAGTCCCTTCACAAAATCATTATAACTACATTGTAACTACAAGACAAAGGGATGATGGGATTCCCTCAATTCACGCCACTGTGGACCCATGGCATCCTCTTGCCGGTTCTGGTGCATCTGCCGACAATAGCCTTTCGTCGCGCACCGACGCGTGCCCGGTCACTCTTGTCAGTGATGGGAAACAGCCTGAAACAAGGCATTTGTGCTTCGTGGCCTGTCGGTATTCTGTCCGCCAGCGACCGTTCTCCCGCCCAAAATCCCCAGATGCACCAGAACCCGATTACGGCGCCATCGAGAAAACCACGTTGGGGACCGTCGACTTGGAACCCGACAAGATGCACGCGAAAGACGTGATCGCGCACTGCGAAGCGCTCGCGGCGATCGGCGTGCAGCATGCAATATTCAACATGCCGAACATGCATGAGATCCGGGCGCTGGAAGTCTTCGGCCGCGAGATCATCCCTGCAGTCGCCGGTCTTTAACTTCGGACCGGCTCCAATATGACGACAGGGATCTGGCGGTCGGTCTTGGTCTGGTACTGCGCGTACGGCCCGTAGATTTCCACCATCTTCGGCCACAGCGCTGCGCGCTCCTCGGCGTTCGCGGTACGCGCGTGGGCAGTGAACTTCTCCGCCTTGACCTGCACCCGGACCTCCGGGTTAGCCTGCAAGTTCAAGTACCAGGCCGGATGCGTCGGCGCGCCGCCCTTGGAGGCGACGACCAAATAGTTCTTACCGGATCGGCCGAAGATCAGCGGCAGGGTCAGGACTTTGCCGGACTTGCGACCGACGGTGGTCAGCAGCAGCGTGGGCACCATGCCCTTGCCGCCGCCGAGGCTGGCGTCCCACAGGTAGCCGTCCGCGCCGTCGGTGGCGAGATAGCGCGTGAGATGATCCTTGATCCAAGCCGGAAGCTCTGAAGACTTGTTCGATTCAGCCATGGTGTCCTCCACGTCGATGCTGCAGGGTCGCGACCAGATGCCGATACCATACGCCCGCGATCGGCATTATGCGACTGGAGCGCTTCTTGGCGTGTCACACCCGAGTTGCGCTGAGCGCATCCGCCGCCTGCAGTACGGCCTGGGCCAGCCGCAATCGGTCATCGGCGCTGTTCATCAGCGTCGCCGCGCTGAAAAACGTCACGCCCGGTAGCGGTTCCGGAATCGGATCGGTCTGGTCGATGACAAACCCGTCGATGATGCCCGCATAGCGCCGGGCGACCGCCGCGCCGCTGACCTCGAGGCCGAGCTCAGCCAGCATTTTCGCCGCCGGGCCTTTGATCGCCTTGCCGCCGATGATGGGCGTGACGGCAACCACCGGCGCATCGGATTGTCGTATCGCGGCGTGAATGCCCGGCACCGCGAGAATAGGCTCGACGCTGACGAATGGGTTCGAGGGACAAATGACGATGGCGCGCAGATCACGGCGCTCGAGGGCGGCGAGCGCGTCGGGCTGCGCGCGCGCCGACTCGGCGCCGGCAAACACGAACTCGCGCACCGCCGGCCGGCATTGCTGATGCACGAAGTATTCCTGGAAATCGAGCCATCCTTCCGCGGTGCGCACGCGCGTGCGCACCGCGTCATCGCTCATCGGCAGCACCCGGGGGGCGATGCCAAGGGCCCGGCACAGGTGCGCCGTGACTTCGCTCAAAGTGGCGCCCCGGGCAAGCCGCCAACTGCGCTCCACGTGTGTGGCGAGATCGCCATCGCCGAGCTGAAACCAGTTCTCCCCACCCAGAGCCTTGAGCGCCTGCATGAATGTCCAGGTCTCATCGCGCCGTCCCCAGCCGCGGACCGGATCAGACAATTCCGCCAAGGCGTACATTACCGAATCCAGGTCGGGCGCGATGTGCAGGCCCAGATGCTGGAAGTCATCGCCGGTGTTGACGATGATGGAGAGATCCTCCGGCTGCAGCGCCATGCTAAAGCCTTGCGCGAGCTTGGCGCCCCCCACGCCCCCGCATAAGGCAACGACGTGGCCGCTCATCGGAACAGATCCTGCTGCTGCGGGCGAATGAGGGCGGCAGCGGGCTGGTGCGGTGCGCGGAGCGTAAGGCCGCGAACCAGAATGACGGGGCGCGCCTCGTTCGCCTGACCCATGAACACCGAGGCGGCCGAAGCGATCTCGTCGGCGTGGCCGACAACTGTGACGCGGAGAGGTCGCCCGAACAAATCCGTGTGACCGCGCAGGTCGAGTGTCGCAGGAAAACCCGCGCAGCCGATCGCCACGCCGACCGTGCCCACGCGCCACGGACGGCCGAAACTGTCGCTGATAATGATGCCCGGCGCAGAGCCCGTCAGCGTACGCAGCCGCTCGCGCAAGCGCGCGGCGCTGGCATCCGGGTCTTCGGGCAGCAGCAGGGCAAACTCGCCGCTCGCAGGATCGGCGACGTTGGATTGATCGATACCCGCGTTTGCCATGACGAGTCCTAGTCGGTGCTCGACGATCAGCACATCTTTGGCGGCGCGCACCACGCGCCGCGATTCGCGCAGCACCAGCTCCACGAGTCGGGGATCCTTCTGCACGATCTCGGCCAGGTCGAGCGCACTCGCACTCGGCACGACGGTGGCGAGATCGATCCGCCGGCACTCGGCCTTGGAGATCACTTTCTGCGCGAACACCAGCACATCGTCGCTGCGTAGCGCGAGCTCGCTGCGCGCCAGCGCCGCCGCGGTCAAGGCAGCGAGATCATCGCCGCTCGCCACTTGCGGAAAGTCCGGCAGCGCGATGATGCGCAGTTCCGCTGCAGCGCTCATCGCCGACGCCCCGGTACGCGCTCAGCCAAACGCCGCTCGCAGGCGCGGTAAGACCTGATCGGCGTATAAATTCAAGAAACGCGCCTGATCGGGGCCTGGAGCGTGAAACACGAGGTGGCGGAATCCCATCTCGAGGTACGGTCGAATCTTTTCCACATGCTCATCCGGATCCGTCGAGACGATCCAGCGCTTGGCGGTGCGCTCGGCCGGAAGCTGATCGGCGAGCCGCTCCATTTGCAGCGGATCCTCCACCGAAATCTTCTCCTCCGGCGAGAGCGCGAGCGCCGCCCAATGGCGCGTGTCCTCCAGGGCGCGCTGCCGGTCGCGGTCGAAAGAGACTTTCATTTCGATCATCATGTCGAGGTCCTCCGGCTTGCGGCCGGACGATTGAATTCCTGCCGCCACGTTGGGCAGCAAGGTATCGCGGTACAGTTCCGGCGCTTTGCCGCTGGTGCAAATGAATCCGTCGGCGAATTGTCCGGCGTACTTAGCGAATACCGGGCCCGCAGCCGCAACATAGATCGGCGGCAGGATCGCCGGCCGGTCATAAATCGTCGCTTTGTCGGTGCGATAGTATTGCCCTTTAAAAGTGACCCGCTGTTCGCTCCAGAGTTCTCTGATCAGCGCCAACGCCTCCTTAAGCCGCGCCGTACGCTCTTTGGGTTCGGGCCAGGCCAGCCCCAGTGCCGGCACTTCGTTGAGCGATTCGCCCGTGCCGACGCCCAAGATCACCCGCTCGGGGAACATTACGCCGAGCGTGCCGAAGGCCTGCGCTACTACCGACGGGTGATAGCGGAACGTGGGCGTGAGCACGCTGGTGCCCATGACGATGCGCGAGGTGCGCGCGCCGAGCGCGCCCATCCACGCGATCGAAAACGGTGCGTGGCCGCCCGTGTGGCGCCAGGGCTGAAAGTGATCGCTGATGAACACCGAATCGAAGCCGCGCTGTTCGGCGAGAACCGAGAAGTCGAGCAGCTCGTTGGGCCCGAATTGCTCCGCCGAAGCCTTATAGCCCAATCGCAGCACGACGCTCCCCCTTGGCAATCAGCCGGCCGTGGCCAATGCGGACGGCTTGGCTGCGGACGGCATGTGCGCCGCCCACGGCGAGGGCATCTCGCCGGGAATGCCGTAGAGCGTGGTTCGCTGACGTGCCGGTCGGCCGATGCGCCGCGCCAGCGCCTGAAGCTGCACGGCGTCGAGCTCCTGGCCGTGTACGCCCCCGGCAGCGCGAGTGATCGACTCGTTCATGAGCGTGCCGCCGAGATCATTCGCCCCGGCGTCCAAGCACAGCGCCGCACCTTCGGCGCCCATCTTCACCCAGGACGTCTGGATATTCCGGATCAGCGGATGCAGCACGAGCCGGGGCACGGCATGCATGAGTACGGCCTCGCGAAAACTCGGCCCCGAGCGCGTCCGCCCCTTGCGCCACAGCGGCGCCTCCATGTGCACGTAGCCGAGCGGCACGAACTCACTGATGCCATGGGTGCGCTCCTGCAGCGTGCGCAGGCGCTGCAGGTGTCGGGCCCAGTGCACAGGCTGCTCGACGTGTCCAAACATGATCGTGGCCGTGGTGCGCAGGCCCACCTCATGCGCGGTGCCGATTACTTCCAGCCATTCGTCCGTGCGCAGCTTGTCCGGGCAGATAATGGCGCGGATCTCGTCGTCCAGAATCTCGGCGGCCGTGCCCGGCAATGTCGAGAGGCCCGCATCGCGCAGCCGCTCTAAATACGCCGCGAGCGGCAGGCCAAGCGTGCTCGCGCCGTGCTGAACCTCCAAGGGCGAAAAAGCGTGCACATGCATCCGCGGCACCGCCTCTTTGACGGCGCGGACGATATTCAAGTAGGTATGGCCCGTGAAGCTCGGATGGATGCCGCCCTGCAGGCACAACTCGGTCGCGCCCGCGACCGCTGCCTCGAGCGTGCGGCGCGCCACCTCGTCGAGATCGAGATTGTAGGCCGGTCCGCGCAGATCTTTGGACCCTTGGCCTTTCGAGAACGCGCAGAAGCCGCAGTGGTACAGACAGATGTTCGTGTAGTTGATGTTCCGATTGACGACGTAAGTGACCGTATCGCCGACCGACTCGTGGCGCAATTGGTCCGCCGCGGCGATCACCTCATCGAGATCGCGGCCTTCAACACTGAACAGGCGCACGATATCCGCCTCGATCAGCGCGTGCCCCGCACGAGCGGCCTTGATGATCGCTCCAATTCCCGGCGCGCGGCCGATGCGCTGCAGCTGCGCGCCGTCAGCCTCGGGAGGCGAGGCCGAATCACCCGCTGTAGACCTGCGCGCGGTGGTCGACCAGTGCGCTGCGATCGGCGGCAAATCGCTGCCGGAACCCGCGTACCAGCGGTCCGGCCGCGCGAAGCCGCGGCTATCGCTGAGTCGGCGCACGCGTGGCGCGATGGCGGGATCCGTCCACGCCTCGGGCCGCATCGCATACGCGGGGACCAGCGCCAGGCGCTCGACGAGCTCCCGCCCGGCCGCGTTCGTCGCAAGCGCGAGATCTGCAAGATGCGGCCAGGGCGCCTCCGGGTTGACGTGGTCGGGCGTCACCGGCGATACGCCGCCCCAGTCGTTGATGCCGGCGCGCACCAGGCTGCTGAGACCCTCGGGCCGCAGGTTGGGCGGCGCCTGAATCGACATCGTGGGGCCAAACAGAATGCGCGCCGCCGCAATCGTCCAGAGCTGCTCTTCCAGGGCGGGCTCGGGGGCCGCGGCCATTTTGGTTCCGGGCTTCGCTTTGAAATTCTGAATGATGAGTTCCTGCAGATGGCCGTGGGCATCCTGGACCGCGCGCAGCGCCAGCAGGGACTCGATGCGCTCGCGGCGCGTCTCGCCAATGCCGATCAAGAGGCCCGTCGTCATCGCAATGCCCAGCTCGCCGGCAGCCCGCAAGGTTGCGAGCCGCCGTGCCGGTACCTTATCGGGGGAACCGAAGTGCGGACCGCCGCGCTCGCACAGCCGGTCTGATGCGCTCTCGAGCATCAATCCCATCGATGCGCTCACCGGCCGAAGCCGGCGCAAATCCGCGGCGTCCATGACCCCGGCGTTCAGATGCGGCAGCAGCCCAGTCTCCTCCAGCACGAATTTGGCCATGCGCTCAAGGTAATCGAGCGTGCTCTGCGCACCTGCGGCATCGAGAGCGGCGCGCGCCGCGGCGTAGCGCTCCTCCGGCTTGTCGCCGAGCGTGAACAGGGCTTCCTTGCAGTCGGCGGCGCTGCCCGCGCGCGCGATCGCGAGCACCTCCTCGGCCGTGAGGTACGCGCCCTTGAGACGCCGCGGCGCTTTGGCGAAGGTGCAGTAGTGGCAAACGTCCCGGCATAGCTGCGTGAGCGGAATGAACACTTTGCGCGAATAGGTGACCGCCTCGCCGAAGCCGGCCAGGGTGAGCGACTCGGCGGCCTGCAGGAGTTCCTCGGCCGGCGCCTCGACCAGGATTGCCAATGCCTCGGCCGCGACGGGCCGGCGGCCGGCCTCGGCCGCGCGCAGCAGCGCGCTCAGGCCTGCAGGCGCGCGAGCCATCGCTCCTCATCCAGGCCGTCGAGGTCGGCAGGCGAATCCACGTCGAACTCGAGGCCGGGGAGGCGAACCACCTGTGGACTTAAGCCCGTGCGTTGTGCCTCCTGCAGATGCAATCGCTGGCTACCTAAGCCGAATTGGAAACAAAACGGAAGCTCTGACACGAGACACAGTGCGTTCGTACCCACCCCAGCGGTGTCGGGGGCGATCGCAAAGCCCCCGGTTCGGCCGGCACGCACTAAATCATCGATTTCGGCCGCGGTGATCTTCGGCAGGTCCGCCGGCAGTATCACCACCTCTCGGCAGCCCAATTCGCGCAGCAACCGATGTGCCTGTGTCAGCGCGCTGTTGAGGCACTTGCCGGTATCGGCAAGCACCGGGATCTCGGTGGGCACGGAGTCGCGCTCGGGACTCACCACGATGATCTGACGCACCGTCTGTGCGGCGCCGGCCGCCGAGAGCACCGCCGCGAGCATTGAGCGCACCAGTTCGATGCGTGCCGAAGGCGCAAGCGCCTCCGCAAGCCGCGTCTTGGAGCGCGCACGCTCCTTGATTGCAATCAGGGCGCACGCGCCGCGCCACCGATCAATCCGGCGGGTCAGATCGCCAAGCATCGTCAAGCTCATCCAGCCCTCCGCGCGAGTCCCCAGCACTAAGCAACCAGAATACGCATGCTAGTTCATTTCGGCTAGCGTCATGACCCTGGCGCCAGCAGAGCGAGCAGACGCTCGTCCGCAGCAATAGCCACCGCGGCGTCCGCCTTATACAGTATCCGCTCGGTTCCTAGACTGTACGACTTATACAGCAGCAATCCACAGCCGGCCGGCGAGGAAATACGCCTCCGCCGCCACCAGCTGGCGTCGAACGTCCGGGTCAAGACTCGGAGTCCTCCCTTATCTCCGTGACACGTTTCCGCTACTGCTTTCGAGATTCCTTACTCTCGAGCAGGGTCTTAATCCGGCTGAGTGAATCCATGTAGAGATCAGTCAATTTCCTAGATCCCTTCTCTTCGAGGCCTTCAGCCAAAACATTGGCTAGGGTGTCGATCGCGACCCGGACGGTCATCGATTCCGCATCAGTGAGCTTCACTCCGTTGATTGTAATTGCGGCTTCATCTTGCATAGCAGCTCCGCGCGCGTAGAAGTCTCTTGGAGAAAGTTACGTCAAATTAGCGCGATTGAATGATGCGATTTCATTTGACCAATCCGATCAGATAATTTGGCAAGGAATCATGCTGTCTTCATCGAAGGTGTATACGGCGCAAAGGCGATGATATCCGTCCGCGATAATTAGCTTGCCATGTGCGGCGTCCCTACAGAGCAAAAGCGGAGATAGCGGCTCCTTTAGAATGATGAGTTGCCGATATTTTTCCACATGGCTATCGCTGCTACCAAGCAGCGGCAGTGTCGAGGCCCGGAAAATGTCTTTGGCGGCAAATTCAATGATTCTTGCACGCTTTAATTTCTCAACAAGTTGGTTGGCGACCCTTGGTTGAAGAAGCAGGCCTAAATATGACTGAGCGGCTGGATAGTCGTGCCTCTGCGGTTTGCCCAGCCACCTTATTTTTGTTCTTTTCATGACTGACTCTCTAGCAGGTAATTGCTGTTTATCAATGTGGACTTGATCTGACGCCGCTCGTGCATGTATCGAGTTTACTCGCTTCGATAAGTGTGATGAATCATGGCGAATTTATCTAGATAACGCCTACCCTCGCGGCGTCTTCGCCAGCACCGCTCGTGCCGTACATTGCTTCTTCCCGCACTTCGAACAACGCATCCACCTCGCTTCATCTTGGAGCCGAGCATCCCAACATTCTCCGTCGGGCCGGCCGTTCGTCCGCGACACTCGTCTATCCTGCTTCGCTGCAAACGGTCCAAACGCCATGGCACGGGCATTCGCCATATGCGGATTGGTGATTTTGTCTGCTTACATATTGCAGAACGTGCGCCTGCTACTCTCGTCAACGGCTTGGGTCATTGCGGCGGCTGCCATACGCCGAAGAACGCGCTCGGAGCAGACAAGTGCGGCCGCGCCTCGGAAGTCGGCGCAGTTGGACGCCGGCCGGCACTGGAACGCATTGAATCACAACGTCGGCAGCCCCAAAAAAGTGATCAATATTCGGCGCCGGTTTTCAGACTCAGTAACCGTTGCGCGCGTTAGCGGCTCGCAGTCCCAAAATCTCA
>Ga0207927_1000868_pt1 | contig 12899 bp, 9 predicted proteins | sample NGESurdeep072012_2_FD_184456 | JGI IMG/M metagenome (GOLD analysis project Ga0207927, IMG submission 184456) | Arctic peat soil microbial communities from Barrow, Alaska - NGEE Surface sample 210-2 deep-072012 (SPAdes) | ecosystem: Environmental > Terrestrial > Soil > Wetlands > Peat ... | reverse complement strand
AATGGATTCATTCAGTAAGTGGTTGAAAAAGAATGGCTCCTCAGGTAGGACTCGAACCTACAACCCTCCGGTTAACAGCCGGAATGCTCTGCCATGTTCCCAAAGTTCTCCGTCGTTGTTTCTCGTTTTCGTTGCCAGTCACCCGACGGTCGTCACTTCGCGTTTAACATGGGGTTTTTTGATAACACGGAACACGGCACTTGCGCCGAGTTAGGTGAATTCTCAACCCACAATCCAACCCACAAAATGCTTGACGCGGTAGAGGTTAGGAGTTCGAGTCTCCTCGTGCCCACCATATTTCTCCATCACTTAGCTTCTCTGACCTCGCTCCGCAAGGCTCCAAATGGCTCCATTAAGCGCGCCGATCCGGAGGGAATGATGTTCCGCACTTCCTCGAACCCGACTTCCGGGGAGTTTTGGGCTGCCCACTTCTACGGAACGGGCGTTTCCCGTCAACTTGACGTAAGTGGGCTTCACGAGCGGCCCGGCGAAGCTTTCCCGAACCCCGTTTATGGACAATCAAGACAAGCGGGGGATTCGCTGATCATCTTGTGCGGGACGGATAGGGTGTGAGATGAGCTGATATCGACAGCAACCCGGTTCCCAACTGCAAATAGGGGTGTTTCGTAGTACTGTAGATCCCTTGTATTGTGGGCACAAGGAGTGACGAGATGAGAAAACTTTTACTATCGCAGTGTTTGACTTTGATGCTTCTGGCTTTGGGTCAAGGCCATACAGCCGTCGCACAAACCACCGAGGCCGCGGTCAGGAATGCCCAGCAAGAGATCCAGACGCTTCAAGGACAGCTTCGGCAGGCCATTTTAAAAAGCGATACCAGCGTCATGGAGAAGTATTATTCCGATGATTACATCGCAATCCACGGCGATGGCAAGCTGACCACGAAGGCTCAGGAGATCGAGAATTTCAAGTCCGGTGTTACCAAATACGAATCCATCACTGTGCGCGACGCGAAGATTCGCATCTATGGAGACACGGCGGTAGTCAACGCGCTGGCCTCAGTCACGACCATCGTCAACGGAAAGCCATTCAGTGGCGACGTTCGCAACACTCGGGTTTGGGTGAAGGACAGCGGTAATTGGAAACTTGTCGTCTTTCAGACAACGCGAGTGGCACCATAGAGAGCCGGAGAAACTTCGCGATTGCCTCCAACTCGGATGCCTCAATCTGATGCTGATGGATTTGTGAGACTGCTTGTAGTCTCTTTCTAAGGATGGCTGTCGTAAAATCGCCGCGTCACACGCGATCCGGCTGAGAAAGAAGGTTCCCGTTGAGTCCCGCGCTGCGGTAAGGGCAATGCTCAACAGGCGTGCAGCGCAGGACGCTAAGCCGGACATATATCGCGCGTCCTGGGTAGGGCACCCAGGAGTCGAAGACTTCGAGATCCTCGATATTAACACCGGGTTGCCGGCAACCCGCAACAGCATGACCAGCGGAGGGCGCTCAGAAGCGATTGTCCAGCTTGATGAAGAAGTTCGGGATGCTGCAGCCGAAGCGCACGCTGCACAGGCCGGAAAGGGCGAGGTTGCCCAACGCAAGAAAGACGTCGAGTTCGAGATCCTAGACCTTTAGACGGCGGAACCCTCTGTATGTAACCCCGTCCCCAGGGTGGTCGTTGACTGAGAGCCAAAACGCAAGCCACACCCAATCAGAGCTGCTCCGGCTTCGTAAACAATCACAGAGTTACTCCGAAATCGGAGTGACATCTTCAGGGCCGTTCCACGACTACGCCGGTGGAAAACCCACCCAGGATGCTCTCCAAGCGCAGGTTCGTGAACAGCCCGGGCTCTGTCCTGGCCGCAGTTCGTGGCCAAGCAAAAAGCCTTTCCAATTCAGGACAAGGTGGCAGAGGTCGAGCGACCACCTAGATCATGAAGGTGTGTCGGTTGCGTAGCAAGAACGATCGTCCGTTTCGTTGACTCGTCTCCCATTTTGGGCAGGGATTGACGGGGCCCGCGCAATTCAGGGAGTCTGTGCGTCCTGGCGGGCGTGGTATCCCTTGCGAGCGTGGACCTGGAGAGATTTTCCGCCCTTTTCTGCGGTGATGCTGATGGTGCGGTACTTTCCGTTCGGCTGGAGATCGGAAGGCTTATAGGCGATCATGTAGCGGCTGCGAATTCGGTCACGCAGCTTGTCGAAGGACTTACTCAGGGTGATCATGTCACCCGGAAATAACGCCTCTCCTCCGCTGCGTTCCGCCAGTGCCTGGAGTACCTTGTCGGCCTCGGTCTTGAAGCCGCCGCCTTCTTTTGTGCTGATGACGTAGATAGTCACTCCCGTCGCCTCGGCATCTTGAATGCTCTGTCTGAGGCTCGTGTGGCTGGAGTTATCTTCACCGTCGGTAACCACTACCAGGACCCTTGCGACCATCTCCCGTTCTGGATACGCTGCCAGCTTCCAGCAGGCGAACGACACGGCATCGAAGAGCGCCGTGCCACCTTCGTTGGTGAGCTGCTTGATCCCACGCGCAAGCTGCTCGTGGTCCCCCGTGAAATCCTGCGTAACCGCCGGCGTATTGGCGAAACCTGCAACAAACCCGAGATCAGAACTATTGCCGAGCATCTGCTGCAGGAACTTCGCGGCAGCGCGCTTCTCAAACGAGAACCTCGGCTGCACGGACCCACTGGTATCAATTAACAAACCCAGGCGCAAAGGAAGTTTGGATTGGGATGTGAATTGCAGCACCTTTTCCGGCGGCTTGTTGTCGTCGCGAACCTTTATATCGCTCGCATCGAGGTCGCCTATGCTGCGGCCGCCGCTGGTGACGGCGAAAAATACAGCCACTTCGTCCACGACCTTGCGAAAGGTCCATTGCTCCGGGGGCCCTGTTGCAATGCCGGCAGGCATGATCGAATCCGTCCCCGGGTTGATTTCCGCGACGGTACTCGTCGCGGCACAGTCTTCGCAGGTATCGCTCGCGGCCTCCTCCCCGACATTCCCTAGTTGCCCTCCCATCCGCTCAGAATTGGGAAAGCTATGCGGTTGATTGGACGCAAGCGTCGTCGCCGTCTGCTGGCTGGCAGCATTCTGCGTTTGACTCGCTAACCGTTGATTCGCGACGAGAATGTCGAGGTCATTGCTTGCCATTGGAGCCAACGGGTTGGCGGGATCCTCCTGCAAAAAGAATGCAAGTTCACGTTGGGCGACCGGGAGCTCGTTCAGCGCTAAGGCCGCGACTGCGGCAACAAAATGCACATTTCCCATTCCCCTGTGTTGCAACTCATGCACACGTCCCGCGGTTTGAATTGCCAGGCGATACTGGTGGTTGCCATTCTGTGCGTACGCCAGGACGGTCAGGATGGCAGGATCGCCTGGAAGGAGTGCAGCGGCTTTTTCGAGATGTGATTCGGCTGCAGTGAAATTGTTTTGCGACAGCGCAAGGCGTCCGAGATTCAGGAATGAACCGGGGAACTTCTCGTCCAGTTTCGCAGCCATCTCAAATTCGCCCTGGGCGCGCACGGGGTCTTCCAAGTCCAGATAGGCAAGGCCGAGATCATTGTGGGCGGAAACGAAGTTCGGGTATATCGCAATCGCTTTTTGCAAGTGTGCGATTGCCTCCTGGGGACACTGGGCCCTCATCAGGGAAGATGCGTTATTGAACTCGCTTACGGCTTTTGCAGGCGCCGCCAAATCGAGCGCCGAGACCGTGCCGGTGTCAATCAACTGTCTCTGACGCTTGCGCTCTTTCTGCTTGGGATTGCTGTTCTCCGCGTCCAAAGTCATCTGGGTGTAGTCGAGGTGTGCGAATTGGGCTTCCACGGGGCCGCCGCCCTCGTTAACATGTGGGATGTTTCCTATCGTCATCTGCGACATGGGGCCTGATCCCTGGCAAGAAGCAGAAGGATGCCAGACACACAGACCAAGCAGTGCACAGGAGGTCCATCGGCTAAGCGTGACCCGAAGTGGCCCGAGGTTCATAGTGTTCTCCCATGAAGGCGCGATGCACGCAATCGAGCAACACGCAACCTGATTTGGTTTCCCTCGCTAATCAGCTACTCAATCCCTTTCCGCAGCCGCGCTGTCTTGGGTTTGCTGCTACGGCTGGGTGAAAGTGCAATCCTCATGCCATACCGCAGTTGCATGTTTCGCGTGCGGCACGTTTCTCGTTCCCGCACATTTGCAAGAAGTTACGAGAGCGGACCTCAATCAGTGACCAAATTTCCGGCACGCAACACCCGCGAGATTGGTATCCATACGGTTACTCGCTAGGATCAATTCGGTTACCGAGCCCGGCAATACCGCCGGTGGGGGTGGGGGATCATCCCGATAACGGCGACGGGTGCCACTTTGTCGAGGTATACGTGTGTACATTGCGGCACACAGCGTGGCCTCGCGGTTTCGGTGCCGCTCTTGCGAGCGTGGATACATTTTTCCAAGGGCTCCAGAACGGTTTGTTACCTCCCCGCTCTGCCTTGTAGGCTGCGTGCGATGGGACGCACGGTCTGATCGAGTTCCTCCTCTCCAGACAATCATTTTCAGCAACTTTCCAGGTCGCACTAAGGTTTGCCGACTATCCTTCAAGTGGGGATGTGTCGCTCTACTACGGCGTTTTTACGGGTACCCGAATCGAATTAGGTTCTACGACCCAGAAGAGCTCGTCAGCGCCATCCGGGACACGGGCATCGATTTCCTCCTCTGCCGCGCATCCCTTTTCTCACTCGTGGCTATTTTTGAAGCCGCACTTGACCGCATGAATGCTCGTCTAGCCAAGCTTGGGTATCTCGACCCCCGCCGCGTGTGTCGCGTCGCGCTCTAACTTGCTTGTGTCGCCCTACGTTACGCCGCAGATAGACAGTTAGTGCTTGTCTTGCCCACGTTCAAAGCGCGTTCCCGTGCCGCTGGCGCAGGTCGCAAAGAGCGGGTTGCCGTTGCTATCGAAAAACTGACTCGAGGCGTTAAAAGTCATCTGGTCGCCGTCAACCTCAATGTCCCGCATGAGCCGCTGCACGCCTCTCTTGAACGGGAACCCGGGAACAGCTGGAGGAGTGTCAAAGAGAATGAAAACCTCCCAAACGGCTTTGTAGGCATTGGCCTGCGTGTGGCTCCAGGCGCCGAGGCCTGGTGTCACTTGGCCGGGCAGGAACGCTTGGGAGTTAATAACCTCGGTGAGCGTGCCGCCGCGAGCGTACGACACCAGAGCGGAGAAGGAAGGGAGCGGAGCGCCGGTTTGGCAGATTACCGGATTGATCTGCACCCGCCACGTCCCTTGCAACGTGCCCTCACTGTTCGACTGGGCGGCTGCGTTCCCCCCGAAAGACTGAACGAGCGCACCCGCTAAGACCAATACAACAACCACAGAGGATGTCCTGCGTAATTTCGCATTCATGGTTCTTCTCTCCTTTGGAATTTATCTTTCAGTAATAGCAAAAGGCTAGCGCTGATTTTGACTGCTACTTCTCTATAACCGTGATGCCGCTACTGCGGCCCGGGCCCACGTCTATGGCTACGAGATCGGACGGCGAGATCAGGTAGAAAATGCTTGGAACCGAGTCGAAGCCGTTGATGTCGATGGTCTGAGTTGCTCTCCCGTTCGCGGCTACGCTGTACGTACTGCTAAGGCCGAAGTTGAGACAGCCGGATCCGGAGGTGCTGCCCGCGCCGTTTGCTGTGAGAACGCCGCAGCCGCCGCTGGTGCTGCTGACGGCGCCGCCGAAGAAGTAGTTTCCACTGACCGAGGCGTCCGAGAACGGCCCTGGGGCTTGCGCTTCGGCAACCCCGAACTGGGCTCCGGTGTTGGTGTCCATGATGAACACTTTGTTGGGCTTCTCGAAGTAGATGGTCTTGACCTTCGGGTCGCCGGTGATCGTGAGCGTGCCCCTCCCCAGGCCGTCCGCATCCACAGTGTAGGTTCCGGACAAGGTCTGGTTGAGCACAATCACGCCTGCGTCGTTCTGATCCGTTACGCCGTCGAGACTTCCCGCGCCATTGGCCGTGGCCTGCCCCACAAGGACGCTTGTGTCCGTTCCGCTCACCCCTTGTAGGGCCACGACGGCGTTGCCGCTGAGCGAACTCACGAGGAACGGTCCTCCGGACTGCTCCTTAATCGTGCCGCTGAGGACGCCTTTCACCGTCGCGCTGCGCGCGTCCGTCTGCATGGCAAACAGTTTCTTCCCGGAAACGACGTAGAAGCTCACATTGAGCGGATTGATCACGCCGGTGATGGCCAGTGCGGCGGTTCCGCGGCCGCTGGCGGCCACAGTGTACGCGCCGGTCATGCTGGCCTTGTTGATGAGGGTCCCTGCGGAGTTTGCGTCAACCTGACCATTGGTGAGCGCCCAAACGCCATTGGCATCGAATCTGCCGGCAACCACGAATCGCCCGCCCGTGTCGTTGACGCCCTCGAAGCCGAGAACGTAAGAGCCGCTGACGGCGGCCGCGGAGAACCCGGCAGGGTCCTGCTTCTCGAGCTGCCCCACGCCGTCGGCGCCTGCGCTCTCGAAGGTTCCCTGGAAGCGTCCCTTGGTGGCCACGCCCATGTCAAAGCCGCCCAAGGCGAACCCGAACGTGGAGGTGACCGCCGGGTTCGTGGAAGTCAGCGTCATGCTGCCGAGGTTGTTCGCCCCGGCCCCGACGGTGTACGTGCCGGTGAAGGACACGCTGGTGCTCACGCCGGAGACCCGGCTGATGTCCTCGAGGCCCCCGGTGATGTTGCCGCTGCCGTCGGCCGTAAAGCTGCCAGCGATGACCACCGCTCCGCCCGAGTCACCGCCGTTGAACAGGAAGGCGTACGGCCCGGTCAGCTTGGCAAGGGCGGGGGTCGGGGCAGTGACGGTTATGGTAGCGGAAGCGGACTCTGTCGCGTCAGTCACCGAGGTCGCGGTGAGAGTCACGGTTGCGGGCGTGGGCGCCGTCGCGGGCGCGGCGTATTTTCCGGTTGCGTCGATCGTTCCGCAGCTCGCTCCCGTGCAGCCTGTTCCGGACAGGCTCCAAGTGACGGCCTGGTTGGTGCCGCTGGGACTCACCGTCGCAGTGAATTGCTGCACGCCACCGGTCTGAACCGTCGCGCTGGCCGGTGAAACCGTAACCCCAGCGGGCGGCTGATTTATTGACTGGCCCGTTGTGCCTCCGCATCCAACCAAAAACACAAGGGTCGCGCTTCCGAGAGCGGCGATGAGTTTCATCGCCAGCGTTTTGTTGCTCATCTCGTTCTCCTCACATCACGCGCGTTCGCAGATTCAGCCATTGTCCGGGGTCACTGCCGATCAAATAGTTGCTGTGGCCGGGCAGATCGTCTTCGCCGCTGATCTCGGCCGCAGAGTTGCAGGATGTTCTGTTACTATGTGGCGGGGCCGCGCAAAACGTGACAGGGAATTCTGGGCACGGGATTTGCGGTACGCGATGGGCCTCGGACTGTGTTAAAGCTTGCCGGGTGCGTTCCCATTCGAAGTTTCCATCCGGAGAGGCTTTACCGGCTGCGAAGGTGGCGGTGGGAAGCGACGACGCAAAGCGCTGGCAGGACTTAGCGGACCGCGTCCGGCGGGGCGACTCTTCTGCCGAAGAGGAGTTAAGCATGCATTTCCATCCCCGGATCGTGGCCATGGCCGTTGTTCGCCTGCGCGACTCGGAGGCTGCGCGGGAGATAGCCCAGGAGGCGCTGCTTGCTGTCCTTGTGGCCCTTCGCGAGGGCAAGCTGCGCGAGCCTGAGAAGCTGCCCGCTTTCGTCAGCGGAACGGCGCGCAACCTGGTAAACAATCATTTTCGCTCCCTGCGCGAGCAGCGAAACACTGTGGCGCTGGACCCGGAAACCCCTTCGGTCGTCAACCTGGCAACAGAGGCGGAGCTGGCTGAACAGCGCCAAACCCTGCGTGGCGCGCTCGAGCGCATCGACCCCCGAGACCGCATCATCCTGCTGCTTACGCTCGTCGAGGGCATGAACCCGCGCGAGATTGCTCCCCGCGTCGGCCTTTCCGCCGAAAACGTCCGCACGCGGAAAATGCGCGCCATCCGCCAAGTTACGGAAGAATTGCAAAAGCTGTCACGAAAGAAGGGCCAAACACCACTAAGTGCGGAGACGGTAAGCTGATGGAGTGTGCCCAGATTAAACGTGAGGAGGTTGTGGAACGCTACCTGACGGGATCGGTCGGTCCGCAGGAGCGAGAATCCTTCGAGGAGCATTATTTTGCCTGCGAGCAGTGCTTTGCGGCATTGCAGGCTCACCGCGCTTTGCAGGCCGAGCTTTCTGCTTCCGCTCCACAGATCCGAGCGATGCCCGCTCCAAATCCAACCGCTTGGCGCTGGACGGCAGCGATGGCTACGGCCGCGGTTGTGATTCTGGCTGTCCTCGGCATTCGCTGGGGCATGAAACCGGATTTATCGCCGCCCGCACCGCCAACCCAAACTATGCAGCCCGGCCCGGCCGGTCCTTCGCTTGCCGAGCTCGCGCGTTTCGACCCGCCCACTTACACGCCCGCGGTTCTCCGCGGCGCGCAGGACGAAGCCATGCGCAAATTCCGCGCGGCGATGAAGCACTATCGGCAGGGCGAGTACGCCCGCGCCATCACCGGCCTGCGCGAGGCCGCAAAACTGAATCCGAAAGATGCGGGCGCGCTTTTCTTCCTGGGCGTAAGCTATCTGCTGTCCGGCCAGACGGATGACGGCATTGCCGCGCTCCAGCAGTCTGTCGCTCTCGGCGACACGCCCTATCTGGAAGACGCGCACTACTATCTAGCTAAGGCTTTTCTTCACAAAAACGATCTAGCAGGCGCGGAGGCGGAGCTCCAGAAAACCGTTCAACTAAAAGGTGATCTGGAGAGTAAAGCGCAAGAGCTTGCCCAGGCGATTCAGGCATTACACCGGCCTTCCCACTAGCCCCGAATGGGGCAGGAGGTGGTTATGCAGCAGCGGGCTGTTAGATTCTTTCTTCTTGTAGCGGCCTTGGTACTGGAAGTCATGTCTCCTGCCCCTTTCCTGGCAGCCCAAACATCCCAGAGCGAGACGCAACATCACGTCGAGGATGGGCCGCCGCAACCCTCTGGAGCGGTGAAGAGCGTGGTGGATGAGTCCGGGCAGCAGCTTCAAGCTCAAAATGCCAAGGAGGCCCTAGCCTTCGCAGACCAGGCCCTAAAACTGGCGATCGAGGGAAAAGATGTCGTGGGGGAGGCACTGGCTCACAAGGCACGGGCGGATGCGCTTGGCCTTCTGGGCGCCAAGCCGGATCAAATAACGGCGTACCTGGCCGCGGCCGCGGCATGGCAACGCGCCGCCGATGGCCCGGGTGAGGTGGAGATGCTGGGTCAGGCTGGATTGCATCTCGTTGCAAGCGGCGATGAAAATGGCAGGGCACATTTGCGCCAGGCCCTCTACTTGGGCCGTGAGGAAACGCGCCGGCCACTCGCTGTGGCAAGCGCTCTCCGTACGGTCAGTATGCACCTTCTCCGACTGGCGAAGCGGACCGTGCTGCAGGAAGCCGACGAGTTCTCTCAGACGGCTCTTGATATTCAGGAGAGGTTGGTACCCGATTCTCTGATCGTAGCCGAGAGTCTGTACTTTCGGGCGTGGGTCTCGAGCGATCTTGAGCGTCCCGGAGCGTCGCTTGAATACCTCAACCGCGCTCTGGCCATCCAACAGCGACTGGCACCCGACTCTCCCGAACTGGGAAACACTTATCGCGGCCTTGCGAGTTTGGCTTTGGATCGAGGGGATCTTACTGAGGCGAGGAAGAACTGCCTGCTTGCTCTCCAATTGCATGAGAAAGCTGGATCAAACTGGGATTACCAAAGAGCCGCAACTTTGCAAGATCTGAGTCGTGTCGCGATACGGCTACGGGATTTGGCGGCAGCAGATGGATACTCCCGCCAGGCAGTCGCAATCACCGAGCGCATCGGCGCCGGCTCCACTCGCCATGCCGTCTACGTCGCCAGCTGGGGCGATGTGGCCTATGCCGCCGGCGATTGGACAAGGGCCGAAAAGCTCTACCGTGCTGCGCTGGCCATCGGGGAGAAAAATGATCCCGAAAGCCTGATTGCTGCCCAGATGCTTGTGATGCTTGGGCGAGTGATGCGCATCCGGGGTAATTTGCATTCCGCCCGGCAATACACGGAGCGAGCTGCGCGACTGCTTGAGAAAACTAAAGACCCAGATCTGATGTATGCATTGCAGTCGCTTGCGCTCATTGTGGCCGAGCAGGGCGAACTGGTGTTGGCAGAGCAAATCGGCCGGCGCGCACTCTCTTTGCAAGAGAAACGTCATGGAGAGGCCCACCCCCTTGCAGCCGCTAGCCTGGAAACCCTGGCTTTCATTCTCGCTCGACAGGGCCGGAAGACTGACGCCATAGAAGTTGCCCTCGAAGCCGAGCGCCGGGCACGCGAGCATACGCGACTGATGATGCAATCGCTCACTGAACGGGAAGCATTGGTTTTTGCGATCTCAAGAGCTTCAGGACTGGATCACGTTCTGCCGCTGATCGCCACCAATCCTTCGCGTAGTGGGACAGCGCGACGTGCAGCGTTCGATTCTTTGATTCGTTCCCGGGCGCTTGTGCTCGACGAAATGGCGATGCGGCATCGAACGGCGCACAGTGGTGGTGACCCCGAAACTGCGCGGTTGGCTGCGGGAATGGCTTCGACGCGAACGGCACTGGCAAAGTTATTCGTCAGGGGACCGGGTGGGGCACCCGAGGACTATGCCAAGCAGCTCGACCGCCTTTGGCAAGACAAGGAAGCTGTTGAACGTGCCTTGGCTGAGAAGAACCGGAGCTTCCGGCAGGGGTTAGTCTTAAGTCGCGCGGGGATTGAGGAACTTACGCTCGCGCTCCCGCGTGGGAGTGCCATAGTTGCTTTTGCCCGTTTTGGCGGGACTGCAGTGCCGCCAGTTTGGCCCTTGGTTATTCCTCCAAGGCCGTCCGTCGCCTACATGGCTTTTGTTCTCCGCAGTGGAGATAAGGCACCGGCGGCCGTCGCATTGGGTTCAGCCACGGAGATTGACGGGCTGGTTGTAAAGTTACGTGAGCAGATAGCGCAGGAGGGGCGGGCGCCAGGACGTGCTGCGATGAGAAACGAAGCGGCGTATCGCACGGCTGCGGCTGCCCTTCGGGAGAAAATATGGGACCCAATCGCCCCCCACCTAACGGGGGCGCAACGGGTGTTCATCGTGCCCGATGGCGCGCTCCATCTTGTGAGTTTTGCGGCGCTGCCCACGGGACAGTCGAGCTACCTGCTAGAGACGGGGCCTCGTATCCACTACCTTTCCGCGGAACGTGACCTGGTGCCACTCGGGGATCAGGAAAAGAAGGGCGTGGGCCTGCTGGCCATTGGCGCGCCAGCATTCCAAGAAGCCAGCCTATTTGCTGCGCTGCGGCCGCGGGAAAAGGAAGCCGAGACGGCGGCGCCGGTTTTCGCGGCTGGGGCCAAAACGTTCCGCGGCTTGCGTTCTACTTGTGACAACTTTCAGGCCATGCAGTTTGAAGCGTTGTCGGCCTCGGGTCGCGAAGCTGGTGACGTCACGGCGCTGTGGCAGCGGCCTGGCGGAATGCTGCGTGGCGCGGAGAGCAACGCCGTCCTGCTTACCGGCGCCGCGGCCAGCGAAAGTGCATTCAAGCAGCAGGCCCCGGGGAAGCGTGTCTTGCATTTGGCCACACATGGGTTCTTCCTTGGTGGCAAGTGTGCTTCCGCGCTGGAAGCCAGCGAAAAGCCGAGGGGGAAAGCGCCGGTTTCATTGACAGGCGAAAACCCGCTGCTGCTTTCGGGATTTGCGCTCGCGGGCGCGAATCACCGCCAGGCGGCAGGGCCCGACGAAGAGGACGGGATCCTTACTGCCGAAGAAATTGCCGCGCTGGATTTGAGCGGTGTGGAGTGGGCGGTGCTCTCCGCATGCGATACCGGCGTTGGTGAAGTGAAGGCCGGGGAGGGCGTACTGGGCTTGCGGCGCGCCTTTCAAGTAGCGGGAGTGCGGACTCTGATCATGAGCCTGTGGCCGGTGGAAGATCAGGTGGCGCGCGACTGGATGGGGCAGTTGTATCGTGCGCGCCTGGTTCAGGGGCTCACCACCATGGATGCGGTCCATCAGGCCAATCTGAAGACGCTGCGCCAGCGCCGCGCCAAGGGGCAGACCACGCATCCCTTCTACTGGGCCGGCTTCGTCGCCGCCGGCGACTGGCGTTAGGTGGCAACTCATCTAAGCTGCTGGGTTCCTGCCAGACCGCCAGTTTCTTGACTAGCTTGAGCCCGGACGTTGTGAACGCGGGTGATTCGTCTCACCGGCGCTGAATCGAGTGAACCGCAGTCGCGATAGTTGTGCAACAGTCCCCATGCGGCACGCCGTTGGACTGTTCTCTCGTCTTCCTTTTCTCCTCAGCAGACCGTGGTGGAACTTCTTTTAACCTTCGTCGTCGAGGCGGTGGAAAAGTGGAAAGCGTTTTGTGCTTTCCAAGCGCAGCGTCTTTTCCACGGCCTTATCAGGCTGCCGAGTGCAGCGGTTGATGTCTATATTCGTTGCCGCTGGACAGCACGGCCCAGGCAATGCGAGCCAGCTTGTTGGCAATCGCGACGATCACCTTGTTGCGAGGTGCTCGCGCCTCCAACCTGTGTACCCACTGCCCGAATCCTCCGGTATCGTACTTGATGCGAAGCAGTACTGCGCGGGCACCGTGGATCAGCATGCGACGTAGATAGACGTTGCCGCGTTTGCTGATGCGGAAATCACTTGGACGTATAGTCGGCAAATCGGACTTGTGCCTTCGGGGTCCGGCGATATGGAAGTAGGCGGGGAGCGCGGACCTAGATCGGTAATGGGGAGTCGGCTTGTCGGAAGGTTTTGCTAGCGATTGCGGCGGGTCACTCAAGTCGGTAGATATGCTCTAGCGGCCTGTCGCAGTGAGTTCGTTACTGCGAGTGCAGAAGGGCGATGCTGTTGATGCCCGAATGCTGGTATTGAATGAGCAACGG
>Ga0207927_1000867_pt1 | contig 12903 bp, 13 predicted proteins | sample NGESurdeep072012_2_FD_184456 | JGI IMG/M metagenome (GOLD analysis project Ga0207927, IMG submission 184456) | Arctic peat soil microbial communities from Barrow, Alaska - NGEE Surface sample 210-2 deep-072012 (SPAdes) | ecosystem: Environmental > Terrestrial > Soil > Wetlands > Peat ... | reverse complement strand
TCATCTCTTCATCACCTGTCAGTTAGGTTGCTGTGGATTTGGTGTGGCCGGAACATTCGCGTTGGGGGTTGCGGGCTGTGCCGGAGGCGGTGCTGTTGACGATCCGGGAGGAGCCGTGCCGGGCGTCACCACGGATGGCGGCAGAGCCGGGTTCCCGGCCATATACTGTTTCACCATCTGCTCCGCATTTCCGATGGAACGGGCCAGCAACACTTTGGCGATGTTATGTCCGAAGAGGCTGGCGATGAACTGGTCGTTGGCTGAGGCGAGTTGTTGTTGCGCCTGGATCACTTCGACGTTGTTGGTCACCCCGGCAGCGAACCGGTCCTGCGATTGGGCGACGACCTGCTGCGCGAGGTCCAGGCCCGTCCGCGCAACTTCCACCTGCTGGGCCGCGGCTTTCAAGTCAAGGATAGAGACTTCTACTTCCTGCTCGATGCGCGCTTTCAGGTTCTCCGCTTGTGCTTGGCGTTCCTTCAGAACGGCCTCGGTTTCCTGAATATCGGCCTGCACGCGGCCACCCTGGAAGATGGGGATGTTGAGCGTGGCTGCAGCGGTATAGTTCGGGGCCATCGAGTCGGGAGTGTATCCGAGGACCCCGTAGGTGCTGGAGACTCCTACGGACGGAAGACGACCTTTCCACGCCGCCGAGTGACGCAATTCCGCGGCACGTAGCTGAGCTTGCACGGCTTTGTAATCGGAGCGGGTAGCAAGCGCAAGTTCGTATGCGCCATTGATCGCAATGTCCGGAACTGGGGCATAGGGCACGCGATTGACCAGCTTGAACTTCTGTTGAATCGGCAAGCCAATGACACGAGCGAGAGCGATGCGCTGCTTTTCCAAATCGTTCTGCGTCTGAATCACCGATTCTTGCTGGGCCTGCAACTGGACCCGGGCGCGCAAAGTGTCGATGTTGGGCGCCAATCCAGCGGCTTCCTGGTCGCTTGCCAACTGGTAAAGGGCCTGCGCGGTCTTCAATTGGGCCAGTGCCGCTTCGACCCGGGACTCCTGCGCGATGGTCAGCAGGTAATTCGCGCCAACGGCCAGCACCACGGTGTCGCGGGCGTCGCGATAGTTGAACTCAGCCGCCTTCACGGTCTCGCCGGAAGCGCGGTAGTTATCGATCGAAGCCAGGTTCAGCGGGTTCCACGAACCAGTCGCTTGTGCCGCGGTCAAACCGAAGGGCCCAACCGAACTGGGGAATCCGGGGAAGTTGAATCCGAAGGCTTTAAGGTTGATGCGCTGCAACTCTTCAGCAAAGCTCCCGTTGACAGTGGGCAGCAAAGCACTGAGTGCCTGGATGCGTGCGGCGCGGGCTTCGGCGGTGGTTTGAGTGCTGAGGTAGAGGCCGAGGTTGTACTTGAGCCCGCGATCCAAGGCGTCTTCGAGGGTCAACTCGATGACTTCACCGGTTGCCTTGCCTTGCGGAATCGAACCGGAAAAGTTATTGGTGTTTCGGTTGATGACCGCTTCCGCGGAGGGCAGCGGCGCCAGGGAAGAGTTACCGGGGCCCTGTGCCTGTAGAAGCCCGCACAACAACGTCAATGTCGCGGCCACAAGTAAAACGCGTTTCCGAGGCCAATCAGCGTGAGTCGAAATGTTGCGTCGCATGCGTTTCCTAGTGTATCTAATACATACATGCATGTATTCGATAGTACAGGAAGTTTAGATGTGCCCACCAGCAATTTAGTCGCAAAAATGAGCGGCGGGGACGCGGGAAAATCAAAGTGACACTTCGAACTGCGGGGAACAAGACGGCCGCCTTATCGCGTCATCGGGAGCGCACCGAAATTACCCGTGGAAAGCTCATCCAGTCGGCGGAGAAAGTTTTCGCACGCGATGGATTTGAGGCCGCCAAGCTGGAAGAAATCGCGAAAGATGCCGGCTATACGCGGGGCGCATTCTATGCGAACTTCGAGAGTAAGGAAGACTTGTTTCTTGCGCTGCTGGAAAAGGAAATTGCAACCCGCATTGCCGCCCTCGAAAGGGAAATGGACAAAGTGCGCGAGCCCGAGGCGAAGCTCAGTGCGATGCGGGAGTTCTTCCTGACCAAGACGCTCGACCGTCGCTGGTCGCTGCTGGCCCTGGAGTTTAAGTTGTTTGCCGTTCGGCATCCGGAAGTGAGACAGCGGCTGGCAGCCATGCATCGCCGTTTCGTAGGGCCGAGAGTGGGTTTTCTGGACGAAGTGATGAGGGCGCTGGGCCGCGACCTTCCGGCGTCGGCGCATGCAACCGGAGTGTCACTGGCTGCGCTTGGCAACTCCCTCACCCTGGAGCACATGCTCGACCCAACGCTCATGCCGGAAGGCGATGTGCGGCGCATCATGTCGAACTTCTTCGACAGCCTTACCTCATCTTCGAGGAAGAAGTCCGCGAAGTAGAGTCCGGCTCAACTCAACGATTGCGGTAGATGCCGATTTCGCTGGTAGAGGGGCGGGCCATCAAGTCGCGGATGGCTTGCTGCGGTGATTTGCCCTGCTGCAGAATGGCGTGCATCTGTTCGGTAATCGGCATCTCGACGCCCATCTTGTTGGCCAAGCCGATGGCCGCGTTGGTGGTCAGCACGCCTTCAGCAACCATGCCATGCATTCCGGAAATGATGTCATTCAAGTTTTTGCCACGGCCGAGCTCGACGCCAACGGTGCGGTTACGCGACAGGCCTCCGGTGCATGTGAGAACGAGATCGCCGAGTCCGGCAAGTCCAGCCATGGTTTCCGGACGTCCGCCACAGGCAACCACCAGGCGCGTGATCTCGGCCAGTCCGCGGGTGATGAGGGCGGCAACGGAATTGTGCCCGAGTCCGAGGCCATCACACACACCGGCAGCGATAGCGACAATGTTCTTGAGCGCGCCACCTAACTCGACTCCAACAACATCTGTGTTGCTGTAGACGCGAAAGCGCGGGTCGCTGAACTCACTTTGCACAATGCTCACGAGTTCCTGATCCGTGGAAGCGACGGTGAGCGCCGTGGGATGGTTCTCCGCGACTTCCTTGGCGAAGGTCGGGCCGCTGAGTGCTCCAATGCGGGGAGAAAATCCGTTGGCAGAATGCCGAACAACGTCGGCAATTACCTCTGTCATCCGCAGGAACGTGTCGTTCTCGATGCCTTTAGTGGCGCTGACGAACAACATTTCGGGTCGCAGATACGGCAGCATTGGCTGGAAGACCCGGCGGGTGTGATGCGACGGCATCACGCTGACGACGATGCTGGCGTTGGTCAGGGCATTTTCAAGGCTATTGGTAGCAGTAACCGCTTCGGGAATGGTGTGGCCCGCAAGAAAGAGATCATTCAAGTGGCGCGAGTTGATGCTCTCGCGCACCTCAGGTTCATGCGCCCACAAGATCACCTCGTGGGAACCTTTGCGGCCCAGCACAATGGCAATCGCCGTTCCCCAAGCTCCTGCGCCAATCACTGCGATCTTGCTCACAAGAATCCTCTCTCAGCGAAAGCGGTTTTCGGTGCCCGCCAGCAGACGCCGGATATTGTCTTTGTGCCGAATGATGATCAGCAGGGAGGAGATAGCGATGGGGAACATGACCGCGGCGGATCGCGTGCCCGGATTCAGCCACCACGCGGCGAAGGGAAATACCGCCGCCGCCAGGATGCTGCCCAGAGAAACATAACGAGTTATCGCGACCGCGACGACAAACACCACAAGTGAAACCAGAACGGCCAGGGGAGCGAGGGCGAGAAAAACTCCGAGCGCAGTCGCCACTCCCTTGCCACCTTTGAAGCGGAGCCAGACCGGAAACATGTGGCCGAGGATAGCGGAAAAAGCGGCCAGCGCAGCCAGGCGGTAGCCTACATGAACATCAAGAACGTCCAGTGTGGCAGACATGGTGTCGTTGATGCGAATAGCGATATGCGCGGCCAGCCAGAATGCAATCACGACCGCGACATACCCCTTGAGCGCGTCGAGCAACAGGGTCGCGACTGCCAGCTTTTTTGAGCCGGTGCGCGCAACGTTGGTCGCGCCAATATTGCCGCTGCCGGTCTGGCGAACATCCTGCCCGCGAAAAACTCGGACGAGTAAATAGCCGAAGGGAATCGATCCTAGCAGGTAAGAGACTACGACGACGATGACTGTAGCGGTTGTCACGATATGAGTGGCACGTCCACAGAGGGCTGGCTCAACGGAAATCGCGCAAGCTTGGTGTAGCGGGGCCCAGTGGGCGTGAGCTTGCTCTCGTAGAGACAGAACTCGTGCGCCGTCATTGTACCGAAGTCAGGAACGGAAAGCGCTGCGAGTTTCGCTCGTACCCGTTGCAATCCAGGTGCAGCGCGCTCACCTAGAATTGGTTTCGGACGGCCACTACCCGAGCGAGCCAAAGTTAGGTGAGGCTTGTACGGGCCGGCATCGCGCTCGAACCCATGGGGCGAGAGTACACCACCGATCTTCGTGGCGAGTCCTTGCAGGTGCTGATCGCCCGTAATGCCAACCCAGAAGACGCGCGGAGCTTTGGGATTGGGGAAGAACCCAGCGCCTCGAAAAGCAATCTGCAATGGCGGTGACTTCACCTGCTGCAAGGTACGTTGAACCTCGTCCAGCTTCTTGGTTTCGCCGAGGAATTGCAGCGTGACGTGGAATGTATCGGAGCCGACCCAGCGAACCTCTGGCGCAAGTCGGCGCATTTCATCCCGGAATGCGGCGATACGTTCGCGAATGTCGGAGTTGATATCGAGGGCGATGAAAAGTCGCATGGGCTCACATCAAGATGCGGCGAACCAGGTCAAGAGCCTGCTGGCTGGCCCATCGTCGGATGCGTTCGCGATCGCCGGGAAAGCGACGCTGCACGACTTCGTTCTTGTTGCCGTCGCTCACCGCAATGTAAACCAGCCCAACCGGCTTCTCTTCCGTGCCACCGGTGGGACCAGCGACTCCGGTAATGCCGAGACCGATATCGGCATTGCAAATCTCGCGAATATTCTCCGCCAGCGCGAGTGCAACTTCCTTGCTGACCGCCCCGTGCGCCTCGATCATCAGGGGAGGAATGTCCGCGAACAGTGTCTTCAAATCGTTGGAGTACACCACCGCTCCTCCGAGGAAAAAACGAGAGCTGCCGGGAACCGACGTGATGCGCTCAGCTACCATTCCTCCGGTGCAGGATTCGGCGACCGCTAGCTTGAGGTTGCGCATCTGCAGGTAGTAGCCAACAATTTCTTCCAGCGACTCGCCCCCGGTGGAAAAAACAGCATCCTCCAGTTCGTCTTCGAGTTCGCCGGCCAGCTTGTCCACTGCGGCCTTGGCCTCGTCTTCGGTCGAAGCTACTGCGCGGAGATGAAACTCGACCTGGCCTTGACCGGCAAGAACCGTAGTCTCGACGTTGGGATACTTCTTGTAGATCGGCGCGGTGCGGGCGTCAGCGGCCGACTCGGGCAGCATCGCAGTCTTCAGCACAGCCGTAGCTATGGCCGCAGGTGGAACCGACTCGCGCAGGCGTGGCATGCACTCACTTTTCCAGAGCGCCTCGAGTTCGTGAGGAGGACCGGGGAGCAGGATGATGATGCGCGCTTCGCCGCCGACTTCAGTTTCAAGATACTGACCGGGAGCTGTGCCGCGCGAGTTAGGAAGAACGATCGCGTCCTCGATGACGTCGGCTTGCTTTGCGTTGTTCGGCGGCATGGAGATACGCCGCTCGGCAAAGCGCTTATACATCGCAGTCACAATGGCATGATCGCGCTTAAGTTCAACCCCGAGAGCAGCGGCGACGCACTCGCGCGTGAGATCGTCCTCGGTGGGACCGAGACCGCCGGTGACAATAACAATGTCAGATCGGCCGATGGCTGCCCGCGCCACTCCGGTGAGATGGTCGAAGTTATCGCCAACCACGGTCTTGAAAGCGACAATCACTCCCAGTTCGTTGAGCTGCTTGGTGAGAAAAAGGGAGTTCGTGTCCTGACGGTATGGAGTCAGCATCTCCGAACCGACCGCGATGATTTCGGCGATCACCAGTTCAGTCTAGCACTGTGAAATTCGAGCCAATGTCCACTATCGGGTAGGAATTACGGGCCGCCCCTCGATATCCCACGCCAGCAGATGCACTCCGTTGGTCGTGGTGAGCACACCAGTCCCGCCCGGTCCAAACGCCATGCCGACGAGATTCTGACCTGAGACAGCGAGCGAGGCCTGACCGGTGGGAGTGAGTTTCACGATGCCCCGGCGACCATGAAGCGATGCGGCGACATAGAGATTTCCGGACACGTCAAAAGCGAGTCCCTGGGGACGTCCCAGGCCGCGATAGAAGACTTCCACGTGGCCGTGCGGATCGACTTGGTACACCGCATCGAAGCTCGACGTGGTGGGTCCGGTGATGTAGAGATTGCCGTTGCCGCCGAATGCCAGGTGAAAGGCCGAGACACTCGGCTCGATCATGGCGAAGACAAAAATCTGGCGGTCGGAGCCAATCTTGAAAATGGTTCCGCTGCGATCGCCCACGTACAGGCTGCCCTCGTCGTCGAACGCAATACCGGTAGCGACACCTAGTCCCTCGGCGTACGACGTCACCGCGCCATTCTGGGAGACGCGGTAAACCGCACCGTCGTAGCGCGACGAAACATACAGGGTGCCATCATGTCCGAAGGCCAGGCCTGTCGGATTCATCATCTCCGACACGAAGGGCTTCACGTCGTGGCTGGTGTCGATGCGAAAGATTGCCACGGGCGACTTCTGTCCACGCGATCCCGAAAATGTCGCGTAGATGTTGCCCTCGGCATCGACAGCGGGATTGGCGACAGGATGCAGATTCTCCGCTATGGGAACGGCCACCCGCACCTCGCGAGGATTGCTGGAATGCCCATTGGTGGCGACCACCACATTGCCCGACGACGCACCCTCAGGTACCCGCGCCACGATGAATTGTTCCGAGCCGATGACGACTGAACCGTCCACGTCTCCGAACCGAACCTCAGGCCGGCGGAGGCCCTGAGGGCGCAATCCGTGTCCCGAGATGCGCACTTCGCCGCCCGGCAAAGCACACACGGGCTCGATCGATTCGATGCGTGGAGCTTCGTTCCTGTTTGGTGATGTCATGCTTGGATGTGTCACCCGGTATTACTGTACGCCGCCCGCCTTCACCGCCATCAGCCCAGCAAGTGGAAGTGCAACAACAATTGCAGGACAATCAGTCCGTAAATGCCTGCACCTAAGTCGTCCACTACAATTCCCGTGCCTTCCGGCAGCTTCTCCAGACTCCGAATTGGCGGCGGCTTCACGATATCGAACGCACGAAAGAGTATAAAGCCCGCAAGCAACGGTTTCCAAAGTATGGGGCACGCAATCAACGTGACCAACTGCCCGGCAACCTCGTCGATGACCACGTGCTGGGGATCTTTCTTTCCGCAACCCCGGGCTTCGAGCGTAGCTGCTGGAATTCCGATGGCCGTGGTGAAGGCGATCAATACCAGAATGACCGGCACCCGGGCCGGCTCCGGAAGTTGCGCCGCCAGCAGCCACCAGAGCAGCGCCGCAGCCAGCGATCCCCAAGTACCTGGACCGGGCCGAAGTCGCCCCGCGCCAAAGAACGTTGCCACCAAAGTTGCCCACCTGGGTGCGGTCGATGTGGGGATGGCTACCTCAGTCGGGCTTTTCGAAGGGGTCATTGGAGTAGGTGGAATCGTCAGTTTCCGGATCGTTCAATGGGGCGGAGATGACATACGCACCGCTGGCCCATTTGCCAAGGTCGATCACGCGACATCGGTCGCTGCAGAAAGGGAAGTCGGGGTCCCTGGCGAGCACAATCTTTCTGCAAGTCGGACAACGTAAGCTGACCACGCGTTTCTTCGGCATCGTCGCACCTAAAGAATGCGAGCCACGAGATCGTAATCGTGCGCCTCGGTGATTTCGCAACGGTAGAACTCGCCTTCGCGGACGTCGTCATGTTCGCCAAAGTCGTTGACGTACACCGTGCCGTCGATTTCCGGAGCATGCATGGCAGTGCGAGCTTGCCACAGCAATTCCGTTTCTTCGGATGGACCTTCCAACAGCAGGTCGAACTGCTGTCCAATCAGCGCGCGCTTCTTCTTGCGACTGATCTGCTTCTGGATCGACATCAGCTTCTTACGGCGGCGCTCGATCTCGCGCGGTGCGACCTTTTCGTCGTGAGCGAAGGCTTGCGCGCCTTCCTCGTCGGAGTAGCCGAAAACTCCCATCCAGTCGAATTGCGCGTCGCGCACGAAGTCGCAGAGGATTTCGAAATCCTCCAGAGTCTCGCCCGGGAAACCAACGATGAACGACGTGCGTAGAGTCAGTCCGGATATTTCGCGTCGCATCTTCTCGATGGACTTCAGGAAAATCTCGGCTCCCGCGCCGCGCTTCATGTTTTTCAGCACTGCCGGCGATGCATGCTGCAACGGGACGTCGATATAGGAACAGATCTTGTCGTTGGCGGCGATGGTCTGCAGCAACTTGCCGGTGATCTTGTTGGGATAGGCGTAAAGAAAACGCACCCAGCGCAGTTCTTCGATTTGCGCCAGCCGCTCCAGCAGCATGGCCAGACCGTCTTTCAGTCCGAGGTCTTCGCCGTAGCAGGTGGTGTCTTGTCCGATCAGCGTGATCTCGCGAACGCCCTGGTTCACTAACCGCTGCGCCTCGGCGATCACCGACTCAAAACGGCGCGATCGAAACTTGCCGCGCAGCTGTGGGATGATGCAGAACGAGCAGGGATGATCGCAGCCCTCAGCAACCTTGATATAGGCTGTGTACTTCGGCGTGGCCAACAGGCGCGGCGTGTTTTCGTCGTAGAGGTAATTGGGCAGATCGGCACTGGCGCCGTCCCAGTCATCTTTAGAGAAACGCCCGGCAGCCTCACGGGCATCGCCCTCCGAGCGCGAATTCAGGATGACGAACGGACCAGCGTCACTGCGCGGAGAAGCGAGTCCGGCGGCAGACAGGATTTGCTGCAACTCGCCTGTTCCCACCACGGCGTCAACTTCCGGGATATTTTTCTGGATCTCGTTGCGGTAGCGCTCCACCAGGCATCCGGCGACGATCAGTTTCTGCGCTTTGCCGGAGATTTTGTACTGCGCCATTTCAAGGATCGCATCCACCGATTCCTGCTTGGCGGTGTCGATAAACGAGCAGGTGTTGACCACGATGATGTCAGCGTCTTCAGCGCGGGCGGTAATCTGGGCGCCACCCTGGGAGAGCAGTCCCATCATGACTTCGCTGTCCACCAGGTTCTTAGGACAACCGAGGCTCACGAACCCAATCTTCTTGGGAGCAACAGTCGCGACGGCCTCTTCGGGCGGGCTCAACACGGCTACAGAATCGTCATTCGAGGGCATGGAATCCCTTTATTTTAGCATCTTCGAGTCACATCGCCGCGGGGTGAAAGGTTCGGCTTCGCACTGCAGGCCTCGAACACCAGGCGCGATGGGATGTTATGATTTTGTAGGTCGGGCGCTGGTCCCGCGCAACGTAGCTCTGTGAACCCCGCCAGGTCCGGAAGGAAGCAACGGTAACAGGTTCCTGCGTGTGCAGCGGTCAACTGGCGCCTGGCTTTTTTGCTGAACTCCATTCCACATCCCACCCAATGTATCGGAGCCGATGCTTCCGCTTTACGACTTCGGTACTCTGGATAGACTTTCCTCAGCGCATCGTTCAGAATGAACGGTTATTCATTTCATTTGATAACTCGTCTGGAGAACTCTATTGGCTAACGTTTGTCGCGCCAAGATCTCTGCGCTGGGAACCTACGTCCCGCCGCGGGTGCTCACCAACAAAGACCTCGAAACCATGGTCGAAACCACTGACCAGTGGATTCTGGATCGCACCGGTATTCGCGAACGCCACTTGGTGGACAAGGGTGTTGCCGCCAGCGACCTTGCCGTAGAAGCAGTGAAGAACCTGCTCAAAAGCCACCCTTTCGATTTGCAGGAAGTGGACCTGATCGTGGTGGGCACCGTGACCCCGGACATGATGTATCCCTCCACCGCGTGCCTGGTGCAACACAAGCTTGGGATCGCGCGCACCTGGGGCTTCGACGTTTCTGCCGGCTGTTCAGGTTTCGTTTACGCGCTCAACACGGGCACGAAATTCATCGAATCGGGGCAGTACAAGAAAGTACTGGTGATCGGATCCGATGTAAATTCCTCGATGACAGATTTCACCGATCGCGCGGTCTGCATCATCTTTGGCGATGGCGCGGGAGCGGTTCTGCTGGAGCCCGCGGAAGAAGGTGAGGAGGGAATCATCGACCACGTGGCGCAAATCGAAGGCATGGGAGGCCAGTATCTCTACATGCCCGGCGGAGGCAGTTTGAATCCTGCGTCGCACGAAACCGTCGACAATAAAATGCATTACATTCATCAGGATGGACAGCAAGTCTTCAAGTATGCCGTGAAGAAAATGGCGGAGATGACGGAGCGCCTTTTGGAGAAAAACGAATTGACCGGCGCGGACATTGACTGTTTTATCGCGCACCAGGCCAACATGCGGATCATCAAGGCCACCGCCGATCGCCTGAAGATGCCGATGGAGAAAGTGATCATCAATATCGACCGCTACGGAAACACCACGGCAGGTACGATTCCTCTGGCCATGCAGACTGCGATTGAGACTGACAAGCTGAAGAAGGGAGATCTAGTGCTGATTGCTGCGGTGGGCGCCGGGTTCACGTCGGGTGCGACGCTGATCCGGTGGGCGTACTGAAGAGCCGATGGCCTCGAGTGGTTTCGACTAGCCTCGGCTCTTAATCTTCTCCTGTTCCATGGCGGTGTCGAGGGGTCGCTGCGGTTCGGTCATGCGCGCTGGATCGAGAATTTCCTTGATCTGCTCGTCGCCCAGGTATCCCTTCGAGCGCGCGATCTCGATGATCGTCTTTCCCGTCGCAACTGACTCTTTCGCGATCTCCGCTGCCTTCGCATAGCCGATGTAGGGATTGAGCGCCGTTGCCAGCGACACCGTGCTCTGCGCATAGAACTCGCAACGCTTCTCGTTCGCTGTGATGCCCTTAATACAGAACTCCGTTAACTGGCGCAACATGTTGGTCATGATGGTGATGGACGTGAGGACGCTGTGGGCCATGGTCGGCATCATGACGTTGAGTTCGAGTTGCCCGGCCTGCACGGCCAGTGCGACGGCGGTGTCGTACCCCACAACCTGAAATGAAACCATGGCAGCCAGTTCTGCCATCACCGGATTAATCTTGCCGGGCATGATGGACGAGCCGGGTTGCAACGCCGGCAGAACGATTTCGGCGAGGCCGGTGTTCGGCCCGGAGGAGAGCAGTCGCAGGTCGTTGGAGATGCGGATGACCTCCAGCGCGAGATTGCGAAGCGCGGAACTGACCGAGGCCATCGCGAGATTCGACTGCATGGCATAGCGCATGTCGTCCACCGGAGTGAGTTTCTGGCCGGAAATGCGCGCAAGATTGGCGACGGCCTTCTCGCGATAGTCGGGATGCGTGTTGATGCCGGTGCCGACTGCCGAGCCTCCGAGACCTAGTTCACGCAGCAACTCGGATTGCTGCTCGATCGATTTTTTTGCCCGGGTGATCGCACCCGCATAAGCGGTGAACTCCTGGCCCAGGCGCATGGGGACGGCATCCATCATGTGGGTGCGTCCTGACTTCAGGATGTGGTGAAACTCCTTACCCTTTTCGTTGAAGGCGGCCACGAGGTCGTCCAGGGCACCGTTGAGTTTCTGCAATTCGAGTAGCGTCGCCAGTCGCATGGCGGTAGGGAAGACATCGTTGGTGGACTGGCCATAGTTGACGTGGTCGTTGGGATGAGCGTGCTTGTACTCGCCAAGCTCGCCGCCGAGAGTCTGCGAAGCGCGGTTGGCGATGACTTCGTTGGTGTTCATGTGAAAGCTGACACCCGCTCCAGCCTGGAAGATATCGACCACAAAGGCGTGGTCCCACTTACCCTGCTGAACCTCCTTGGCGGCTTGGATAATTGCGTCCGCTGTTTTCGCATCCACGAGTCCAAGCTCGCGGTTGGCCTCGGCTGCGGCCTCTTTGACCATTGCGATAGCGCGTATTAGCGAGGGGTGAGCATGCAGTCCGCTGATGGGGAAATTCTCGATGGCACGCGCCGTTTGAATGCCGTAGTGAACGTCAGCCGGGATTTCTTTAGAGCCAAGGGAGTCTTTTTCAGTGCGAGTGGATGGCCTGGACATGGGCGCTGCCTCCAGCAGAGAGATGATAGCGGAGGCGGGAAGGGTGCGAGGGTGAATCGGCCCGACCCAATCGCCAAGTTAGGAGATCGGAATTCTACTCACGCTTGGCGGCCTCCCGTCGCTCTGATAGCAGTTCATTGACCAGCGATGCACCCCGTTCAACATATCGGCGGGCTCGCTCTTGGGCGCGTTGGATGCTCCGCTGTTGCGCAGCGATGCGCATCCCGTTATCGCGAGTATTGCGGACTCGTTGAGATCTGGCCATGACTAGAGCATTTTCTTTAATAGTGTAGACTAAGTTTGGCGAGACTCTGCGGCGAGTGAATCGATGGCGAAGCCATATGGGGATGACCTGCGCCGTAAGTTTCTGTTGGCCTACGATCAAGGCGAGGACACGCTGGAGGAGCTTGCGGATCGCTTCCTGGTGAGCGTGGGCTGGGCGAAAAAGATTTCCGCACAACGGAACCGCACTGGGCAAGCCGAGCGTGTGCCGCACCAACCGGGGCGTAAGTGGCGGGCAGGCGCGGAGGCGCAGCGTCAGGTGATGGATTGGGTAGCAGCGAAACCCGATCTGACGCTGGCTCAACTGCAGGCCAAGTTGTACGGCGAGGCCGGTATTTCGCTCAGTTTGGGGCGGATCTGGCATTTGTTGAAAAAATTAGGTCTGCGGCTGAAAAAAAGTCACTCCACGTGCTCGAGCGGGACACTGAAGTCAACCGCCAGCGGCGCCAAGAGTTCGCGGCGCGCATCCAGTCGATCTCACCGGAGCGGCTGATTTTCCTG
>Ga0207927_1000866_pt1 | contig 12916 bp, 15 predicted proteins | sample NGESurdeep072012_2_FD_184456 | JGI IMG/M metagenome (GOLD analysis project Ga0207927, IMG submission 184456) | Arctic peat soil microbial communities from Barrow, Alaska - NGEE Surface sample 210-2 deep-072012 (SPAdes) | ecosystem: Environmental > Terrestrial > Soil > Wetlands > Peat ... | reverse complement strand
CGGAGATCTCGAGGAACGGTGAGTCAGGATCGAGGACGAGCGCGATGCGTTCGCGAACGGGAAGTTTCCCTCGCGAACGCATTCGGTCCATCGCCTTCTCACCACCACCGGCCTCGGCTTCATCGAGCAGCGTGTCGATGATCGTCAGCTGCTCGACCATGTCGGTTCGATTCTTTTGATACTGTTCTGAGCCTTTGTCGAGCGTCGAGCGGAGAGGGGTCGCGAGCGACACTTGCGTCATGAGCCGATACTAGTTATGGCGTTGGGGACGAGTCTGTGACGTAGTGGTGGCGTCGAATACCAACTCCGTCTCACCCTCGCGGTCACGGTGGCACCGTGAACCGACCAAGGTCGACAGGTAGGGTAGGTTCGATGCGCGTCGCCTTAGGTTCAGATCACGCCGGGTTCGACCTGAAGGCACTCTTGGTCACGACGTTGACCGATTGGGGCCACGAAGTCGTCGATCTGGGCGCCGCGAACGGTGTGGACTTGGTGGACTACCCCGATTATGGTTCAGCGGTCGGCCACGCGGTCGTCTCGGGGCGCGCCGAACTGGGTGTCGCCATTTGCGGCAGCGGCATCGGCATCTCCATCGCCGCCAACAAAGTCTCCGGTGTGCGTGCCGCGCTCGCGCACGACGCCACGTCCGCGCGGCTCGCGCGAGAGCATAATCACGCCAACGTCCTCTGTCTGGGCGCGCGACTCATCGGCGCCCCGGTGGCGATCGACGCGGTCGAGGCGTGGATCAACGCGACGCCCGGCGTCGGACGGCACTTGGGCCGGATCGAGAAACTCGACGCGCTCGACGCGCGCCGGGGCGAGAGAGAAAGGTAACCCGACGTGGGTTCTTCACCATTCGACGCGTGGATTGATGACGATGAGGAACTGACCTCTCTCTTGGGTCGGGAGTGGGATCGTCAGACGACGACGCTGCAACTGATCGCGAGCGAAAACTTCGCGTCGCCGGCGGTGATGGCCGCCACCGGCTCCATCTTGACCAACAAGTACGCCGAGGGTTACCCCGGTCGGCGGTACTACGGCGGCAACCAAATTGTGGACGAAGTGGAGGACCTCGCACGACGACGCCTTACGGCCCTCTTTGGCGCCGACCACGCGAACGTCCAGCCGCACTGTGGGGCGAACGCCAACGTGGCGGTCTACCTGGGACTCCTGGACCCGGGCGACACCATCCTCGCGATGCGACTCGACCAGGGTGGGCACCTGACGCACGGCTCGCCTGCGTCGCTTACGTCGAAGTTCTGGAATTTCGTCTCGTACGGCGTGACGCCACGTTCGGACGACCCCGAACACCCAGGCGAGTTGATCGATTTCGACAACGTGCGCGACCTCGCACTGGAACATCGTCCCAAGTTGATCGTGGCCGGCGCGACCGCCTACGCGCGACGGATCGACCCGGCGCCGTTTCGCGAGATCGCCGATGAGGTGGGCGCCCTCTTGATGTTCGACTCGGCCCACGTGGCGGGACTCATCGCGGGCGGTTCGCACCCCGATCCCGTGCCCTACGCCGACGTCATGACCTTCACCACGCACAAGACCTTGCGCGGACCGCGCGGCGGGGCGATCCTGTGTCGCGAAGAGTACGCGAAGAAGATCGACATGGCGGTCTTTCCCGGTCAGCAGGGTGGGCCGCTCGAGCACTCGATCGCCGCGAAGGCCGTCGCGTTCAAAGAGGCATCGCTACCTGGCTTCTCCACCTACACCAACCAGATCGTCGTGAACGCTCGTGCCTTCGGCGCGGCACTGGCGGGCGAAGGCTTCCGACTCGTCTCGGGCGGTACGGAGAACCACATGCTGCTGCTCGACCTTCGCGAGTTCGATGAGGAACTGACGGGCAAGGTGGCCCAGGAAGTCCTCGACCGTGCCGGCATCACGACCAATCGCAACCAGATTCCCGACGATCCGCGTAGTCCCTTCATCACGTCGGGACTCCGTGTGGGCACCGCCGCCGAGACGACCGCGGGAATGAAGGAGAGCGAGTTCGCCGCGGTCGCCGCCTTCATGGCGCGGGCCCTGCGCCAGCGCGACGACGACGCAGCGATCGCGAACGTGCGCGATGAGGTGGCGTCGCTCTGCGCCCAGTTCAATCCCTACGCGACGTTCTCGAAGTAGTTCGATGGGCAACATCGCCTCCTACGTCGTCGTTATGCTCGTGGGGGCGTTCGTGACGATGGTGGCGAATCGTCCGGCGCGCACCATCTCGCTGCGCATTGGCTATACCGCGCAACCCGACGCGCGCAAGGTGCACGTGAAGGTCACCCCGTACGGCGGGGGAGCGGCCATGTTGGTCGGCTTCTGCGTCGCGCTCGTCGTCGCCGTCGCGATACCGGTGCTGCGAGCGGTGATCACGTCATCACACGAGATGATGGGTGTGCTGCTCGCGACCGGCGTCATCTTCGTCGTCGGGGTGTTGGACGACTTTCGTGAGATGAGCGCGCCGGCCAAGGTCGCGGGTCAGTTCCTCGCGGCGTCGGTCCTCTACTTCAGCGGCTGCACGATGTACCAGCTGAAACTGCCCTTCGCGGGCTTCGTCGTCCTCGGCCCCTCGATCCTGCCGGTGATCACCGCGGTGTGGGTGTTCGCGCTCTCGAACGCGGTCAATCTCATCGACGGACTCGACGGGCTCGCCGGCGGTATCGTCGCGATCGCGTCGGGCACACTGTGCGTCTACGGGCTGCGCCTGGAGGATCTCGGGCTGTTGCCGGTCACCAACGTGGGTCCCTTGATCGCGGCGCTGACGTGCGGCATATGTCTGGGGTTCCTGCGCGACAACTTCCATCCCGCGAAGCTCTTCATGGGTGACGCCGGAGCGTTGATGCTCGGTCTCTTGATGAGCGCCTCGACCATGGTGATCGGAGGAAGGACGCCGCCGGCGAGCGGCGTCACGTTCTTCTTCTTCGCGCCGTTGTTGATTCCGGTCTTCATCCTCGGGGTACCGTTGATCGACGCGGTGTGGGCGTTCATCCGGCGCACCGCCTCGGGGCAGGGTTTCCACACGCCGGACAAGAACCACATCCACCACCGTCTGATGCGCCTCGGCCATGGTCATCGCCGAACGGTCATCATCTTGTGGCTGTGGACGGCACTGCTCTGTGGCTTCGTGCTCTTCCCACTCTTCGAGCCCGGCATCAACGTGTTCATTCCGTTCGGTGTCGCGATCTTGCTGATCGGGCTGCTCACCTGGTTCAGTCCTCTTCGAAATCGGCTGGCGGGACGTCACGAGGCGCCCGACCCGCTCGAGGAGCCTCTACAGCGGTGAGTGAGGAACACGAGGAGCCGGCTTCGGATTCGCACCCCGACCAATCAGGAATTTCAGGGCTCCCGGGGGCTGTCGCGTTCGCGTCCATGGGACTCTCCATCGCCCTTTGCGAGGCCGCGTTCGTGGTCCTCGGACTCTGGGCCGACCACTCCTGGGGGACCGCTCCGGGGGGTCTCATAATCGGGATAGTGTTGGGAACGGTCGCCGCCGTGGTGAGCGTTGTCAAGCAAGTCCGGCGTTTCCTCTAGAAACCCATTGTCCGTGCTCGAAAACCTCCCCACTACCACGCTGCCTCGGCTCCTGCGCCGGACCATACTTTCGGCCATCATTGTGGGCTTCGTGGGCTTCGTCGTCGCCCTCTTGTTCGCGCCGCCCTTGGCCGCACTGGGCGTCGTCGTGGGCGTCGGACTCGCGATCGTCAACCTTCGCTACCTCGATCGCCAGACCGCTCGCGTGGAGTTGAAGGGTGATCAGAACACCAAGGCCGTGCGTCGTCAACTCGGCGGCAAGACCACCGCCCGCCTCGCCGTCGTGACCGTCCTCGTGCTCGGCGTGGTGTGGCTCAACGCCCCCTTGGGAATCGGTATTGTTGCAGGGCTTGTGCTTTATCAAATCGTGTTCGTCATCAACGTCATCCGCGTCGTGGCGAACCAGGGAGGAATCGAGTGAGGACGCTGTACGCCGCCAAGACGATCACCGTGGGCGTCCACCCGTTGATCCACCTCTTCGGCCTCACCATCGACGGCGACATCGTCATGTCGACGCTGCTCGCGACGGCGATCTTCCTCTTTCTGGGGTTTCGCATGCGCGCCAAGGTGACCGACGGCGTGCCGGGCAAGTTGCAGCTCTTCTGGGAGATCCTCGTCGAGCAGGTGACGGATCTCGCGATGTCGGCGATCGGCCCCAAGGGTCGACGCTACGTCCCCATCGCCGTCACACTCTTTCTCTTCATCCTGATCTGCAACTGGATCGACTTCATCCCCTCGGCCATGCACCCTGGTTCGTCGGGTCCGATCTTCCCAGCGCCGACCGGCGACGTAAATCTTCCCCTCGCGATGGCCGTGCTCGTTATCACGTGGGTCCACGTCGAATCGTTCCGAGCTCGCGGATTCACGGGGTACTTCAAGCACTTCTTCCAGCCCTACGTGGCGCTGGCACCGATCAACGTGGTCGAGGAGATAACCAAGCCCATCACGCTGACCTTCCGTCTCTTCGGCAATCTCTTCTCGGGTGGACTCTTCGTCGTCGTCTTGACGACGTTGCTGCCCTTCTACATCAGCCCGCCCTTCGAAGTCGGCTGGAAGCTTTTTGACACCGGTCTGCTCGGCGCGATTCAGGCGTTCATCTTCATGCTGCTGACAATCCTGTACTTCGGCATGGCCACGAGCCATGAAGAATCGCACGACGTCGCGCTCGAGGCCGCTCACTAAACCAATCAGGAGGAATAAAGGAAAATGGCAAATACAGACACAGTGGCATCGGCGGTTCGCGTTGCGGGTGCCCTCGTCGGTGGCGGGCTCGCCCTCGGCGGTGGCGCTATCGGTGCGGCGATCGGTGACGGTCTCGCCGGTAGCCAGACCATCGCGGCGATCGCGCGTCAGCCAGAGATTGAAAACAAGGCTCGTCAGTACTTCTTCTTGACGGTCGGCCTGGTGGAGGCGATGTACTTCATCAACCTCTTGTTCATGGTTGTCTTCGTTTACGTCTTCAAGAAGCAGTGATCAGGCGTTGGCCGGTCCGCGGCGGCGGACGGTTCAGCGTGCACGTCAACTAGTTAAAGAGGGTCCTCTCTGATGTTCGCTCAGTCAATCTTTCTCCTGCCCAACGGCACGTTCTTCGTGGAGCTGTTGGTGGTGGTGGCGATTCTGTTCATCGTCACGAAGTACATCCTGCCGCCACTCAACAAGGCCATGGAGAAACGCCAGGCGACGATTCGCGCTTCGCTCGAAGCCGCCGAAACGGCCCGGGCTGAAGCGGCCGCGGCCGGTGACGAGCGCGCCGTGGTGCTCGCTCAGGCGCGAGACCAGGCGCGAGAGATCGTCGCCGCGGCGCAGGCCCTGGCCGATCAGGTGAAGGCTGAGGCGGGCGGTCGCGGACAGGCCGAGTACGAGCGGATCGTCGCGTCGGCCGATGGTGAGATCGACACCGCCCGTCAGCGCGCCATCGACGAAGCGTCGGCGCGGATCGGCGAGATCGTGTTTGACCTCGTGACCAAGATCGTCGGGCGTGAAGTGGACCAGAGTACCCATCAGGACTTGGTCCAAGAGGCCGTCGCCGCGTTGAACGCCGAAGCCGCCAAGGGTTCGAACCGCTGATCATGTTGCCAACGCTCGAAGGATACGCTGCCGCCCTGTTGGGTTCGCTGGACAGCGCCGTGCTCGCCACGGTCGCCGGGGATCTCACGTCGCTCGAGCAGACCATCCTCGGACGTAGCGACCTGCGCGCCGTGCTGACCGACACGTCGATCGCGCCCGCGGCGCGTGGCCAGATCGTGCGCGTGTTGTTGTCAGAGAAGATGCACGCCGAGACGGTTCGTCTCTGCGTCTACGCGGCGACCGCCACGCCGGCCCAAGAGGTCCCCCACGCCGTCGCCGAATTGGCTGTCGAAGCCCACGTCTGGCACGAGATGGGCGCGTCAGACCAGAAGAACCTCGGCCTGATGGCGGCGCGCAAGCGAGTGAGCGGCTTCGCCGACGCCCTGCTCGAGTCACTTGACACCTCCACGTTCGCTGAGATCGAAGAGGAGCTGTTTCGTTGGGCGCGCACGATCGAAGGCAACGTCGACCTTCGCCGCCTGCTGCTCGACCGCGACGCGCCGCTGGAGGCTCGTCTGGGCGCGACCGAACAACTTCTCACCGGCCACGTGACGCCGGTGACGCTTCGCCTCGCGAGCTACGTCGTCCAGGGCGGGCGGCCGCGTGACGTGGTGGGCACGCTCGACTTTCTCGTGGACTACGTCGCCAAGGCGCGTGACTGGCGCGTCGCTCGCGTGCACACGGCGCGCGCCCTCGACGAGCAGAGCCAGGCCCAACTCGTGCGTTCACTCTCGACCATGACCGGTAAGAGCGTTGAACTGCAGATCGCCGAGGAGCCCGAGCTGCTCGGTGGCGTGCTCGTCGAAGTTGGCGATTTCCGCCTGGACGCCACGACGCGTGGGCGCCTGGTCGAACTCCACGACGCCGTCGCCTCGGGACATTTGTACGAATCATCATTGAATCGAAACGACTAAGAGAAGGAAACTGTGATGACTGAGCTCACCATTAGTGCCACTGAGATCACCGACGCGCTTCGCAAGTACGTCACGGACTTCAACCCCGCCGTGGGCGCCGAGCAGGTCGGACGCATCGTCGAGGTCGGTGACGGCATCGCGCGCGTCTCGGGCCTGCCCGCGGCGAAGGTGAACGAACTACTCGAGTTCGAAGACGGCACGCTGGGTCTCGCGATGAACCTCGACGAGGAGACCATCGGCGCGGTCGTGCTCGGTTCGGTCGACCACATTGAAGAAGAGCAGGTCGTACGCGCGACCGGTCGCATCCTCTCGATGCCCGTGGGTGACGCGCTGCTCGGCCGAGTGGTGAACGCCCTGGGCGAGCCCATCGACGGCAAGGGCCCGCTCGTCAATCCCCAGCAACGACGCATGGAGGTTCAGGCACCGGGCATCATCGGCCGCCAGCCCGTCGGTGAGCCACTCCAGACCGGCATCAAGGCAATCGACGCGATGACGCCAATCGGGCGCGGACAGCGCGAACTCATCATCGGCGACCGTAAGACCGGTAAGACGACGGTCGCGATCGACACGATCCTCAACCAAAAAGGCCAGGGCGTGAAGTGCATCTACGTCGCGATCGGCCAGAAGAACTCGTCGGTCGCCCAGACGGTCAAGATCTTGGAGGACCGCGGCGCGCTCGAGTACACCGTCGTCGTGGTCGCGTCGGCGGGTGACCCCGCACCGTTCAAGTTCCTCGCGCCGTACGCGGGTTGTGCCATTGGCCAGGAGTGGATGGAAAAAGGGGAGCACGCGCTCGTCGTGTACGACGACCTCTCCAAGCAGGCCGAGGCCTACCGGCAGATCTCACTGCTGCTGCGACGTCCGCCGGGTCGCGAGGCGTACCCCGGCGACGTCTTCTACCTGCACAGCCGTCTGCTCGAGCGCGCGGCGAAGCTGAGCGACGAGTTGGGCGCCGGGTCGCTCACGGCCCTGCCGATCATCGAGACCAAGGCTGGCGACATCTCGGCCTACATCCCGACCAACGTCATCTCGATCACCGACGGCCAGGTCTTTCTCCAGTCAGACCTCTTCTACTCCGGTGTGCGTCCCGCCATCGACGTGGGTAACTCGGTGTCGCGCGTGGGGGGTGCCGCCCAGATCAAGGCCATGAAGTCGGTCGCGGGGACGTTGAAGATCGACCTCGCGCAGTTCCGCGACCTCGAGTCCTTCGCCACGTTCGGTTCGGAACTCGACAAGTCCTCCCAGGCGCAGCTCGACCGGGGCTACCGTCTGACCGAGCTCTTGAAGCAGGGCCTCAACGCCCCGGTGCCCGTCGAAGAGCAGGTCGTGGTGATCTACGCCGGCACCAAGGGCTGGCTCGACACGATCCCCGTCGAGGACGTTCGGCGCTTTGAGTCCGAACTACTCACGTCGTTTCGCGCGACCCACGCCGAGCTGCTCGACCAGATCCGCACCGCGGGCACGTTGCCCGACACCGAGAAACTGGACGCGGCGTTGCGGACCTTCGTCGACAACTTCGCCACCAGTAACTAACACCGACCCAACAGGAACGAGAAAGGAGGGACGATGGCCGGAGGACAGGAACGGATTCTGCGTCGACGAATCAAGTCGGTGCAGGCCACCAGGAAGATCACCAAGGCAATGGAGTTGATCGCCGCGTCCCAGATCTCTCGCTCCCAGGCGCGTATCATTGCCAACCGCCCGTATCGCAACGGCATGAAGCGCATCATCATCGAGGCCGCCAAGGGCGACCCGGCGGCGGCGAAGCGACTGCTGGCACCGCCCGAGAAGATCGACGCCGCGCTCGTGGTCGTCGTGACCGGTGACCGGGGACTGTCGGGGGCCTACAACTCGTCGGTGATGCGTGCTGGCGAACGGCTCGTCACGTCACTGCGCGGCGAGGGCGTCGACGTGCGTCTCTTCGCCGTGGGAAAGAAGGCTGCGGCCTTCTACCGCTTTCGCGGGATGGAACTCGAGGGGAGTTTCGTGGGCATCGCCGACAAGCCGACGTTCGCAGACGCACGAGCCGTCGCGGCTACGATCGCGGCGCCCTTCATCGACGGCGAGGTCCAACAGGTGCTCCTCGTCTCGACCCGTTTCGTCTCGGCGGGCAGTCAGGTCGTCGAGGTCGAGCAGCTGCTGCCACTTTCGATGCCCGACCTTGCGGTCACCGAGGAGCCAAAGAAGCTCGAGGGCTACACCGAGTTCGAGCCCGAAGTCGAGAAGTTGCTCTTCTTCCTCGCGCCGCGCGCGCTCGAGAGTGAGATCTTCACCGCACTGCTCGAGGGTGCCGCGTCGTTCCACACCAGTCAGCAGCGCGCGATGGCCGCGGCGACCGAGAACGCCGACGAACTCGGCCAGACCCTTACGCGCATTATGAACCGAGCCCGCCAGGACTCGATCACCACCGAAATTATGGAAATCGTGGGCGGCGCCGAAGCGCTCCGCTCGGGAAAGTGAGAAACAAATGACCATCGCACCTGACCGGACCGAACTAGAGACGGGTCGCGTCGTCGCGATCGCCGGACCCGTGGTGGACGTCGAGTTCCCGCCACACTCGTTGCCCGAGATCAATCACGCGGTTGAAATGGACATCGAGCTCGACGGCGTGACGATCACCGTCACGGGCGAAGTGGCCCAGCAGATTGGCGACGGACGTGTGCGCTGCGTGTGCATGAAGCCCACCGACGGACTCGTGCGCGGCGCCATCGTGCGCCAGACCGGTCGCGGTATCACCGTGCCCGTGGGCGACGCCGTGCTCGGCCACGTTTTTAACGTCATCGGCGAGCCCCTCGACACGACCGACATCGGTCCGATTGAGGATCGGTGGGAGATCCACCGCAATCCGCCGGCCTTCGACCAGCTCGAGCCCCACGCCACGATGTTCGAGACCGGTATCAAGGTCATCGACCTGTTAGCCCCGTACGTCCAGGGCGGAAAGATCGGCCTCTTCGGCGGCGCGGGCGTGGGCAAGACCGTGTTGATCATGGAAATGATCCGCCGCGTCGCCGAACAGCACGAGGGCGTGTCGGTCTTTGCCGGCGTGGGCGAGCGCACCCGCGAGGGCACCGACCTGTTGCTCGAGATGCGCGAGTCGGGCGTCATCGAAAAGACCGCGCTCGTCTACGGCCAGATGGACGAACCACCGGGCGTGCGTCTGCGCGTGGCGCTGGCGGCGCTCACCATGGCCGAGTACTTCCGCGACGTGAAGAACCAGGACGTCCTCTTGTTCGTCGACAACATCTTCCGATTCGTCCAGGCGGGCTCGGAGGTCTCAACGCTGCTCGGACGCATGCCGAGCGCGGTGGGCTATCAGCCGACGCTCGCCGACGAGATGGGTGAACTCCAAGAGCGCATCACGTCGACGCGAGGTCGTTCCATCACCTCGCTGCAGGCCGTGTACGTGCCCGCGGACGACTACACCGACCCCGCGCCGTTCACGACGTTCACCCACCTGGACGCCACCACCGAATTGAGTCGACAGATCGCCGCGCTCGGCATCTACCCGGCCGTCGACCCGTTGACGTCGACGTCGAACATCCTGGCGCCCGAGATCGTGGGCGATCGTCACTACCAGGTGGCCCGCCAGACCCAGCAGATCCTTCAGCGCTACAAGGAGCTCCAGGACATCATCGCGATCCTCGGACTCGACGAGCTGTCCGAAGACGACCGCATCACCGTCTCGCGCGCGCGCAAGATCCAGCGCTTCCTGTCCCAGCCGATGTTCGTGTCCAAGATCTTCACGGGAATCGACGGCATCAACGTGCCGGTGCAGGAAACGATCGAATCGTTCGAGCACCTGGTCAAGGGCGACCTCGACGCGTTCCCCGAGCAGGCGTTCCTGAACGTCGGTGGGGCGTCGGACGTCGAGCGCAAGGCCGCCGAGCTGCAGAAGAGTTGAGTCGTGGCGACACTGAACGTTGAGATCGTCACGCCCGAGGCGGCCCTTTGGGCCGGTGAGGCTCAGGCGCTGATCGCGCGTTCCTCGGACGGTGACTTCACGATCCTGCCCGAGCACACCGCCACGGTCGGCGACATCGTGCCGGGCGTCGTACGCGTCGAGACGAGTGAGGGCGAGTTGGCCTTCGCCGTGCACGGCGGCTACTTCCAAGTCGAAACCGACCTCAGTGAGGGCGTCACCAACGTGACCGTGCTCGCCGGTATCGCCGAAAAGGCGACGGACATCGACGTCGCGCGCGCCGAAGCGTCCAAGGAGCGTGCCGAGACCGAACTGAGCGCGTCAGCGCGCGGCGAGTCCGACGACACGCCTGCGCACCTGTTGGCGCAGGCCGCCCTCGATCGCGCTCAACTGCGACTGCGCGCCGCGACCCGGTAACTCCCTAGCGAGCCGAGACGTAGTCCAACAGGTCTTGCTTCTCGTGTTCGAGTTCGTCGAAGCGTGCCTTCACGACGTCACCAATCGAGACCATGCCCACCAGCTGACCTTCGTGCACGACGGGCACGTGTCGGATGCGCTTGGCGGTCATGAGTCCCATGAGGTCCGTGACCGAGGTTGACTCGTCGCACGTCGTGACCTCCGAGGACATGAGATCAGCGACTCTTAGATCCAGGGCCGCCGCACCCGATTCCGCGAGGGCGCGCACGACGTCACGTTCTGAGAAGATGCCGACCAGTGGCGCGTCCGCTCCGGTGACGATCAGCGCCCCGATCCTGTGCTCTTTGAGCATTTGCACGGCGTCAGATACCGAGCGCTCCTGGGAGATGGTGGCGACCTCGTGGCCCTTGGTCGCCAGAAGATTCGAGACACGCATGACGCAACTCCTTGGTTAGCGCGTTCCGCGCGGGAGTCCACCCGGGCTCTTAGGCGGACCTTACGCCTCGGACCACAAGTTTGCAATAAGAGTGGGTTAAAACCCTGCGGTGGTGAACTCTTGGAGTTTGTTGTGCCGGTGGAATGTCTCGATCGTGCGCACCGTACCCGAACGCGAGCGAACGACCAGCGACTGGGTCGTCGCACCGAAATCGGTGAACCGCACGCCGCGCAGGAAGTCGCCGTCAGTGATGGCCGTCGCCGAGAAGTAGCAGTTGTCACTCGCGACGAGGTCGTCGGTCGAGAGCACGCGACTGAAGTCGTAGCCGAGTGCTTCGGCGTTCGCTCGCTCCTGCTCGTTGCGCGGGTGCAGGACACCCTGGATCTCACCGCCGAGACCCTTCAGCGCGGCCGCGGCGATGACTCCTTCGGGTGTACCGCCGATGCCCAGGAGAATGTCGGCGCCCGAATTGGGCCATCCCGTGGCGATGGCGCCAGCGACGTCACCGTCGCTGATCGACAGGACGCGCGCCCCCGCTTCTCGTACTTCGCCGACGAGGTCGGCGTGACGGGGTCGGTCCAGGATCACGACGCCCAGTTCCTGGACTGGCTTCTTGAGTCGCTTCGAGAGCTCCTGGAGGTTCTCCGTGGCGCTCGCGTTGATGTCGACGGCGCCTCGTCCGCGGGGTCCCACGGCGATCTTCTTCATGTAGACGACCGGACCGGGGTTGAACATCGAGCCGCGTTCACTGAGCGCGATCACCGCGAGCGCACCGTTGCGCCCAGCGGCGGTCAGCGTGGTGCCGTCAACGGGGTCGACGGCGACGTCGACCTTCGGCGGACGGCCGTTACCGATGTGTTCGCCGTTGTAGAGCATCGGCGCCTCGTCCTTCTCGCCTTCTCCGATGACGACGATGCCGTCCATCGCGATGCCGCCGAGAACGAAGCGCATCGCGTCGACGGCGGCGCCGTCGGCCGCGTTCTTGTCACCTCGTCCGGCCCAGCGCGCCGCGGCGATGGCCGCCGCCTCGGTCACGCGAATCATCTCGAGGGCGATATTGCGGTCTGGCCGCGAGGGTGGCTGCACGCTCGCAGCGTACTAGCCCGTGCGTGGGGCGCGAGGAGCTGGTCGTCGCCGTTAATTGTCGTGACGAGCCATACTTGAGGGGTGAGTTCTCTCGTCGTAAAGCCCGCCGGACCTCTCGCGGGCGAAGTGCAGGCCTTTGGTGCGAAGAACGCAGTTCTCAAGCAGATGGCGGCCTGCCTCTTGGCGACGGGCCGACATCACCTCACGAACGTGCCCGACATCAGTGACGTCGCGGTGATGGTCGAACTTCTCGTGGCCCTCGGTTGCACGGTGGAACGACCCCTCGAACACGAGTTGTTCGTCACCGTGCCCGAAGCCCACGACCTGCACCCGGTCGCGCCGGCGCATCTCTTTGAGTCGATGCGCGCCTCGATCGTGGTGCTCGGGCCACTGCTCGCGAGATGCGGCGAGGCGAACATGGCGTTGCCCGGTGGCGACGACTTCGGTCAGCGACCGATCAACTTTCATACCGACGGCCTTTCCGCCATGGGCGCGACCTTTCGCAACGATCGTCATTCGATCCACGCGACGACCTCACGACCTCGGCTCGGC
>Ga0207927_1000864_pt1 | contig 12929 bp, 6 predicted proteins | sample NGESurdeep072012_2_FD_184456 | JGI IMG/M metagenome (GOLD analysis project Ga0207927, IMG submission 184456) | Arctic peat soil microbial communities from Barrow, Alaska - NGEE Surface sample 210-2 deep-072012 (SPAdes) | ecosystem: Environmental > Terrestrial > Soil > Wetlands > Peat ... | reverse complement strand
ATGTGCTCGCCTTTTGTATCAGGCCCCTCGTACCTGCATTAACGCGCATGATTCGCCAACTCCTGGTCCATGATCACGCGGCCGATACACCCTCCCGCCAAGTGGCTCATCTGCAGCCGAGATGTGTCCTGTATTGACCATACTGCGAAGCCGTGCGCGTGACATCTTATTGAGGTGAAAGAGTTGTTCAACAGAGTAAGGCCAGGAAGGTACATGTCAAATCGCTCGAGAGCGCAGATCCTAGTAGTTGACGACGACCCATTTGTCAGGGAGAGCCTGGGCATGTTGCTGATGTCTGCCGGGTACGACGTTGCCACGGCAGACAATGGCATCAGCGCCGTTTCTCACCTGAGCAGAACGACCCCCGATCTGATCGTCACCGACCTGAACATGCCGCACATGTCGGGAGTCGAGTTGATCTCGCATGTTCGCAGCTATCACCCATCGGTTTCGATTGTCGCGATGAGTGGTGAGTATCAAGGGGATGCTGTGCCGGCGAGTATCATCGCCGACCGGTTCTACCCGAAAGGTCAGAATCCCAACCATCTGTTAACAACAATCGCAAGCTTGATCGCGACGAATCCTGGCCGGCAGTTTGCTGACGGAGCTAGCAACCGGCCGGCGCTCGATTCCTAGAGGTATGGAGGCGAATATGATTGGCACCATCTTAATTGTCCTACTCGTTTTGTTTCTGGTGGGGGCTCTCCCGACGTGGAACCACAGTCGTTCCTGGGGTTACTTCCCCAGCGGCGGGCTGGGCTTGCTACTCGTCGTTGTGGTTATCTTGCTGCTGCTTGGCCGGATCTAGTTATAAGGTGCAGCAGCGTTTGACGCCCTTCCCCAAGCCATGGGGCGCATGGCAAAGCGGCGGCCTCGCCTGTGAAGCCCAGTGGGAGTTAGGGCAGAACCGCACTGATGCCTGACCGCAACATCTAACCCCCTCATCCGGGCAAGGAGGAACTAATGCTTTGGACGATTTTTGTAATTCTTTTGATTCTGTGGCTGCTGGGTTTCAGTTTCCACATTGCAGGCGGTCTAATCCACCTATTGCTGGTGATTGCCGTTGTGGTACTGGTCATCAACCTGATCAGTGGTCGCAGAGCAGTCTGATCTTCACGGCGAAAATTGCCCCTCACAAGTTCGTCCACAATGACAATGTGGAATGAAAAGGAAGTGCTTTATGAAGAAATATGCAATTGCGTTGTTGACATTATCGTTGGCCCCCTTCGCGTTCGCTGGTTCGGGACTGGAAGACAGCACTGCGCGTCTGCAGTCAGCCGGCGTTGTTCTACATGAAATCATGGCGGCGCCCGACAAGGGCATCCCGGAAGAAGTGCTGAATAGCGCCAAATGCATTGCCGTGGTGCCGGACATGGCGAAGGGCGGATTCATCGTCGGCGGAGAGCACGGACGTGGCGTAGTCACTTGCCGCACGGCCCATGGCTGGAGCGCTCCAGCGTTCATTTCAATTGGTGGAGGCAATTTTGGCTTCCAAGCTGGAGCTCAGTCAGTCGATCTCGTCATGTTGTTCATGAATGACAAGGGTGTACAGGGTTTGCTCTCGAGCAAGTTCGAACTCAGCGGCGAAGCGTCGGCTGCTGCCGGTCCAGTTGGACGGCACGCATCGGCGGGCACCGACTGGAAGATGAACACTGAGGCCTTGAGTTATTCGCGTACCAAGGGCTTGTTTGCTGGGATCGCGGTGGATGGTGCCAAGATTCAGCAGGACAACGACTCCACGATCGCTATTTACGGCAAGAAGGTTTCCTTCCGTAAAACGCTGTCGGGCGACGTAAAGGCGCCGGCGAGCAGCGAGTCGTTTCTAGCAGCGGTACATACGGCTGTCGGAAAAGCGAACGCGCACGAAAACGCCGAAGCCAAGTAGTTGAGCTTTGCCGGTGTGTTCGCCGAGTTGCAGCACACAGGTTTCTGGAAGTCGCGGCGATGCCGGGCGAGGATCCTTGGTACGGGTCCGAACCGGCAGCGCCGCGATTCGTCTTCCATAACGACGCGTTTACTGCGCTCGTTTCACGTATCGATTGCCGTTAAAACCAGCATTCCAATTGGTGGACATATACCCTGGTTGCTGCCGTGCCATTGAGCTCTTCACCACTTATCGAACGAATTCCGCGCCGGTCTATCCTACTGCGGCGGATTCCTCGCCAGTACCGGGATTGCTGCCCGATCACTCATTCTCCACACTTGGTTTCGCGGTGCGCTCAGATGCAACAGCCTCTGGGCCCCGGAGGCCTTCAACAAGCGACTTGTTCCGGATCGAATGAGAATGCTCTGAATCTAATGCGCTGAGATGCTCTGAGAAGACGGAAAGTCGGGCAACTACGATTCATTTTGGGGGCGGGACACGACGATTTCAGCCAAAAACCATCCAGCGCCCATTACGCTAAGTGGCTTGGACGAGCCCATCCGCGCCGAACTATTCAGCGTGGAACGGATTGAGCAGCACGCCGAAAGTCTTGCGGCGGCGCAGACGGTCACCAAGGAACCGCAACAGGGCCGTCCGCTTATTCCGCGCGTGATAGAGAACGGCCGCGTGCTCCTCGATTCGTACCGGGCAATTGCTCGCGCGATTCAGGAGGAGCGAGCAATCACCCCTGCGGCGGAGTGGTTGGTTGACAACTTCCATATCGTCGAGGAACAACTCCGCGAAATTCACGACGATTTACCCACCGGATATTACCGCAAACTACCCAAGCTTGCCTCAGGTCACCTGCAAGGCTATCCGCGAGTTTACGGAGTGGCGTGGGCCTATGTAGCACACACGGACAGCCACTTCGATCCAGAGGGTTTGCGTCGCTTTGTGATGGCTTACCAACGGGTGCAACCTCTCGACATCGGTGAGCTATGGGCGGTGGCGATCACCCTGCGCGTCGTGCTGGTGGAAAATCTGCGCCGACTGATGGATCGCATCGTACGGAGCCGCGCCGAACGTCAGGACGCCGACCTGCTTGCCGATAGCCTCTTGGGCGCAGGCGGGCAAACCTCCATTCCGCCGGAGACGGCGCTGCGCAGATTCGAAAAGACACCACTTGCCCGGGCATTCGTGGTGCAGCTTGTCCAACGCCTACGCGATGTCGATCCGAACATGGCGACCGTGCTGCGCTGGCTTGACCAGCGTTTGGCTGAGCAAGGGAGCACTGCCGAAGAAATTGTCCGCACCGAGTACCAGGAACAGACTGCAATGAACGTCACGGTGCGGAACATCATCCCCAGCATGCGCCTGATGATGGACTTCGATTGGCACGAATTCGTCGAAAGCGTCAGCTTGGTGGACGAAGTCCTACGGAGCGAAACCAACTTCGCTGAAATGGATTTTGCCACACGGGACACCTATCGCCATGCGATTGAGGACCTTTCGCGGGGCTCAGGACACAAGGAAATCGAAGTTGCGGAACATGTTCTTCATCGCATCAAGGCGGCCCGCACCGTACCGACCGACAACGGACGACCTCGCGAAGACCGACATCTCGATCCGGGCTACTACCTCATATCCAAAGGGCGCATTGCGTTTGAGCGCGAACTCGGTTTCCGAGTGCCTTGGAAGACCAAGCTGCTGCGTCTCTATATGCGAAGTGCCGCAGCAGGTTACCTGGGCACGATCGCGCTCGGCACCGCATTAATTGTTGCGTTGCCGCTGCTTCATGAAGAGAAAGCGGGCGTGAGTGCGTGGGGACTGCTGTTGCTCGGACTGCTCGCCGCGGTGCCCGCCTCCGACCTCGCCATCGCACTTGTCAACCGATTCGTGACCGATTTGCTCGGCCCGCGCATGTTGCCGCGACTGGAATTGCGCGGTGGCGTGACTGAGCAATTGCGGACCATGGTCGTAGTCCCCACTCTACTGACAAGCCGGCATGACATCGAACAACTTGTGGAGCGTCTGGAGGTCCACTATCTGGCTAACTCCGAAGGCGACCTTCGGTTCGCTCTACTGACAGACTGGATGGACGCACCGAGCGAGAGCCTCCCCGGCGACGATGAACTGCTGGCGACCGCGGTTGACGGTATCGCCCGGCTGAACAAGATCCATGGCCCCACCGCCAACGGTGACGAGCGCTTCCTGTTGTTGCACAGAAAGCGCCTCTGGAACGAGAGCGAAGGCAAATGGATGGGATGGGAACGCAAGCGAGGAAAGCTGGTTGAGCTGAACCGGCTTCTCCGCGGCGGAATCGGCACTACGTTCCTTCCGGCGGCAGGACGCCCAACGCAGGCTCCCTCAGGTGTCCGGTATGTGATCACGCTCGATGCGGACACGCGCATGCCCAGAGGCGTGGCGTGCCGTCTGGTCGGGACCATGGCCCATCCTCTCAATCAGCCGAGGTTCAGTGCTACCGACGGACGGGTCGTCGATGGGTACGGGATTGTGCAGCCGCGGATCACGCACTCGCTAGTCGCGGATCATGAGAAGTCACTGTTCGAAACCATCTTCTCCGGTCCCAGCGGCATCGATCCTTACGCTTCGGCGGTTTCAGATGTGTACCAGGATTTGTTTGAGGAAGGATCGTTCACCGGAAAAGGTATCTACGACGTCGACGCGTTTGAACTGGCCATGGATGGCAAAGTTCCAGAAAACTCGTTGTTGAGTCATGATCTTTTTGAAGGAGCCTTCGCGCGCACAGCGCTGGCCTCCGACATCGAGCTATTCGAAGAGTATCCCTCTCACTACGAGGTGGCGGCAGCCCGGCAACATCGTTGGGTGCGGGGAGACTGGCAACTGCTGCCGTGGATCTTCTGGAGCGGACGCGCCGTGGCAGGCGAACGACGAGGGCAGAGCATTCCCGCCATTGGCCGGTGGAAGATGTTCGACAACCTGCGCCGCTCCCTGTCGGCGCCGTCTTCGTTCTTTGTGCTGCTCGTGGCCTGCCTGATTCCTGCAGCTTCTTCGTGGGTGTGGGCCAGATTCATCCTTGCGACCATTGCGATTCCCTCTCTTCTCTCGTTCCTGATCGGAATCAATCCGCCACGACGTGGAATTTCCAAGCGCAGTCATTTCCGGTCACTGTTGAGCGACCTTACGATCGGCGCCTCCCAATTTGGCGTGATAGTCACGATGTTGGCTTACCAAGCCTGGCTGATGCTCGACGCAATTATTCGCACTCTGGTTCGCATGACGATCACGCACCGCCATTTGCTGGAGTGGGTGACTGCGGCTAGGGCCAAACATGTCGTCAATCTAACGATTATCGGGGCTTATAGGCGCATGGCTGGCGGCGTGTTGTTTGCCTTGGCGGCACTCGTGATTGTGGCCTCATGGGGTCACCGTGGTTGGGGCGTCTTGCTTCCGTTCATCGTTCTCTGGATTGCCGCTCCCGCTCTGGCATGGCAGATCAGTCTTCCTCCCCGGCGCACCGGCGCCGAACCTCTCACGGCGGCAAACGCCCGGGTCTTCCGTCTGATTTCACGACGAACCTGGCGTTTCTTCGAGACTTTCATCACTGCCGCCGACCATGCGTTGCCTCCCGACAACTTCCAGGAAGAACCAACTCCAGTCGTTGCCCATCGCACGTCGCCCACGAATATTGGCTTGTATCTGCTGTCCACCCTGGCGGCGCACGATCTGGGTTACCTCGGCACGATGGACACGGTTGACCGTCTGGAAGCCACACTCGCCACCATGAGTCAACTGGAACTAGTTCAAGGGCATTTCTACAACTGGTACGACACCCGCGATCTTCGCCCCTTGGATCCCAAGTATGTTTCGTCGGTGGACAGCGGCAATCTTGCCGGACATCTCATGGCTTTGGGTAACGGTTGCCGCGAGCTTATTCAGCAGTCCTCACTCGGATTGAACACGCTTGCCGGCGTGCGAGACACGATCGAGCTTTTACGGGATGCCTTAAGCAAAATTGCGGAGACGCGACGGACGAACACCGTCACCAGGAAACAGCTCAGTAACGCCATCGACGCCATCGCTAACTCGCTGGAGCTTGCGCCAACCAGCGCCGCGGAGTGGGCTTCACGTCTCACTGAGTTGAGGACGCGGGCCCTTACCGTAGCGGACATAGCGCAGACCATGGCCCAGGAACGCGGCGATGTTCCGGATTCCGAGTTGGCGGTCTGCGCCGATGCCGTCCGCGCTTGTGTCGAAACCCACGTGCGCGACGCCCAGATTCTTGTTCCTTGGGTGCGCCGCGATTCGACCGACAGTATAACCTTGGCACGAAGCCTGCAGGAACAGGCACCTGAGTGGATTGCGATTGAACCATTCTTTGCCTCTGCGCCCAGATTGGCAGACTCTCCCGAGCGATTCGACGAGGCACAACAAGCGCTTACTTCACTGCGAGCGAGTCTGGTCAACGATTCCTCGGCGAACTACGAAACCCTGGCGCGCGTCGACGCCTTGACCCAGGCCTTGAGGCAGTCAGGGAAAGATGCCGCCGCGTTAATCCGCCGTCTCTCCGCTATCGCACAGAAGGCTGACGACATGTTTCAGGCGATGGACTTCAGCTTTCTTTTTGATCAGACGCGCAAGCAGTTTTCCATCGGGTACCGTGTCGCCGACAACAAGTTGGATGCCAACTGTTACGACTTGCTGGCTTCCGAGGCGCGTCTCACCAGTTTCATCGCGATCGCGAAAGGCGACGTTCCTTCCTCCCACTGGTTCCGCCTGGGGCGAGCACTTACCCCGGTGGGTCGGGGCTCCGCCCTCATATCGTGGTCGGGCTCGATGTTTGAATACTTGATGCCTGCGCTGATGATGACCTCTCCGACCGGCAGTTTGCTCAACCAGACGTACGACTTAGTAGTTCGTCGTCAAATTGGCTACGGCTCCGAGCGCGGCGTGCCCTGGGGAATCTCGGAGTCGGCCTACAATGCGAGGGACTTGGATCTCAACTATCAATACACGGCCTTTGGCGTGCCTGGATTGGGACTTAAGCGCGGACTCAGCGAAGATCTGGTGATTGCACCTTACGCAACCGCTCTCGCCGCCATGATTGATCCCAATGCCGCGGCGGACAATTTTGCGCAACTCGCCGCGGCAGGTGGCAGGGGAAACTACGGCTTCTACGAGGCGCTCGACTACACTAGCGAGCGCGTGCCGGAGGTGGAGAATGTAGTGGTCGTGCGGGCTTACATGGCGCACCACCAGGGAATGTCGCTGGTCTCGCTCGCCAACGCCCTGAACAACGGTGCGATGCGGGCCCGCTTTCACGCCGAACCGATGGTGCAAGCCTCCGAATTGCTGCTGCAGGAGCGGACGCCGCGTGATGTACTGGTGGCGCGTCCGCGAGCGGAAGAAGTCTCCGCAGCGGCACATGTCCGCGAACTCGTTGCCCCGGTGGTGCGCCGCTTCACCTCGCCCCATGAACCGGTTCCTCGCACGCATCTGCTATCCAACGGGCGATATGGAGTAATGCTGACGACCGCAGGATCGGGACATAGCCGATGGCGGAATCTCGCTGTCACCCGCTGGCGCGAGGACGTTACCCGCGACTGTTGGGGGTCTTACATCTTTCTTCGTGATGTGCACACTGGCCAGTTTTGGTCGGCCGGATATCAACCCTCAGGGGTTGAACCGGATGGCTACGAAGTGAGTTTCACCGAAGATCGCGCTGAATTCACACGCCGCGACGGGTCGCTGGTCACCACCCTGGAGGTGGTGGTTTCACCAGAGGACGATGCAGAAGTTCGCCGCGTTTCGATCGCCAACTTGGGGACTCGAACTCGTGAGGTTCAAGTCACTTCTTATGCCGAGGTTGTGCTCGTCCCTCAGGCCGCGGATGAAGCGCATCCGGCGTTCTCGAACCTGTTTGTGGAAACGGAATTCGTAGCCAGCGCAGAAGTGCTGCTGGCCACTCGCCGTCGGCAATCCGAGAAGGAGACTCCAGTATGGCTTGCTCATGTCGTGATGGTCGAAGGCGAATCCGTTGGCGACCTTCAATTTGAAACGGATCGCGCCCGCTTCCTTGGACGAGGGCACTCTGTTCGCGACGCCATATCGATCACGGATGGGCGACCACTTTCCAATACCGTCGGTCCCGTCCTCGACCCTGTAATGAGTCTGAGACATTCGGTTCGCATCCCACCTGGCACGACCGCACGGATTGTCTTCTCTACCCTGGTCGCCTCGGCTCGCGAGCAATTGCTGGATCTCGCAGACAAGTACCGGGATGCTAGAACCTGGGAACGCACGGTCATGTCGGCCTGGACCCAGGCGCAAGTGCAGCTTCATCATCTTGGCATCACCCCTGACGAAGCCCATCTGTTCCAGCGACTGGCCAATGCCCTTTTATACTCCGACCCTTCCCTGCGACCATCCTCCGAGATGTTGAGCCACGGCACGATTGAGGTCCCCTCCCTTTGGGCACATGGAATTTCCGGCGATCTGCCCATCGTCCTGGCTAGAATCGATGAGGCCGAGGATGTCGGGATTATCCGGCAATTGCTAAGGGCCCAGGAATATTGGCGCATCAAGCGATTGGCGGTTGATGTTGTGATTGTCAACGAAAAGACGCCTTCCTATGAACAAAGCCTGCAGGGTTTCCTCGACGATCTTGTACGCGCCCACCAGCAACGCGCGTCGTCATCCTCCGACGACGTTCGCGGTAACGTTTTCCTGCTCCGCGGAGACTTGATTTCCGCACAGGAGCGGGCTCTGCTTCAATCCGCGGCCCGCGTAGTGCTGCTCAGTCGACATGGCACATTGGCCGAGCAGATTATCCGCTCGCAACGCCCGGAAGCCACGCCGCGGCCCGCTCTTCGTCCGCCTCGGTTGGGACGAGATACGGAAGTGCCGTTGAGCTTGCCGGACCTGGAGTTCTTCAACGGCTTGGGAGGCTTCGCCGACAAGGGCCGTGAATACGTAACTGTCCTTGGCGAAGGATTACGCACGCCAGCTCCGTGGATCAATGTCATCGCCAATCCGTCATTCGGCTTCCTTGTTTCAGAATCCGGCTCGGGCTACACCTGGTCAGCCAACAGCCATGAGAATCAACTCACTCCCTGGTCGAATGATCCCGTGACCGATCCGCCTGGTGAAGCCGTTTACATTCGTGATGAGGATTCCGGTGTGGTCTGGAGTCCGACGGCAATTCCAGTTCGCGATGAAGCTTCTACCTATACGGCATGGCACGGCCAGGGCTACACCCGGTTCCGCAATGGATCGCAAGGAATTCTCTCCGAACTGCTCCAGTACGTTCCTATTCAGGACTCGATTAAGATTTCGCGCTTGGTTCTGCATAACCATTCGGGGCGTACTCGGCGTCTCTCGGTGACGGCATTTGCGGATTGGGTGCTGGGAAATTCGCGCAGTACGACGGCGCCTCACATCATCACTGAACTCGATACAGAGACGAACGCATTGCTTGCGCGCAGCGCGTTGGGCGGCGAGTTCGGCGGAAGAATTGCCTTTGCAGATCTCGGCGGACGGCAGACATCATGGTCCGGCGATCGTACTGAACTTCTCGGGCGTAACGGTGTTATTGAGCGTCCTGCGGCACTCCAGAGAAGCGGCCCACTTTCCGGAAAGCTGGGCGCGGGGCTTGATCCATGCGGCGCGCTCCAGACCTTGTTCGAGTTGCGGCCTGGCGAACGCATTGAGATTGCGATTTTCCTCGGTCAAGGAAAAGATCGAGAAGAGGCGCGCGAACTGGTCAATCGCTATCGTGCAGCGAACCTCGATGAAGTCTTGGCCGAGGTCACCCGGCAATGGGACGACGTCCTCGGCGCCGTGCAGATTACAACACCGGACCGCTCAATGGACATTCTGGCGAATCGCTGGCTGCTCTACCAGACTCTTTCCTGCCGGGTGTGGGGACGCGCCGCCTTTTATCAGACCAGTGGAGCCTACGGTTTCCGCGATCAACTACAGGACGTGATGGCGCTCGCCGTCGCAAAACGCGATGTTGCTCGCGCGCACCTATTGCGTGCCGCCTCACGCCAATTCATCGAGGGCGATGTCCAGCACTGGTGGCATCCGCCTTCAGGACGCGGCGTTCGCACCCGCATTTCCGATGACCTGTTATGGCTGCCATATGCCGTTATCCATTACATCGAGGTCACGGGTGAATCGTCCCTGCTGGATGAGGCCGTTCCATTCCTGGAAGGCGATAGGCTCGCTGCGGGACAACTCGAATCCTACTTCCAGCCCCGGGTCTCCGAGACCCGCGCTACGCTCTTTGAGCATTGCGCCCGTGCGCTTGACCGCAGCCTCATCGTCGGCATGCACGGTCTTCCACTGATCGGATCGGGAGACTGGAACGACGGAATGAACCGGGTTGGACAAGAGGGCAAGGGCGAGAGTGTTTGGCTGGGCTGGTTTCTGCACACGATCCTCTGGGAATTTGCCAAGGTTGCGGATGCACGCGGCGAGCACAAGCGAGCCGAAACCTGGCGACTACATGTCAGCGCACTCAAGGCCGCTCTCGAGCGCGACGGCTGGGACGGCGAGTGGTACCGCCGGGCCTACTTCGATGATGGCACTCCGCTCGGTACTGCCCACGATAAGGAATGCCGTATCGACTCCATTGTTCAGTCATGGGGAGTCCTCAGTGGCGCGGCTGAACCGGCTCGTGGTGCCCGCGCGATGGCTGCGGTTGACCAGAATCTCGTGCGCCGTCCGGAAGGGCTGGTTTTGGTGCTCTCTCCCCCATTCGATAAGACGGATCATGACCCCGGCTACATCAAAGGTTATCTGCCCGGCATCCGAGAAAATGGAGGCCAGTATACCCACGCAGCTGCCTGGACAGTCCTGGCGTTTGCGGCGCTCAGCGACGGAGATAAGGCAAGCGAACTGTTTCGCATGCTGAACCCAATCAACCGCACTGCCTCGCGAGCGACTGTACAGCGCTACAAAGTGGAGCCCTACGTAGCAGCTGGTGACGTGTATTCCGAATCCCCACATGTCGGCCGCGGCGGGTGGACTTGGTACACCGGCTCAGCCGGGTGGCTCTACCGCGCCGCTACTGAATGGATTCTGGGCTTGCGCCTGCATGGAACTGTGCTCTCGATTGATCCCTGCATTCCGAAAAGTTGGCCCAGCTACTCCATGCGTTTTCGTTATCACTCGACCACCTACAACATCAGGGTGGAGAATCCATCCAGCGTTTCACGCGGGGTCACTTTGGTTGAGATGGACGGGACTGCCCTGCCCAACATACCCAACATCCCGCTCGTCGATGATGGCGCTGAGCATCAGGTCCGCATCGTACTCGGGTAGCGAATTGTTGCCGGTGAAGACCACCTTTGTGACTCCCTAGCCACCTACGGGGTCACGGATTTAATGACCTCCCCGCCGTTCATTGAAATGGTGACGATGTCCTTACCGTCGAGGTTCATCTTCGTGAGATCCACCATGCGGATCTGGCTATTGTCGTAGGTGCGAAAGTAGAACTGCTTTCGCTTGAGATCGATGGCGCTGGTCCACAGCGTGTAATCCGCCACGATATTGCCGTGCTCGTCCTTTTCCTGTTCGCGCGCCGAGCCCTTGGGAAGGTCAAAATTGTTCAGGATATGGAAGGCTTCGAGTACAGCGTCATCGCCGGTCTGGGATGGCAAGACCGACTGGCTGAACGCGGCAGCCCGCACAAAGCGCGATGGCGGCGTGAAGTCACCCGGTATCCCGAGCATGCCCGAACCCTGGCCGAAGGGTTGCAGCGTGAGCGGCCCCAGTTTCACCGGCGGAACGTTGTTCATGAAGAAATTCACATAGTTGCGCAGATTGGTCATGTGCCAATCGAAAGTCGGCGAGTTGGTGATCACGCCTAGCGGGTTGTCATACAGAGTGAGTTTGCCGCCGACATACTCGATCACGATGCTCTTGCCCGAGGCGTCCGTCACGATGTAATGGACTTCGGGAGAGAATCCCCATGCCTTGAACACGACGGCAGGCACAACGACTTTGCCAATGTTGGCTTTCACCTCTTCGACGGTGGCCTGATTCTCCAATATCCATGAACCCACTTCCCATGCGGCGATGGTTTTGACGGCATCGGCGGGCGTGTAGGGCATGTACTTAGCCGAGGTGGGAAAGTAGAAGGTGCCGACCGTGAGGCCCTTCTCATTGAGCCCGTCAAACAGGAAAGGCAAGCCGACGCCGTTCGCGCTTGACTTAGGGTGAGTGCCGCGCACTCAGAATGAGGATGAGCCTTTAACCTAACGCGATTTGTGGAATACGACGAGCTAGGGCGTACCGTTTGGACTAGTGTCTGTGAGGATAGCGAGGCTCCCTACCGTCTTGCGCGTCTGAGTGAGCAACGTCGGCTTTCGTGTAGGAGCAAGCCTCCCCGCAGTGTGGACACCGAGTTGCCGTGTCAGCAGAAGGATCAAAGTCTGAGCCGAACTCAAACGGACGCAGGTTCGGATAAGACCCAAGTTGAATGAACTTCTTGCAGTCAGCGCAGAAAACCCCAAAGTAGCGAGTGTCGGACATGGCGGTATCATAGGCGCATGAAGGATGTAGAGGTAGATAAATCGAAGTTCGACGCCGTACTGCGGACGCTAATTAACAGCAAGCCGCAAACGTTCAAAGAGGCGGTCGCCAAGCCGAAGCCGCGCAAGGATGGCGGAGTGAAGCGGAGTGCAAAGAAGGAGAAAAGCTAAGCCGCCATCGCGCTCACAACCAAGCTGGTTCCAGTATTCAGTTCTATTTCGAGGTGTCGAGTGTACTTTCCGCCCACGGCAGACATATCTACCGATCCCCATGTGGCCGAGGATGGCAAGATGACCTTCATTGACCCCGAGGCCAGCGCAAACGATACGGAATTGCTGGATACGCTTGCCAAGGTCGCATCGGAAGAAACCTGCAGGGACGCGCTCCTGAAGCTTATCTCTAGGGGCGATTTGGAGGCGTGCAACTTTCTCAATATTAGCAACCCGTCCTCAGACGAGACGAAGTTCATTTGGCTAATGCCTCATTATGGAATCGAATGCACCTCAGTCTATCTGGCGAAGGGGTTTGGGTGGAAAGTATCGAG
>Ga0207927_1000863_pt1 | contig 12943 bp, 12 predicted proteins | sample NGESurdeep072012_2_FD_184456 | JGI IMG/M metagenome (GOLD analysis project Ga0207927, IMG submission 184456) | Arctic peat soil microbial communities from Barrow, Alaska - NGEE Surface sample 210-2 deep-072012 (SPAdes) | ecosystem: Environmental > Terrestrial > Soil > Wetlands > Peat ... | reverse complement strand
CGAGCGACGAGTCTTTAGCCGCAACCTGCGAAGTCGCGGGCGGACTCCAATGAGCAATGTGATTCCGCCACTGACGAGGGCCAAGGATGCTGGTTCCGGGACGGCGGTGAAATTGGCATAAGCCAATTCGCCCTGGTTCACAAAACCCAGGGTCAACTTCCCGGGTATGTTCATGTCGACCGAGAACACCTGCATTCCGCCGCCGTAGATGCAATCGATGCCCGGCGCGCACACGAACAGCGGTCCGGTCAGCGGTGCGAACGTCGTCACAGTTGCACTGTCCCCCAGCGGCACAAAGACATTGAAAAATACGCCCCCACCTGAATACGCCAGGTCGGGATAATACATGCCTCCCGCAGTACCGCTACCCTCCGCCGGCTCCCATCCGCCACCAAGGACAAGAAAACCAGAATAGTAGTTTCCCGGAATGGCATAACCCAGGCCGCCGAGCTGTGGCCCGCTGCCGGACACGGCGAGTTGCCATCCGCTCAAAGAGAACGAGTCCGAACTGCCGTCCCAAATCGCCGAACCTCCGTTCGCAACGAAATTCGGCTGGGCACTAGCCGCAGCGACGAACGACGCTAGGAACAGACATAGAACTGCGCTAAAAAATATGAGTTTGCGCATACTGGCCTCCCAAATATAGTTCGTTGTTAGTCAGCTGACATCTGACCTGAGCTATTGAACGTCGGGGGGATTTGAACGATGAAACTCCTGGAACCGTGGAAGGGGGAATCTCCGTTTTCAATCCCTCTTTAGGCTGAGGGTAATCCTCGTGACCCAAGTTCTCCAGGCCAAAATTGCATCCCCGAACAGAATTAGAGTCATCTGTTCCATTTTGGGAATTGCCCGGTATCGAGATCGTTCCGTGGCGATTTCTTCCACGCTGCTCCGCAGACACACATTCGGCTGTAGCGATTACTTGAACACCTGGGGCAGCGAAGGCGGCAAACTCTGCGTCTGTGGTCGCTGCAGAATGGACGGCTCCTGTTTGTAGTCGGTGGATTCCCTCCGTGAAATCGCCATATCGCAAGTAACCTTGCCGTTTCCCGTCTCTTGCCTTTTTGCCTCTGCGTCTCCGTGCCTCGGTGGTGAACTCCTCATTCCGATTTCGGGAAAATCAGGTTACCTTCGTAACGGCGCTCGACAACTTTCCCCTCCAACCGCTCCACCGGCTGCCCTACTCTGATCAGATGACCTTGCGGAGGCCTCTATGGGCTTGCAACAATTGATTATCCATATCTGCCGTCACATTCTTCCCGACGGCCGCCATTGCCGGGGCGCAGCGGTTCGAGGACGCGCCTGCTGCCGCCATCACCTTGATGCCCGCACCCGCCTCCACAACATGGCCCGTGCTCGCCGCCTCGCCTGCATCCCTCGGCTTCGTGTGCCCATGACCCCGCGCGACCTCGCCTTGAACCGGTCTGAAGTCCTCCGCATCGTGACCGGCGGCGGTGTCGACTTCGCCTCCGCCCGGTTGATGCTCTGGGCTATGGATCTCACCGCCGCCGCCCTCCCCGCCGAGCCAGCTTCTCGTCCACACCGCGCCCATAACCCCAATGTTTCCTATTATATACCTATAAAACTATTTATTTGCCAGAAGCTGCATCGAAAACCCCTCACAAGTGTCTGAAAACACATGGGAGGAGGGGAGGGGGGTACCACCTCTTTTTTCTCGACTTGGAAACCCAACGTGAGAACGTGTAGGCTTCCTCCAGTCCCGGCGGGGCGAAAGTTCAAAGCCAGAGTTTCAGCGCTGGGAAGCAGAAAAGGAAATAGGAGTCCCGGCAGGGACGCCATATGAAAGAAACCGCCATACTTCTGACGCACGTCTCTCAGCTGCTTACGCTGCGGGGCAACGTTGCTCCCCGGCGCGGGAGCCGAATGTCCGAGCTCGGCATCATCCCCGATGGTGCCGTGCTCATTGTTAGCGGCAAGATCGCCGCTGTCGGCACCACCGACGAACTCGGCCGACAATTAAAGAGCTGGGTGCCCCAGGTTCGCGCCCCTCAGTTGGGCGCTAACCTGGGTAACTCGGAGCCTCCAGTGGAAATCGACTGCAGCAACAAGGTCGTCCTTCCCGGCTTCGTCGACTCCCACACCCACCCCGTCTTCACCACTCCACGTCTCATCGATTTCGAGAAGCGCATCTCCGGCGCGAGCTACGAAGAAATCGCAGAGGCTGGAGGCGGCATCCGCGCCAGCCTTCGTGGCGTTCGCGAATCATCGGAAGATCAGCTCGCGGCCCATGTTTTGAAGGCCCTTGACGAAATGGCCGCTCATGGAACCACGACCGTGGAGGCGAAGTCTGGTTACGGACTCAGCTTCGAAGATGAGATCAATTCGCTCGAAGCGATACGACTGGCAGGGGAGCAGTGGAAAGGCACCCTGGTTCCCACACTTCTAGGCGGCCATGTAGTTCCACCCGAATATCGCGAGGATCCTGAGAAATATGTAGGCATCATCTGCGATCAGATGATCCCTTACGTGGCCGAAGAACACTTCGATGGGACTGCAGGGCAATATAAGCTCGCCGCCTGCGTTGATGTCTTCTGCGAGCGTGGAGCCTTCACCGCCGACCAATCCGTCCGCATCCTCCGCGCTGCAGTCGCTAACGGTCTCAAGACCCGCATCCACGTCGGCCAACTCACCCACACCGAGCTCGCCCTCTTCGCCGAATTCAACCTCTCGAGCGTCGACCACCTCGACCACCTCGCTGACGCCGACATTGCCTGGCTCGCGCAAACCGACACCATCGCCACGCTGCTGCCTGCTGCAAACTACTTCTTAGGGCTCGGGACATTTCCGCCGGCACGCAAGCTCATTGACTCCGGCGTTGCCGTTGCCCTGGCCACGGACTACAACCCCGGCACCTCGCCCACCACGTCCATGCCCTTCGTGCTTTCCCTGGCCTGCACTCACATGAAGATGTCGCCAGCCGAGGCGATTACCGCCGCGACGTTCAACGGAGCATGCGCGCTGGGACTGCAAGACCGGAAGGGAAGTCTTGCGCCAGGCAAGGACGCCGACATCGCTATCTTTGACGCCTCCGATTACCGCGAGCTTCCGTACTGGTTCGGTGTGAACCGCTGCTGGAAAACGTTGTTGAACGGACGGGAGTTGGCAGTCGATCAGCGTTGAGGCGAAGAATGTCCTCCGGAGACAGGATGCAGGTTGACTCGGTCAAGTTTTCCGCTTGATTCAGCCGCCCGATGTCAGAAGCTGGGAAGTTTGGCTTGTCGCTGGGAAGAGGTAGCCAGACAACATGTGCTTCATTTCGGCAATCACCCGGTCGCGTTCCTCGCGATTCGGCTGCTCATAGGCAAACGCGATCAGGCGCTCGCCCGCCTCGCTCACGATACGCAACATCAAGTCGAGTTCCGGAGTATTTGGAATTCCCAGCCGCTCCAGCATGAAATTCTTTAGCAGCGCCGGCAGTCCGACGTCAGGCGACACCTCGCGTTCTTTGGTCGCTGTGCTAATGTGGCGCCCGAACGAAATTGCGCGAAAGTCAGGATGCGCATCGAGGTAGAGAACATAGGCGTCTACCACATCGTCGAGAACCTTTGCCGGATAGAAGGTCGCCAGGTCCGCCAGCTCTCGTTCGAGGGTCTTGAGCACGCTCGATTCCAACTGGCGCTTGAATTTGTCGACGTGTCTCACCGCGATTGCATCAATAATCGTTTGTTTGTCAGGAAAGAAGCGGTAAAGCGCACCAATCGACAATCCAGCTCCAGCCGCTATTCGCGTGGTCGTAACGTCTTCCAGCGGCACTCGGCTCAACAGGATGCTGGCAGCATCCAGAACGCGCTGGACAGTGTGCTGGCTCCGCGACTGCATGGGGAAGCGGCGGGGAGGGGGTGCTGACAGCTGTTGCAATAACGCTTCTGTCTCTGCTTTATTCATAAGGCCCCACCGGTTGTTGACAAGTACGAACGCTTGCAATTGTCCCACAGTCTGCTCTAAAATGCGAATACGAGTTCGCGTTCTCTTTCGTCCGGAGCTCTGAACGGGAACTCCCGAGGATACTTCGCATGGGTGTACCAATTTCGCAGATGTGGACGGTCGCTACCTACGTCCTCAAACAGAAGATCAAGGGCCGCAAGCGGTATCCGCTCGTCTTGATGCTGGAGCCACTGTTCCGCTGCAATCTGGCCTGCGCCGGTTGCGGCAAGATTCAGTATCCGGCTCACGTGCTCAAGCAGAACCTGTCGCCCGAGGAGTGCTTCCGGGCGGTGGAAGAATGCGGCGCGCCGATGGTGTCAATTCCCGGCGGCGAACCGCTGATGCATCCCCAGATCGCGGAGATCGTCGAGGGACTGGTCGCCCGCAAGAAATACATCTACCTCTGCACGAATGCGCTCCTGCTCAAGGAAAAGATCGACTTGTTCAAGCCCAGCAAGTACCTGACATTTTCGGTGCATGTTGACGGTCAGCGCGAAGGCCATGATTTCTCGGTTTGCCGAGAAGGCGGGTACGACATCGCGATCGATGGAATGAAGGAAGCACTGGCACGTGGGTTCCGCGTAACCACGAACACCACGCTGTTCGATGGCGCCGATCCCAACAGCGTGCGCGCCTTCTTCGATGAGATGATGGACCTCGGGGTTGAGGGAATGATGCTTTCGCCCGGCTACTCCTATGACAAGGCCCCCGACCAGCAACATTTTCTGGGACGCGCTCGTACTCGCCGGTTATTCCGCGCCATGCTGGCGAACCGGAAAGCGAAGTGGGTATTCAACCAGTCGCCGCTGTTTCTTGAGTTCCTGATGGGCAAGCGCGACTATCCGTGCACTCCATGGGGCATGCCGACCTTCAACCTGTTTGGCTGGCAGAAGCCCTGCTACCTGTTACAGGACGGATACGCCGACACCTTCGAGGAATTGATGCAGGCGACTGAGTGGGCGAACTATGGAACCGAGTCCGGAAATCCCAAGTGCGCAAACTGCATGGTGCACAGCGGCTACGAAGCTTCGGCGGTGAACGATACATTCGGGTCGTTAAACGGTTTCCTGGCCACGGTCCGCGCAACGTTCTCCAGCAAGTACGATGATCCCGAAGCCGCTGCCATTTTGAGGGAACACGTTCAACCCGTGCATTCCTACAATCCACTGGTGCAGATTGCCGGCAACTCCGAGCAACTTGAGGAGACACGGGCATGAGCGAACCGCAGCGCAATCTGACTGCCGACGAACTCGAGGTTGTCGAAGGTACTGAGCACCACAAGATCGAAGGCTGGGTGCCTGAACTTGCGACCGAAGAAGATTTGCGCCACGCCCTCGAAGAGGCGTTCGATTACCGCGGAGATGTCACCATCACACTCAAGGATGGGACGCGTGTGGAAGGCTACATCTTCGATCGCCGCAACGGATCGACGATCGCGAGTTCTGTCGTGCGACTGATTCCGCAGAATTCTCAGCAAAAATTTTCTGTAGCTTATTCCGATATTGCAGCACTGGCATTCACGGGTCGCGATACCGCAGCCGGCAAGAGCTGGGAAGCTTGGGTCCGGAAGTATTGGGAGCGCAAGGCGGCAGGGGAGAAGGGAATCGCACTCGAACCCGAATCACTCGAGTAATTCGGGTTGGCAGACCTACCGGTGCTTCAACGGAGCAGCGGTTTTGCTCAGACGAAGCGCAGCGGCGAGAACGGCTGCAAGTCAAGCGCCGGTCGGAGACCCATGATCAGCTCTGACACTAATTGCGCCGTGATTGGCGCCAGTAGGATTCCGTCGCGGTAGTGCCCGGTCGCCGCATAGTATCCAGGCAAAGACGTCTCCCCGAGGATTGGCAGGTCGTCGGGCGTCCCAGGACGCAACCCGGCCCAGGCGTCATGAATTCGCATGTTCGCGAGCTCGGGGACCGCCTCGATTCCAGCTTGGTGCAACTTCTGGATTGTGGTCGGATCCACACGTTTGTCGAATCCCGTGTCCTCGACCGTGGCACCCAACAGGATGCGACCATCGGAGCGAGGAATGATGTAGATGCCGGGTGTGCGCACAACGTGCTGAATCGGGAGGCCAGCGTGAGCCGTTCCGGCTTGGGGCACAAGGCAAACCATTTGGCCTTTCACGGGACGCGTCGGAATCGGAATCGGCTGGACTTGAGCCGCCCAGGCTCCCAAACAATTTACGACCACGGCCGCAGCATAATCGGAATGAGTTGTCCTGACAGCAGCGGCGTGGCCATCTGCCGCGATCACTTCAATAACTTGGGATCCGGTCACAAAGTCCACACCATGATGTTTGGCTGCTGTGACGAGTGCGCGGCCGAGACCACGTGGATCAACACTGCGCTCCGGGAGGAACCAGGCCAGCCCCGGCAGTCGAAGCAGAGGTTCGCTGAGCAAGACTTCTTCGGGTGACAACTGGCGAGCGCCAGTGCATTCGGGGATTTCGCCGTTCTCGAACTTAGCGATGGTCCCCGCATCGCGGAGATCGACGGATTCGCCCGAATCGTTCTGCAGGCCTTGCACGAACGACGGATACAATTGGGCACTGGCGGCAACCAACGGCTTCAGTTCCTGCGGTATGTGGGGATCGCAACTGGCGATCATGCCCCCGGCGGCATAGGAGGCTTCGCGCGCAGGCTCATGCTTCTCAATGACGACCACGCGCAACCCTTGAGTCTGCAGCCGACACGCCAGAGATAACCCAATAACACCGCCGCCGGCAATGATCACGTCCCAACTCTTCACTGTGCGATTGTAGAGCAACGGTCGTGGCACTCCGCGCGGAGCCCTGCCCCCGCAGCAACTTGGCGAGCCAATTCAGGTTTGTAACCGTCTATAATTAGACAAGTGGCAGCCATCGCACCTTGAGCTAGTTGTGTCGCACACGCTTGTGTGGTGCCGGGGACCATTTAGAAGCGGGAACCCTGCTCGTAGTGCTATTCGCATTAATTCCAATCTTCACTTCTGAGACTTGAGCAGGCGAACGAAAGGGATGATTGATGTACGAAGAAGACGTGACTAATCAACAGGAACTCCACCCTCATAGCGCGGCCGCGGACCACAGCTCGATCTTGAAGTATGTGCTGCTAGCGGTGGCTCTGCTGTACGTGCTTGCCTCCATGTATTTCATGTACACGCTGAAGGGGCGTCTGGATGCAGTAGACCAGAAGCAGCAGACGCTGGAGAGCGCCCAGACTGAGTTGTCGGCCCGGCTGCACAGCACGAAGTCAGAATTCAAGGAGGCACTGACCTCCGAGGTAGGCCTGACGAAACAGGAAATCGCCCGCCGAGCTGCTGAATTGGAGCGGCAACAGAAAGCTGGAGAAGCCAAGCTCAGCGCCGCCCAGACCCAGCAAGGTCAGCAGATCGCCGCCGTCAGCGGAGAAGTAACGGGCGTGAAGTCTGAAGTCGGAGCGGCCAAGACTGATATCGCTAAGACTCAGACAGAATTGCAGGCAACCAACCAGAAGCTGGAGCGCACCATTGGTGACCTTGGTGTCCAGAGCGGATTGATTGCGCATACTTCAGCTGAATTGGACGTGCTGAAGCATAAGGGAGACCGCAACTATTTTGATTTCACGTTACGCAAGGGCGCGAAGACTCCCATTTCAACGGTCAGCTTCGAATTGAAAAAGGTGGACCCGAAGAAGAGCCGGTTCACGCTGAATGTTCTGGCTGACGACAAGACCATTGAAAAGAAGGACCGCACGGTCGGAGAGCCGCTGCAGTTCTACACCGGACGCGACCACCTGTTATATGAAGTCGTGGTTTTCTCCGCCGACAAGAACAGCATCACCGGATACCTGAGCACTCCGAAGAATGCACCCAAGCCGGTCACGCCGTCCTAGTGCGCCGCTAGAGAAGAGTGGATCGACGAAGCCAGGGCTGGTCTCTGGCTTCGTCGTTGTTGCAGCTATTTTGCCGGGGCGCCGCCCTTTTCGTGGAGCACAATGGCTTTCTGGTCGTAAGGAAGGATCGTTACATTCAGGGCCTTGCGTGCGTAAAACTGCTCTTTCGTGATGGGAAACGCAACCATCACACTCCCCTTGACTTCACTCCCGGGCGGGATCTTGGTCTCGACTTTCAGAGGTTCGGTGGCATACATCTGCAAATCGGGAAATGCCTGCAAGTAGCGTGCATAATCCACTGCCGATGCCGCGTCGTCCACGGACTCGACCTGGTCGACCATGATGTCCGCCTTGATTTCCTTGATGAACAGCGGCTTGTCGCCGACATTGCGCAAAGTTACCTGCATTAGAACCATGGAATAAGGGTTCTCTTCCTGCTGCATCGCAAAAGCCTGGTCAATTCCGCCTTGAGCGACAGGCTTGGAGCGGAAGATGTAGGCCACCCCGACAATGAATACCACTACCACGACGAGTGCAACCGCCAGCGGAGCAATCGGCGGGAGGGTGCGTTTGACGCTGTCGAACTCCTCGGTGATGGGGACGTGTCCGGCATCGAAATTACCGCCTGGTTTGGGGAAATTGGTACCTGTCATGGACACCTCCTGGGTGGAGTTGCAAGTTCAGCTTACGCCCCGAACGCACTGGGATTCAGCTAATTTGTTGGCCAATGGTGCTTCATCGCTTGGCGGAATTCCTTTTCGGGAAGCGTGTTGAGCACGTCTTTCGCCGTGAGCCAGGCGCGGCGCGCCTGTAATATCCCGTACTTGATCTTCTCGAAGTGTGAAGTATGGTGAGCGTCGGTGTTGATCACAATCTTGACGCCACGGTCACGTGCCATGCGCAGGTGCACATCGTTCAAGTCCAACCGGTCCGGGTAGGCATTCAGTTCCATCGCAACCTGTTTTTCGGCCGCCGTCTTCAGGACCGCCTCAAAATCAAATTGGTATGCCTCGCGGCGCAACTGCAGCCGACCGGTGGGATGTCCCAATATCGCGACGTTTTTGTTGCTGATCGCGTGGAGCAAGCGGTCGGTCATCTGGTCCCGCTCCTGGCTGAAGGCGGAGTGGACGCTAGCGACAACGACGTCCATCTGCTCCAGTACGGAGTCGGAAAGATCGAGGGCCCCGTCGCTCAGAATGTCGACTTCGATTCCCGACATGATGGTGATGCCCTCGATCTGGTCGTTCGCAGCCTTGATGCGGGCGGTGTGCTTCACCGCTCGCTTGTCGTCAAGGCCGTTGGCCATGGCCAGATTCTTGGAGTGGTCGGTGATGGCTATGTACTGGTAACCGCGCTGCTTGGCGGCCTCGGCCATCTCTTCGATCGTGTTCCTCCCATCCGTTTCGACGGTGTGCATGTGCACTTCGCCGCGGATGTCCTGAATCGTGATCAGATCGGGCAGCTCGTGCTTTTCGGCAGCCTCAATTTCGCCCGTACTCTCGCGCAACTCAGGCGGAATCCAGTCGAGCTTCAAAGCGTGATACAGGTCCTCCTCGGTTTTGCCCGCAACCCATCCGTTGTCTTTCAGACGGTTCAGGCCGTATTCGTTCAAGGTGAAGCCCATCTTCAAGGCGCGCTGGCGAAGGGCCACGCCATGATTCTTCGATCCGGTGAAGTACTGCAGACCTGCGCCATAGGAATCCGGAGACAATGTCCGCACATCCACCTGTAAGCCGTTGCGAAGTTTGAAGCTGACCTTGTTGTCTCCTTTGGCTAGGACATCCTGGATTCCGGGAAAGCGGACGATCTCTTCAATCAGCGCTGCCCGTTGATTATCATCCACGCAACAAGGGCCGGTTATGAGCACATCGAGGTCGCCAACGGTCTCGCGCCCCCGGCGCAGGGAACCAGCGGGAGTAATGGAGTCGATGCCTTTGACGTTCTTCAGGTGCTCGGCAAGCTTCTCCGCAGTACGGTCGGCTTCGTCGATCAGAAATCGACCCGAGATGCGGCGATAGTCTTCGATCGCCTTGAGGATCTTCTGCTCGCTCTTTTCGCTTATGCGAGGCAGGGTTTGCAGCTTGGCCTCCTTTGCCAGTTTCTCCACGCCTGCAACGTCGCTTACCTGGAAGGCGCTCCAGATCAGCGCGATCGTCTTCGGTCCCAGGCCTTGGATCTTGAGCAACTCCAGCATGGATGGCTGATATTTCAGTAGCATCTCTTGATGCAGGCGCAGTGTTCCGCTCTGAGTCAGCTCCTGGATATTCGTCGCCATGCTCTTGCCGATACCAGGAATCTCCAGTAGTTTTTTCGGATCGCTGGCTAGATCGGACACCTGTTGCGCCAGTCCCTCAATGGTTTCGGCGGCGCGCCGGTAGGAACGAATGCGGAAAGGATCGTCGCCGTTGATCTCCATCAGATCGGCGGTCTCGTAGAAGACGTTTGCAATGTTCTTGTTGTCCACGTGCAGTACCCGAGGGAATTGTACCGTGCGGTGGCCGGGATATCGCGCGAGCCCGGGCCGGGCGCAAACGGAATTAGGCTTCTGCGGGCCAAGAAAAACCCAGCCTTTTGGGCTGGGCTCTCACGACCAAAGCGAAGTTGCTCTATTGCACCTTCACCACATTCGCAGCTTGCGGCCCCTTTTGGCCGTCCACGATCTCAAATTCAACTACATCGCCTTCCTGCAGGCTCTTGTATCCCTCGCTAGTTAGGGCGCTGTAGTGTACGAACACGTCCGGGCCATCCTCACGGCCGATAAATCCAAAGCCCTTCGCATTGTTGAACCATTTCACGGTTCCTTTCAATTTCACTTTGCATTCCTCCCGGCAGCAGGCCGCCAGCAATTTCAATTGCAGGCGCCGCTTCTGAATTGCGTCAAGCAGGTTTAAGCGGGCTAGCCAGATTCCAGAAGGAATCAAACTTCCGTGTGGGCGCTAGCGGTTCGGTCTCTCCCCTGTCGGACTACCTGAACAAATTGTGTAGGAAGTTCGTGGTGTTGTCAACGGAGTATACAGGCCAGAACCGCGATGATCCGCGGGGATACCAGCATTGCGGCCATCCGCGGTGGACAACGGTTTCTAAACCGTGCAGCAATGGAAAACGAAGGAACTGGCCACTAGGGTTTGTTTCCGGCGCGCACGGTTTCCTGATACCAGAGCACACCAGCGATGGTTTTTCCGTCGCGTATTTTTCCTGACAGGATGAGTCCCGTTGCTTGTGACAACGGGATGAGTTCGTGCTCAATCCGTTCGTCGGCTTCGGGCTGGGCCGTACCCGCATTCAGGCCGCGCGCCAGGAAGATTGTCATGGTCTCTTCCAGGAAGCCGGGGCTGGGATAGAAGAATAAAGCCCGCTTCCAGCGCTTCGCGGTATAGCCGGTCTCTTCCAGCAACTCCCGCCTGCCGGCCGCAAGGGCGTTTTCACCAGGATCGATGCGTCCTGCCGGTAACTCAAGCATGTACTCCTGCGCCGCATAGCGGTAGTTCCGGAGCGGAATCGTCCACGGCAAGCACCACGACTGACCCGGAGTGACGGATCACTTCACGAATGGCCGTGACTCCGTTAGGCTCCTGCACGCGATCACGCGTGACATCGAATACTCGTCCCTTGAAGACAGTCTTGGACGACAAGACATTCAGCGGCAGAGGAGATCCGGATTTCGTGGGAGGCTGTTCGCGAGTCGTGCGGGAGTTGCTTTTGCGGGTTGGCATGGTCTCCACTATAAAACAGGCGTATCGAGCCGAAGGAGAAAGCACGCCGGGTTTGCTATGCTGCGGCCATGCGAAAAACACTCGCCAAGAGCCGAACCGTCAGTATCGTTGGTCCGGGAAATCTGGGTTCCGCCTTAGCGCGCAACCTTTCAAGCGCCGGGTACGAGGTCAAGCTCCTAGTGATCCGCTCTCGACAACAGGCGCCGAGCGACACTGTGAAGCTGGCGCGCAAAGTAAAAGCAAAGGTCGTCGCTCTAGGTGAGACACCGCTCGACAGCGACTTAGTGTGGATTACAGTTCCAGACGATGCGATTGCCACGGTTGTAGCGCAACTGGCGAAGACCCAAGCGTGGAAGGGTGTGACGGTTTTTCACTCCAGCGGAGCGCTCGCCAGCGACGCACTTTCACCCCTACGCGAGAAGGGTGCAAGGGTTGCATCGGTGCATCCCGGAATGACGTTCGTCCGCCGGTCGATGCCGCGGTTGGAGGGCGTGCCATTCGGAGTAGAGGGGGACGCAGCAGCGGTTCGCATGGCGAGAAAGATCGTCGGCGATCTTGGTGGAACGGCCTTCTCGATTAAGACGCAAAACAAAGTCCTCTACCACGCTTTTGGGACGTTCGCTTCGCCGCTGTTGATCGCGCTCATGACTGCGTTGGAGGAAGTAGGCAAAGCGACAGGTATCAAATCGTCAGACCTCAGATCCATGGCGGCTCCGCTTCTGCGGCAGACGCTAGACAATTACTTGGAGCATGGAGCAGCAGCTGCGTTTAGCGGGCCACTGGTGCGCGGAGACGTTGCAACAGTTCGGCGCCATCTGCTTGCCCTGCGAAAAGTACCACAGGCGCGGGACGTCTACGTCAGCTTGGCGCGTGCGGCCATGAAGAACCTGCCGATGAAGAATCGCGCAGCGCTGGCAAGGGAACTGAGCGGAAAGAAACAGGGCGACGAGCCCGTAAAAGCTTAAACCGGATTCGTATCGTTACAGGCTCGTGAAAAGGTGCCCCATGCGGTCCTTCTTGGTTTGCAGGTACTTTTCCGCATGTTCATAGGGCTCGACTTCCGCCGATACGCGTTCGACAACTTTGATGCCGGCGTTTTCGAGCGCTGCGACTTTGTCGGGGTTGTTGGAGATCAACCGTACGCTGTTGACGCCCAACTGCTTCAGCATTTCTGCGGGCAAGGTGTATTGGCGGTAGTCGGCCTCGAAGCCCAGTTTCTCATTTGCCTCGATCGTATCCAGCCCCTTGTCTTGTAACTCGTAGGCTTGGATTTTTGCCATCAGGCCAATCCCACGGCCCTCCTGCTGCTCGTAAACGAGAATCCCGGCACCGGCTTCGGCGATGAGGGACAGCGCCAGTTCGAGTTGCTGGCGGCAATCGCAACGCATGGAGGCGAAAACATCTCCAGTCAGACACTGTGAGTGGATACGA
>Ga0207927_1000862_pt1 | contig 12944 bp, 11 predicted proteins | sample NGESurdeep072012_2_FD_184456 | JGI IMG/M metagenome (GOLD analysis project Ga0207927, IMG submission 184456) | Arctic peat soil microbial communities from Barrow, Alaska - NGEE Surface sample 210-2 deep-072012 (SPAdes) | ecosystem: Environmental > Terrestrial > Soil > Wetlands > Peat ... | reverse complement strand
TTTGCCGTCAGCGATGTAAATCCGGCCTTTCGAATCGACGCCCACGCCATAGGGCTGCACTAGCTGGAAGTACAGTTGCTGGTTTTGCGGAACGTCGCCTGCGGTCGCGCCGGCAAGCTTGTCCATCCATCCTTCTTTGACTTTCTGTTGTTGCTTGGTTTCGCGTTTCTCACCAAAGAACTGGCCGGTATATTTAATCCTCGTGATGGCCGGAGGATTCGGCCACACGATCTTGGAGTAATCCAGCACGTCGAGTGGATTGGGATCTTTCTTCGGCGGCGGTGCAGCTTGCTTCTTCTCTTTGGCCTGGAGTGTAACCGCACAGGCCAGCACCAAGGCCATCGCGCAGATCAGAACCGCGCTTCCCTTAATGCGTCGAATCGAGTTTGTAGCAACTTCGAACATCGATACTATTCTCACGGCTGTTGTCCTACGGTCTTGTGACAAGTGTCACAAAACGCCGTATTTGCAGCCTGATCCTTCACCAGAAGGTTCGGCTGCGCTGAAGAATGCGGCTGGTGACACGTTGCGCAATTGAGCTCTTTCTTGACCTTGTCGGGATTGGTGGGATCCATCTGATCCACCACCGGGTGACGGTTCACCGGATGGCCGAGTCCATATTTGATCGGGAGCACGGGAACGTTCGCAAAGTAGTTTTCCGGCAGCTTCACCTTGCCGTTGAAGATGGCGACCATGTGCTCGCACTCCAGCTTCTGCGGCTTGGCGTCGGGCCCGTGGCATTCGAGGCACAGCGGATTCGGGTTCGCGGCCCGCAGCAGGTGCACGTTATCGCTACCATGCGGCTCGTGGCAGGTGGCGCAGCCCTGAGTGAATGCCGGCTGGTGCAGGTGAGCTTTCTTCATCTGCTCCGCTTGCTCGCTGTGGCACGTCAGGCAGGCATTGACAGGGTCGGGCTGAATAAACCCTGGCGTCTTCCCGGCATGCGGATTATGGCAGGCGGTACAGTCGCCCTGCGCGCCGGGATGCTGCACCTTGGCTTTCTCGATCTTCTCCGCCTGCTCGCTATGGCAGGTAACGCAAACAACCTTGATATCGGTTTCTGTCAGGACCACCTTGCCGTCCTTGGCCGGCTTGTGGCAGGTCTCGCACTGTCCACCCGCAAACGGCGCATGGGTGAATGCCTGCATCAGCTTTGGCTGAGCGGATTGGTGCGGATTGTGGCACTGCACGCAGTTCGCGGTTGCGAACGGTTGTCCCTGGTGGGCTTTGATCAGGTCAGCAGATTTCGCCTCATGGCAATCGAGGCACAACGCCGGGCTCGACTTGGTGAGGTGGTAGTCGAACTCCTGTTTACCCTTCTCGCCAACCTTGTGGGTAACGTGGCAAGTCTCGCAGCCCATGTCCAAGGCGGCGTGCCGGCTGCCCTTCGCGGGAACGTTGACGCCCTGGTTATGGCACGTGAGACAGAGGTTCTGTGCTTTGTCGCCGGAAGTCGGCTTCAGGAGCTGATACTTGTTGTCTGACTGATGCGGATCATGGCACTTCACGCAATCGCGGACTGCCGGGGGATGAATGGTCCCGTGAAGAGTGGCGGCATCCTTGTTGGCGTGGCAGGTAATGCAGAGGGCTTGCGAAGTGGTTGTGATCAGCTTTACGCGGGTGACGTCTTTATTAACCCGGATCTCGTGGCAGCTGGTGCATCCCGTGGCGATGGCCGAGTGGACGTTCTTCCCTTTTGCTTTGTCTTCGTGACACTCAATGCACTTAGCGGAGTCGGTGTTCGGTTGCAGCGGCACCGGGTGCACGGCGGCTGAGAGCAAACTCGCTCCCAGAACCAGGCTCAGCACCACGATTGACCGCAGAACCCTCACCGCTGCCTCCAGCTCGTACCTCTCCCTATGTGCACGATGATTGCCGTAAGGACAGCCGCTGACTCGAATTTGTGAATATATCTGTATCTATCTGCAATATAAAGAGTTAAATGTTGCCCGGAAAAAGGTGGCTGCATGCCTGACTCCCGCGAACGGTCATGACGATGGGTTTTCCGCCCCACTTTCCGGTGAAATCACCCACTCTTAATGATGAGAGGTCCGCCATGGGGTACGACGAGGGCCCATAATGCCAAGTTCCTGAACTGCAAATATCTGCGAATGAGTAAGTTGCCGCTCAAAGTCGCGGTATGGCCCCCACCTGCCGGTCGCGCCTCAGCCAACCATCCGTTCGACTCAGGCGTACTTGGTTCTGCGACGGATTCTTGTCTCCGTCGGACCGAACACTGGTGAAATCGGGCCTTTGGCTTCTGCGCGGTTTAATCACTGGCTTGCGTGATATGGCTCAGTCGGGGAGCGGTCAGAGGTCACTGGTTAACGTCAAATTCCCAAACTTAACAATAACTTACGGCTAACCCGTAATTTGGCGACTGACGTGCGTTTAAGTATCTTGCACGGGAAGGAACGCCTATGGCCTTCAACCTACCATCGATAACAAAACGTCTGTACAAGACACTCGCTAATCTGCGCACCGGAATCGTATTGCTCATCCTGGTCGGAATTGCTGCCGCACTGGGCACGATTATCCTGCAACGCCCGGTAACCGAAGCCGATCAACTCGCCCGGACCTATTCGCCCACAACACTACAGTTGCTCGACCGATTGACGCTGACAGACGTCTTCCACTCCTGGTGGTTCCTGACGCTGTTGACACTGTTAAGCATGAGCATCGTATTCGTCTCGGTCGATCGCTTCCCCAACGCGTGGCGATTTTATGCCCGCCCTTACCGCAAGACGGACTCGCATTTTCGTGCCGCAAACCCGGTGAAAGTCGAGTTGCCCATTCGGAATGCCAGCGATGGGATCAATACCGCTGAGCGGGTGATGATGAAGCTCGGCTGGCCGGTTGAGCGAATTTCCGACGGCAATCAGGTTTCGCTTTACTCCGAGCGCCACCGCTTTTCGGTCATGGCAGTTTATTTGATCCACGCCAGTCTTCTGCTGATCTTTCTTGGCGGAATCATCGACGGCATCTTTGGCTATAGCGGATATCTGATGTTGCAGAAGGGACAAACCGGCAACGTCATTGAAACTCGTACCGGCGCCAAGAAGACGCTCCCGTTTGGCGTGAAGTGCTACAGCGCGGGACAAGAGAACTACGCGGACGGATCGCCGAAGAAGTGGTGGTCCAATCTGGCCGTGGTCGAGAACGGCAAAGAAGTTAAGAAGAAGGAAATCGTCGTCAACGATCCGCTGGTGTATCGCGGCTTGCGCTTCTACCAGGCCAGCTATGGGATGACGGGAGCGCTCGACGCGTTGAAAGTGGTTGCCACTCCTGAAGGCGGCGCGGGACGCGAAGTTATTCTGCAGATGGGTGAACCCTTCGACCTGGATTCCAACACTTCAGTCACGGTGGCGGAGTTTATTCCCGACTTCTTCATCCGCGACAATCAAGTTTTCAAAAAGTCCGATAATCCCGAGAACCCGGCGTTCCGCCTGCAGATCAAGAACAAGGCAGGCGGCGAAGACGCTGTGCAATGGATCTTTCCTGCCTACAACGAAGCCTCACAGGGCCAGAAATCCAACTATACATTCCAGTTCCGCGGCATGCAGATGGGCTATTTCACCGGACTGGAAGTGTCGCACGAACCCGGACAGTGGCTGGTATGGGCTGGATGCGTCCTGATGGGATTTGGGCTCTTCGTCGCCTTCTACATGGTGCACATGCGGCTGTGGGTTGTCGCCATCCCTGACGCCAAGGGCAAGCTGGTTCTCTGGATCGGCGGACAGGCCAACAAGAACAAAGATCGCTTCGAACAGAAGTTCAAAGACGTGGTTGAGGGTATCCGAACGGAATTGGAAAGTGCGTCAACAACACCTCGCTCTGCGCACAAAGATGAACCCGAGTTGACGCTGGCAGCGGCCAAGTAAAAAACGCGAGGGGAAGACTGAGGAGAAAGAAAATGTCAACGCGAGCACGCGTAGTACAAATGGAAACTCCCGCCGCGACCGGCGGAAATGCGCTGTTGATCCTGGTTGGACTCGGAGTAGCATTTTTGTTGATCACAGCGTTATTGGGAGCGGCCAAGACCGGCGGCCCCCTGTTCAACGAAAGCAATCTTTTGTATGTCGCGCTGATTTTCTACGCAGGCGCGGGCGCGCTGTACATGGGATTCGGCGTAACGGGAGTGTCAAAGTACGTGAAGGTGGCTTCGATCGCCACGGCAATCGGATTCACCGCCAATACACTGGCGGTCGCGCATCGCTGGTATATGGCAGGACGGCCTCCTTTTGCCAGCATCTATGAAATGTTGCTGAGCTTCGTGTGGACCGTCGCCGCGCTGACCCTGGTCACCGAGAAAAAGCTCGGCGTGAAAATCATCGGCAGCATCACCATGCCGCTGGCGGTGGTGTGCGTGATCCTGATGCAACTCCTTCCGTCGGAAGTGCGGCCGCTGGTTCCGGCGCTGCAGTCCACTTGGCTGCATGTTCACGTCACGCTCGCGATGCTGAGCTATGCCGCCTGTGCTGTGAGTTTTGCTCTGGCCCTGATGTTTCTCATCAAGGACCACTTCCCGACAGAAACTTTCCTGGCTCTGACCAGTGGATTGGTCAGCGCAATCTATATTGCGATAGTTGCCACCCGTTTCGAGAAGTGGGGCGGCCTCTCAGTAACAGCGTGGGACGCCAAAGACAAGAGCGACATGTTCCTCGGACGTGGCGTTCGGTTGTTCGTCACGGTGCCGGACCTCGGTTGGCTCTTTGTTATGGCAGGTCTGGCCGCCCTGGTCCCGCTGGGTTTCTACTTCATCGCCCGTGTGCAGAAAAACGAATCGTTCATTGGAATCGCCAATAAGGCGATTTTCATTGGCGTTCTGCTGCAGGTGATCGTTCTGGCGGCATTCGTATTGAGGGCGCGCGATGCCAGCTATGCCTCGCCATTCCAGGAGGGGCTTTATCCGACCTCACTGGCCGCGTCACCATTCATTCTCGGTGGACTCATTTGCGGGGTGTTCGCTTCCCTGCTCTACCTGATGCTCCTGTGGAGACGCACAGACCTCGAAGCACTGCTTCCCAGCGCCGAAACCTTGGATCGGGTTACCTATAAAACCATCTGCGTGGCGTTCCCGCTGCTCACCGGCATGATCGCTGCCGGGGCATACTGGGCGAACCGCACATGGGGATCGTATTGGAGTTGGGATCCCAAGGAGACTTGGGCCGCCATCACCTGGCTGGTTTACGCGGGCTACCTGCACATGCGCGTCACGCGGGGATGGCGTGGGCGGCGGGCTGCCTACTTTGCAATCCTCGGATTCGGCATCGTGATTTTCACTTTCCTCGGCGTAACGTATCTGCTTCCCGGCTTGCACGCATACGCATGAGGACCAGCCAGGCTGAAGGGCACGGATTTGCGTTTGCGGTTGGCCCCATGAACCAGTTCCGTGCTTCTTCAGCTTGGACATAGCATGGTACGAAACCAGAATTCGGCATGACACGGTTGGTCGATGAATGAGCATTACAACCACAATTCGGGCCACCCAAACTACTGTCGATCGTCTTGCGAACCCGTCATCGGCAGTTGCACGCAAACGGCATATCAACTGGGCGTTAAAAGCTGTGCTGCCCATAGCAGCCGTACTGCTCAACGGATTGCTGCTGTTCTTGTTAGTCTCCTCTTCACTCGATCCCGGACCACGCAACAATGTGATCGCTGTCGCGGCCGGCGGTGCTTTCGTCATTTGTGTGGCGGTGATCATGGTACTGGCGGTGCAGGTCCGCCGCCCCATGATGGAACTGCAGGAGAAAATCGCGCGCGTTCAATTGGGAGATATGGAAGTGGCGGTCAGCTTTGCCGACCGCAATGACGAGATTGGCGATTTGGGACGCGACTTCAACGACATGGTGGTGGAGTTGAAATCCAGCCGCGAAGAGATTCAGCGGCTGCACCAGACGCAGATGTCTCGCGCTGAGCATTTCGCAACCTTGGGCGAACTTGCAGCCGGCCTGGCCCACGAGATCCGCAACCCGCTGGCAGGGATTGCAGGCGTGCTCGACATCGTGAGCCGTGATTTGCCGGAGACCAGCGCGGCTCGCGAGGTCATCCATGACGCCAAGCAGGAAGCGATGCAGATCAACCGTATTCTCACCGAATTGCTGGATACGGCTCGTCCCAAGCCGCCGCAATTTCGCGTGACTGACATCGCCAGCACGGCGGAACATGCTGTCCTTTTCGCCCGCCAGCAGGCGGTGACCAAGCGCATCAACATCGAGTTTGAAATCAAAGATACTCTGCCCCAGGTGGAGCACGATCCCAATCAGATCAACCAGGTGCTGCTCAACCTGCTACTCAATGCCATTCAGTCGATGGACAAACCGGGAACCATTCGAGTGTCCCTGCAGCCCGAGGAAGACGCCGTGGCGATCAGTGTCGTCGATGAAGGGAAAGGTATTGCTCCCGACCATCTGCCCAACATCTTCCGCCCGTTCTTCACCACCAAAGGCCACGGTACCGGTCTAGGATTGTCACTGGCACGCCGCATGGTGGAGTCGCACGGGGGAACCATCAGCGTTGCCAGCACACTCGGCCAAGGCACACAGTTTACGGTTCTACTTCCGGTCCGGCGCCTTCAGGACAAAGCCTCGTAAACACCATCTCCGCTCATTGCTGCAACGATCCGATTGACGTGGCCGGGATTCCCACTGAACGGTAACTGGAAATCCTCCCCTCGATTCAGCCGCGGTCCTCGAAATCCTTGCACATCTTGGCCGATAACGAGCTGGTGAGCGCTTGGCGTTACCGGCAGATGATCGGAAATCCTGTCGTAGCAGTCGTAGCAATTATCACAGACCGCGGAAGCGTCGCGTTTGCAGCGAAATCCTTGCAAGTATTACGCTGCTTGTCATCGGATCACGGGGTAGAAAACTCAATCCATCGTTGAAATTCAGTCGCTGCGAAAGGTGGCATTCGTGGCTCGCTTATTGTCTGTAAATGTCGGCCTCCCTCGCAATGTCTCTTGGGAAGGAAAGACGGTTTACACCGCCGTGTGGAAGAGCCCGATTCATGGTCGGAGCATGGTGCGGCGTCTCAACATCGATGGCGATGGCCAGGGAGATCTGGCCGGGCACGGAGGCGAGCATCGCGCTGTCTTCGTGTATCAGATGGGTTCCTATCAGTATTGGGAAGAGCAGTTGGGACGCAAGGACTTTTCCCTTGGCCAGTTTGGCGAAAATTTCACCGTCGAAGGCCTCTCCGACGATGAAGTTTGCATCGGCGATCGATATCGGATCGGGACCGCCCTCTTCGAGGTGACGCAACCGCGCGTTACTTGCTACCGGGTTGGCATCCGCACCAATGAGCCTCGCATGCCGGCGTTGCTGGTGGAGCATCACAGGCCCGGCTTTTACTTCCGCGTGCTGGAGGAAGGAGAGGTGGGAGCCGGGGATGAAATTGTGAAGGTTGCTGACGGGCCATTGCGCATGACGGTGGCCCAGACCGATGCATTGTTATATCTTCCCGGCCATTCCCGCGAGCAACTGCAACGGGCACTCGAAATTCTCGCCCTGAGTCAAGGTTGGCAAGGTTCCTTCCGCGCAATGCTCCTTGACGATTAAAAGAAGAAGCCGGCAAAGGGAACTTTGGGGTTGAGTTCGTCGAGCGAACCTCCGCCGGCGTGGCCCGGCTTCCGCCGTCTTCGGGTCTCGCGAATGACGCGCGAAAGCAAAAGCGTCTTGTCGCTGGTGTTGGAGCCAGCGGATGGTCTTCCGCTCAGTCCGGCGCTGCCCGGCCAGTACGTGGTCCTTCGGATGCGACCGACTCCAAGCGGAGCTGCGGTACTGCGCAACTACTCGCTTTCCGACCTGCCGAGTAGTGACCACTACCGCATAAGCGTCAAGCATGCAGTGAATGGAGTGGCCAGTTCCTATCTGCATTCACAGGTCCAGCAGGACGATGTACTCGAAGTCAGCGCCCCAAGAGGAAGCTTCACGCTATTGCCCGGCGACAAGCCGGTCGTTCTCCTGAGCGCAGGAGTGGGCGCAACCCCGGTATTGGTTATGCTGCACGCATTGGCGGCGGGATCGTCGCCGCGCGAGGTCTGGTGGGTCTACGGCGCACGAGACGGCAGCGATCATCCCTTCATTCAGGAGGCACGATCGCTGATTCAAGCGTTGCCGCACGGGAGAACCCACATCCGCTACAGCCAGCCTCGCCCTGAGGATCGGATTGGAACGGACTTCGACGCCCGTAGTCACCTCAAGTCGGTTGTGCTGCAAGAGATGGGAGTGCCTGACAACGCTGATTTCTATCTTTGTGGCCCGCCGTCGTTCCTGCGAGATTTGACCGCTGGCTTGGATAGCTGGGGTGTAAGCAGCAACTGTGTTCACAGCGAAATCTTCGGACCCGGCGAATCAATAACTCCGGGGGTAGTTAACGCGGTGGCATACCCACCGCACCCGCCCACCGGTCCTGCGGGCCAAGGACCAAGGGTTTCCTTCGCGCGTAGCGGCCTGGCCGTGAATTGGGATTCGAAGTTTGGCAGTTTGCTCGAGTTTGCTGAGGCATGTGACGTTCCCGTGAAATGGTCTTGCCGCACTGGGGTCTGCCACACTTGTGAAAGCGGATTAATCTCGGGCACGGTAAGTTACCAGCCTGAACCGTTACAGTCAGCGGCTGATGGTAATGTGCTTATCTGCTGCTCCAAGCCCAAAGAAGAAATAGTCCTCGACTTGTGATCGAGCTGTCGCGGCAAACTCCCGCCGCCAAGGCAGCAAACGAATCATGCTCGAGCCAGCCGAATTAGGCGGACAAGAGTGTCGGCTCCGTTGAACGCGCCCCCCCGAGATCGATGATGCCGAAGCGTCGACTTCCGCTCGCGGTCTGCCGCGGCGCCGATGCGGGCGAGAAGTTGCTTTGCGAGTAGGGTGGGGTTCACTCTCAAGATTCACAGATTCAGGCATCACATCGCTGATTGCTCGCTTTACTTGATGAACGCGAGCAGGTCGGCATTGATCTGGTCCGCGTTGGTCGTGGGCATTCCGTGCGGAAAGCCTGGATACACCTTAAGCGTGGCGTTCTTCACGAGCTTCGCCGACAACGGGGCCGCCGCGCCGATCGGCACGATCTGGTCATCGTCGCCATGAAGAATGAGAGTTGGCACGTCGAACTTCTTGAGATCTTCCGTAAAGTCCGTCTCTGAGAAAGCCTTGATGCAGTCGTAGTGCGCTTTCATCCCTCCCATCATCCCTTGCAACCACCAGTGCTCCCGGATGCCGTCCGATATCTTGGCACCTGGGCGGTTGTAGCCGTAGAACGGGAGCGTAATGTCCCTATAAAACTGCGGGCGATTCGCGGCGAGTTGGGCCCGCAGATCGTCGAAGACCGCGAGGGGCGCGCCATTCGGATTCTTGTCCGTTTTCAGCATCAATGGCGGCACCGCGCTGATAAGCACGGCCTTGGCGACACGCTTTGAGCCATGACGCCCAATATAACGGGCAACTTCTCCGCCGCCGGTGGAGTGGCCAACATGGATTGCGTTCTTCAAGTCAAGTTTCTCAGTGAGGACCGCGAGATCGTCCGCATACGTGTCCATGTCGTTGCCGTCCCACGTCTGGCCGGAACGGCCGTGCCCTCGCCGGTCATGCGCGATGACTCGATAGCCATGCTGGCCAAAGAACAACATCTGTCCGTCCCAGTCGTCGGCCGTAAGCGGCCAGCCGTGACTGAACACGATGGGCTGGCCCTTTCCCCAGTCCTTGTAGTAGATTTCCGTTCCGTCTTTCGTAGTGATTGTAGGCACAATCATTCTCCTTTCGGCGATTCCTGACTCCTGTAAGCGATCGAAAAAAACTTCAACTCCTCTGGGTCGATGCGAGCGTCACGAGTCCTACCATAATAAGCCGGACATCGACAGAGCATCGGAAGGAACAACAAAAAACCTGTCTTTTCAACGTAACTCTGGGTCATTCGAGTGGCCTTTCTGCTTTTTCCAACTCTCTTTTCGGCGCACTTCCTGAGCCACCGGGGCGTAGTATATGGGGCAATCGGGGGTAGATGACCGGTTCGCTCTGACGCCATGATTTGCGGCAATATTTAATCCTCAACCGGTGGTAAATATGAATATGCGCGCGCTTGGGTTTGCCCTCTCGTTGATCTTGGCCTTCACGGTTTCAATGCCGGCGAGGCAAGACCCCGCTCATCGACAGGCAGACTCCGGAGCGGCTTGGCTGGAGTTGGGACAGAGTATGGAGAAGATGCACGACGGTATGGCGTCAATCAAGCCTTCCGGCAACAGCGACGTTGACTTTGTGCGATTGATGCTTCCCCACCATCAGGCGGCGATCGACATGGCGAAGACAGAATTACTTTATGGCAAGGACCCACAAATGCGAAGGCTGGCGCAGGAGATTATTACCGACCAGCAGTCGGAGATTGAGCTGATGCAGCTGTGGTTGAAACAGCATGAGTCCAGCCCGAAGAGATGAATCTGGAGCTCGCCGTGCATGCGAGCAGGGAGAACGAGCATGAGACTCAGCCGTTGGTTATCGATAGCGTGTCTCCTCTCATGCGCATACGCGCAACAAGCACCTTGGGGACGAGGTGACGTCCCCGTCTCCTCGCACGATCGGGTCTATGCGGCGGACCAAACCTCGAACACTGTTTCTGTTATCAATCCTTCCAGCAACCAGCTTCTGGGTGTGATCCGGCTCGGCGATCCGGTGCCCGGTGCTTTGAGTCCTCTTTACAAAGGCGAGTTGCTGGTACACGGGCTCGGATACTCGCCTGATTCGAAGACGCTCGCGGTGGTCTCGGTCGGCTCCAGTTCAGTCACGCTCATCGATACGGCGACCAACACGATCAAAGGAAAGGTTTACGTAGGGCGATCGCCGCACGAAGCGTTTTTCACTCCCGACGGTCGTGAATTGTGGGTGACTGTGCGAGGCGAGAATTGTGTCTCGGTCATCGATCCAATTCAAGGGAAGGAAACTCGCCGCATCGAGTTGGCCAATGGTCCGGGTATGACTATCTTCGGCCCCGATGGCAAGTACGGCTTTGTGTGTTCCAGCTTTACTCCGGAGCTCGACGTCGTTGATGTGGCGTCGCACCAGGTCATCCAACGCCTGCCGCAATTGAGCCCGTTCTGTCCAAACATCGCGGTTAGTCCGGAGAACGACGAAGTTTGGATCACCCTCAAAGATGTGGGCAAAGTGCAGGTATTCAACGCCAAGCCGCCGTTTGAACAGAAGACCGTGCTCGATACCGGTCCAATCACAAACCACGTGAACTTCGTGAACAATCAAAACGGCAAGTTCGCCTATGTCACCATCGGCGGAGCGAATGTGGTGAAGATATTTCGCAGAGGCGCGAGTCCGGAACTGGTTGCCACCATTCCGGTGGGAAATCTTCCGCATGGCATCTGGCCATCCGGCGATGGCTCGAGGGTCTATGTCGCGTTGGAAAACGGTGAGCAAGCCGCAGCCATAGACACCATGACGAATAAGGTGATCGCCAATATCTCTATCGGCCAGACGACACAAGCGCTGGTGTATGTTCCGGGCGCGGTTCCCAGCGGGTCTGGCACTGACAACCTCATGGCCCTCGGCGAGGCCGGCAACACCGCGCGTCTCTACTTAGAGGCAGCAGGATCCACTCTGGCGGATGCGCAGGCTTCGGTGGCCGTGAACTCGCTTGGTCTCTTGGACCTGGTTCAAATTGCAGCGGAAGGACTCGCTCCCAAGTCGCAATACCAGGTTTATCTCGCTGACTCCAACCACGCGCCTCTCGGAAGACTCGAAGCTCTGGCGGTCCTGATAACCAATCCCGATGGAGCCGGGATCGTCCAGGCGGTCGGTCCTCTCAAGACCCTCACGCACGGAGATTCTCGTTCGTCCGACGTGCCCGCCGGAAGATTTGTAATCGTTACCGAAATGAACGACTCGTCACACGTTGTACGGCGGCAGACCAGCGATACCAAGGCCCGTTGACAAGGAGAGATCATGACAACACGACCGCCTCTACCTCCATTTACCCGCGAGACCGCGGTCCAGAAGGTGCGTCTCGCCGAAGATAGTTGGAACTCCCGTGATCCGGAAAAAGTAGCCTTGGCCTACGCGCTCGATTCGCGCTGGAGGAACCGCTCAGAATTTGTGAATGGACGGCAGGAGATCATTGCTTTCCTCACGCGCAAGTGGACGAAGGAACTGGACTATCGGCTGATCAAGGAGCTTTGGGGCTTCACCGACAATCGCATTGCGGTACGCTTCGCCTATGAGTGGCACGACGACTCCGGGAACTGGTATCGGTCGTATGGCAACGAGAATTGGGAGTTCAATTACGATGGCCTGATGCGGCTAAGATTCGCATCCATCAATGATCTTCCCATCGAGGAATCCGATCGAAAGTACTTTTGGCCGCTTGGCCGGCGTCCGGATGATCATCCCGAATTAAGTGACCTTGGACTCTAGGAAGCCCAGGCACCCCCGGTGCAACGCGGCTGAGAACCACTGACCTTATGCTTTTGATCTGGCGTCCCCGACGGGATTTGAACCCGTGTTATCGCCGTGAAAGGGCGTTAGCCTATTGCAAACAAAGGAACTTGGCGGGCAGCGGTCGCTCTGCATGTACCGTAAGAACCTTTTAAGAACACCAGGACACCGGTACTCCTTGTACCGTCCTTGTACCGCGAGAAACCACGAAGCTAGGTCACCTGCCTCATTCAAGACGAGTAGCGAGAGTGCCGCTTTTGCCAGCAATCGGCATAGCGTACAGTATCTCAATTACGGCGAACGCCCTATGATACGGGCATGCAGGATCGCTGGCTCCCTCGGATAATTGCTGGACGCGAAATTCCTCATTTCCGTGCCGAAGCTCAGCACCCACCACTCGTCTCGCGTAACCCTAACCTCGGTGATCACTTCAAAAGCGGCCAACAGTTATCAGTTCAAAACCGGCCAACGGAAGTGGCCGTCCAGGACTGAGATTGTTCTACCCTGCCGCCT
>Ga0207927_1000857_pt1 | contig 12975 bp, 12 predicted proteins | sample NGESurdeep072012_2_FD_184456 | JGI IMG/M metagenome (GOLD analysis project Ga0207927, IMG submission 184456) | Arctic peat soil microbial communities from Barrow, Alaska - NGEE Surface sample 210-2 deep-072012 (SPAdes) | ecosystem: Environmental > Terrestrial > Soil > Wetlands > Peat ... | reverse complement strand
ACCCGCTCGAGGTTGCCCGGTCCTACCGGAACCATTCCACGCCAGCCCCGAAAACCGTTCGCGGGGCAGACCGGGCAGGACTCACTCCTGCTTAGTCCTCAGGAACGGTTCGCTGAACACTCATTCGGGCAGAAGAAGCGCCCGTCCGGCTTCGCCACGGCGCGCTTGACTCGGCTGCTGCGCCGCTTCAATGACCTCGCCGCCGATGCCCGCAATATCGATGTCGCGCGCCTCGCGAGTTCCAAGGGCGGCACCGGCCAGCCCGTGCTGCCCAAACACCACAGACGTTGAGGACACCGTCGGGTTACCTCTTTGCCAGTAGCCCGTGCCGCCCCACGACGGAATCCGACCAGCGCCAACAATGTCACTTTCGGCCGGGAGGCAGGCCTTCTGACAGCCGGATGAGACTCCAGACCAGGTTGGTTGCCGGAAAGGCAGGCGATGACGGAGCTGTGCAGGCCGCCTCCGATCTTCTTGGCGCGGGCCACGGCGAAGCCGCCCGACTCAGGGTCCTGTGCATCGGGCAGGATCGCCTCGCAGCCGCCGCGCACGCGCTCGTCGGCACCGAGCGCGGCGAGGATGATGAGCTGCCAGGTGGTGCCGCGGTACTTGGCCGCATAGTAGTCGTCACGGCCCCCCAGTGGCCGTCGGCAGCCTGGGCGGCCAGGATGGCCGGCACGGTGCCGCAGTCCATGACGGCGCGCTGCGCCACCACGACCTCAGGGTCGTCCAGCTCGGCACCCAGCAGCTCGGTGAGCGTGAAGTAGCTCACCGAGGGGTCGTCGCCCTCGAGTAACCAGGGGTGGGGTCTACGCCCCGCACGGCAGCTCAATGGCTCAAAAAAACAGCATAGGTTTCTGCCCGACCATGACTACAAGTTCATTGCCTCGCCAAGAAACACCCGATGGGGGTTTGACCTCCTCGTCCCGCCCAGGGCTCGGTGCAATCGCGACCCTGCCGCACCCTTGGCGGTCGCCGCGGAAGGAACCATCCCGTTGGGATACCCGTCGACCCGAGTGGATGCCATGCCTGACCATGCCTCGACCGACGCCCGGGCAAACGATCGGATCTGCCGCCAAGAGCGAGGTCCCGCTCCGCCTCAGCGGATGGGCCCATGGAGGCCCTGCCCGGGTCCGGGCGCCCAAGCGACCTAGCGGGCTGAGAGGCTGTGCTCAGATCCAGCTGATGTGCTGTCGCAGGTAGAGGAACCCTACGAACGCGAACACATCGAGCAAGATGTGGGCAACGACCAGCGGCAGGACGCGCCCGGTGCGCTGGAACCACCAGCCAAGGATCAGCCCCATCACGAGGTTGCCGACGAACCCGCCCAGTCCCTGGTAGAGGTGGTAACTCCCCCGCAGCACCGCGCTCGCGCCCAGCGCCTGACCGTTCGACCAACCCAGATGACGCAGCCGGGTCAGCAGGTAGCCGACAACGACGATTTCCTCCAGCACCCCGTTCTGGGCAGCCTGGAGCAGCAGAAGCGGCACGCGATACCAGGTGTCCGGGACGTCCACCACAGCCAAGCTCGCGCTCACGCCGAGCTGGTGGGCGGCCCACACCAGGACCAGGCCAGGTGTGCCGATGAGCGCGGCGAATCCCACGCCCTGCAGCAGATCTCTGCGCCAAGGTCGACGGTGCAGTCCAATCCCGAAGCCAGCGGTCCCCGGATCGCGGGAGAGCAGCACCAGCACCAGCAGGACCGGCATCAGTCCCTGAACAACGCCGGTGACGTCGTAGGCGATGTTGAGCCACATGTGAGCGGTTCGAGCACCGGAGGCGACGGTGGCAGTGGTCGCCGAGATGCCACCCCTGACGGTTAGCTCAGCCTTCAGGTAGCTCAACAGGGCGTAGACGCCGGACATCCCCAGCGAGACGCCGAGTACGGCGAGCACTTCGGGGCCGCGGTGCTTGACGGGTAGGTTCGCCGTCCCGACTGACGTGGTCACGCCGTCAGTCTGCCTCGGATGGGTCGTGTCTGCCCGGAACCATCCGACGCCGGGCGACGTCCTATCGACGTGAACCGCAAACGATGGGCCACAACCGCCGCAGCCGCAGCTGTCCTCACGGTTCTCATCGGCGTCGTAGTCCTCTTGGGCGGCGGTCATATGGCGCGACCGTCCTCCACCCAGGTTCGGCAGGCTTTCGGGTTCGATGCCGCCTATGCCGACCCCGACCCGATGGTGCTGGTCGTCCGCTACGGCGACTCAAGTAGCTGCCCCAGCAAGGCCGTGCGCCACGACGTCCTCCAGCAGCCCGGCCGGGTCGTCGTGACGCTCACCCGCGCACCAATGCAAGCCGACCAGCCCTGCACATCTGACTATGGGGCCAAGCTGGTCCGGATCTCGCTCACCGCCCCGCTGGGCGGCCGAGCCGTCATCGACGGGTCGTGGCAGAAGCCGGTGCCCATCTCGACCGGCTCCCCGCCCTTCGGATGAGCCAGGGCGCATTCAGTGGAGCCAGCGTGCATTCGGCACAGCCGGGATGCACCTGTCTGCCGCCCTGTTGTCGGTGAGAGGTGGCAGGCTGGGCTGACGATGAGTTCTGAGGTGCTGGCCCGATTCTCCCCCGCGACCCGAGACTGGTTCAGCGGGAGCTTCGCCGAGCCCACTGATGCACAGGTCGGCGCCTGGGATGCCATTAGCTCCGGCGCCCACACCCTCGTGGTGGCCCCGACCGGCTCCGGCAAGACGCTCTCCGCGTTCCTGTGGGCGCTGGACCGCCTGGGCACGGCTCCACCGCCTGCCGAACCGATTCGCAGGTGCCGCGTCCTCTACATCTCACCGATGAAGGCTCTGGCCGTGGATGTCGACCGCAACCTGCAGTCTCCGTTGGTCGGCATCGGTCATGCCGCCGCACGGCTCGGCCTTCCGAAGCCGGAGGTGAGCGTCGCGGTCCGGTCCGGCGACACCTCAGCGGCCGACCGCAGGCTGTTCGCCCGCCGTCCCGCCGACGTCCTCATCACCACCCCCGAGTCACTCTTCCTGATCCTGACCTCAAAGGCGCGAGAGTCCCTCGCCGGCGTCGAGACCGTCATCCTGGACGAAATCCATGCCGTGGCCGGCACCAAGCGTGGGGCGCACCTGGCACTGAGCCTCGAACGGCTCGATGCCCTGCTGGATAAGCCAGCTCAGCGGGTGGGCCTGTCGGCCACCGTGCGGCCGGTCGAAGAGATCTCACGCTTCCTCGCGGGTGGCCGACCGGTCACCGTCGTCCAACCCTCATCGACAAAACGGTGGGATCTCCAGGTGGTCGTCCCCATCCCCGACATGTCCGCACTGGGCGAGGCGGCCTCAGATGGCAAGGGCTCGGCGAACAGTCCGGAACGGCGCGCCTCGATCTGGCCACACGTCGAGGAACGTATCGTCGACCTGGTCGCCCAGCATCGTTCGACCCTGGTCTTCGCCAACTCTCGTCGGCAGGCCGAGCGCTTGACGGCCCGGCTCAACGAGATCTGGCAGGAGCGACTCGAGCTCGCGTCCCTTGCTGAATCCGTCGCTCAGCCCCTTGCTGCTGAAGAGCATCCAGACACCTCGATCACGACGGTCAACAGCCAGGCGAGCACCCGGATTCCCCCCGCAACCGGGAGGGGATCCCAGAAGGCAGTCCGGACGCCCGCGCAGATGATGGCGCAGGCCGGCACGTCCAAGGGCGCTGCCGGAGTGCTCGCCCGCGCTCACCATGGCTCGGTCAGCAAGGAACAGCGAGCCCTGATCGAGGAGGACCTCAAGGCTGGCCGCCTGCCTGCGGTCGTCGCCACCAGCTCCCTAGAGCTTGGCATCGACATGGGCGCGATCGACCTGGTCATCCAGGTGGAGTCGCCGCCGAGCGTGGCCAGCGGGCTACAACGGGTCGGGCGCGCTGGTCACCAGGTGGGCGCCGTGTCTCGCGGAGTGGTCTTTCCCAAGTTCCGCGGAGATCTCGTCCAGACCGCTGTGGTGGTCGACCGCATGCGCCAGGGAGCCATCGAGTCGCTGCGAGTCCCGTCGAACCCGGTCGACGTTCTGGCCCAACAGATCGTCGCCATGTGCGCGATGGACGACTGGGCGGTTGATGACCTGGAAGCGTTGGTACGCAAGGCAACTCCATTCGCCAGCCTCCCCCGCTCTATCCTGGAGTCGGTGCTCGACATGCTGTCCGGGCGTTACCCGAGCGATGAGTTCGCCGAGCTGCGACCGCGCCTCGTCTGGGACAGGGTGACAAGCACGCTCAGCGGGCGGCCGGGGGCCCAGCGACTCGCAGTCACCAGCGGGGGCACCATCCCGGACCGTGGTTTGTATGCCGTATTCCTCGCCTCCGGCGAGGGCACCGGGCGTCGTGTCGGCGAGCTCGACGAGGAGATGGTCTACGAGTCGAGGGTCGGTGACATATTCACCCTGGGGACATCGTCGTGGCGGATCGAGGACATCACCCACGACAAGGTGCTGGTCACCCCGGCGCCCGGCCAGCCCGGCAAGCTGCCGTTCTGGAAGGGCGACTCGCTTGGCCGTCCAGCCGAGCTCGGGCGCGCCGTGGGCGAGTTCGTTCGCGAGCTAGGCAGACTCGGTCCCGAAAAGGCGCGGGCCCGAGTGACCGCCACCGGCCTGGATGCCTGGGCTGCGGACAACCTACTCACCTATCTGGACGAACAGCGTGAAGCCACTCGACACGTCCCCGACGACCGCACGATCGTGATCGAGCGTTTCCGGGACGAGATCGGCGACTGGCGGGTGGCCGTGCACTCGCCTTTCGGAGCGCAGGTGCATGCTCCGTGGGCATTGTGCGTTGCGGCCAGGATGCGTGAGCGCTTCGGTGTGGACGTGCAAGCCATGCATGGTGATGACGGCATCGTGTTCCGGCTGCCCGATATCGAGTTCGACACAGACTCTGCTGCGGACGGCACGGGGTCGAGCGGTCTGAGGTCGACCGGTCTGGGCTCAGCCGGTCTGGGACATGAGCTGATGTCGCTGATCGCTCTTGAGGCGGATGACGTTCACGATCTCGTCACCGCCGAGATCGGCGGATCAGCCTTGTTCGCGGCGCGCTTCCGCGAGTGCGCTGCACGGGCGCTGCTGCTGCCGCGCCGCCGTCCCGATCGCCGGCAGGCTCTATGGCAGCAGCGCCAGCGGTCGGCTCAACTGCTCACCGTGGCAAGCCAGTACGCGTCCTTCCCGATCATCCTGGAAACGGTGCGTGAGTGCGTGCAGGACGTGTTTGACGTGCCAGGTCTGAGCACCCTGATGCGCGAGATCGGCTCTCGCAAGGTGCGACTCGTCGAGGTCGAGACATCAACGCCCTCGCCGTTCGCCCGCAGCCTGATGTTTGGCTACGTCGCGCAGTTCCTGTACGAGGGTGACTCTCCCCTCGCCGAGCGGCGTGCGGCGGCCCTGTCACTGGACCCCACTTTGCTGGCCGAGCTTCTCGGACGTGGTGAGGGCGCCGCACTGCGCGACCTGCTCGACCCTGCGGCATTGGCCCAGACGGAGTCCGAACTGCAGCGACTGGCGCCGGGACGCCGTTGCCGAGGCATGGAGGATGTGGCAGATCTGCTGCGGGTGCTGGGCGCTCAACCACATCGGGCCATCCTCGACCGCTGCGTCGAAGTGGCCACAGCCAAGGACGTCTCCGCCTGGCTGGTCGACCTCGAGAGCGATCGCCGGCTGATTCGGGTGCGCATCGGGGGCCAGGAGCGATGGGCCGCCATCGAGGACTCGGGACGACTGCGTGACGCACTGGGTGTCGCCTTGCCGGTCGGTGTCCCTCAGGTCTTCCTCGAGCCGGTCCCCGACCCGCTGGGCGATCTGATCGCCCGATACGCCCGGACACATGGTCCCTTCACCGCTCGGGACGTGGCCGACTGGTTCGGCCTCGGTATGGCCGTTGTGGCCGACGTTCTGCGCCGGCTCGTGGCCGCCGGCCGGGTCGTGGAGGGCGAGCTGCGGCCGGTCGAGTCCGGGGGCGGAGTCCACGGCAACGACTTCTGCGACGCCGAGGTACTGCGCACGCTTCGACGTCGCTCACTGGCAGCTCTTCGTGCCGAGGTCGAGCCTGTTCCGGCCGTCGATCTGGGCCGATTCCTTCCTTCCTGGCAAGGAGTGGGCGCGGGTATGCGGGGAAGCGAGGGGGTCCTTCGAGCCGTCGAGCAACTGGCCGGCGCGGCGCTGCCCGCGAGCGCACTTGAGACTCTCGTGCTCCCCAGCCGGGTGGCGGCTTACGGCCCCGCGTTGCTGGACGAGCTGACGACCAGCGGCGAGGTGGTCTGGCGCGGACACGGCGCCCTGCCCGGCGATGACGGATGGGTTTCACTGCACCTGGCCGAGTCCGCACACCTGACCCTGGCAGCACCCTCGCAGGACCTCGACCTCTCCGAGCGCCATCGAGAGGTTCTCGAAGCGCTGGGCGGTGGCGGCGCATTCTTCTTCCGGACCCTCTCGGACACGGTCGCCATCAAGGACGATGAGGCTCTGACGCACATTCTGTGGGACCTGATTTGGTCGGGGCACATCAGCAACGACACTCTGGCCCCCTTGCGGGCACTGCTCATGGGCGGACGCACGGCGCACAAACCACGGCGCACCGCCCCGCGCTCGGCCCGATACTCCGGCAGGTCTGGCAGCCTCGGCGCGTTGTCCGGCCAACGGCTCTCCAGCGGGAGGACCTCTGCATCGCCGCGCTTTGGACCTTCCACGGCGGCCGGCCGATGGTCGCTGCTGCCAGCCATCGAGCCCGATGCCACCATCCGCTCTTACGCGATGGCCGAGGTGCTCCTTGATCGCTATGGCATCCTCACCCGTGGTTCCGTTGTCGCAGAGGGGGTCTCGGGCGGCTTTGCCGGCGTCTATCGGGTACTGGCTGCGGCCGAAGAGTCCGGGCGGGTGCGGCGCGGCTATTTTGTCGAAGGTCTGGGGGCGGCACAGTTCGCAACAACCGGCGCCGTTGACCGACTTCGCGCTCAGAGCCGACCGCTGCCCGACGAGATCGAACCATCAGGTGCGCAACGTCGGGACGGCGCACCGTCAGCACTGGTTCTCGCCGCCTCGGACCCGGCCAATCCCTATGGCGCTGCTCTCGGCTGGCCAGCGCGGGTCACTGATCTGAACGACGACCACGGGAAACCCAAGCCCGCGGCCAAAACGGGGCCCGGGTCACCGCCGAGTCCACAGCCGGGTCCGGGGCACAAACCTGGTCGCAAGGCCGGTGCGCTGGTGGTGCTCGTCGATGGCGCGCTCACGCTGTACGTAGAGCGCGGCGGCAAGACGTTGTTGTCCTGGACCGATGACCCGGCGTTGCTGCAGTCCGCTGCCGATGCGCTGGCTCTCGCCGTGCGCGAAGGGGCATTGGGCAAGCTGACCGTCGAGAAGGCGGATGGCGCCTCGGTCCTGCGTCCTGACCATCCTCTGGCAACCGCGCTCGCCGGGGCCGGCTTTCACGCAACTCCCCGCGGCTTACGCCTACGACGTTGACGACCGTGTCACGCTTGCGCCCCTGGGTTTGCGGATACGGTCAGGCGGCGGAGGCGCGGACCAGAGTCTCGGAGCGCTGAGAGATCGGCAGGGTCACCAAAGCGCTAACAGCCTCGGACTCGGCAGCCCGGTCCGACACATCGCTGAGCATCTGGGACATTGGCAGGTGCAGCGCAGCGCAGATCGACGCGAGCAGTTCCGAGGAGGCTTCCTTCTCGCCGCGCTCGACCTCACTCAGGTAACCCAGTGAGACCGCGGCCGACGCCGAGATCTCGCGCAAGGTGCGACCTTGTGCCTGACGATGGCCACGGAGAACATCACCGACTTCACGACGAAGCACTATCATGACGCCTCCTCCACAGCAGTTCGAGCAACGGTATGTCAGTTCGAGCAACGGTATGTTAAGAACAACGGTACCCCCCAAGCCATACAATTCGCCTACCGGACTGCTGGTTGGGTCTCGCGGGTTGTGACAACAGTGCGCGAATGGTCAACAGTGCGCAACAGGAGGATCTTCCCTGACCTGAGCACCAAGCTCCTCGGTAAGCAGCGCTAAGACGGCCAGGACGCTGTGCGCCCGGACTTCCCGACGATCCCCGGACAGGCTGAGCGCTTGGACTCTCGAAGTGCCCGGCCCCACCACAGCGACGAAGACCGTGCCTACGGGTTTGCCTTCAACCTGATCCGGCCCCGCGACACCGGTAGTGGCCAGGCCATAGGTCGCACCCATCAGCGACCGCACCCCGCTGGCCATCTGCTCGGCCACGTCGGCGTCCACGGCACCCGCCCGAGCCAGCAATGCTTTGTCGACCCCGAGCACCTGAGCCTTGAGATCTGTCGCGTAAGCGAGAACACCCCCACGCACGACGACCGACGCACCGGGAATGTCGGTCAGCGCCGCAGCGACCAGCCCCCCGGTCAGCGACTCGGCAACCGCCACCGTCTGCCCCGCGGCGGTCAGGCGCGCAACGAGGTCTGCGGCCGCAGTGGGCTCCACGCTCAGACCTCGGGCTCCGCTGAATGCCTCTTCGCATCCTCACGTGCGGCCGCCTCTCGTGCGGCCGCCTCTCGTCCTGCCGCCGCCGCGCGACGCTCGCGTTTTGCCTGCGCGCGGGGGCTGGTGTTGCGCAGTGTCTGGGCCCGTAGCACGTAGTCGACCCCGGTTGCCACGGTCACGATGACCGCCAACGTCATCACCACCACTGCTATGGCATGCCATGGATCACTCAACGGCAAGATGTAGAGCAGGATCGCGACCGCCTGAAGTGCGGTCTTGACCTTGCCACCCCGACTGGCCGGCATAACGCCGTGCCGGATGACCAGGAGCCGCAGTACGGTGATGCCGACCTCCCGGACGAGGACCACCAGGGTGACCCACCATGGAAGCAGATCGATGATCGAGAGCCCGACGAGCGCCATACCCATCAGGGCCTTGTCGGCGATCGGGTCACTCACCTTGCCGAAGTCGGTGACCAGTCCCCTGGCCCGCGCGATGTCGCCGTCCATGCGGTCGGTCGCCGTTGCGACGACGAACACGGCCGCGGCCAGCAGTCGGTAGTTCGTCAGCTGACCGTCGTCGTGGAGCAGGAACCACCCGAAGACGGGCACAAGAACGATGCGCAAGATGGTGAGCGCGTTGGCGATGTTCCAAGCGCTCGCCTGCGTAGGCCGAACGTGGGTGTCATCACCGGAGGGGATCACTCGGGTTCCGCGATGAGGTCGACGCCCTCGGTGTCGAGAACCACCGCAGCGATGATCTCCCCGACAGCCGGGGTCAGGGCACCTGGGCGCAGCCGAAGGATGGTGGCGCCGTCGACGTCGGGCCCCTGATGGGCAGCCCGTCCGGTCAGCTCATCGGTGTCCTCGTCGATCCCGTCGACGAGAACCTCGACGCGTTCGCCGATGCGTTCCTCCGCCCGCTGGATGTTGAGCTCCTCCACCAACGTTGTGAAGTGCTCAACGCGCTCTGCGATGACATGCCTGTCGAACTTGCCCTCATAGGTCTCGGCCTCGGTCCCATCCTCGTCGGAGTAACCGAACACGCCAACCACGTCCAGACGCGCGGCTGTCAGGAAAGCCTCGAGCTCGTCGAGATCCTCCTGCGTCTCTCCGGGGAACCCGACAATGACGTTGGACCGGATGCCGGCGAGCGGCGCGCGAGCGCGGACCTGGTCGATCAGGTCCAGGAATGACTGAGACGAGCCGAACCGGCGCATCTTGCGCAGCAGCTTCTCGGAGGCATGCTGGAAGGAGATGTCGAAGTACGGCACGACGCCCGGCGTCGAGGCCATGACATCGAGCAGGTCCATCCGGATCTCGGCGGGCTGAAGATAGGACACCCGGACGCGCTCGATCCCGTCTACCTGGGCGATCTCGGGCAACATCGTCTCCAGCAGGCGCAAGTCCCCGAGGTCCTTGCCGTATGACGTGGAGTTCTCGCTGACCAGGAAGATCTCCTTGACATCGTGCTCACCGAGCCAGCGGGCTTCGGCCAGGACATCGGAGGGGCGTCTGGACACAAAAGACCCGCGAAACATCGGGATCGCACAGAAGGCACAGCGCCGATCACAGCCACTGGCGATCTTCAAAGGAGCCCACGGCCGACCGTCCAGACGTGCGCGGATGACGCGAGGACCGCTGGCCGGGACCGGTCCTTCGATCGTCTCGATTGCCGGGGCTGTGCTGGCTAGCACCTCCGTCGACGTCGAGAGCGACCCATTGTGACCGTGACCGGGCAGGGCCACGGACGCAGCGGAGGCCTGGCGTGAGGCCGGCGAGAGCGGCAGCAGGCGCCGACGGTCCGACGGCACGTGCGAAACGGGCTTGTTGCCGTTCAGGATCGAGGTGAGGTGGCTCGACATATCGGCGTAGGAGTCGAAACCGAGCACGGCGTCAGCCTCGGGCAGCTCAGCGGCTAGCTGCTCGCCATACCGCTCGGCCAGACAACCCACGGCCACAACCTTCTGCGTACGTCCCGAAGCCTTTAGCTCAGAGGCCTCCAGGAGTGCATCGATGGAGTCCTTCTTGGCCTGCTGAACGAAGCCACAGGTGTTGATCACCGCGACATCAGCCTGCGCGGCATCATCGACCAACAGCCAGCCCTCGGCGGCCAGACGACCAGCAAGCTCCTCGGAGTCGACCTCGTTGCGCGCGCATCCCAATGTGACCAACGCCACGCTTCGGGGGCTGCCAGAAGCGCTCGAGGTCAGGGACGTCATCTCCCCATCGTAGGTGGACTGCTGTTGAATGACCGCATGCCCGACTTCGCACCAGACACCATTGCCCCGGACACACTCGCCCGCGTCACCGAACTGCTGCGCAGGCACCCGCTGATCGACGGACACAATGACCTCCCGTGGGAGGCGCGACGACAGTCGGGCTACGACTTCGACCAGCTTGACCTCTCGGGTCGCCTGGACACCACGCACACCGACCTGCCGCGGCTGCGCGCCGGCGGCGTCGGTGCGCAGTTCTGGTCGGTCTGGGTGCCCGCGTCGCTGCCCGATGGAGTGGCGGTCATCCAGACGCTGGAACAGATCGACGCGGTCCACCAGATGGTCGCCCGGTATGGCGACCAGCTGGGTTTCGCGCGCACCGCGGACGAGCTCGAGGCCGTCTTCGCGTCGGGACGCATCGCGTCACTGATGGGGGCCGAGGGCGGGCACTCGATCGGCTGTTCTCTGGCGGCGCTGCGGATGCTGCACGTGCTCGGCGTCCGTTACCTGACGCTGACCCACAACGACAACGTCCCGTGGGCCGACTCGGCCACTGACGTGCCGGCCTGCGGGGGTCTGTCCGCCTTTGGCTTCGAAGTGGTGCGGGAGATGAACCGCATCGGCATGCTCGTCGACCTCTCGCACGTCTCGGCCGACACCATGCGCGACGCCTTGCGGGTCAGTGAGGTGCCGGTGATCTTCTCGCACTCGTCCGCACGCGTGGTCTGCGACATGACCCGCAACGTGCCGGACGATGTGCTCGAGGCCCTGGGTCAGAAGGGCGGCATCTGCATGGTGACGTTCGTGCCCGACTTCGTCTCCCCTGCCGCGGGCCAGTGGCGCAAGGAGGCTTCGCTGGCGGCGCTGGAGGTCGGCGTCAAGCCCACAGACCACCTCGCGTTCGACGTGTTCGCCGCCACGTACCGCAAGAAACATGCCAAGCCCACCGCCACGATCGACCAGGTCGTTGCCCACATCGAGCACGTACGGGAGGTCGCCGGTGTCGACCACGTCGGCATCGGGGGCGACTTCGACGGCACCCAGGATCTGCCGATCGGTCTCGAGGACGTCAGCGGCTATCCGCGCCTGTTCGTCGCCTTGGCCGACCGCGGCTGGTCCTACCAGGACCTGACCAAGCTGGCCGGCGGTAACATCCTGCGCGTCATGCGCGAGGCCGAGGCAGGGGCCCGCGACCTGCGGGCGACCCGCGGACCGAGCCTGGCGACATACGAGGCGCTGGACCACCCCTGATTGGCAGCCGGCGAACCGTCGCCCGGCTACCGATCGAAGACAGGCGTCATGGTATTGAACGATTCGCGTTAAGAACCCGTCAACGCATCGCAATATCCGCTCTCAGCACCGAGACTTCCATCGTGGTCGCCATCCGAGCCACCTGATGACTGGAGTCCAGGCAATGTCCGATCTCGTGTTCGTGATCCTCACCGGGGCGTTCTTTGCGCTCCTAGCGCTGATGGTCAAGGGGGTCGAGCGGTTGTGAGAATCGAGAACGCTGCCGAGCCCGCCATCTGCGTCCTGCTGCTCGGCTACCTCGTGGTGGCCCTTCTGTTCCCGGAGCGATTCTGAGACGTCTGACACCACCGCCGGCCTGCTCCAAGTCGGCCTGCTGATTGCTGCCCTCGTGGCCTGCTACCGGCCGCTGGGCGCCTACATGGCGCGGGCCTACACCAGCGAGCACGACACCCGCGTCGAGCGGTTCTGCTACCGGGTCATGGGCGTGGATCCGAAGGGCGACCAGCGCTGGCCGGTCTACGCCCGCTCACTGCTCGCATTCTCCGCGGTCAGCGTGCTCTTCCTCTACGGCCTGCTGCGGTTGCAGCCGCACCTGCCGTTGAGCCTGGGTTTCCCGGGTGTCCCAGCCGACCAGGCGTTCAACACCGCCGCATCGTTCGTGACCAACACGAACTGGCAGTCCTACTCCGGTGAGTCGACGATGGGGCATCTAGCCCAGATGGCCGGGCTCGCCGTGCAGAACTTCGCCTCTGCCGCGGTGGGCATGGCCGTCGCGGTGGCGCTGATCCGCGGCTTCGTCCGTTCCCGCACCGACCGGGTCGGCAACTTCTGGGTCGATCTGACCCGGGGTTGCCTGCGCATCCTGCTGCCGCTCGCGGTCGTGGGAACCATCGGTGCGACATGAGGTCGCACATTGCGAGTGAACTCGAGGACGGGAGGGTCGACTGATGTCGACAGCGTAGTTCTGGGCTAGCGGGACTTTCCTGGCTAGCGAGTTGTTGAGTGGTAAACGTGCAGGTCAGGGCTGGTTTTCGGGGTGGCTGGGTGTATTACCCAAGTCATCGCCG
>Ga0207927_1000854_pt1 | contig 13000 bp, 10 predicted proteins | sample NGESurdeep072012_2_FD_184456 | JGI IMG/M metagenome (GOLD analysis project Ga0207927, IMG submission 184456) | Arctic peat soil microbial communities from Barrow, Alaska - NGEE Surface sample 210-2 deep-072012 (SPAdes) | ecosystem: Environmental > Terrestrial > Soil > Wetlands > Peat ... | reverse complement strand
TTAAAGCTCGCGAGCCACAACAGCCTGGTCAGCCGCGTCGATTACACCTACAGCGGCAGCTCATACGGCAGCTATCAGCGCTATGATTACTTAAACTCTCCACCGACCGCCAATCCCAACTACCGCAACCCCGGCTACGGCGTGCTCAATGCGAGCTTCGGGCTCACCAGCACGATGTTCGATGTCAGCCTGTACGCCAAGAACCTAGCCAATGATCGCAAGATCATCCAGCAGCCGGAGGTGAACACCGTATTCGAGGCCTATACTGTGCGGCCGCGAACGGTAGGTGTGACTCTCAAGCTGCGATTTTAGTGATATCACAATGGGCATGCAACACACTCGTAACAAAAAACCATACCACGAAGCGTTGATCGAGGGCGGCAAGCACTGCTCGCTGACGGTGCACAGCGGCACCGCCATTCGACTGATCGATGTCAACGGCGGGGCCAACGTCGGAATGCTTTTCTACAATCCGTACAACCTGCTCGAGCGCTACAACATGCCGGATACCTTGAAGTGCCAGCATACATTCAAGCTGACGAAAGGTCATTGCCTGTATTCGGATATGGGACGCGTATTCTGCTCGATCATTCAAGACTCCGTCGGGTGGCATGACACTGTTTGCGGTAATTCCAACAAAGCGCTCGTGGCTCGACGTTGGGGTCTAAAGAGCTACCAGAGGTATCGCAATGACTGGACCCAGAACGGCCACGACTCCTTTCTAGTCGAAGGAGGTAAGTACGGACTCGGACGACGCGATTTGGCCGCCAACGTCAATTGGTTCAGCAAGGTAGCGGTCGCGGACTCGGGCGATATGGAGTTCGATGCCGCCAACTCACCAGCCGGTGCATTCGTGGATCTGCGATTTGAAATGGACACTCTCGTGCTCTTGCACACCTGCCCGCACCCGTTGAACCCGGCGGCGGAGTACCCGAGAGCGCCGATCCGCATCGAGCTGCGCAAATCCGCACCGCTGGCGAACGACGACTTGTGTCGAAATTCCTGTCCCGAGAATGTCCGTGGATTTGTGAATACGGAGCTCTATCGACAATGCGCCGGTCACGCCCCTGGGGTTTGAACCATGTTGCGCGAGAGTGTCTTGGTTGCCGATGCAGCTCGCCACCGAAAGATCATACCGGCCGGCGAGTACTGGATCGACGTCGTCAAGACGGGTGAATATTTCAGAATCGTCGACCTTGAAGGCAATCAAGCCGCCGATACGCTGTTGTTCTCCGCGGTCGACCCGGCGGATCGGTACAGCATCGTCGATACCATGCGCGAACAGCGCAACGTGTACTTGAGCGTGGGCTCCAAGCTATTGTCGACTGCCGGCAATACGCTCGCCGAAATCGTGGCCGATACGGTGGGTCGCCACGATACGTTGGGAGGTGCCTGCGCCGCCGAATCGAACTCCGTGCGCTACGCGCTCGATAAGCGAACCATGCATGCCTGCCGCGACACCTTTTTGCTGGCGGTAGCGGAAAACGATCGATTCGATTTGAGCAAGCGCGATCTGACCCACAACATCAATTTCTTCATGAACGTGCCGGTCACGGCGGAGGGCGGTCTCGAATTTGCCGATGGTCTCAGCGGGCCTGGAAAATACGTGGAGCTGCGCGCCGCCATGGACGTGATCGTCCTCATTTCGAATTGCCCGCAGCTCAACAATCCGTGTAACGCTTATAACCCGACGCCGGTGGAGATCCTGATCTGGGATCTGTGATGTTCCGCAAGGTCGTCATCGCAAATCGGGGTGAGATCGCTTGCCGCATCATACGCACCTTGCGACGCATGGGCATCGGTTCGGTGGCCGTGTATTCGGATGCCGACCGGCACGCGCTGCACGTATTGCAGGCCGACGAAGCGGTTCATTTGGGCCCCTCGCCGGTGGCTGAAAGCTATCTTCGCGAAGATAAGCTGATTGCAGCCGCACGCGACTGCGGCGCGGAGGCCATCCACCCGGGCTATGGTTTCTTGAGCGAAAGCGCCGCATTCGCACAAGCCTGCGAAGCCGCCGGGATCGTTTTCATCGGCCCCACGCCCGCTCAGATTCGGGACTTCGGCTTGAAGCATACGGCTCGCGACATCGCCGCACGCGCGGACATTCCATTGCTGCCGGGGAGCGGGTTGCTTGCCGATATCGAGGAGGCGACGCGCGAGGCGGCGCGCATCGGCTATCCCGTCATGCTGAAAAGCTCTGCGGGTGGCGGCGGAATCGGCATGCAGCTTGTGAGGCGAGAATCCGAGCTTGCCACCGCATTTGAGGGCGTCGAGCGGCTCGCGCAAAAGAACTTCAGTCGCGGCGGCGTGTTCTTGGAACGCTACGTCGAGCAGGCGCGCCACATTGAAGTGCAGATCTTCGGTGACGGCTTGGGCGAGGTGATTACACTCGGCGAGCGCGACTGCTCGGTGCAGCGCCGCAATCAGAAAGTGATCGAAGAGACGCCCGCCGCGGGATTATCGGAAATCGTTAGAGCGCGTCTGCATGAAACTGCCGCTCGATTGGGCCGAGCCGTTCACTATAGGTCCGCGGGCACGGTGGAATTCGTCTATGACGTCCGGCGCAGCGAGTTTTACTTTCTCGAGGTCAATACCCGATTACAGGTCGAGCACTGTATTACCGAAGAGGTCGCCGGTATCGATTTGGTCGAATGGATGGTGCGAGCCGCTGCGAATGATGAATTCAAGCTCGAAACGCCTGCATTCACCGGGGCATCGATTCAAGTGCGCATCTATGCCGAAGATCCGATGCGTGGCTTTCGACCGTCTTCGGGCCTGCTCACGCGAGCCCGATTTGACTCGGATGCACGGGTCGAGACGTGGGTGGAGGACGGAACGGATATCACACCGTACTACGATCCTTTGCTTGCCAAAATCATAGTCGCGGACGTCGATAGGTGCGCGGCCGTGGCAAAGCTGCAGTGCATACTGAAGCGCACCGAGATTGCCGGTATCGAAACGAATCTCGATTACCTAAGACAACTCACGGCTTCCGACGTGTTTGCGCGCGGCGCCATGACCACGCGCGTGCTCGATGGGTTTTCGTATACCCCGCGAACGCTTGAGATCTTGAGCGGTGGTACGCAAACGACTATCCAGGACTATCCCGGGCGCCTCAACTATTGGAACGTGGGGGTGCCGCCTTCGGGACCCATGGATAGTTTGTCGTTTCGCCTTGGGAACCGCGCGGTGGGCAACCCGCAAGAAGCTGCGGCGCTTGAAATCACCATGTCGGGTCCGACGCTGACATTCAACACCGACGCCATCATTTGCCTTACTGGCGCCGATATGCACGGCGACATCGACGGTCGACCGATTGCATTTTGGACGCCGATTTCGGTGTTGGCCGGCGCCACGCTGCGAATGAGCGCGCCTCGAGAAGCCGGCTGCCGAGCCTATTTGGCGATCCGCGGCGGATTCGATGTGCCGCGCTATTTGGGTAGCCGCGCCACGTTCACATTGGGTAAGTTCGGCGGCCATGGCGGTCGCGCCTTGATGGCGGGCGACGTATTGCATCTGCGGCCGATTGGCGGCGGGGAGGAGCCGCGCGCTGTGCCTGTGGAGCTGATTCCCGAGATCACCGATCACTGGGAGCTGGGTGTTCTGGATGGACCCCATGGGGCGCCCGATTTTTTTACCGAAGAAGACATGGAGGCATTTTTCGCAGCCACCTGGGAGGTCCACTATCACTCCAGCCGCACCGGAGTGCGCTTGATCGGGGCTAAGCCCAAATGGGCCCGCAGCGACGGCGGTGAAGCAGGTCTTCATCCCTCGAATATTCACGACAACGCGTACGCCATCGGGGCCGTCGACTTCACCGGCGATATGCCGGTGATTTTAGGGCCCGATGGGCCCTCGCTCGGCGGATTCGTTTGCCCGGTGACGTTGGCGAAAGCCGAGTTGTGGAAGCTCGGACAACTGCGCTCCGGCAATCGCGTGCGATTCAAACGCCTGACAGCGGACCAGGCACAACTTTTGGAGAAGAGGCAGGAGTCGGCCATCGCCACGCTGCGCAAGCCATCTCGCGCCGACTTGCCGCGGCGCGGCGTGTTGGGCGCGATCACGCCGATTCTTGCCAGTCTGCCGGCACAAGACGCCCGCCCCGCCGTCGTTTATCGGCGCGCGGGCGATTGCAATATCTTGGTCGAATACGGTCCGATGGTGCTCGACTTGGAATTGCGCCTGCGTGTGCACGCGCTCATGTCCTGGCTCGAAGGTAGAAATATCGCCGGCATCGTCGATCTGACTCCGGGCATCCGATCCTTGCAAGTCCACTTCGATGGCCGCGTTCTGCCGCTGGATGACTTGTTGACGGCCCTAATGACGGCCGAATCGGCCCTGGCAGTGATAGACGACATGCAGGTACCGACGCGCATCGTCAAACTGCCGCTTTCATGGGACGACAACGCCACACAACTCGCCATTGCCAAGTATATGCAATCGGTGCGCGCCGATGCGCCCTGGTGTCCGAGCAACATCGAGTTCATTCGCAGAATCAACGGACTCGAAAGCGAGGATGAGGTCAAGCGGATCGTTTTCGAGGCCAGCTATCTGGTGCTCGGTCTCGGCGATGTGTACCTCGGGGCACCGGTCGCCACCCCGCTCGATCCGCGGCATCGACTGGTGACGACGAAATACAATCCGGCGCGCACCTGGACGCCTGAGAATGCCGTGGGCATTGGTGGCGCGTATCTGTGTGTGTACGGCATGGAAGGTCCCGGCGGCTATCAGTTTGTCGGACGAACGTGTCAAATGTGGAATACCTACAAAGTGACCGATGCCTTCGCCCGGGACCGGCCGTGGCTGCTGAGGTTTTTCGATCAGATTCAGTTTTATCCGGTGTCGGCCCGAGAGTTGCTCGAGTTTCGCGCCGATTTCTTGCATGGACGCGCGCACGTGCAAATCAGCGATGCGATTTTTCGGCTGCGCGACTATCGTCGATTCCTCGTCGAGAACCGCACGAGCATTGTCGCGCACAAGGCGCGCCAGCAGGCGGCCTTTGAAGCCGAACGCGGTCGGTGGCAAGCGGCGGGTCAAATTGGCTACTCGGCAGAGCTCCCCGATGCTCCCAGTGAGCCGGAGTTTGACGAACTGCCCGCCGATTGCGTGGCTGTTGCGAGTCCCGTGTCCGGTAGTGTCTGGCGCATTCGCTCCGCGCAAGGTCAAAGAGTCAAGGCGGGCGATACCTTGGTGCTCATCGAGTCCATGAAGATGGAAGTGGCGGTGACGGCGCCCATTGACGGTTTCGTCAACGAACTGCGCTGCGCGGAGGGGCGCGCGGTGTTGTTCGCGCAAACTCTGGTTGTTTTGTGTCTCAACGACACGCGTGCGGTTGCCTAACGTTTCTGAGCTCTTAGGAGGGTGAATGTATCGGCCTCGTAATTCTCTCAAAATCATCTTGCTGCTGTGCATCTTGGGCGCAGTCAGTACTCCCGCGGCTTGTTTTTCTGCAGATAGAACATCGTTCAATGTCGCATGGAGCATCTATGTCGGCTGGATGCCCTGGGATTACGCCGACCATAGCGGAATCCTGAAGAAGTGGGCCGATAAGTACGGCATCAAGATCAAGCTCACCCAGATCAACGACTACGTCGAGTCCATCAACCAATACACGGCCGGGGGCTTTGATGCCTGCGTCATGACCAACATGGATATGCTGACTATCCCAGCGGCGGGCGGCGTCGATTCGACGGCACTGATTGTGGGCGACTTTTCGAACGGCAACGATGGTGTGGTGCTCAAGGGGAAGGGAAAGACGCTCGCCGACATCAAGGGGCAGGAGGTCAACTTGGTGGAACTCTCGGTCTCGCATTACCTGCTGGTTCGCGCACTGGGGAGCGTCGGATTGCGCGAACGCGACATCAAGATCGTCAACACCTCCGACGCCGATATCGTGGGGGCATTCTCCGTGCCGGCGACCACCGCGGTGGTCACGTGGAAACCGCAGCTGAGCAGCGTGTTGGCGTCGCCAAACGCTCAACTCGCGTTCGACTCCAGTAAGATTCCGGGGGAAATCATCGATTTGATGGTTGTGAACACGGCGACGCTCGCCGCCTACCCGAAGCTCGGCAAGGCCCTGGTCGGAGCCTGGTATGAAACGATGGCGCTCATGCTGCGCACCGACGCCGCCGCGCAAGCCGCCCACGCATCGATGGCCAAAGCCTCGGGAACGAACCCAGCCGGTTTCGATGCGCAGCTCGCCACGACGCATTTATTTGCCACGTCGACCGACGCCTATGCCTTCATGACGGGTGATACGCTCATCAAGACCATGGATCTGGTACGCCGGTTTTCGTACGAACACGGCATATTGGGTCAGGGGGCGGGTTCTCCCGACGTCGTCGGGATCCAATTTCCCGCGAGCAAATTGCTGGGCGATGCGAACAATTTGAAGATGCGCTTCGATCCGCGATTTACCAAGATGGCCATGGACGGCCAGCTGTAAGCGGCGGGGTACCGGTGCGCCGTCTCATCAATCAGCAGCCCGGTAGAGGCGGAACGCTCTTCCTCTCCATGCTGCCGTTCATTTTGCTTATTTCTGCGTATCTCATCTATTCGGATGCGCGGCTCGCTGCCAATCCCGGCGATAAGCTGCTGCCCTCCCCCGCGACGCTCGCAAGCACGCTGCACCACTACGCTTTCGAGGAAGACGAGCGCAGCGGAAACATATTGTTCTGGACCGACACCGTCGCGAGTCTTAAAAGAATCCTCACGGCACTCGCCATCAGCGCGTTTCTCGGCGTGGCGCTCGGGCTTAACATGGGCGTCATCCCCTTTGTTAGAGCAACCCTGACGCCGTTCATCGCGGCATTGTCCTTGATTCCGCCCCTGGCGATCCTGCCTATACTGTTCATTGTCGCCGGATTAGGCGAACTCGCCAAGGTGTTGTTGATCATCATTGGCGTCGCGCCGATCATGGTGCGCGATCTGGCACTGCGAACGGCAGAATTACCGGCCGAACAAATGATCAAGGCGCAAACACTGGGCGCTTCCACTTGGCAACTGATCATCCGCGTCGTGATGCCCCAGCTGTGGCCGCGACTCATCGATGCGCTGCGATTGAGCCTAGGGTCGGCCTGGTTATTTCTCATCGCCTCCGAAGCGATCGCCTCGACCGAAGGTCTCGGCTATCGAATCTTCCTGGTTCGGCGCTACCTCGCAATGGACGTGATTCTGCCCTATGTTGCTTGGATCACATTGCTCGCCTTCGGTATGGATGCCGTGCTGCGTCTGGTTCGCGCCAAAGCGTTTCCGTGGGCAGAATCGGGCGGCAGCCCATGACGCAAGTAACCGTTAAGCACGTATGGAAGGAGTATGAGACACAGGTCGTCATCGAGAATGTGAATCTGCACGTGACCGACCACGAATTCGTCACCATCGTCGGCGCATCCGGCTGCGGAAAGACGACTTTCCTGCGGATGCTATTGGGGGTCGAGTCACCCACTCGAGGCGAGTTTCTAATTGACGGTCAGCCGCTGCCCCAAGAGCCGGGACCGGATAGGGGTATCGTATTTCAGCGCTATTCCTTATTTCCTCATCTGACGGTCTTGGACAATTTGCTCCTGGGCCTGGAATTCCGTGGCTCTTCCCTCCTCGGGCACCTGCACGGCACGCGGCGGCGCGAGGCCATCGCGAAGGCCGATCATTTGCTCGACGCCGTTGGGCTGAACGCATCGCGCAACAAATACCCCGCGCAGCTCTCCGGCGGCATGCAGCAACGGCTTTCCATTGCCCAGTCGGTCATCTGCGAACCCAAGATCTTATTGCTCGATGAACCCTTCGGAGCCTTGGACCCCGGCATCACGGGCGACATGCACGAACTCATTCTCAAGTTGTGGAATATGAATAAGATGACCATTTTCATGGTCACGCATGATTTGAAAGAGAGCTTTTACCTTGGCACCCGGTTACTGGTGTTTGACAAAGTGCGCGTGGATAGCCAGGCACAAGACAGGTATGGTGCAACGATTACCTACAATATTCCTCTCAAAGGGCGCAGAAGCACCCAATCACTCGATGCGGCATTCGACATCGGGAAAATGAGGAACGACGAGCAACGCATACACGATTATATTTTGCCGTTGGGGCGTTGATACGACGCTCAAGCCGCGTAAGGGACCCGTCCCGAACGGTTCCGGTGCAAGTGCGGTCACGCAAGACGATCGGAATCTCGTCGTTGCGATCGACAAGCTTAGCGTCCCGGCATGACGCTCAAAACACTGAAAAAATCGAGATTTCAACAGTGCGATGAAGCAATCTAAACTGCGTCGAGTTGACTAGCAATCATTTCACGTCTAGCGCAGAAAAGTAACTCTAGCCTGCCTTTATTTCATCAGCCCAGACGCGGAAGCCTTCGAGCACGTTCGGGCCGAAGGTCATGCTGATGGCGACGTCTGCAGCATCGCGACCTCGCGCGATCAGCACACGACCAACGCGCGGCATGTTGTTGCGCGCGTCAAACACGTGCCAGGCTCCCCCGATATACGCTTCAAACCAACCCGCAAAATCCATTGGCGCATCGTCGGCAGGAATACCGATATCACCAAGATAGCCGGTGCAATAGCGAGCAGGAATATTCAGACATCGACATAGCGCGATTGCCAAATGCGCGTAATCCCGGCAAACGCCTTGTCGTTCTTGGAACCCTTCCGAAGCACTCCTGGTTGGGCGCGCGAACTGATAACCGAATGTAATGTGCCGATTGACGAAATCGCAGATCGACTGCACGCGCGACCAGCCTGGCACAGTGTTGCCAAACAGATTCCACGCGACAGCGGACAGGTGCTCGGTATCGCAGTAGCGGCTGCCTAGGAGATAGACCAGTGTTTCTTCCGGCAGCGACTCCACAGGGTGCTGTTGCGCATTTGGCATGACCGGTTCGGCCAGCCCGTCATCATTGATAATGGCGTCGGCAGTTATGCGCATGCGCCCCGCAGGAGCGACGAGACGGGTGCACAAGTTTCCAAAACCGTCGCGGTACAAAACCAGTGGCACCCAGGGATCAGTGAGCATGTTATCCGCACGAATCAGATCAGCCGCCCGTGTGGAGTGGATATTCAAATTCAGAATCATCGGAGTCGCTTGTGGACACCGATAGATCAGTTCGTAGCCAAGACGAATTTGCACCCTGAAATCTCCGCGGCTGGCAAAAGACGACCCACCCTGCATCTCCAAAGAGCGGCCCAAGGCGTGCGCTCGTTGGACGAATTCGAATACCGCCAGGCCGGACTCTACCATTACTCGATCAACGCGTCGCTCGAGGACGCAAGCGCGCGCCAATCGTTCAGCTCATTCGACTGGTGTTATACAACAATACGGCATGTCAGGGACGCTGATGTCCATGACCATGGGCGGACGGTTGCATTCAATGACAAGTCGCGAATATGGTTACAGAATCAGAAAGGCGGCGAGTCGCGCGGCAAGCTTCACCGCAACCGCCGCAGCTCCCATATCCCACGCAATGTGGCGCGGCAGATCCTCAGTGGACACACCCAGCGAATTCAGCTTGCATGGCTAGCGTGCCAGCGTGGTCGCAGGTCAAAAAGAATGACGATCGACCGTTTTCCCGCTCCACCCGAATTGCAGCGGGCTTATCGGGTACCAGCAATGATTGAGCGTCGCGCACTGATGTCGGGATTCACAGTGACGGCTCGCTCGGCGGCGGCGGAGCCGGGACCGGGGACGATGTTGGGGGTAGGAGCACTGGCACGCTGGGTAAGCGTCGGAACACGGCGCGGACACCCTCGCTCCACTCTTTGCTTAGGGCACTGAAGTAAGGATCGCCCTGCTCGAAGCGGTGGCGAACATTGGATTTCAGACTGTCTCGTTCGCAGCACACCAGATCGATGGGCATGCCGACCGAGAGATTGCTGCGCATGGTGGAGTCGAACGAGACCAGGACGCATTTCATTGCGTCGCTAAGGTTCGTCGAAGGGGTAATGACGCGATCGATGATGGGCTTTCCGTACTTCGCTTCACCCGTCTGAAAGAAATGGGTATCGGCACCTGCCTCGATGAAGTTACCCTCTGCAAACGTCCGGAACAACCGCAGCGGTTCGCCCTTGATTTGACCGCCGATGATGAACGAAGCGTTGAACGGACTGGCACTACTCGCCAGATGCTTGCCGTCGCGGCGCTCGATATCCCGCACTGCATCCGAAACGATGACAGTGACGTCGAACATCGTGCGAGCGTTCCAAACGCTGATGACACCGTTTTCCCGAGCTTCCCCACGTTGCTTCAGCACACTGATCACGGCCTGCGTCCCGGCCAGGTTGCCCGAGCTCAGCAAGACAATCACCCGATCGCCCGGGCGCTCGAACACGGTCATCTTGCAGAACGTCGCAAAGTTATCGACCCCGGCATGCGTGCGAGAATCCGACGCGAGCACGATGCCGTCATTTAGAAGGACGCCAACACAGTAGGTCATGCGCTGTTTTCCTCGGCGGCCCCTAGGCGGTACTTAATCGCCCGCAGGAGCGCCAATCATCTCAGCGTCGTGAATCGGCGATATTGGTAACAGGCAACAATCCGCCGAAGCTGGGCATCCGGGACTCACGGGCATGTTTTAACGACCTTTCCGTTGGTATTGTACTCGGATGTTCTGAAATAGCCCGTGTCTCGCGAAACTCAGTTGAGGGTGACGGTAATGCGCTTGGGCTCGACGCGCGGCTGCTTAGGGATCGCAATCTCGAGCACACCAGTCACCGCCGCTTCGGCTCACTATCTTCCCGTAGCAGAAGAAGGGCATGTTCAAAACTCCATGCATTCCGGTCATACTCAAGCGTTGCATCCCCAATGCGGCGGGGATCTACAACGTCTAGGAGTACTGTACGTCTCGTCGGTGCGCCAGAACGTACCGACGGGTCGAGAGAATCGGTTCCAGCGCTTCTCATAATTCCGGCACGTACCGGGTTACCCATCGCAGGATTGTGCTGTGGGCTACCATGACCCCGCGCTCCGCCAGCATACCAATGAGGTCGCGATAGCTCAGCCGGTAAGTGATGTACCAGCGAACGCACAGCTCGATGATCTCAGCGTGGAACACCCCCGTCGGCGGTAGATGGGGTCACGGGCGATCGGTTTGGTCATTCGGAACCCCTTTTGCAGCCCGAATCATACTGGAAAGCCCGCAGATGCACCGGAGCCCAATGCTCTATACATTGAATGTTGCTGCCCGTTGGCTGATCAATTCTTCTCAACACGGGTTCGAAACCTCAAACTCTCGGTACGCCGACGCCGATAGCGGGGTGATCTCAAGACGATTTCCATAGGGGACCAACGCAAGGTGTTTCGGCAAGCCACGGCTGGATTCACCTTGGAGATCCCGCACACTAGCGCTTGTATCAATTTGGCGCGGATCATCCAACGCCACCGTCCGTCAGCGAGAACGAGGCGAATTTGGGCGACATTAATACCACCCGGTCGGGTTCCGAACTCATCCTGCATCAATTGATGAAGATCACGCGTATTTCTGCGTTGACAGAAATGGCCAGTGGTCTTGCCCACGAACTCAATCAACCATTGGGCGCGATTGCGGTTTTCTCTCAAGTCGGTGAGCGCATGCTGAATCGGCCGGAGCCACTCGTGGGCCGCGCATTGGAGGTTTTTCGTCACATCAATCACGAAGCGCTGGGCGCCGGGGAAGCCATACAGCGCATCCGACGCATTTTTGAACGCGACACACCGCTGCGCACGCGATGCCAAATGCCCGAGCTCATCGAGGAATTGCGGCCCGTTTTGCACGTCCTCGCGCTACGCATCAAGGGCGATCTACGCGTCGCTTCACATTCCGCGGTCCCTGATTTAGTCATCGATCGGCTGGGAATTCAGCATGTCCTGTTCGCCTTAGCGCAAAACGCAATGGAAGCGAGCGCCCAAATGCCAGACTCGCCGTTGGTGAGGATCGATGTTTCCGCCGATCGCTATGCCGTTCAAACCAGCATCACTGATTCCGGCCCCGGAGTTCCTGCGGATCTGCGAGACCAACTGTTCCATCCGTTCTTTACCACCAAACCGCAGGGCACCGGTCTCGGCTTGGCCTCGAGCCGCGCGATCGTCGAATCCCATGAAGGGACTATAGGCTTTGACAATTTGCCGACCGGCGGCAGCTGCTTTTGGTTCCGATTGCCGGTCGCAGGGACGCGGACCTGAAAGGATGCGCGCAATGTCCAAATGAGCGATTGAGCCTCTAGATCAATCGACTCGCCAGTGAGGCAGCCTCATGGAACAAGAACTCAAGCAAGCCGCTCTCGATTACCACCGGCTACCGACGCCGGGCAAGATTAGTGTGACCCCCACCAAGGCGCTGGCCAATCAGCGTGATCTGTCACTTGCCTATTCGCCGGGCGTGGCCTACGCGAGTCTGGCCATCAAGGACGATCCGATGCAAGCGGCCACGATGACTGCGCGGGCCAACCTGGTTGGCGTGATCACCAACGGCACGGCTGTCCTGGGGCTCGGCAACATCGGGCCGCTGGCGGGGAAACCCGTGATGGAAGGCAAGGGCTGCCTGTTCAAGAAATTTGCCGGCATCGATGTGTTTGACATCGAGGTAAGCGAGACTGACCCGGTCAAACTGGTGGCCATCGTGGCGGCGCTGGAGCCGACCTTCGGCGGCATCAATCTGGAGGATATCAAGGCGCCGGAGTGCTTCTACATCGAGCGGCAGCTGCGCGAGCGGATGAAGATTCCGGTGTTCCACGACGATCAGCATGGCACTGCGATCATTGTCACCGCCGCCGTGCTCAACGGCCTCAAAGTCGTTGGCAAGGACATCAGCCACGTGAAGGTTGCAACCTCCGGCGCAGGAGCGGCGGCGATCGCTTGCCTCGATTTGCTCGTCGCCGTAGGGCTAAAGCGTGAGAACGTGCTGATTGCTGACCGCAGCGGCGTCGTCTATCAGGGGCGCGCCGGCACAACCGATCCGGACAAGCTGCGCTATGCGCAGCGCACCACGGCGCGCACACTCGCAGACATCACGACCGGGGCCGATATTTTT
>Ga0207927_1000853_pt1 | contig 13000 bp, 14 predicted proteins | sample NGESurdeep072012_2_FD_184456 | JGI IMG/M metagenome (GOLD analysis project Ga0207927, IMG submission 184456) | Arctic peat soil microbial communities from Barrow, Alaska - NGEE Surface sample 210-2 deep-072012 (SPAdes) | ecosystem: Environmental > Terrestrial > Soil > Wetlands > Peat ... | reverse complement strand
GATCTTGCCGGGTACGGTGTCGGGTGCGTCGGGCGCGGCCGCGGCGGCGTCCGGACCATCGGGATCGTTCGCCGCGGTTGCCGGCCCCGGCGGCGAGCCTTGCGCATCGTCGGGCTCGACCGCCTCCCGGTCGCTCTGCAGCGGGCTCCAGCGCACACGCTCGAGGCCGAGCGAGCGGATCGTCGCGACCTGCGTCGGCGAAGTGATGCGAAAGCTGCTGAGCGGAAACGGATGCGACATCCAGCCCACGTCGAGATGCACGAACATCCCGACGCGAAGCGCCTGGACGTCGATCACATGCGTGTGGGTGACTGCCTTCATGACGATGCTGCGCCGCGCAAGCGAAAGGCACACGCGGATAGCGGAGTTATCGGCAACGTCCGGCCCGTCTTGAGTTCCTGCCCGGGCGTGACATTCCGCACGAATCGGCGGGTAGGCAGCGGCAAGGCCCTCAGTTGACCTCGAAAAACCGCATCACCACCTCGCTCGGCCGACGCAGGCCCGTGCCGAGGAAGACGCGCTCGCCGATCCAGGCCAGCGCCGGCGCCGCGCACTCGAAACGCGGCACGCAGCGGAAATACACCTGCCGCGGATCGACCGCCTCGCCGCGAACGAGCCGCGCCATCAACTCGGGCGGCGCCGTGCGGACCGCGTCGTTGTGGACATAGATGAACTCGCCAGCCTCGGTCTCGAGCACGTAGCGCGCCTCGAGCCGCGCCATCGTCGGGCTGGCGATGAGCTGGAAGTCGGCGCCGCCGGGAACCACTCGCGCCTTCCAGTCGCGCCCCGCGCAGGTGCCGCCGATGATGGGAATGACGCGGCGAAACCCGGCTGCCACCGCGCCGATCTCGATCGGCGCGCCGACCTCGACGGTCAGGTCGGCGAACGGCACGAGCCCGGGGGCCGCCAGCGGATCGGCGAGAGCGGATGAAGGCGAAGACGAAGACATGGCGGACTCCTGCGGCGCAGTACCGGGCGAGCTCTAGCCTACGCGAACCCGCCCGTCGCGTTAACAGGCCCTAGACTTGCCGTCGAGCGGCAAGCAGGACACGGAACAAGTGACGGCCTACGAGTACGGATCTGAACCCAAGCGGCTCGAGCTGCCCAATCCCTATCGGCTGCAGAACCGCCTGCTCTGGCTCTGCGGCGCACTGCTCGTCGCCGCCGGCGTCGTCAGCCTGCTCTGGGCCAAGAGCGCCATGCAGGAGAACGCGCTTCGCCTCGCCGCCGCGCCCATCGTCGCCGGCCTGCTGCTGCGCCACTTCGACGTCGCGGCACCTTGGCAGGCAAACCGTTATTCGCTCGCCGGCGACTCGGCCATCCTCGCCTTCGTCGCCACGTTCTGTTTCCAGGCGGCGTCGCGCCTCTGGGGCCGCTTCAACTTCGTGGTGCTCACGTGGGTCGAGATGATGGGAAACTATCCGACCTCGCGCATCGGCACCGGCAACAACTTCTCGAGCCGCGTCAACACCGAGAACAACGTCGTGCGCACCGAGGCGATGACCTTGCGCGTCTGGCGGGCGCGCACCGAATCGGTTGTCTTTGGCAAGGACGACGCGCGCCAGATCACGGCGATGTTCACGACCGAGCAGGAAGCACGGGCGCTGACGGCCGAGCTGATGCAGTTCGCGCGCAGCCAGAGCGTGCTCGTCGCGCCGTTCAGCGGCGAAGACGAGCAGCGCATGGCCGCGCTCGGCGCCGGCGAGCGCGGCGATGCTCGCCGGCAGCGGCGCAATTGCACCGCGAATTGCAAACCGCGGCAGCGCTCGCTTCGTCCGCCGGTGGGCCGCCGCGAGCGGCGCGGGGCCTGCGCTTTTGCACGGCCTGCGGCACCGCCGCGCCGGCCGGGGCGCGCTTCTGCGCGAACTGTGCGACGCCGTTGCCGGCGTGACATTCAGGTAGATCGGTCATGAAGATCCTCATCCTCGGCGGCGGCATCTTCCTCGGCGCGGCCGTCCTGCGCTCGGCGCTCGACCGCGGCCACGAGCTGACCGTGTTCAACCGGGGCCGCGCCTGCAGCGACTGGCCGCAGGGCGCAGAGGCCATCGTCGGCGACCGCAACACCGACCTCGGCCGGCTCGACGGCCTGCGCTTCGACGCCGTCGTCGATACCTGCGGCTACGTTCCGGCCGACGTGAAGAAGAGCGCCGAGGCGCTGCGCGAAACCAGGAGCTACTGCTTCGTGTCGAGTATCTCGGCATATGCGTCGTTCAGGCATGCGCCGGTGCGCGAGATCGACCCGCTCGCCGATTTCTCCAGCCTCGCTCCGGGCGACCACGACCCCACCCACTACGGCGCGCAGAAGGCGGCGTGCGAGGCCGAAGTTCGCGCCGTTTTCGGCGAGCGCGCGCTCCTGGTCCGGCCGGGCCTCATCGTCGGTCCCGGAGACCGCAGCGGCCGCTTCAGCCATTGGCCGTGGCGGGCGATGCAAGGCGGCGAGATGCTGGTGCCCGACCTCGGCGACGACGAGCCGCTGCAATTCATCGACGTCCGCGATCTCGGCGCGTGGATCGTCCGCCTGCTCGAGCGAGAGGAACGTGGCGCGTTCAATGGCACCGGCCCGGTACGCGGGCCGTCGTGCGCCTGGAGCGATCTGCTCGCGGTCTGCGAAGACGAGGCGGCCAGGCGCGGCGCGGCGGCGCTGCGGGTGACGCCGGTCGCCGAGAGCTTTCTCCTCGATCACGGCGTCGCGCCATGGAGCGAGCTGCCGCTCTGGCTGCCCTCGAGCGACATCGAGCACCACGGGCATTCGCGCGTCGAGATCGAGCGTGCCGATCGAACCCGGCTTACGACGCGGCCGCTCGAACAGACGGTCGCGGCCGTGATGGATGAAGGGGTGCCGGGCGAAGACGATGCGCGGCGGCGCGGCAAGCTGACGCGCGCGCGCGAAACGGAACTGCTCGCGCTGTGGCACCAACACGAGAAGCCGGAGGCAGCACCATGAAAAGCAGCTCGACGCAAGTCGCCATCATCGGCGCCGGCCCGGCCGGCCTGCTCCTCGGCGCCCTGCTCGCCAAGGCCGGCATCGAGTCCGTGATCGTCGAGCAGCGCAGCCCCGAGTACGTGCTCGGCCGCATCCGCGCCGGCGTCCTCGAGCAGGTGACGGTCGATCTGCTCGAAGCCGCCGGCGCCGCAGCGCGCCTGCATGCCGAAGGCCTGCCGCATGAAGGCATCGAGCTGTGCTTCGGCGGGGCGCGGCATCGCATCGACATGCATCGCCTCACCGGCGGCAAGCGGGTCACCGTCTACGGGCAGACCGAAGTGACACGCGACCTGATGGCGCTGCGCGCCGCGGCCGGCCTTGCCACCGTCTACGACGCCGCCGACGTGCGGCCGCACGGCTTCGACGGCGCCCGCCCCTCGGTACGCTTTCGCAAGGACGGCACCGAGCACGAGCTGCACTGCGACTTCATCGCCGGCTGCGACGGTTACCACGGCATCAGCCGCCAGAGCGTCCCCGAGAGCGCGCTCGAGACCTTCGAGCGCGTCTATCCCTTCGGCTGGCTCGGCGTGCTCTCGGAGACGCCGCCGGTTTCGCACGAACTCATCTACTCCAACCACGAGCGCGGCTTTGCCCTCTGCAGCATGCGCTCGACGACGCGCAGCCGCTATTACGTGCAGTGCCCGCTCGACGACAAGGTGGAAAGCTGGAGCGACGACGCGTTCTGGGGCGAGCTGCGCGCCCGCCTCGACCCGGCGGCGGCCGAAGCGCTTGTCACCGGCCCGTCGATCGAAAAAAGCATTGCACCCTTGCGCAGCTTCGTCGCCGAGCCGATGCGCTTCGGCCGCCTCTTCCTCGCTGGCGACGCCGCGCACATCGTGCCGCCGACGGGCGCCAAGGGCCTCAACCTCGCCGCCGGCGACGTCGGCCTGCTCTCGCGGGCGCTGGCCGAGCACTACAGCGAGAAGAGCGACGCCGGCATCGACAGCTATTCCGAGCGGTGCCTGCGCCGCGTCTGGCGCGCCGAGCGCTTCTCGTGGTGGTTCACCTCGCTCATGCACAAGTTTCCCGACACGGGCGGCTTCGGACAGCGCATTCAACGCGCCGAGCTCGACTACCTCGTGCACTCCGAAGCGGCCTCGACGGCGCTGGCCGAGAACTACGTCGGGCTGCCGCTCGAATCCTGAACCGGGCCCGGATTCAAGTAGGCTCGTGTCTTTCGTCAAGGAGACGCTCATGAACCACGACTCGCGCCGCTCGTTTCTGCTTCTGGGCAGTGCTGGCCTGCTCGCCGCCGCCTTGCCGATGCTCGCTTCGGCGCAGGCCGCCGCGCCGAAGAACCGGGCCCTGTTCCAGGTGACCGACAACGACCCCGGGCGCTGGAACCTGATCCTCAACAACATGCGGGCCGTTCGTGAAGGCGTGGGCAGCGAAGGCGTCGAGATCGAGCTCGTCGCCTACGGCGACGGCGTGTTGATGCTCAAGGGCGATTCGGTCGTCGGCCAGCGCATCGCCGAAGCGCTCAAGGCTGGCGTGAAGATCAACGCCTGCCAGAACACGATGAACAGCATGAAACTGTCGCCGGCCGAGATGCTGCCCGAGATCGGCTACGTGCCTTCGGGCGTCGTCGAGGTCATGCGCAAGCAGCAGCAGGGATGGGCCTACATCCGCTCCTGATTCAGGCCTTCGCGACGGCGAGCCAGCGATCGAGACGCTCGCGGTCGGCGAGCAATTCGGCGCTCGCGCCTTCGTGGACGATGGCGCCGCGGTCGAGCACGACGGCGCGCGCCGTGATCGGCAGAATGAGGCGCGGGTTCTGCTCGACGATGATGGCCGAGACGCCTTCGTCGCGAACGACACGAGCGATCGCCTGCAGCAACTCCTTGACGATGATGGGCGCGAGCCCTTCGAGCGGCTCGTCGAGCAGCAGCAGCTTCGGGTTCAGCACCAGGGCACGGGCCACCGCGAGCATCTGCTGCTCGCCGCCGGAAAGCTGGTTGCCCATGTTGGCCTTGCGCTCCTCGAGCCGCGGAAACATCGCGTAGACGCGCGCCGGCGTCCACGGTCCCGGGCGTGCGACGGCGGTGAGGTTCTCGTCGACCGTCAGCGAGCGGAAGATGTTTCGCTCCTGCGGCACCCAGCCGATGCCGGCGGCGGCGCGTGCATGCGGTGGCAGCGCCGTCACGTCGCGGCCGGCGAGCGCGATGCGGCCGCCGTGCCGCCGCGTCACGCCGATCAACGTGTTGAGCAGCGTCGTCTTGCCGGTGCCGTTGCGACCGAGGAGCGCCAGCGACCGGCCTTCGTCGAGCGAGAAATCGACGCCCTGCACGACGATGGCCTCGCCATAACCCGAGCGGAGCTGCTCGACGCGAAGCAGCTCAGCCATGCGGCGCCTGCGCGTCGACCATATCGTCTTCGCCGAGATACACGGCCTTGACCCGCGGATCGTTCGAGATCGTCGCCACGTCGCCTTCGGCGAACACGGCGCCGTTGACGAGCACCGTGACCGTCCGCGCGAAGTTGAAGACCAGATCCATGTCGTGCTCGATGAGGAGGATCGAGACGTCGGCCGGCAGTGCATTGATCGTCTCGAAGATCTCCTGGCGGTCGCCCTCGGGCACCCCGGCGACGGGCTCGTCGAGAAGCAGCACGCGCGGCCGGCAGGCGAGCGCCGTGGCGATCTCGAGGAGGCGGCGCTTGCCGTAGGCCAGCGAGTGCACCGGCTGGTCCATCACGTCGGCGAGGCGAAAGCGCTCGAGCAGGCTTGCGCATTCGGCGGCGACCGCGGCATCGCGGCCGATCGGCTTCCACCAGCCGGCGCTCGAACCGCGTTGCACCGAGACGGCGAGCGCCAGCGACGAGAGCGGCGTCAGGCCGTTGAAGAGCTGGTTGATCTGAAACGTGCGGACGATGCCGCGGTGCACGCGGGCGTGCACCGAAAGCTTCGTGATGTCGCTGCCGTCGAGCGCGATCGATCCTGAAGTGGGTTCGAGCACGCCCGTGAGCAGATTGATGAGCGTCGTCTTGCCGGCGCCGTTCGGGCCGATCAGCGCATGGCGCGCGCCGCGCTCGACCTGGAGCGACACGTCGTTCGTCGCGCTCAACCCGCCGAAGCGCTTGACGAGCGAGCGCGTCTCCAGCACGACGCTCGACATCGCCCCCACGCTTGCAGCACGCGCCGCTGCGCCGCCCCTCGAGGCGGCGTTCGCGCCCAGGGGCGGCCCGGCGGCGCTCATGCCTTCCTCCGAAACCACGTCCACGGCCGCACGAAGCGCTCGCGACCCACGAGCACGAGCACGACGAGAAAAAGGCCGAGCCAGAAATTCCAGTATTGCGGCGTCCACGCCGAGACGAGGTCGTGCAGCAGCTTGAAGACGACGGCGCCGAAGATGCCGCCGTAGAGATAGCCGGTGCCGCCGATCACGAGCACGAGCAGCACCTCGGCGCTGCGATGGAAATCGAAGACATCGAGCGAGGCGAAGCCCGACGTCTGCGCCAGCAGCCCGCCGGCGGCGCCGGCGATGGCCGCGGCGATCGTGTAGACGGCGACAAGGCGCAGCCGCACCGAAAGGCCGATGCTCGACGCGCGCAACCGGTTGTCGCGCAGCGCCTGAAGCGAGATGCCGAAAGGCGAATGGACGATGCGCCGCGCGATGAGGAGCGCGACGGCGAGAACGATCAGCGAATACGCGTACGCCGTGCGGCCCGAAAGATCGAAATCGAAGCGCCCGAACGGCGTCACGATCGGGCCCATGACGACTCCTTGCAGGCCGTCGGCGCCGCCGGTCAGCCAGTCGAGCTTGTTGGCGAGCTCGTAGAGGATGGAGGCGACGCCGAGCGTCACCATCAGCCGCGTCAGGTCGGTGCCGCGCAGGATGAGCGCGCTCGTCGCCGCGCCGAGCAGCGCGCTCGCGACGATGGCGACGCCGAGGCCGACGAGCGGATCGGGCATCACGTCCTTGGCGAAGAGCGCCGCCGCGTAGGCGCCGAAGCCGAGAAACGCCGCGTGCCCGAGCGAGACGATGCCGGCGTAGCCGAGGATGAGATCGAGCGAGACGGCGAAGAGCGCGACGATCGCGATCTCGTTCAGCAGGAGCGACTGCCCCGGCAGCAGCAGCCACGAGAGCGGCAGCGCCGCGAACAGCGCCAGCTCCCACCAGCGCCAGCGCGCATAGCGGCGCAGCGAGCGGGCGGCCGGCGAGAGCGCGGCCTTGCCAGTGCTCATCGCCCGCCCGCCCGCGCGAACAGGCCTTGCGGCCGCAGCATCAGGATCACGATCATCAGGCTGTAGACGATGAAGGCGCCAAGCTTGGGCACGTAGTACTTGCCGGCGACGTCGGCGATGCCGAGCAGGAGCGCGGCGAGCAGGGGGCCGGTGATCGTTGTCGTGCCTCCGACCGAGACGACGATCAGGAAATAGATCATGAATTTCAGCGGAAAGCTCGGGTCGAGCCCGAGCACCTCGGCGCCGAGCGCACCGCCGAGGCCCGCGAGTCCCGAGCCGACGGCGAAGGTGACGAGGAAGATGCGGTTAACGTCGAGGCCGAGGCCGCCGGCCACGCGCGGATCGTCGACCGAGGCGCGCAGCCGGCTGCCGAAGCGCGTGCGCGAAAGCACCCATTGCAAGGCGATCGTGAGCAGCGCGCAAAGCACGATGATGAAGAGCCGGTACTTGCCGATGCCCACCGCCTCGATCGGCAGCCGCCCCTGCAGCCAGGCGGGCAGCGTGATGTTCTGCTGCATCGAGCCGACGAAGTAGTCGACCGCGGTGACGGCCATGAAGACGAGGCCGATCGAGAACAGCACCTGGTCGAGATGCGAGTGCGCGTACATCGGCCGGTAGAGCGTGCGCTCGAGCAGCGCGCCGAGAAGCGCTGCGCCGACGAAGGCGATCGGCAGGCAGGCGAGAAAGGGCACGCCGGCACGGTTCATCAGCAACACCGTGATGTAGCCGCCCGCCATCGCGAAGGCGCCGTGCGCGAGGTTGATGAAGTTCATCAGCCCGAGCGTGACGGCGAGCCCCACCGCCAGCACGAACAGCAGCATGCCGTAGGCGACGCCGTCGAAGAGCAGGGTCAGCATGGTCGGTGGGTAGAACCGGTGTCCACGGCGGATTCTCGGTCATCGATGGGGGGACACGCTTCGTGGCGTACGCTTGCGGCTCTTCAGGAACGACGGTGGTGACATGACACGAGCGCGGCTCGCCGGATGGCTCCGCTGGCGACGCGGCAAGCGCCCGACGGACCTGGCTGATTTCGAGTCGCTGGCTCAGTCGCTGCTGTCGGGCAAAGGTGAAGCATCTGGCGTGGCGCTGGCATCGCGCCTGCTCGATGCCTACGCGACCCTTCCCGATGCGGCACGGGGATCGTTCTTCGAACTGCTGCTGGAGCGGTTCGGCCCCGATCTGGAGATGCTCAAACGTGCGCTGGCCGGCTTCGAGCGGCGGCCGGACGCGCAAGCGGTGACAAGGTTGCACGCTGCCGCCGAGCCGCGCAGGCAGGAGTTGATCCGCCGCATGAATCTGGCCCCGGCCGGCACGCGGCAACTCGTTCGCATGCGCGAAGACCTGCTGATGGCCATGAAGGAGCAACGGTCCCTTGCACCCGTCGACGCCGACTTCAAGCACCTGTTTTCATCCTGGTTCAACCGGGGCTTCCTGGTGCTGCAGCGCATCGACTGGTCGACGCCGGCGCATGTCCTGGAAAGGATCATTCGCTACGAGGCCGTGCACGCGATCACCAACTGGGACGACTTGCGGCTCCGCCTCGAGCCGCCCGACCGGCGCTGCTTCGCCTTCTTTCATCCGGCTCTGAGCGGCGAGCCGTTGATCTTTGTCGAAGTTGCGCTGACGCAGGAGGTGCCCTCGGCCATCGGGCCGTTGCTGCAAGGCAATCGTGCCCCCGTGTCGCCGAAACGCGCCACCACCGCCGTCTTCTATTCCATCTCGAACTGCCAGGCCGGGCTGCGCGGGGTCTCGTTCGGAAATTTCCTGATCAAGCAGGTCGTCGACGATCTGAAGCGGGAACTCCCGACCCTGAACACGTTCGTCACACTGTCGCCCTTGCCAGGCTTCGTTCAGTGGCTGACGGCGGCGCGGCGTGACGAGGCTGGGGTGCTTTGCGCGAGCGATAGCGCACGGCTGCGCGATCTCGAAGACGAGGGCTGGCACCAGCGAGCTCAGAAGTCGTTGCGCGATGCCCTGTCGCGCGCGGCGGTCCGGTTCCTGTTCGAAGCGAAGGACGATGCCGGCAAGCCGCTGGACCCGGTGGCCCGGTTTCACCTCGGAAACGGGGCGCGGCTGGAAAGGCTCAACTGGCTCGGAGACGTATCGGCGACCGGCCTCGCGCAGGGTGCCGGGTTCATGGTCAACTATCTGTACGACCTCGATTCGATCGAACGCAACCACGAGGCCTTCGCCAACCTCGGTGAAATAGCCGCGAGCGCTGCGCTGCGGCGCCTTCATCGCAACAACGTCGGCTGAAAGGCCGCAACCGCCTCATGCCAGACACTTCATTGCCCACCGTGCGTACGATCCGGCCCGACCGCGAGGTTCTCACGCGCCAACGCCTGCCCTACTTCGTCGGCATATCGGGCGACACCGTGGGCGCACGCGGCCTGTCGATGCATCTGGTGGTGATCCCACCCGGCGCGCGGGCCGAGCCGCATCTTCACCAGCGGTACGAAACCGCGATCTATGTCCTTCAGGGACGGGTCGAGACGCGGTACGGCCCCAGCCTGTCGCAATCCGTGATCAGCGAAGCGGGCGACTTTCTTTTCATCCCGCCTGACATGCCGCACGAAGCGATCAACATGAGCGCGACCGAACCGGCGCGCGCCATCGTGTCGCGCAATGACGCAGCAGAGCAGGACCGGGTCATCCCATACCGGCTGTCCAGCGACATTTGATGCTCTGCGCCGGCTGTCCGCCGAGCTCGGGGCAGCGGCTCGCCGGTCGGCGCGCTGGCGCCGCCGCGCGACCGCGCGAGAAAGCACTTTCAGAACGTCGGTGGCAGCTCTTCCGAAAGGATCCTTGCCTTCATTTCAAACACCGCCTGCGCGGAGGGAACTGAAGCATCTCCGCTGGGCGACGGATTGACTGCTGCACGGCCCGACGCGGCCAACGCCAACGCCGCCGCAGGCGACGCACGACCCGCCTGCGCCGGTAGGTTGACCACCACGACGACGCCCGCCAGCAATGCAGCGGCAGCGGCAGCGGCAGCGGCGATCGTCACGACTGCCTTCGCCCGCGGCGGCACAGGCGACCCTCTCGAGATTTGTTGCGCATCCATCGAATTGCCCTTTCAAGTGCGGCCCCTCCCAGGGCCTCTGGAAGAGCGCCCGGGTCGACTTTCCCCTGATCGGTGCACCCGAACCGAAGCGCTCGCATGCAGGAGTAAGCGGAAAGCAGCGGTCAATCCAGACAGCCTGAGGTGGCCCATCCGGAAATAACTTTGCCGAAAGGAAGTTGGCCGACGGTGGCGGGATTGCGGCGGTGCGGATTCCGTTCCATTGGAGACAAGGCTCGCGCGGTCCGAAACGGCGACGCCTCCCGGAACAGCCCACGGAGTCGCCATGCCACATGGCCGCCCGAAGTCCACTGCGGCCCTGACGTTTCGCTGCGCCGTTCGCTGGCGGCTCGTCGCGGCACCGTTGCTCGGTATCGTGCGGTCGCAGCAGCGCAGGTTGAAAGCTCTTTGCGCAGCGCGATCCGAAAGATCACACTCGCATGGAATCGACCGTGGCCTGGCTCGACAAGGAGCGAAGCGGCCAGCGCGCCGGCGGGTTCGCACCGCAAGGTTGATCTGACTCTTCTTTCGCGGGACGGAGCACGTTGACGTCGCACGCACTGGCGGGTAGAAACTGACAATCAACAACAATGTCGCGACTGCGATATCTCGATTCGCTTGCGATGCGGCCGGCCCTGGCGCGGTGTCGAGACTGGATGCGACCGCGATTGCGAAATTCCTGAAGAGCATCCCGGCGGTAAAGCACCAGGTCGCGGGGCCATTCGCTCCGGGAGCCACTGTGACATCGTTCATGTTCAGGGTACTGCCGCCCGGCCAGACGGCTGCAAGGGGGAAGTGACGGGGCACAGCGATGGCTGCCGACATCCGCGCCGCCATGCCGGCAGACGCTACGGATTGCGGCCGGATTATTTTCGAGGCTTTCAGCGCTGTCGCGGACCGCCACGGAGTCGTCCCCGATTTCCCGTCCACGGCGGCAGCCGTCGAGTTTGCAGCAATGCTGACCTCGCATCCCCGCATCTTCGGCGTCGTCGCCGAGTTGGACGGCAAGGTGGTCGGTTCGGGTTTTCTATGGCAGCGCGACCCGATCCTCGGTGTCGGGCCCGTGACCGTCGAGCCTGGCGTTCAGAGCGGCGGGATCGGCCGACAACTCATGGCCGCGATACTGCAGCGCGCGCGGCGGGCGGCGGGCGTTCGGCTGGTACACCTTCAACGCCGGCTCGGTTGCGCTTTACGCATCGCTGGGATTTGCCGTCCGCGAACCGCTGCTGCTGCTGCAGGGCAAGCCTGAAGGCCAACCCATGGCCGGCGCCTCGGTGCGGCCTCTCGGCGAAGCGGATGTCGGCGCGTGCGAGGCGATCGCTACAGCTGTCCATGGCCATGGGCGCGGTGGTGAGGTTCGCGATGCCGTCAGATTCCTCAGACCGCTCGCTATCGAGCGTGACAGGCGCATCCGGGGTTACATGACGATGCCGACCTTCTGGCCAGCCAATCATGCAGTCGCCGAAACCGACGAGGATTTGCGCGCCCTCGTTCTTGGCGCAGCCGCGGCTACGGGCGGGGAGCCTTTGTCATTGCTCGTGCCCGCAAGGCAGGCCGAGCTGTTCAGCTGGTGCCTCAGCGAGCGCTTCCGGGTCGTGAAGGCGATGACGCTCATGACGCTCGGCGCCTATCAGGAGCCGAAGGGCGCCTATTTCCCCTCGGTGCTCTACTGATCCCAGGAGCGGCAGTTGAGTGGCTGATTCGGCTTGCGGCCGATGGCCGCTTCATCTCAGCGAGCAACGCGTCGCCGCTGCCGCCGGTCAGGTCGCTTGCGCGGCGCGATCACTTGCGCCGGAGGTGCCTGCCGGTCGATCCCCGAGAGCGATGTCGACCATCATCTCGTGAGCCACGACCTCGAGCTTGCGCCGCAGTTCGTCGGAGGAAAGTGCCTTGGGCACGAGCAGGTGCGCCGCGACCTTGAAGGTCTTTTTGCCGGACGCATGGCCGACGATCTCGGTGTGCATGTGCTCGATGCTGACGCCGGACTCGGCGAGGATTCTCGTCAGGTTGCTGACGATCGCCGGCCGGTCCTCGCCGATGAGTTCGAGCTCGACCCCGCGCAGCCCCGCCGGCGCTGGCGCGCCATCGCTCTTGGCGATGACGAGCCGCAGCCCGGCGGATTCGAGGCCGCGCAACGCTTCGGCCAGCGCATCGGCGTTCTCACGCGGCACTTCGAAGTGGATCATGCCGGCGAACTCGCCGGCCAGGTTGGCCACGCGGCTCGCCGCCCAGTTGGCGCCGAAGCGCTGCGCCCGCTCCGAAAGCTGGCGGACGATGCCCGGGCGATCGGGGCCCATCACCGTTACGACGAGCGAGGTCGTCGCCGACCGCGGATCTTCGGTCAGCACGACGGATCTGCGAATCATCGGCGCCCGGGTCGCGAACCTTGCATCCTGCGCGTGCGCGGGCACCTGGCCGTGCTGCCGGGCGTGGCGCACGACCCGGGCGAGAAGCTCGAGGCCCATCGGCGCAAGCGTGCGTTCCCACAGCTCGCGCGCCGTCTCGCCCTTGGCCACGAAGCACCAATCCTGCGCGGCGATGGCGCCCGCGTCCCATCCGTCGGCGAGGTGATAGATCGAGCCGCCGGCAATCGCGTCGCCTTCCAGGATCGTCCATTCCACCGCCGCGATGCCGCGATGCCGCGGCAGCAGCGAGGGGTGATAGCCGATGCCGCCCAGGCGTGAATGCTGCAGCGCCTCCTTGCTCACGCGCGCATGCGTGTGCGCGGCCAGGATGAGATCGGTACCCTCGGGGATCGCGTCTCCCGGAACCA
>Ga0207927_1000849_pt1 | contig 13017 bp, 7 predicted proteins | sample NGESurdeep072012_2_FD_184456 | JGI IMG/M metagenome (GOLD analysis project Ga0207927, IMG submission 184456) | Arctic peat soil microbial communities from Barrow, Alaska - NGEE Surface sample 210-2 deep-072012 (SPAdes) | ecosystem: Environmental > Terrestrial > Soil > Wetlands > Peat ... | reverse complement strand
CCCGACGGCAGCTTCGAGGAAGTAAGCTGGGAGACCGCCATCCGCGAGGTCGCCGAGCGTTTCGTTCACGTCCGCGACACTTATGGCGGCGCGAGCATTTTCTATTACGGAGGCGGCGGCCAGGGGAATCATCTGTGCGGCAGCTACGGTGCATCGACCCGGCGCGCCCTTGGCTCGGTCTTCAGCTCCAACGCCTTGGCCCAGGAAAAGACCGGCGAGTTTTGGGTGGATCATATGCTCTTTGGGACGGGCCTCAGCGGAAGCTACCAGCACGCGGAGGTCGCGGTATTCGTCGGCAAGAACCCGTGGCAGTCCCATGGCTTTCAGCGCGCGCGTCCGATCCTCCGCGAGATTGCGGCCGACCCGAACCGTGCGCTGATAGTGATCGATCCGCGTCGCACCGAAACAGCGGAAATGGCGGATTACCATTTGCGGGTACGTCCCGGCACCGACGCTTTCTGTCTGAGCGCAATTCTCGGGGTCCTCGTACAAGAGGATTTGATCAATCACGACTTCATTCGCGCCCGCAGTCAAAATAGCGACGAACTGTTCGCGGCGCTGAACGACGTTCCGGTCGCGGATTATTGTGGGCGCGCAGGCGTCACCGAGGCTTCGGTTCGCGATGTGGCGCGTCGAATCGCCCGTGCCTCGAGCGTTTCGATCTACGAAGACCTCGGCATCGAGCAGTCGCTCCATAGCACGCTGAACTCCTATCTGGAGAAACTTCTCTTCGCCGTGACCGGGAATATCGGGAAGCCCGGCGCGATGAATGCGGGGACAAGTTTGACGGGGATGTTCGGCGGCGCCCTTTCGTCCGAGACGAGTCCGGTCGGCGGGCATCGCATCATCGGCGGGATGATCCCCGCCAACGTCATCCCCGATGAAATCCTGACCGACCATCCCAGGCGTTTCCGCGCGATGCTCATTGAGAGCGAGAATCCCGCGCACTCGGTGGCCGACAGCACGCGGATGCGCCAAGCGTTACGGGCGCTGGAATTCGTCGTCGTCATCGATGTTGCGATGACCGAGAGCGCACGTGAGGCGCATTATGTCTTGCCGGCGTCGTCGCAGTACGAAAAATGGGAAGCGACCTTCTTCGGCGCGGCTTTTGACACTGAGACGCAATACGCGAACACCTTCACGCTCCGCGCCCCAATTCTCGATCCGATCCCCGGAACGCTTCCCGAGGGGGAAATTCATCGCCGGCTGGTTCGCGCCATCGGCGCGATGACCGATGACGACGTCGCTCCTCTGCACGCGGCCGCGGCCAAAGGAAGGGCCGCCTATGCCAACGAGCTGATGCGAGTCGTTTCAGAGCGGCCTCATTTGGCGGAGGTTATGACCGTGCTTCTGTATGAGACCCTCGGCCCGACGCTCGGCGCGGGAAACGAAAACGCCGCATCGGTCTGGGGTGTCGCGCACAATTTCGCGCGCAGGTATCCGGAGTCGCTGCGCCGCGCAGGCTTCAGCGGCGAAGGCGCCGAGCTCGGCGACGCGTTGTTCGACGCGATATTGAAGAATCGCTCGGGAGTCGTCATCAGCATCGATCCGTATGCGGAAACCTGGCGCAGAATTCATGAACGGACGATCAATCTTACGATCCCCGAGTTGATACCCGAACTTAAGTCACTTCGCGAGGAGCATCCGTCTTGCGACCCGGAGTTCCCGTTCGTGCTCTCCGCAGGCCAGCGGCGCTCCTCTACCGCGAACACCATCATCCGAGATCCGCAATGGCGCCCAAAGGATCCCGCGGGCGCGCTCTATATGAACCCGGCAGACGCCTCCGCACTTGGAGTCCAAAGCGGCGGCCGCGTACGCATCATAACGAAGCGTGCGAGCGCCGAGAGTGTAGTTGTGCTCACCGATACAATGCTGCCCGGCCACGTCGCGCTGCCGAACGGGACCGGCCTGTGGTACCCCGACCGCGAAGGTCAGGAATTTCAGTATGGGGTTGCGCCCAATGAGCTTACGGTAACCGAGGATCGCGACTGGTTCGCGGGCACGCCGTTCCACAAGCATGTGCCAGCGCGGATCGAGGCGGTAGCCTGATGCGACGAACCCGCTTCGACCGGTGGCCGTGCCCAATCGCACGCACCACCGACCTGGTTGGCGATTGGTGGACGCCGCTTGTGATGCGCGAGGCATTCTCGGGCCGGCGCCGCTTCGAGGACTTTCAGCGCGCGCTCAAAGTTCCGCGCGCGGTGCTCGCCCGGCGGCTCGATCGATTGGTCGATGAAGGCCTTCTGAAAAAAGTGCCGTACCAAGAGCATCCGCCGCGTTACGAATACCGGCTGACGGACAAGGGGCGCGCGTTCTGGGACGTGCTGGCCTCGATGTGGCGATGGGGCAGCGATTGGCTGTGGGGCGAAAACGGTCCGCCGGTGATTCTCATCGACATTGAAACCGGCCGCGAAGTCCGCCCGCTGGTAGTTGACCAGAACACCGGCAATCGCCTGACCGGCCGCCGCTTGCGCATGGGCCGCAAGCAGGATGTTGGCGCGCTTTCGTGATACTCGGTAATGCGAGGCATCGAAGGTGGACCTTCCTCCCGACGACCGTTCGCAACCATTTCAAAGGCTCACGCGATGGTTCACGCCGAACCGCTCCATGGCGCTGCGCCAATATCGCTCGCGCGCACGCATCTACGATCTCGAGCTCGCATTGTTCGAGCCCGTGCGCCGACGCGCTATCGACCTGCTGCATCTCAAAAACGGCGACCGGGTTTTGGATGTCGGCTGCGGCACCGGGCTGAGTTTCTCGGCGCTGGAAGGTCTGGTCGGCCGCGAAGGCTCGATCGTCGGAATCGAGCAGAGCCCTGAGATGCTCGAGCGGGCGCGCGCGCGGGCGGCTGAGAACAGGTGGAAGAACGTCGCGCTAATCTCGGCCTCGGTCGAGGAAGCCGCAATACCGATCGCGGCGGACGCGGCGTTGTTTCATTTCACGCACGACATAATGCGCACGCCCAGCGCGCTCGCCAACGTCGTCAGCCATCTCAAACCGGGCGCGCGGATCGTTGCGTCCGGACTCAAGTGGGCGCCCATTTGGGCGATGCCGCTGAATGTCCTGGTGTGGAACGCCGCGATGCGATCGACGAGCACGATCGAGGGCCTCACGCGTCCGTGGAGCCATCTCGAGCCGCTGGTGTCAGGGCTCGAGTTGGAGCAGATGCTCGGCGGCACCGTCTATATCGCCAGCGGCGTCGTGAAGTAGGGCGGAATTTTCTGATACTATGGCTATATGGCGTCGCGAGGGATTGAACCAGTGATTCCCGAGCACCCGGCTCGCGACGCCGCGATGTCATGAAACATGCACTTGCTCTCGCGGCGCTTTTTGCTGCGACCGCCGCGTTCGGATGCGGCACTCAGCAACCGAATCAATCGCAACCGCAACCGGCAAGCCAGTCTCGATCGGATTCGCAACTTGTAATCGCACCCAAGGTCATCGACGAGCCTGCGCATCCGTTGCCATTCAAGGGCCGGTTGGTTGCCGGCGACCCGACTGAACTTCCACCCGCGGTGGCGATGTCCCTGTCGATCACTTCATCCGTGACATTCACCTATCGCGAGGAATTGACGCATGACGACTATCACGTCCCGCTGATTGTTTCCGCGCTGGATCCCGCCAACCTGGTCGGTGCTCCGCTCGGCGATATTGGGGTGACGGCGTTTGCGTCTTTGTCGATCAGCGACGGCGACCGGATTCTCGGCGACTACACCGCCAAGGAGCACGTCTCGAAATCGTACAACATGTACTCGCAGCCCACCCACAAGGAGGTGGACGACGCTGCTCGCGCCGCGGTCCGCAATAGGATCGATCAAAAGCTCTATAGCGATGAGGCCAGGCTGGCGGATGCCGTCGCCAGTGCGGGCAAATCTCCAAATCCTTCCGTTGGCCAATGAATCGCCGGCTTCTGGTACTTTTGCTCGGCGTCGTCGGCGTTTTCGCAATCGGATGCGCGGTCCAGGGACAACCGTTTGAAAAACTCCCGTCACCTCCAGGCAATGCGGTGATTTACGTGTACCGGCCTTACAGCTACGGGTCGTCGGCGCTTCGCCCTGCGGTTACATGCGGTGAGGACACGGCGCGGATCGGTCCGGGCGGCTATCATGCTTTCATCGTTCCCGCCGGAGACAAGGTCGTTTGCAGCATCCGGACCGACATCGCTGACGAAGTCGAGTTCCAAACCGAGCGGCGGTCCTACTACATCAGAGAGGAACTTGGATGGGGCCTCCTGACTGCCACGCCGCATCTCAATCCTGTCGACACTGATGCGGCGCAGACCGAGATCCAGAGCTGCGTGCTGGAACCTCAGATCGGGACCGCGAAATAATGTCGATCGAGGATGACGTCACGGCGGTCCGCGCGAGTCATCGTTTCGATGAAGCGCGTCTCGAACGCTATCTGAGCGGGCGGATGCCGAATTTTCGCGGTCCGCTTGCGGTTCGACAGTTCGTCGGCGGGCAATCGAATCCCACTTACCTGCTTGAGACCCCGGACGCGCGTTTCGTCATGCGCAAGAAACCGCCGGGGACGCTGCTCCAGTCTGCCCATCAGGTCGAGCGCGAATTTCGAATCATCAAGGCGCTGGCGGCAACCGATGTGCCGGTCCCGGGCGTGCACCTCCTGTGCGAGGACGCCGCCGTCATCGGCACCGCATTCTTTGTGATGGATTTTGTCGCGGGGCGCGTCATGCGCGATCCGATGATGCCCGACTCGAGCGCGCACGAGCGCGCGGCGTGCTACGACTCGATGAACGACGTGCTCGCTCGGTTGCACAAGGTTGACTTTCGCGCGGTGGGACTTGGCGACTACGGCCGGCCGGATGCATACGTCGCACGTCAGGTTGCGCGCTGGTCCAAGCAGTACGAAGCCTCGAAAATCGACGAGATTCCGCAGATGGATCTCCTGATCGAATGGCTTGGGCGGCATATCCCCGCGGCTGACGAGACGACGATCGCGCACGGCGACTATCGCATCGAGAACATCGTCTTCCATCCGGCCGAGTCGCGCGTGGCCGCGGTGCTGGACTGGGAGCTCTCGACGCTCGGGCATCCGCTGGGCGATTTGGCGTGGGCCTGCCGTCCTTACCATTGCCCGCCCGACATCGACGGCGTGCTGAGTTTTCAAGGCATGGATCTGAAGGCGGCTGGAATTCCGAGCGAGGAGGAATTTATCGCCGCATACTGCCGGCGCGTCGGTCGGACCAGCGTCCCCGATCTGATGTTCTTTGTGGCGTTCTCGTTTTTTCGCGCCGCCGCCATCGCACAGGGAATTGCGATGCGCGCGAAACTTGGCAACGCAAGCGGTGCCAATGCAGTCGAGCGCGGCTCGAGGGCGCGACTGATGGCCGAGATTGGATGGGACGTCGCACAGAACTGCGACATCACAACGAACTCCGTTCCCCATCATTACTAAGTAGCTAATGAAGTGGCTATCAGGTCTGAATAGCCACACGGATCAGGCGCGCGAGTCGGCCGGTGCGGCGGGGGAGCGGCCGAGGATTCGGCGCCACAGTTTCGACCATCCAGCGCTGAGCCGATCCATATACAAATAGATCACCGGCGTCGTGTAGAGGGTCAGGACCTGGCTCACGAGCAGTCCGCCGACGATCGCGATGCCAAGCGGGCGGCGCATCTCGGAGCCGGTGCCGACGCCCAGCGCGAGCGGCAACCCGCCGAGCATCGCGGCCATCGTGGTCATCATGATCGGGCGAAAGCGCAGCACGCACGCCTGGTAGATCGCGTCGTGCGGTGACTTGCCCTCGCCGCGTTGAGCCTCGAGCGCGAAGTCGATCATCATGATTGCGTTTTTCTTGACGATACCTATCAGCAGGATGATTCCGATAAGCGCGATCACGCTCAGATCGACGTGGAAAAGGAGCAGCGCGAGAATCGCGCCGACGCCGGCCGAGGGCAGCGTCGAGAGAATCGTGATGGGGTGGATGTAACTTTCGTAGAGAATGCCGAGCACGATGTACACGGCGAAGAGCGCGAAGAAGATGAGGAAGCCTTCGTTCTTGAGCGAATCCTGGAACGCTTGTGCGGTCCCCTGGAATGTTCCGCGAATGCCGGCGGGCAGGTGAATCTCCGCCTCGGCTTGCGTGATCGCGTCAACCGCATCGCCCAGAGCGACGCCCGGCGCGAGATTGAACGATATCGTCACGGAAGGAAATTGACCCTGGTGGTTAACGGCGAGCGCGGTCGTATCGTTCGCGAAGTGGGTGAAGGTGCTGAGCTTGACCAGCTGCCCGGTGTTGGAGCGCACGTGGATCTGGTCAAGCGACTCGGGGTTCTGCCAGAACTGCGGCGCGACCTCCATCACGACATGGTACTGATTCAGCGGCGTGTACATCGTGGACACTTGCCGCTGCCCAAACGCGTCGTAGAGCGTATCGTCGATCGCCTGTTGCGAGAGTCCCAGGCGCGAAGCAGTGTCACGATCGACGACGACGTTGGATTCAAGGCCGCTATTCTGCTGGTCGCTGCTGACGTCGGTGAGAATTTTAACGGTGCGCAATTTCTTGAGCACCTTCGGCGCCCATTGGTTGAGTTCATTGAGGTCGTCGCTCTGCAGGGTGAACTGGTATTGCGCGTTGCTGCCTCTGCCGCCGATGCGCAAATCCTGAACCGCCTGCAGATAGAGATTGACGCCGGGGACGTGGGAGACCTCATTGCGGATGCGCCCGATAACCAGATCGGCGCTGATCTTCCGCTCGCTCAAGGGCTTGAGGCCGATGTACATGTTCGCAGTATTGGTTGCGCCATTGCCGCCGGTGAATGCGATCACGTTGTCCACGGCCGGGTCTTTATCGATGGTTGCGACCAGTTCGGTAAGCCGATCGTGCATCGCCTGGAATGAAGTGTCCTGATCGGCCTGCACCGCGCCACTCAGGCGTCCGGTATCCTGCTGTGGGAAAAATCCCTTGGGCACGACCATGAAAAGAAAAATGCTCAGCGCGAGCGTGCCGAGCGCGACCATCAAAGTGAGCGGCTGATGGTCGAGCACCCACATCAGGCTGCTTTCGTAATGGTCCAGCATCCCCTTGAAAAAGCGCTCGCTCGCCTGGTACCAGCGGCCATGTTTCTCTTCGCTATGTGGCTTGAGCAACCGCGCGCTCATCATCGGCGTCGTGGTGAGTGAGATGACCAATGAAACGAGGACCGCGGCTGACAAGGTGACCGCGAACTCGCGGAACAGCCGGCCGACGATTCCGCCCATCAACAAAATCGGGATAAAGACCGCGACCAGCGAGATGCTGATCGATATCACCGTGAAGCCGATGCCGGCAGCGCCCTTGATCGCGGCTTCGAACGGCGCCATCCCCTGTTCGCGGTAGCGGGAAATGTTCTCGATAACGACAATCGCGTCGTCAACCACAAAGCCGGTGCAAATCGTAAGCGCCATCAGCGAGAGGTTGTCTAGGCTGTAGCCGAGCAGGTACATCGCGCCGAATGTCCCGATCAGCGAGAGCGGAACGACGACTCCCGGAATCAAGGTGGCGCGCAGATTGCGCAGGAACAGGAACACCACCATGATCACGAGCGCGATCGAAATGCACAGCGTGAGCTCGACGTCGTGCACCGAGGCGCGGATGGTGGTCGTACGGTCCATGACTACGGAGAGATTGATTGCGGGCGAGATCGAGGCGCGCAATTGGGGCAACGCCGCAGTTACGCGATCGACCGTGTCGATGATGTTCGCGCCGGGCTGGCGGAAAATGATAAGGCCGATGACGGGCTTGCCATCGGACATCCCTGCGGCGCGGACGTTCTCGACCGAGTCCCTGATCCATGCGATATCGGAAAGCCGCACCGCGGCGCCATTGGTGTAGCGAACGATCAGCGGCTGGTAGTCCTCGGCCTTGAGCAGCTGATCGGTGGTGCTCAGCCCCCATGTTTGGTTATCGTTCGCCAGTTCGCCCTTGGGCCGGTTCGCATTGGCGGCGGCCAGGGCAATTCGCACATCCTCGAGACCGACGCCGAGGTTGGTCATCTGCGTTGGATTCAGTTCGACGCGGACCCCGGGTAACGCGCTTCCGCCGACATAGACCTGGCCGACGCCATCTATTTGCGAGAGTTTCTGCGCGAGGATTGAATTAGCCGCGTCGTACATCATTCCCGGGCGCACGGAGTCCGAGGTGAGCCCGAGAATCATGATCGGCGCATCGGCGGGATTGACCTTTCGATACGTCGGCTTGGCCGGCAGATTCGCGGGCAGCTGTCCGGACGCAGCATTGATGGCGGCCTGCACGTCGCGCGCGGCGGCGTCTATGCTGCGGTTCAAATCGAATTGCAAAACGATGCCGGTGACGCCGAGATAGCTGGTTGAAGTCAGTTCCGTCAGGCCCGCGATGCGCCCGAACTGGCGCTCGAGCGGAGTTGCCACCGACGAAGCCATTGTCTCCGGACTCGCACCGGGCAAATTCGCCTGGACATAGACCGTCGGGAACTCGACCTGCGGCAACGGCGAAACCGGCAGCAGCCGAAACGCGATCGCGCCCGCCAGCGCGAGCGCGATAGTCAGCAGCGTGGTGGCGACCGGCTTGCGTATGAAGGGTTCGGAAATGCTCATGACGCTTGAGCCGCAGCGGTCTCCGGAACAACATTCCTTTTCTTCCATTTCGACACTTGCGCCGCCAAGCGGTCGAAGGTCAGGAAGATCACCGGGGTCGTGTAAAGCGTGAGCACCTGGCTCACGAGCAAGCCGCCGACGATTGCGATACCGAGCGGGCGGCGCAACTCGGAGCCGGTGCCGGTTCCCAGCGCGAGCGGCAATGCGCCGAGCAACGCCGCCATCGTGGTCATCATGATGGGCCGGAAGCGCAGCAGGCAGGCCTGGAGGATCGCCTCACGCGGCGGCTTGCCGTCCTTACGCTGAGCTTCAAGCGCGAAATCGATCATCATGATTGCGTTCTTCTTCACGATACCTATCAGCAGGATGATGCCGATGAGGGCGATCACGTTCAGATCCTGACCGCAGATCATCAGAGCGAGAATCGCGCCGACGCCGGCCGATGGCAGGGTCGAGATAATCGTGATCGGGTGGATGTAACTCTCGTAAAGAACCCCGAGCACGATGTACACGGTGACCAGAGCCGCAAGGATTAGCAGCGGCTCGTTCTTCAACGAGGCCCGGAACGCGGCGGCGGTGCCCTGGAAGGAAGCCTCGATACTTGCCGGCATCCCGATTTCCTGGCGCGCCTGGTCGATGGCGGAGACCGCGTCGCCCAGCGAGTAGTCCGGCGCCAGATCGAACGAGATTGTGACTGCGGGAAACTGGCCCTGATGGTTGACGACGAGCGGGGCCGAACCCGCTTCGAAGTGGGTGAAGGCGCTGAGCGGCACCTCACCGCCCGCGGTCGAGCGAATATAGATGTTGTCAAGCGCGTGCGGACTGTTTTGAAACTCCGGCGCCACTTCGAGCACCACGTGATACTGATTCAACTGGGTGAAAATCGTTGATACCTGCCGCTGTCCGAAGGCGTCGTACAAGGTGTTGTCGATCAGATTTGGGGTGATACCCAGGCGCGAAGCGGTCAGCCGATCGATGACGACATGCTCCTGCTGGCCGCCGTTTTGCTGGTCGGTGGCGACGTTGCGCAGGGCGGGCAGCGTCTTGAGCTTATCCACGAGTTTGCCGGTCCAGAGACTCACTTCGGCGGCGCTCGGATCTTCGAGACTATACTGATACTGCGTGCGGCTGACGCGGTCTTCGACCGTCAGGTCCTGCACCGCCTGCAAAAAGAGCGTCATCGCCCCGACGGTCGCCAGCTTCGGCTGCAAGCGGTTGATAACCGTGGTGATGTCCACCTGGCGCTGCTCGAGTGGTTTGAGATTGATCAGAATTCGTCCGCTGTTAACGGTGGTGTTGGTGCCATCGATCCCGACAAACGACGACAGACTCTCGACGGCCGGGTCCTGCAAAATGATCCGCGCCAAAGCCTGCTGGCCGCGCACCATCGCGGCGAACGATACATTCTGCGGCGCTTCGGAAACGCCCTGGATAACGCCGGTATCCTCCACCGGGAAGAAGCCCTTGGGCACGACGATGTAGAGCAAGATGGTCAGGACCAGGGTGCCGATCGCGATCATCAGCGTTTCGGTTTCGTGTTCAAGAACCCACTCGAGAGTTCGGCCGTAAAGCGCGATTGTGTCTTCGAATACCTTTTCCGACCTGAGATAGAACCAGCTCTGCTCGCTCTTGGGCCTATGCCGCAGCAGCTTCGCGCACATCATCGGCGTCAGCGTCAGGGAGACGACCGCGGACATCAGGATCGTCACCGCCAGCGTGACCGCGAACTCACGGAACAACCGGCCGACGATATCGCCCATGAACAGCAGCGGAATCAGCACCGCGATCAGCGAGATGGTCAGCGAAAGAATGGTGAAGCCGATCTGCTCGGCGCCCTTGAGCGCGGCCTGAAGCGGCGCGTCGCCTTCCTCGATGAAGCGCGAGATGTTTTCGATCATCACGATCGCGTCGTCAACGACGAAGCCGGTCGAAATCGTAAGCGCCATCAGCGAGAGGTTGTCGAGGCTGTAGCCGAGCAGGTACATCACGCCGAAGGTTCCGATCAGCGAGAGCGGAACCGCGATGCTGGGAATGATCGTCGCCGACAGACTGCGCAGAAACAGGAAGATGACCATCACGACCAGCGCCACCGTCAGCATCAGCTCGAACTGCACGTCGGCCACCGAGGCGCGAATGGTGGTGGTGCGATCTGTGAGGATCTCGACCTTCACCGACGAGGGCAGCGAGGCCTGCAAGCGCGGCATCAGGGCCTTGATGCGGTCCACGACGGCGATGATGTTGGCGCCGGGCTGGCGCTGAACGTTGAGGATCACGGCGGGCGTGGCGTTCATCCACGCCGCGGCCTTGACGTTCTCGGCGTCGTCGATGGCGCCGGCGACATCGGAGAGCTTGACCGGTGCGCCGTTATGATAGGCGACGATCAGCGGCAGGTAGTCCCTGGCGGTCAGGAGCTGGTCGTTGGCGCCGATGGTGTACGCCTGCTGCTTGCCATCGAAGTTGCCCTTGGCCTCGTTGACGTTGGCGCTGGCGATGGCGGCGCGCAGGTCCTCGAGGGTAATTCCATACGACGCGAGCGAGGTCGGATTGGCCTGGATGCGGACCGAAGGTTTCTGGCCGCCGCCGATACTGACCAAACCCACGCCGGGCAACTGGGAAATCTTCTCGGCCAGACGCGTGTCGGCCAGGTCTTCGACTTGCGGCAGCGGCAGTTCCTTCGAGGTCAGCGCCAAGGTGAGAATAGGCGCGTCGGCCGGATTGGTCTTGCTGTAAACGGGCGGGTTGGGGAGATCCGCCGGCAGGTAGGTCGCGGCCGCGTTGATCGCCGCCTGTACCTCCTGCTCGGCAACGTCGATATTCAAGTTGAGGTCGAACTGCAGCGTGATGACCGAGCTGCCGAACGAGCTGTTCGAGGTCATCTGGGTAAGCCCGGGCACCTCTCCGAATTGGCGCTCGAGCGGGGCAGTTACCGAAGACGCCATCACGTCCGGACTCGCGCCCGGGTAAAACGTCATAACCTGGATGGTCGGATAGTCCACCTGCGGCAGCGCCGACACGGGCAACTGCCCGTAGGCGACCAGCCCGGCCAGCATCAGCCCGACCATCAGCAGCGAAGTTGCAACCGGCCGGAGTATGAACGGGCGCGAAAGACTCACGGAGTACCCGCAGGCGGCACCGCCGCCGTCTGCACATTGACGTGCGATCCGTGTTGCAGCTTGTCCACCCCGTCGGTGACGACCAAGTCGCCGGCCGCAAGACCCTTGCCTATGGCGATCACGTCGTCCTGGGTGGCGCCCACGGTCACGCTGCGCATCTCGACGGTCTGGTCAGGCTTGACGACATATACAAACAAACCTTGCTGGCTGCGCTGGAGACCGGCCGCCGGGATCAGAATCGCATTGTGCAAAGTATTGACGAGCAGCTTGGCGTTGACGAATTGATTTGGAAACAGCGCGTTGTCCTGGTTGGGAAAGGACGCCTTGAGCTTGATCGTGCCGGTGGACTGATCGATCTGGTTGTCGGTCGTGAGCAGGGTTCCAGCCGCGAGTTGGTGCTTGAAGTCACGATTGTAAGCATCGACCGGCAACCGGCTGTTGGCCTTCATCGCATTCTGGAGGCGTGGCAGATCGTCCGCCGGAATACCGAAATCAACCGCGATCGGCTGCAACTGCGTGATCACGGCCAGACCGGTCGCGTCGGTCGCATGAATGATATTGCCCGCGTCCACCAGCCTCAGCCCAACCCGGCCGGTGATCGGCGAAGTGATGCGGCTGTAAACCAGTTGAAGCTTGGCGTTGTCCACGGCGCCCTTATCGCTTTGGATCGAACCGGCGTACTGTCCGACCGCCGCTTGCTGGTTGTCGAGGTCCTGACGTGCGAGGACCTTTTGATTGTAGAGTTCCTGATCGCGTGCGAGGAGAACCTTGGCGTTTTCGAGCGACGCCAGATCTTTCGCGAGCGTACCCTCGGCCTGGGTGAGCTGCACCTGGTACGGACGCGGATCGATCTCAGCCAGCAGATCGCCGGCCTTTACCAACTGTCCCTCGGTAAAATTTACCTTATCGAGCTGGCCATCCACCCGGCTTTTGACGGTGACCGTGTTGTAGGCCGTCACCGTTCCGATCGCGGATATGTACTGGTTCATATCGCCCAGCTTCGCCGGCGCCGCTGCGACCGGAACGATCGTGTGCATCGCGTCCGGAGGCGCCTGTGTGGAAGAATCAGGGCGGCTGCGGGCGATAAAAAAGTAAAGGCCAACGACAGCGACGGCCAAAACGACCAGCCACAGCCGCCATCGTTGAATAGCTTTGTCGAGCCGACTGCGCACTTCAGCATCCTGTACAAATCGTGAGGCGTTAGGGGTTCCGGTCGCGGGGGCGTCTGAATCCATCATGTTCTCCGTGGCACTCGTATCCAAGCAGCCAAATACCAATATAGCATCTATTGTTGCAATTTTGGACCCGCCAGTCCATATTTCAGATGAGGCCC
>Ga0207927_1000844_pt1 | contig 13042 bp, 9 predicted proteins | sample NGESurdeep072012_2_FD_184456 | JGI IMG/M metagenome (GOLD analysis project Ga0207927, IMG submission 184456) | Arctic peat soil microbial communities from Barrow, Alaska - NGEE Surface sample 210-2 deep-072012 (SPAdes) | ecosystem: Environmental > Terrestrial > Soil > Wetlands > Peat ... | reverse complement strand
CTCGATGGACGCCGGCAACATGCTCAAGCCGGCGCTCGCGCGCGGCGAACTGCACTGTGTCGGCGCCACGACGCTCGATGAATATCGCAAGTACATCGAGAAGGATGCGGCGCTCGAGCGGCGCTTCCAGACGGTGCTGGTCGATGAGCCCTCGGTGGAGGACACGATCGCGATCCTGCGCGGCCTCAAGGAGCGCTATGAGGTGCATCACAAGGTCGAGATCACCGATCCGGCCATCGTTGCCGCGGCGACGCTCTCGCACCGCTACATCACCAACCGCCAGCTGCCCGACAAGGCGATCGATCTGATCGACGAGGCGGCGGCGCGCATTCGCATGGAAATCGACTCCAAGCCCGAAGCGCTCGATCGGCTCGAGCGGCGCATCATTCAGCTCAAGATCGAGCAGATGGCGCTCAAGAAAGAGGAAGACGAAGCATCCAAGGGCCGGCTCACGACCCTGCAGCAAACGCTGGCCGGGCTGGAGAAGGAATACGCCGACCTCGAGGAGATCTGGAAGGCGGAGAAGGCCGCGCTGCAGGGCACGGCGCAGTTCAAGGAGGAGCTCGAGCGCGCCCGCCTGGAATTGGAGCAGGCGCGTCGCGCCAGCGACCTCTCGCGCATGGCCGAGCTGCAATACGGCCGGATTCCGGAACTCGAGAAGCGGCTCTCGCAGGCACAGCTTGCCGAGCAGAAGGCGCCGCAGCTGGTGCGCAACAATGTCACCGAAGAGGAGATCGCGCAGGTCGTGTCCAAGTGGACCGGTATCCCGGTGTCCAGGATGCTCGAGGGCGAGAAGGAAAAGCTACTGCGCATGGAGGAAGCACTCGAGAAACGCGTGGTCGGACAGGAGGAAGCGGTGCGTATCGTTTCGAACGCGATCCGCCGCTCACGCGCCGGGCTCGCGGACCCCCGGCGACCGAACGGCTCGTTCCTGTTCTTAGGTCCGACCGGTGTCGGCAAGACCGAGCTGTGCAAGGCGCTGGCGGAGTTTCTGTTCGACACCGAAGAGGCCATGGTGCGAATTGATATGTCCGAGTTCATGGAGAAGCACTCGGTCGCTCGTCTGATTGGAGCGCCCCCTGGCTATGTGGGCTACGAGGAGGGCGGATACCTGACTGAGGCGATTCGCCGGCGGCCATATGCCGTGGTATTGCTCGATGAGGTCGAGAAGGCGCATCAGGACGTGTTCAATGTACTGCTGCAGGTGCTCGATGACGGCCGGCTGACCGATGGCCAGGGCCGCACCGTGGATTTCCGCAATACCGTGATCATCATGACCTCGAACCTGGGCTCACAGGTGATCCAGGAGCTCTCCGGCGAGGGCAACTATCAGCGCATGAAGAACGCGGTCATGGAAATCGTGCAAACGCACTTTCGCCCCGAATTCATCAACCGAATCGACGACATCGTCGTGTTCCATCCCCTGGGCACCGAGCAGATCCGCGCGATCGTCGAGATCCAGGTGGCGTACCTGCGGCGGCGGCTGCTCGAGCGCAACATGGAGCTGGAATTGGATGAAAAGGCGCGCGATCTGATCGGCGAGGCCGGGTTCGATCCGGTGTACGGCGCCCGACCGCTCAAGCGCGCGATCCAGCAGCAGATCGAAAATCCGCTGGCGCAACGCATCCTGCGCAACGAGCTGGTGCCGGGCGACCGGGTGCGCGTCAGCGTGCGCGGCTCGGAGCTGGTGTTCGATAAAATACGGCAAATGCGCGCGGTAGGCTCCTAGCGTCTAAGCTTCCGTGGCGGGAGAGACCATGCACGACCTCAAACGCCACATTGTCGATGTGCCCGACTTTCCGCGCCCGGGCATCCTGTTTCGCGATATCACGCCGCTGCTGCGCACGCAGTTCGCGAGCACGCTCGATGCGCTCGAGGCCCTATTCGACGAGCATGAGTGGAGCGCGACGGATGCGCTCGCGGGCGTCGAATCGCGCGGCTTCATCCTGGCGGCGGGACTGGCCGCGCGGCGGGGCAAGGGATTCGTGCCGATCCGCAAGGGGGGCAAGCTGCCCCCGCCGGTCGAAGCAGTGGACTACGTGCTCGAGTACGGCAGCGGGGTGCTCGAAATGCAGCGCGGCAGCGGCCGTTTGCTGCTCATCGATGACGTGGTCGCGACCGGCGGCACCATGGCGGCCGCGGCGCAGTTGTGTCTACCGGCCGGCTATGAGGTCGGGGGCCTGGCCGCGCTGATCGATCTGCGATTGGCTGGGAAGTTTCAGTGGGGCGGGCTGCCATTGCGGGCAGTGCTGCGCTATGACTGAGCGGCCGCCGACGCTCATCGTGATGGCGCTGGAGATCGAGGCACAGGGACTGTTCGAGCGCGCGGGCGTCCCGGTGCTGTACACGGGATTGGGCAAGGTGAATGCCGCCCTGTCGCTGATGCGAGCGCTGCGGGACTATCGGCATGCCGGGCAGCGGCTGCCCTTGGTGCTGAATTTTGGTACCGCCGGCAGTCACAACCTGCAGGCCGGCGCACTCGTGGCCTGCCGGCAGTTCGTGCAGCGCGATATGGACGTCAGCGGCATCGGCTTTCCGCTCGGAGTCACGCCATTCGAGGACATCCCGGCGCAGCTGGATTTTCCGGCGGTATTCGAGGAATTGCCCTCGGCGCTATGCGGCAGCGGCGATTCGTTCCAGATGGGCGTGGCGAAACTGCATTGCGAGGTCATCGACATGGAAGCCTATGCACTGGCCAAGGTGTGCCACCTCGAGGGGGCGCGTTTCGGCTGCGCCAAGTACGTCACCGATGGGGCCGATACGTCGGCGGCTTCCGATTGGCAGCACAATCTGCCGCGGGCGGCGGCAGCCTTTTGGCAGCTGTACCAGCGTCACTGCCGTCTATAATTGCCCGCATCACCCACTCTTGCCGCAGTCAGCACCATGCCGATATACGAATACGAATGTAGCCAATGCCGCTACTACCTCGAAGTCATACAGAAGCTCAGCGATGCACGGCTCAAGAAATGCCCCTCGTGCGGCAAGAACGCGCTCAAGAAACTGATCTCGGCGCCGGTGTTCCGGCTCAAGGGATCGGGCTGGTACGAAACCGACTTCAAGTCCGATCAGGAGCACAAGCGCAACCTGGCCGGCGGTGAGAAGGAGGCGGCGTCCGGGGACGCCAAGGACGCCAAGGACGCCAAGGATGCCAAGGACGCCAAGGCAGCCGGCGCGGCGGACGCCGGCGCCGATACCAAGGCTGGCGCCCCGAGCGAGGCCAAGAGCGATACCGCAGGCGACGGCAAGGCATCGGCTAAGACCGAGCCCACGGCGGCCAAGCCCGAAGCCGCGCGCGCCAAGCACCCGGCATCGGGCCGCTCCAGCGCCAGCACCCGTAAATCACACCCTGCTAAGCCGGCTCCCAAGGCTAAGCCTGCTGCCAAGCGCGCCTCGGCCAAGTCGCCGCCCAAAGCGGCCAAGCGCCGGGGCCGGCGTTGACCCGTTCGGTCCTCAAGTTGATCCTGCGCCGCTACCTGATCGCGGGACTGCTGGTGTGGCTGCCCATCATCGCCACGGTGCTGGTGGTGCGCTTCATCCTGGATCTCATGGACCAGACGCTGCTGCTGCTGCCGCGCTCTGTGCGGCCGGAAGTGCTGCTCGGTGTGCACATACCGGGATTTGGGGCGGTGCTCGCGGTGCTGCTGCTGCTGGCGACCGGGCTGCTGGTCACCAATATCATCGGCCGCAGCCTGGTGCGCGTCTGGGAGGATGTGCTCAACCGCATTCCCTTCGTGCGGGCGGTGTACGGTGGGGTCAAGAGCTTTTCGACCACAATACTGTCCAACTCGGGTAACTCGTTCAAGAAAGTGCTGCTGATCGAGTATCCGCGCGCGGGCCTCTGGAGCATCGGTTTCCAGACTGCTGCGGACGTCCGGCTCTCGAGAGCGCAGGGCGCCGAGCCGCAGGTCTGCGTGTTCATACCGACCACGCCGAACCCGACTTCCGGCTTCATCGTACTGGTGCCACGCTCGCAGACGATCGAGCTCGAGCTGAGCGTCGATGCGGCGATGAAGATGATCGTGACCCTGGGCGTGGTCATGCCGGCCGCTCGCGCACTTTAGAAAAAATATATGCGCAGCCACTATTGCGGGCAGGTCAACGAGCAACTGATCGCCCAGAGCGTCAGTGTCGCGGGTTGGGTGCATCGGCGGCGCGATCACGGTGGCGTGATCTTCGTCGATCTGCGCGACCGCGAGGGGTTGGTACAGATCGTGTTCCATCCCGACCACCAGGCGGTATTTGAAATCGCCGAGAAATTGCGGCATGAGTTCGTCGTGCGCGTACGCGGACTTGTGCGCGAGCGTCCGGCGGGCACGGTCAACGCCAACCTGGCCTCGGGACGGATCGAGATCGTGGCGGCGAAACTCGAGTTGCTGAACCGCTCCGATCCGCTGCCGTTCCAGCTCGACGAGACCGTCAATGAGGAAGTGCGCCTGCGCTATCGCTATATCGACCTGCGGCGCGAGATCATGAGCCAGCGGCTGCGGCTGCGTCATCGCCTCACGCGTTCGATGCGCGGCTATCTCGATGCGAAGGGATTCATCGACGTCGAGACGCCGATGCTAACCAAGGCCACGCCCGAGGGGGCGCGCGACTATCTGGTGCCCAGCCGCACCCATCCCGGCAAGTTCTTCGCGCTGCCCCAGTCGCCGCAGATCTTCAAGCAGCTGCTGATGATGGCCGGCATGGATCGCTACTACCAGATCGTGCGCTGCTTCCGCGATGAGGATCTGCGCGCCGATCGCCAGCCGGAATTCACGCAGCTCGACATCGAGACCTCGTTCCTGACGCAGGAGCAGATCATGCAGCTCATGGAGGAGCTGGTGCGCACGCTGTTCGTCGAGGTGCTCGGCGTGCAGCTGCCCACACCGTTTCCACGCATGAGCTACCACGATGCGATGCGACGCTACGGCTCGGACAAGCCGGATCTGCGCGTGGCGCTCGAGCTCGTCGAGGTCGCGGATCTGGTGCGCGGCTGCGACTTCAAGGTGTTCTCAGGCCCCGCCCAGGACGCCAACGGCCGGGTCGCGGCATTGCGCGTTCCGGGCGGCGGCGCGCTGACGCGCAAGGAGATCGATGAGTACACGGCCTATGTGGCGCGCTACGGCGCCAAGGGCCTCGCCTACATCAAAGTAAATCAGCGCGAGCGCGGGCGCGATGGCCTGCAATCCCCGATCGTCAAATTCCTCGACGATGCAGCGCTAGAGGGGCTGCTCGCGCGCTGCGGCGCGGCCGACAACGACCTGATCTTCTTCGGCGCCGATCAGGCCAAGGTCGTCAGCGATGCGCTCGGCGCGCTGCGGCTCAAGATCGCGCACGACCGTGGGCTGGTCAGCCCAAGCTGGCAGCCGCTATGGGTGGTGGATTTCCCGATGTTCGAATGGGATGCGCAGGCGCGGCGCTGGGCCGCGATGCATCACCCCTTCACCTCACCGCAGGACGACGATCCGGCCGCGCTGCGCGATGCGCCAGGGGAAGCGCTCGCGCGTGCCTACGACATGGTGCTCAACGGTTCGGAAATCGGCGGCGGCTCGGTACGAATTTTCCGTGAGGAGATGCAGTCGGCGGTGTTCGCGCTGCTGGGCATCGCGGCCGCGGAAGCGCGGCTGAAATTCGGCTTTCTGCTCGATGCGCTGCGCTATGGCTGCCCGCCGCACGGCGGTATCGCCTTCGGCCTCGATCGGCTGGCGATGCTGATGGCCGGCGCCGAAAGCATTCGCGAGGTCATCGCGTTCCCGAAGACGCAGACGGCCGCCGATCCGCTGACCGACGCGCCGACCGAAGTCGGCGAGGCGCAGCTGCGCGAGCTGCACATCCGCGTGCGCACGCCACCGCCGTCCGGCTAGGAGTCGGCACAGCATTGAGCAGCAGCGCGGCAGCCGTCGTGTACGTCCACGGTCTGTGGATGCCCGGCTTCGAGTCGGCGCTGTTGCGCCGGCGGCTGGGCGCCGAGCGCGGGTACCGCCTGCATGTGTTTCACTATCGCTCGATGTTCGAGCCGATGACGCGCATCGCGGCGGCGCTGCACCAGATGGTCGCGCGGATCGATGCGCCGCGGGTCCACTTGCTGGGCCACAGCCTCGGGGGCCTGGTGATCCTGCGCTACCTGCAGCGCTACAGCATGGCTCAACCTGGCCGGGTGCTGTTCCTCGGCACGCCCTGCACCGGTTCAGGCGTGGCGCGGCGGCTCGGCCAATGGGGCCTTGGGCGCCGAGCAATCGGGCTCGCCGCGTCCGAGGAGCTGCTGGTGGATCGTGCGCGCCGATGGGAGATCGGGCGCGAGCTGGGCATCATCGCCGGCACCGTGCCGGTGGGCTTGGGCCATTTGCTGCTAACATTCAAGGAAGCCAACGACGGGACGATTGCGGTCTCGGAGACCGCACTCGAGGGCGCGAAGAGCCGGCTGTGCCTGCCGGTGACGCACTCGGGGATGCTGCTGTCGGCGCGCGTGGCACGGGAAGCAGGGAATTTCCTCGAACATGGACGATTCGGACCCTAAATCGGCTGCGCGCTCGAGCCCTGGATGGCTGCGCTCGCACGCGCGACTACTCATCGTCGCGGCGGCGCTGCTGCTGCTCTACACCTTGGGCGGCTTTCTGCTGGTGCCGCGACTGGCTCGCAATGCCATCGTTCAGTACGTGCAAAAGGATCTGGGCCGGCACGCATCGATCGGGCAGCTAAGCTTCAACCCGTTCACGTTCACGGTCGAAATCCGCCAATTCGCGCTGGCCGAGGCCGACAATCAGCCGATCGCGAGCTTCGATCTGCTGCGGGTCAGCGCATCCTTGAGTGCCTCGCTGCTGCATCGGGCCTGGAGCTTGAATGAAGTGCGGCTCGAGCGGCCCGTCGTGCAGGTGCTGATCAACCGCGACGGCTCTCTGAGCCTCGCGAAACTCGCGCCTCCGGCCCCGCAGAAGCCGCAGGCCGCCTCGACCGCCCTGCCGGCGCTGCGGATCGCTGCCTTGGGCGTGCATGGCGGCCGCGTGCATTTCCAGGATCTGAGCCGCGGTGAGCCGTTCTCCGCCACGCTGACGCCGATCGAATTCGACCTGACCGATTTCCGCACGGCGCCGAAGTTCGAGAATAAATATCGCTTCAGTGCCCAGAGCAGCGTCGCAGAGCGACTGGACTGGGCCGGCCAATTCACGGTGCGGCCGCTCGGCTCGACTGGGGAGTTCACGGTCACGGCGTTGAAGGCATCGACCATTGCCGACTACCTGCAGAATGCGCTGCCGTTTGCGCTAACCAGCGGCAGTCTGGACGTGCAAGGCAACTACCAGTTTGTGGCCACACCGGCTACCGCCCTGTCGCTGACTCTGCCGAGCGTCAAGGTGCACGGCCTGGGAATCGCCCCGGGCGCCGCCGCGACGGCCGCCGCGACGGCCGCCCGAGCGGCCGGAAAGGCTGTCGCCGAGGCGCCATGGATCACGCTGCCGGAGCTGGACGTTGCCAACACGACCGTCGTGCTCAACGAACGGCGCGTTGCGATTGGCCAGGTCACATTGCAACGGGCCGCGCTGCAGCTCTGGCGCAATGCGGATGGGAGCCTGAATCTGCGGCAGCTGATGGGGCCCTCAAGCACGGCCACACCCGCGGGCTCAGCGCCAACCGCCGCCGCCGCGGCGGCCGCAACGCCGCCCTGGAGCATCGCGCTGGATAAGCTCGAGCTCCAGGATGCGAGCATCGAGGCGGAAGACCGCAGTATCACTCCGGCGGTCAAAATGCATCTCGGATCCATCGGCTTGACGGTGCAAAACTACTCGAGCGCCAGCTCCGCGCCGCTGAACTTCGATCTGCATCTGGGGCTCGGTGATACCGGCAAGTTGCAGACGCAGGGCACCGTTACGCTGTCATCGCTCAATACCGCGCTCGATCTGAGCTTAAGCGAATTTGATTTGCCGGCGCTGCAGCCCTACATCTCGCAGACCACGGACCTGACGCTTTACCGCGGACGACTCGGGCTCAAGGGCCATGTGGCGTACGCGCAGTCGCCCGCGCGCGGCCAGCCGCAGCTGCAGTTGGTGCTCGCGGTGGACGTCGCGAACCTGGCGACGCGCGATAATCTGATGAACGAGGACTTGGTGAGCTGGCGCTCGCTGCACATTGATGGCTTGCGATATCAGATGGCGCCCGATGCGCTGAGCATCGAGCGCATTGTGGCGAGCGCGCCGTACGGGCGGGTCATCATCGGCGCCAAGGGTGGCTTGAACGTGGCCGATATTATGCGGCCTGCGCACGCGCAGGGCCCGGCGGCGGCGCAGGTGGCCACGACCACGACCACGACCACGAGCACGACCACGACCACGGCGCCGGTCGCCGCGTCAAAGCCTAGGGGCCGCGCGCGAGGGGCCAAGAGCGATACCGCTGTGCCTACGGTGGCCGCCGCAGCCGCAGCCGCAGCCAAGCCACCGTCAATGCGCATGCGCATCGCGCGCATCGACATCCAGGACGGAGTGGCGGATTTCACCGATCATTCGGTGACGCCGACTTTCTCTGCGGCCATCTACGGCCTCAAGGGTTCGATCGTGGGGCTGTCGTCCGATCCGGCCTCGCGCGCGGCCGTGACGCTCGATGGCAGTGTCGATCGCTACGCGCCGGTATCGATCAAGGGCCAGATCAACGTGCTGTCGGCAGCGGCCTATACCGATATAACGATGAGCTTCAGCAATATCGAGCTGCCCACGTTCAATCCGTATTCCGGCAAGTTTGCGGGTTACAACATCGCCCAGGGCAAGCTCAGCACGCAAATGCAATATCACGTCGAGAACCGCAAGCTCGATGCCAAGCATCACATCGTGGTCGATCAGCTCGAGTTCGGCGATGCCACCGAGAGCAAGCAGGCGGTGCCATTGCCGATCAAGCTGGCGGTCTCCTTGCTCAAGGACCGCAATGGGGTGATCACGCTTGATCTGCCCGTGGGCGGCAGCCTCGATGATCCGACTTTTCGCGTCGGCCCGATCATCTGGAAGCTTTTCGTTGGGCTGATCACGAAGATAGTGACTGCCCCCTTTGCGCTGCTTGGTTCGCTCTTCGGCGGCGGTCCGGAACTGTCGTACATCGATTTCCCGGCTGGTGTCGCGACGCTGACCCCGGCGCAAATCCAGAAGCTCACGCAGCTGTCGAACGCGTTGGTCGAACGGCCGCAGGTCAAGCTCGACATTCCGCTGCACACACAGGGCGACGACGACGACACCGCGCTCGAGCGCACGGGGCTCGAGGATGCGCTGCATACGGCAGCGGCCGCACCGGCCGCGGTGCGTCTGGCGGCGCTGGCGGCGCTGTATCGAGCACAGTTCAAGGCCGAGCCCGAGTATCCGCCCGAAACCACGAGCGGGAGCGACCCGGATGTGGACCGCGTCACCTGGCTCGAAACGCAGTTGTTGCCACAGTTTGCGCCGAGCGCGGCGCAACGCGATGCGCTGGCGCAGGCGCGCGCCCAGGCCGTGCAAGCGGCGGTACTGGCCAATGCGGAACTCAAACCGGAACGGGTATTCTTGACCAATCAGGTCTCAGGCGGCGGACCCGAGGGTTCGGTACGGATGGAACTCAAGCTCGAATGAGCGCCCGATGGGCCGCTCTCGTCTTTAGTCGAGAGCGATCTTGTGCAATTCGAACAGCAGTTCGAGCGCCGCGCGCGGCGTGAGCGAGTCGGGGTCGAGCGCTGCGAGCCGCGCCAGAAGTGCTCGCGCGCGCTCGTCCTGCACAGTCGGTTCCGGCGGCGACCATGGCAGTTCGGCCTGCGGTGAGTGCGCGAGCGCGCTGCGGGCGCTGCGCGCCTCGAGCTGCGTAAGCGTTCGGCGCGCCGCCGCGATGATCTCGCGCGGTACGCCTGCCAGTTGGGCGACCTGAAGACCGTAGCTGCGGCTTGCGGGACCGTCTTTGACGGCATGCAGGAACACCAGCGAATCGCCGTGCTCGGTCGCATCCAGATGCACGTTGGCGCAGCCCTCGATCTCATCGGCGAGCGCGGTCAGCTCAAAATAATGGGTCGCGAACAGGGTGAAGGCGCGAACCCTCGTGGCGATATATTCGGCGACGGTACGGGCCAGCGACAGGCCGTCGAATGTGCTGGTGCCGCGACCCATCTCGTCCATCAGCACCAGGCTGTGCTCGGTGGCGTTGTTGAGGATATTGGCCGCCTCGGTCATCTCGACCATAAAGGTCGAGCGGCCTCCGGCCAGATCGTCGGCGGCGCCGATGCGCGTGAAAATGCGATCGATCGGCCCGATCTCGGCCCGCGCCGCCGGCACGAAGCTGCCCAGATGCGCGAGCACGACGATCAGCGCCACCTGGCGCATGTAGGTGGATTTTCCGCCCATGTTCGGGCCGGTGATGATCAGCATCCGCCTTCCTAAGTGCAGCGAGAGATCATTGGGCACGAAGGGCGTGTCGAGGAATCGCTCGACTACTGGATGGCGCCCGCCCTCGATGATCAGACGCGTCTCGGCCACCAGTGTCGGCTCGCTCCATCCCAGGGTGCTCGCGCGCTCGGCCAGCGCCGCGAGCACATCGAGCAGCGCGATGGCCGCCGCCGTGCGCTGCAGGGCGTCCAAGCTCGCGGTCAGCGCGGTCAGCACCGCTTCATACAGCTCCTTTTCGCGCGCGAGTGCACGCTCGCGCGCGCCGAGCACCTGATCCTCGAAGCCCTTGAGCTCAGGGGTGATGAAGCGCTCGGCTGACTTGACGGTCTGGCGGCGTACATAGTCGCTCGGCACGCGCTCGGCGTGTGCGCGTGCAACCTCGATGAAGAAGCCCTGCACACGGTTTTGCCTAAGTTTCAGGCTGGCGATGCCGCTGCGCTCGCGTTCGCGCTGCTCGAGCTCGGCCAGAAATCCGTCGGTGTTGGTCGCAATGGCGCGCAGCCGATCGAGCTCCGAATCATGACCCACGGCGATGACCCCGCCATCGCGCACGAAGTGTGCGGGCTGCGCACCGATGGCTTGGCACAGCAGCGCGTGCTGTTCAGCGTGCTCGCCGATCTCGCCGCGCAGCCGCTGGAGCATCGGTGAATCAAAGCACTCGAGCGCGGCGCGCACCGCCGGCAGCGCGCCCAGGGAGGCGCGCAACTGCACCAGATCGCGCGGTCGCGCCGAGCGCAGCGCGACGCGTGCGAGGATGCGCTCGAGATCGCCGATGGCCCGCAACAGCTCGCGCACTGCCTCGAAGCGGCGCGATTCCGCCAACGCCGCCACGGCGTGATAGCGCTCGCGCAGCTGCGCGTGCGCGCGCACCGGCCGCGCCAGCGCGCGGCGCAAGGCCCGCGAGCCCATGGCAGTCACGGTCGAGTCGATCACGGCAAACAGCGTCGCCGCCTCATTACCCGAGAGGCTGCTGTCGAGTTCGAGATTGCGACGCGTCGCGGCATCGAGCCCGAGCGCATCGGAGCGCTCCTCGACCTGCAGCGTGCGGATGTGCGGCAGGGCGGATCGTTGCGTGTCGCGCACGTACTGCAGCAGCGCGCCGGCTGCGCGCAACGCCAGCGGCAGCTCATCGACGCCGAAGCCCTTGAGGTCCAAGGTGCCGAGCTGGTCGGTCAGCAGCCGCGAGGCGCTTGCGAGCTCGAAATGCCACGGGGCACGGGCGCGCACGACCGGTTCATGCCGGCACAACGCCGCAAGTTCCTGGGCCTGGTGCTCGGCCAGCAGCAGCTCGGCCGGCCGCAGACGCTCGAGTTCGGCCTCGACGCCCTCGACGCTGTTGAGCTCGAGCACACTGAAACGGCCGGAGGCGAGCTCCAGCCAGGACAGACCAAAGCTGCCCCCTTCGCGCCACAGCGCGGCCAACAGGGTTTCGCGGCGCTGCTCGAGCAAGGCCTCGTCCGTGACCGTGCCCGGCGTGACGATGCGCACGACCTGCCGTTCCATGGGTCCGCGCGTCTGGCCCGGATCGCCCAGCTGCTCGCACAGTGCCACCGATTCGCCTCGACGCACCAGTCTTGCCAGGTACGCCTCGACGCTGTGCACCGGTACCCCGGCCATCGGCACGTTGGCGCCGCCGGATTGGCCGCGCGAGGTCAGGGCGATATCGAGCAGCTGCGCGGCCCGCCGAGCGTCCTCGTAGAACATCTCGTAGAAATCCCCCATGCGGTAGAACAGCAGTGCGTCCGGATGCTCCGCCTTGATCCGCAGGTACTGCTGCATCATCGGCGTGTGCACGCCGGATGAGGGGTCCGCCACCATGGCGGCGCAGTGTACAGGCGCTACCATGGGCGCATGAACGATATCAGTGATGCGGCGCTGCGAGCCCTGGCCGAGCGTGCGGGCGCCGTGTTGTTTGCGAGGCAGCACCGGGTGGCGGTGGCGGAATCGTGCACGGGCGGCTGGCTGGCTAAATGCCTGACGGACATCCCGGGCAGCTCGCAATGGTTCGAGTGCGGCTACGTCACCTATTCGAACGCGGCCAAGGAGCAGGCACTGGGCGTGGCCGCGAGCGTCATCGAGACCTTCGGGGCGGTCAGTCGGCCGACAGCCGAACAGATGGCCAGCGGCGCCTTGCACTACAGCGGCGCTGCGCTGGCGGTCGCGATCACGGGCGTGGCCGGGCCCGACGGCGGCACGCCTACCAGGCCGGTCGGACTGGTCTGGTTCGCGCGTGCGCAGCGCGCTGGTGCGCTCACGGCGCTGGAAGAGCGCTTCAGCGGTGATCGCGAGGCCGTGCGTCGTGCCGCGGTCGCCACGGCATTGCGGCTCATCATCGCCGCGCCTTGAGCAGTCAGCCTTGGCGTTGCGGCGAATGTTCTTTGCACTCTGGCCAGACTCAAGCTGGTGCGAGCGGCTGCTCGGGGCCGCGCAGGCCCTGAATGCAGGGGGCGGGGGCCGAGCCATGGCAAGCGTTGATTTGCACGTGACGCTCTGCTTTCTCGGCGCGGTCGATGAGTCGCTCATCGCCGGGCTGTGCGAGCGCGCTGCGGCGCTGCAGGCGGCGGACTTTGAGCTCGAGTTCGACGCGCTCGAGTACTGGCCGCAATCGCGAGTGCTGGCGGCGACGAGCTCCAGCGTGTCCCCCGCCGCGAGCGGGCTGGCACGCGCACTGAGCTCTTGCG
>Ga0207927_1000843_pt1 | contig 13053 bp, 12 predicted proteins | sample NGESurdeep072012_2_FD_184456 | JGI IMG/M metagenome (GOLD analysis project Ga0207927, IMG submission 184456) | Arctic peat soil microbial communities from Barrow, Alaska - NGEE Surface sample 210-2 deep-072012 (SPAdes) | ecosystem: Environmental > Terrestrial > Soil > Wetlands > Peat ... | reverse complement strand
TCGGGTCCTCGATCTGGCACCTGGCGACGCACCCCGACGACCTGGCTCGACTGGTGAACGAACCCGAAGTGATGCCGCTCGCCATCGAGGAGTTCCTTCGCTTCTACGCGCCGGTGACGATGGCGCGACTCGTCAATGACGACATGGACTTCTACGGCGTGCAGATGAAGAAGGACGACTGGATCCTCCTCGGCTTCCCCGCGGCCAATCGCGACCCGGCGGCGTTCAAGGACGCGGACAAGTTCGTCATCGATCGGATGGAGAACCGTCACCTGGCCTTCGGACTGGGGATCCACCGATGCGCGGGATCGAACCTCGCGCGTCTCGAACTGCGCGTCGCCATCGAGGAGTTCATCAAGCGCTACCCGCGCTTCGAACTCTCCGGTCACGACGTCACCTGGGCGCCGGGACAGGTCAGAGGTCCGCGCAGTATCCCGCTGCGCGTCGTCGCCTAGGTCCTCATCAAAGGCGCAGGTCGGTCGGGCCCTCGCGCCAGATCGCGGCCATCCACTCTTCCACGTCGTCGGCGGTCCTCGGGAGCGCCGCGGACAGATTCCGTGCACCGTCCGCGGTCACGAGGACGTCGTCTTCGATGCGAACGCCGATGCCGCGGTACTCCTCGGGTACCGTCTCGTCGTTCGCCTGGAAGTAGAGACCGGGTTCGACGGTGAGGACATAGCCCTCGTGCAGCTCTCCCAGGTAGACGTCGTTGCGGGCGTTCGCGCAGTCGTGGACGTCGATGCCGAGCATGTGACTGACGCCGTGCAGCGTGTAGCGCCGATGGAGCTGGCGATCGCGGCGAAGCGCGATTTCGGGCGTCTCCTGCATGATCCCCATCTCGAACAGGCCCTCGGCGAGCACCTTCATCGCGGCGTCGTTGGGGGCTGTGAACGAGGCGCCTGGCCTTACGGCGGCGATGCCGGCCTCCTGGGCGGCGAGCACCAGGTCGTAGACGCGTCGTTGAGCGGGTGAGAACGTGCCGTTGACGGGCATCGTTCGGGTGACGTCGGCGGTGTAGAGGTTGTGGCACTCGACGCCGGCGTCGAGCAGCAGCATCTCGCCGCGACGCACCGCGCCGTTGTTGCGCGTCCAGTGCAGAATCGTGGCGTTCGATCCGCTCGCCGCGATGGTGTCGTAGCCCACGTCGTTGCCTTCGACGCGCGCGCGCAGATTGAAGACGCCTTCGATCACGCGCTCGCCGCGACCCTCGGCTGCGGGCAGGGCACGAACCACGTCGGCGAAGCCCTTCACGGTGTAGTCGATCGCGAGTTGGAGTTGCGCCACTTCGAACGAATCCTTCACGAGGCGCTGTTCGCTGAGTGCGACGCCGAGTCGTTCGTCGTGTTCGTTCGCACCCAGCATCGCGTCGACGGAGACGTCCAGTCCGCGCAACGTGAGCACGTCGGACGCGAGTTGTGACGCGAGGTCCTTTTCGAGGTAGTCGAGCGGTGCGGTGTCGATCTCGTAGAAGGCGGCCGCCTCGGTGACGCCCCGGCGCGCCCCGACCCACAACTCGCCGTAGCGCGCGTCGGTGAAGAACTCGTGCGTCTGATGGTCGCGGCGTTGGGGGACGTAGAGGGTGCAGCGCGCCGAGTCCGAGCCCGGCGTGATCACCAAGACGCAGTCCGGTTCAACGGAACCCGTGAGGTAGAAGAAGTCGGTGCCCGCCCTGAAGCGGTAGTCCGTGTCGTTGGCCCGGATCTTGGGATTACCGGTGGGGATCACGAGTGTCTGACCAGGGAAATATTCGGCGATCTTCTGGCGACGCAGCGCGCTGAAGGTCGCGGCCGGATGTACCTCGTGCGGCACGACCTCGAGACGCCAGTTGCCCGTCATGTGCTCGAAGAGCACGCGTGGGCACGGGGGACGGTGCGCACCGACCCAGACCCAGTGCTCGGAGATGGGATTCTCGGCCGAGACGTCGGGTTCGGGGATTGCCGGGAGTTCGTCAGTCATAACGCTCAACTTACCCCTCGCTCGCGCATCTTTCCCGAGCGCCGCCCTGGTCGACGTTTTTTCTGGGAAAGTGTGTAAGAACGAGGGCGAAACGGACAGGGAACGATCGTGGCACCATCAAGAGAGCGACGGTTTCGCGTGCTCGCCCTCGAGGCGACGCCGCCCATCGGTGCCTATCTTCGCCGGCGTCTCTACCCCCTCGCCGCCGCGGACCTCGACGACCTCGTCGAAGAGGTACTGCTGATCGCCTGGCGGCGTTTCGACGACATACCGAGTGACGCCCAGATTCCCTGGCTGATCGGGGTGGCGCGCAACGTCTTGCGCAACGCCGTGCGCAAGCAGCGCCGGATCTCCACGCTGGAGTCGCGCCTTCGTCCGGCGCCGCCCGACGCGGCGGCGGAGGACTACGTGATCGCGGACCAGTCGGTACGAGAGGCACTGGGCTCGCTCAGTGACGACGACCGTGAGATCCTCCTCCTGCACTTCTGGGACGGGCGCACTTCGGTCGAGATCGGCGTGATCTTTGGCATCACGACCAACGCGGCGGCCGTGCGTCTCTCGCGAGCCCAGGACCGGTTTCGAAGGAATTTCGACGTCGTGGCGGCCGAATGAAAGTTTCGCCGGTTCGTGACATGAACCATGTGAAGGGATTGGAGGGTCCGTGACGTCATTTGAAGAGCGACTTATCGCGAGCGACCCCGCGGCCGGCGCGCCGTACACCTCGGCGAACTTTGACGCGATGATCAGTCGGATCGTCGCCTCACCCTATGAGAAGTCGGCGACCGCGTGGCGGGGCTTCAAGTTCCGAATGGCCGGATCGGTCGCGGCCGCCAGCCTGTTGACCGCGCTCGGGATCACGGCACTCAACACGGCGGGCAGTGCCCTGCCGATTCTCGGCTTCGCCGCGGCGAGTACCCACAAGTCGGCGGGCTTCGCGACGCAGAGTCCGACGGCGGGCACCTTCATGATCGCGCGCCTCAACTACCAGTTCCACGGTGCGGACAACTTCCCGACCCAGGGCGGCGTCGCGACGTCCTACACACTCAACGCACCGAGCGACCCCGCGGCCACACTCAGCGACGTCGCCAAGGTCCTTCACGTCGACGTCGCCACGCCGTCGACGACCGACAACGGTCAGTCCTTCACCGCGAACGGCGCGCAGTACTCAGGTTGGCTCGTGCCGTACGCCGGGTACGACACGTGGGGCGTGAACGTCAACGCGACCCAGTCGACCTCGGTCCCAACGCAGTCGCCGGATCAGTTGAAGGCCCTCGCGGTGTCCTTCGCCCAGGCGTTGGGCACGTTCGACGTGGGTACTGCCTCGGTTGACGCACCGGGCGGTCCAACGGGACCCACCAACGTGACCGTGCCGATTCTGGTTGCCGGCGAGAACACGGGCATGGACTACTTCTTCAGCTTCGCCGGTGACGGCACGCTGCTCAACGCCGGCGGCGACAGTTTCGCGATCCAACCGGCGGGAGACTATCCCCTGCTGTCACCGGCGGACGCGGTGGGACAGATAAACGCCCAGTTCGCCATCTCGATGGGGATGTTGGCCACCGGGGGCATCGCGAGCGCCTCGTCGAGCGGCACGGGGACGAGTTCGGGTGGCGTCGGCTCGCATCCGCCACCGACGCCGGCGGCGGGCGACGCGACGACGTCGACCGTCGCGCCACCGACGACGCAGCCTTCGACACAACCGACCACGGGGCCGATCACCTCGTCGCCTCCCTCGGGTCCAGCGACGCCGCCGTCTGACGCGGCGCCAACCACGACGACCACCTTGGCGCCGACCATCGTGGACCTGACCGGTTACTCGTCCCAGTACGGGCTGTACACCCTGACCAACGGAACAACGATGTTGCTGCCGATCTACGTCTACGACGGCACGATCGAGGGTGATTCGAGTTACCAGGTGAGATTTCACGTCGTGCCGATTGACCCGTCGTATCTCGACCTGTCCACGGTGCAGAACTCCGTGTACTAGAGCGGTGCAGCGTAGGCTGCGCCCATGGTGATGTCGCTCTCATTCGAGGAGTCCGTCGCCGTCATCACGTGGGATGACGGCGAGAACCGGGTGAACCTCGATTCGCTCGGTCGCCTCCACGAGATCCTGGACGAACTCGAATCGATCGAGGGTCCGCTGGCGCTCGTGTGGACGGGGACCGGGAAGTTCTTCTCGAACGGGCTGGACCTCGCAAGGTTCGGATCGAATCCCGATGAACTCTTCGCCACGTTGAAGGAGTTGCAGCGAACCGTTGCGCGGCTGGTGCTGTTTCCGGCGTACTCGGTGGGAGCGCTCAACGGCCACGCGTTCGCCGCGGGGGCGCTCTTGTCGTGCGGACTGGATTACCGGATCATGCGCGAGGACCGCGGCTACTGGTGCATGAACGAAGCCGACATCGGGTTCGCGCTCGACGCGAGGTTGGCGGGGATCCTCTTCAACCGGCTGCCGCGCGCGAGCGCGATCGACGCGATGTTGACCGCGCGCCGGTTCGGCGCCGAGGAGGCCGTGGCGGCGGGCATCGTCCAGGCCTCAGCGCCCGAGGGCGATCTCGTTGACCGGGCCGTTACCGTCGCGGCGTCGATGGCGCCAAAGGACCGTGGTGTGCTGGCGGCACATAAGCGCATTGCCCACGGCGAGTTCGCGACGTTCCTGGGCTTTCCAGAAGGGCGCTAGGCCCGACTGGCGGACTCGCTCCTGGCTACTGCTTCGTCGTGAGGGCGATTGACGACATCGAATCTCCCTGTCGGCTCCGGCCACCTTCTGCAACGGTGCTCCCGACCTCGACCTACGAGCGAGTGTCGGTGCTCAGATCCAGCCCTGGTCGCGACTGATCTGCTCGACGTCACCGATGCGAAGACCGTTGCGGTGTTGGAGCGTGCGAATCAGTCCGCCGGCTTCGTAGAGCGACTCGTGCGTGCCCGTGTCGAGCCACGTCGTGGCGCGCGAGAGCACCTCGACGCGTAACTCGCCGCGTTCGAGGTAGGCGTTGTTCAGTGCGGTGATCTCGAGTTCGCCGCGTGAACTCGGCGTCAACTGTCGGGCGATCTCGGGTGCCTTCTCGTCGTAGAAGTAGATGCCCGGCACCGCGTAACTACTTCTCGGCGCCGCCGGCTTCTCCTCGATCGACAGCACCGTGCCGCTTTCGTCGAACTCGACCACGCCGTACGCGGAAGGATCACGGACGAGGTACGCGAAGATCAGGGCGCCCTTCACCTCGGTGTTCTGGCGCAGGTGCGTGCCGAGACCCGGACCGTAGAAGAGGTTGTCGCCGAGAATGAGCGTGCAGCGTTGTCCGTCGAGGAACTCCTCGCCGAGGATGAGCGCTTCGGCGAGTCCGTTAGGTTGGCCTTGGACGACGTAGGAGATCTCGAGACCCAACTGCGATCCGTCGCCGAGCAGTCGCTGAAAGGCCTCCTGATCGTGCGGCGTCGTGATGAGCAGAATCTCGCGCAGTCCCGTCAGCATCAACGTGCTCAGCGGGTAGTAAATCATTGGCTTGTCGTAGATCGGCAGGAGCTGTTTCGACACCGCTCGGGTGATGGGATACAGGCGCGTACCACTGCCGCCAGCCAGAATGATTCCCTTCACTCCAATAGTATAGAAGTCCAGTAATCCCTTTCTGAATGCCGAGGTACCTCTATGCGCGTAGTGATCACCGGAGCGGCCGGATTCATTGGTTCGCGCTTCACCGAGATGTTGCTCGAACAGGCCGATCGTCTGGGCTACGACGACGTTGTCTTGCTCGACGCGTTGACCTATTCGGGACGACGAGAGAATGTTGAGAACGCACTCGGAGATTCGCGCGTGCGCTTCGTGCTCGGATCGATCACCGACGCCGACGTCACGAACGACGTCGTCGCGAACGCACACGCCGTTGTCCATTTTGCGGCGGAAAGTCACGTCGACCGCTCGATCACCGGCGCGCGAACGTTCTTCGAGACCAACGTCCTCGGGACCCAACAGTTGCTCGAGAGCGCCCGTCGACACGGTGTCGAACGGTTCGTCCACGTCTCGACCGACGAGGTCTACGGTTCGATCGAGTCTGGTTCCTGGCGCGAGGATCATCTGCTCGAGCCGAACTCGCCGTACTCGTCGAGCAAGGCCGGATCGGATCTCGCGGCCTTGGCCTATCACCGCACCTACGGACTCTCGGTCATGGTGACGAGGTGTTCGAACAACTATGGGCCCCGACAGTTCCCCGAGAAGGTCATCCCACTCTTTGTCACGAATCTGAAGGATGGTCACAAGGTCCCGCTCTACGGTGACGGATTGAACGTACGCGACTGGCTGCACGTGGACGACCACTGCCGCGGCGTGCTGCTCGTGTTGGAGAGTGGTCGCGCCGGCGAGATCTACAACATCGGCGGCGGCACGGAATTGACGAACAGGGACCTCACCGACCGGCTGCTGGCGTTGTGCGGTCGCGACACGTCAATGATCGAACCGGTCACCGACCGACTCGGACACGACCGGCGTTACTCAGTGGACTGGTCCAAGATCAAGGATGAGCTGGGCTACGAACCCCAGGTCGGATTCGACGAAGGACTCGCCGCGACCGTCCAGTGGTACCGCGACAACGAGGAGTGGTGGCGGCCATTGAAGGAGCGCGCGTCGTGAAGCTCCACGAACTCTCCATTCCCGATCTCTTCGTGTTGGAGTCGCCGGTCTGGGGCGACGAACGGGGATTCTTTCGAGAGTGGTTCACGGCCCACGACGTCGAGGCGGCGGGGGCCCCGTTCCTCACGAAGCAGGCGAACCTCTCGGTGTCGGCGCGCAACGTCGTGCGAGGTCTTCACTATTCGCTCGCGCCGCAAGGTCAAGCGAAGGTGGTGACCTGCGTCTTCGGAGAGATCGACGACGTCATCGTTGACGTGCGGGTCGGCTCGCCGACCTTCGGAGCGGTCGAGGTCGTTCACCTGCGCGCCGATGACGGCAAATCGGTCTTCCTGCCCGCCGGCGTGGCGCACGGCTTCTGCGTGACCAGTGACCACGCGGCGCTCGCCTACCTGCTCTCGTCGCCGTTCAACGCCGCGCTCGAACTCGAAATCCATCCGTTTGACCCCGAGGTGAAGGTGCCGTGGTCCCTTGACGCCGAGCCGACGTTGAGCGCCAAGGACGCGGCGGCACCTTCGTTGAGCGAACGGCGCGCGGCGAACCAACTCCCGAGCTTTCATTCGTAGTCTCGTTTGGGCCACGGCGGCCCTTCGTTGCTAGCGTTGTTGAGGTGAGTACTGCACCGTTGCGCCTCGTGACTGAACATGACCGAGGTGTGCATATTCCCAGCGCTGGTCGCGTCCCCGCGGTCGAGTCCGAGGCGCAACTTCGCGCGTTGCTGACGAGTCTCTCCGGGGTCGACGCGGTGGGCGCGGAGAGCCGTGCGGCCAGACTCGCGACCCGCTCCATAAAGAAGTCCTCGAAGCTCGTGGCCATCGACCTGGCGATCGCCATGGTCGATCTGACGACGCTCGAAGGTGCCGACACTGAGGGCCGCGTGACGTCGCTCTGCACGAAGGCACTGCGCCCTGACCCCCTCGATCCAACCGTGCCCGCTGTCGCGGCGGTGTGCGTGTACCCCGACCTCGTGGCGCACGCGCGCTCGGTGCTGGGACACTCGTCGGTTCACGTCGCGTCGGTCGCCACCGCGTTTCCGTCGGGGCGGGCCTCGCTCAAGGTCAAACTCCTCGACGTGCGTGAGGCCGTCGCCGCGGGAGCGGACGAGATCGACATGGTCATCGACCGCGGGGCGTTCCTGTCGGGTCGTCTCGGCCAAGTCTTCGACGACATCGTCGCGGTCAAGGAGGCGTGCGGGGTGTCGCGTCTGAAGGTGATTCTCGAGACGGGTGAACTCGTGACCTACGACAACGTCCGTCGGGCCAGTTGGTTGGCGATGCTGGGCGGCGCGGACTTCATCAAGACCTCGACGGGAAAGGTGACGGTCTCGGCCACCTCGCCCGTCGCGCTCGTGATGCTCGAAGCGGTACGCGACTTCGCCGAGTCGACCGGCCACGTGGTCGGCGTCAAGGTCGCCGGGGGCATACGAACGACCAAGGACGCGATCCGCTACCTCGTGCTCGTCAACGAGACCGTCGGCTCGTCGTGGCTCTCGCCCGACCGTTTTCGATTCGGCGCCTCGTCACTCTTGAACGACCTCTTGATGCAACGATCCAAGCAGCACCACGGTGCGTACGTTCGCCCCGACGAATTCAGCGGAGACTGATATGACCGAGCACGACCTCGCGAACTCCCAGCTCGGATCATTGTCGTACGACCCGGCGCTCGAGTCCGCGTCGATCGCTCGCCTGCGCGCGAGCTACGGACTGTTCATCGACGGGTCCTTCACCGACGCCTCCGCGCACGAGCGGTTCGTGACGCTGAATCCGGCGAACGAGACGACGTTGGCGACGGTCGCCCAGGCGAGCAGTGCCGACGTCGATCGCGCCGTCGCCGCCGCTCGACGGGCCTACGACACCGTCTGGTCCAAGACCACCGGAGCGCAGCGTGCCAAGTACCTCTTTCGCATCGCTCGCCTGATCCAAGAGCGCGCGCGCGAACTGGCGGTCGTCGAGACGCTCGACAACGGCAAACCCATTCGCGAGTCGCGTGACGTCGACATTCCTCTGGCGGCCGCCCACTTCTTCTACTACGCCGGCTGGGCCGACAAGCTCGATCACGCAGGCTTCGGCGCCGATCCGCAGCCTCTCGGTGTCGCCGGCCAGATCATCCCGTGGAACTTCCCGTTGCTCATGGCGGCGTGGAAGTTGGCACCGGCCCTGGCCGCGGGCAACACGTGCGTCTTGAAGCCCGCCGAGACGACGCCACTCTCGGCGCTCGTACTCGCCGAGATCCTCCAGCAGGCCGAGCTGCCTGCGGGCGTCGTCAACATCGTCACCGGTGACGGCTCCACCGGGGCGGCGTTGGTGGACCACCCCGACGTCGACAAGATCGCGTTCACGGGCTCGACCGAGGTCGGTCGGCTCATCCAGCAGCGCGTTGCGTCGAGCGCCAAGCGCCTCACGCTCGAGTTGGGCGGCAAGGGAGCCAACATCGTCTTCGAGGACGCACCGATCGACGAGATGATCGAGGGGATCATCGACGGCATCTTCTTCAATCAGGGCCACGTGTGCTGCGCCGGTTCGCGGCTCCTGGTCCAAGAGTCCGTCGCCGACGAGGTGTTGCGCCGACTCGTTCGACGCGTCGAGCAGTTGCGGGTCGGTGACCCGCTCGACAAGAACACCGACGTCGGCGCCATCAACTCGGCGGCGCAGCTCGAAAGGATCAAGGAGCTGACGGCGTTCGGCGAGAGCGAGGGAGCGACGCGCTACACCAGTTCGTGCGTGCTGCCCGAGAGCGGGTACTGGTTCGCCCCGACGGTGTTCGCCGACGTGTCCCAATCGCACCGTATCGCGCGCGAGGAGATATTCGGGCCGGTGCTCTCGGTGCTGACGTTCCGCACGCCCGAAGAGGCGGTCGCCAAGGCGAACAACACGAAGTACGGACTGGCCTGTGGCGTATGGAGCGAGAAGGGAAGTCGAACACTCTGGGTCGCCGAGCGGTTGCGCGCCGGCGTGATCTGGGCCAACACCTACAACCGCTTCGACCCGACCAGTCCCTTCGGTGGCGTGCGCGAGTCCGGCTTCGGGCGAGAGGGTGGTCGTCACGGATTGGAGGCCTACCTCAATGTCTGAGGACCGTGTCGACGTGCGCAAGACGTACAAACTGCTCATCAATGGAGCGTTTCCCCGGTCCGAATCGGGCCGTAGCTACGAGGTCGCCACCGCCGAGGGGGCGTTCTGGGCGAACGTCGCCCAAGGCTCGCGCAAGGACGTTCGTGACGCGGTGGTCGCCGCGCGCGCCGCGCAGGCCAAGTGGTGGAGCGCCACCGCGTACAACCGCGGACAGGTCATCTATCGGTTGGCCGAGATGGCCGAGTCGCGTCGAACCGAGTTGGGTGAACACGTCGCCGTTGCCGAAGGCATCGACGGCGGAGAGGCCGAGGCCGCGGTGTCGCGATCGATTGACCGAATCGTCTGGTACGCCGGCTGGACGGACAAGATCACCCAGGTGCTCGGCGGGGCCAATCCCGTCGCCGGTCCCTTCTTCAACTTCTCGCTTCCCACGCCGAGCGGCGTCGTCGGCGTGCTCGCGCCCCAGGACTCGTCGCTCGAGGGCTTCGTGGACAGCGTGCTGGGCCCGATATGCGCCGGTAACACGGTCGTGGTCGTCGCCAGTGAACGACGTCCGACCCCAGCGATACTGCTCGGAGAGATGAGCGCCACGTCCGACTTCCCCCCGGGACTACTCAACATCATCACGGGTTACACCGCGGAACTCAGCCCGACGCTCGCCAGTCACGAGGACGTCGACGGCATCGATCTCGAAGGCGCTGGCGAGGACGCGAATGACCTGGCGAGTGCCGCGGCGGGTTCGATCAAGCGGGTGCTGCGTCCACGCACGAACGAGGACCCTTCGTCGCTTCGTCGTCTTCGGGCCTTCGTCGAGACCTCCACCGTGTGGCACACGATCGGACAGTGATGAATCCCTACCAACTCGCCAGCCGAGCCTCCGACGAACTGCGCTACATGAGCGGCGTGAACTCCTACGACGTCGCCGTCGTGCTGGGCTCGGGCTGGCGCGAGGGCGCCGAGGCGCTGGGCGAACCGACGAGTGAGGTCGCGACGTCGTCACTGAGCGGTTTCGTCGCCCCGACGGTCGCCGGTCACGAGGGTCAGATCCTGTCGCTCAAGTTCGCGGGACGTGACGTCGCGCTGGTCGCCGGACGCGTCCATCTCTACGAGGGAAACAGCGCGGCTCAGGTGGTCCATCCGATTCGAACGGTCATCGCCGCCGGTGCCAAGAAGATCGTCCTCACCAACGCCTGCGGCGGCATCGATCCGAGCAAGGGCCCGGGCACGGTGGTGGTCATCCGCGACCACATCAATCTCACGGCGACGTCGCCGATGGAGGGCGCGTCACCCCCCGAGGGCTACGGGTCGCGTTTTGTGGACCTCACCGACCTTTACAGCGCCCGACTTCGCGCGCTGGTGCGCGACGCGGCGCCGCAGCTGAGCGAGGGCGTGTACGCCGGCTTTCGCGGTCCACACTACGAGACGCCAGGTGAGGTGGCGATGGCGCGCACCATGGGCGCGACGCTCGTGGGCATGTCGACGGTGCTGGAAGCGATCGCCGCTCGCCACCTCGGCGCCGAGGTCCTCGGACTCAGTCTCGTCTCCAATCTTGCGGCCGGCGTCTCGTCGGGCCCGCTCAACCACCTCGAGGTCCTCGAAGCCGGCCAGGCGGCGGCCTCGGGACTCGGCGCCCTGTTGGCGCAGTTGGTTCCGCTGTTGTGAACGAGGCCCTCGTTGAGCGAGTGAGGTCGTGGATCACGGGTGACCCCGATCCCGCCGACCGGGCCACCATTCAACAGTTGCTCGACGATGGTGACGAGGCGGAACTCTCGCGACGCTTCGACCAACCGCTGCAGTTCGGCACGGCCGGCTTGCGCGGTCCGGTCATGGCCGGTCCCGCCGGGATGAACCGCTACACGGTGCGACGTGCGACCCAGGGGGTCGTGGCGTGGCTGAAGGACCTCGGCATCGATTCCTCGAGGGGCGTCGTGGTCGGACGTGACGCACGGCGTGGATCGGAGTCGTTCAACGACGAGGTCGTCGAGGTCCTGCTGGGTGCCGGCGTCGCGGTCATCGAGATGCCGCGGCCCCTGCCGACGCCGCTCGTCGCCTACGCGGTCAAGGCCCTGGGTGCCGCGGCGGGCATCATGATCACCGCCAGCCACAATCCTCCCGACGACAACGGCTACAAGCTGTACGCCGCCGACGGCGCTCAGATCGTGCCCCCGAACGACCAACTCGTTGAGGGCTTCGCCAACGAGGCCGCCACGGCCGTACTCGCGGACCGTTCGAGTCCGCTGCACCGCGTCGCGTCGAGCGACCTCTGGGAGACGTACCTCGATCACTTCGCACGCCGATTCGCGGCTCCGGGAACGAGCTCGTTGGCGATCACCTACACGCCGCTGCACGGCGTGGGGGGCGAATCAATGATGGAACTCTTTCGTACGGCCGGGTTCGCGGCGGTCACGCCGGTCGCCACGCAGTTCACTCCCGACGGGCGATTCCCCACGTTGGCGTTCCCCAACCCCGAAGAGCCGGGCGCCCTCGATCTGGCGATGGAGACGGCCGACGAGAACGCCTCGGACCTCGTCATCGCCAATGACCCCGACGCGGATCGCCTGGGTGTCGCGGTCCGCGCGAGCGACGGGTGGCGCGTGCTTCGCGGCGATGAGATCGGCTGGCTCCTGGCGTCGACGCTGCTCGACGAGATGAACGCGAGTGACGACGTTGTCGCGACAACGATCGTTTCCTCGACGATGCTCGAGTTGATGGCGCGAAGTTCGCACGTTCGATTCGTGACGACGTTGACGGGCTTCAAATGGATTGCCCGCGCCGCGGGCGACGGGGTGCTGCGCTTTGGTTACGAAGAGGCCCTCGGATTCGCCGTCGATCCGCTCGTCGCCGACAAGGACGGCATGTCGGCAGCCCTGGCGATCTGTCAACTGGCCGACGACCTCGCCCGGTCGGGCGCGACCCTGCTCGACCGTCTCGACGAGATCGAGACGCGCTTTGGCGTTCACGCCGGCGGTCAGTTGTCACTTCGCCCCGACGGCCCCGACGGCCCTGGGGCGATCGCCACGGCCCTGCGGCGCCTGCGTTCCTCGCCACCCTCGACGCTGGGCCATCTGCCGGTGAGTTCGTTCGTCGACCTGGCTGGGGGTTGGCACGGCCTCTCGGCGACCGATGGCGTCTACATCGAACTACGTGACGCGGGTCGGATCGTGGTCCGTCCGTCGGGCACCGAGCCGAAACTGAAGGCCTACATCGAGATCATCGCCAGTCCTAACGAGGGTCGTCCCCTGGACGAACAGCGCAAGATCTGTGGCGCCCTGCTCAACGCAGTGCGCGACGAGCTGGCCGAACTCTTACGCCTCTAGGATTCGCAACCGCGCGTACCCGGGCTTGATCACCGTGTTGATCATCTCGAGTCGCTGGTCGAAGGGGAAGAACGTGCTCTTCGCGGCG
>Ga0207927_1000842_pt1 | contig 13061 bp, 7 predicted proteins | sample NGESurdeep072012_2_FD_184456 | JGI IMG/M metagenome (GOLD analysis project Ga0207927, IMG submission 184456) | Arctic peat soil microbial communities from Barrow, Alaska - NGEE Surface sample 210-2 deep-072012 (SPAdes) | ecosystem: Environmental > Terrestrial > Soil > Wetlands > Peat ... | reverse complement strand
TCACGGTTGACGGCGGCCGGGGAACGTTGTGCGCTCCAACAGCCTGCGACGCTGTATTCGGGTTGCGAACGCCCAGGCTCGCAGGCGTTTGCGGGACGTTGTGCGACCCGGCAACCGGATTTGCCTGATGAGCCGGCGGCGTCATCCGAGTTACAACTGGGCGATCCACGGCCGAGCGCGGAGGAATACCTGTGTTGCGCGGCGTGTTCCCGCCTAGGATGGCTCCGCGGTTCGGAGTTACATCCGCCGAGCGCACTACTTCGCCTTTGCCCAACTCTGAACGTGGAACTATGGTTCCCACCCGGGCAATGTTCTGTCCAGACGCCAATGCGGACTTCGGAACTGCCGTAACCGCGCCTGCCACGTTGCGGTTTGCATAGTGCCCGTTGTTGACGTTGTTGCGGTAATAGTTGTTGGATACGTTGTTAATGTTCGTGATGCGCGTGTTGGTCATGTTGACGTTACGAATGTAGTTTTGGCTGACGTATCCGCCACGGTATCCGTGATACCAGGGGTAGAAGGGTTCACCCCATCCCAACGGGAACCATCCGCAACCTCCGCCAAAGCCGAATCCGAAGCCGACGCCCCATCCGGCTCCGCCAATCCAACCCACCAAGGCAGGTGCATAGTAGGGACGCCAACCGACGCCAATAATCGGACCGGGAGCCCAGCCCCATCCGCCTCCCCAAGAAACCCAGCGACCGTAATGGAAGGGAGCGAAGCCCCAAGGTGCGTCGTCGACCCACGTCCATCCCCAAGGAGCAACCCACGCCCAATGGCCGTAGCGATAGGGAGCCCATCCGGCCTGAACCGACGTCGGAACCCAGATGGCTCCGTAGGTCGGGACGGTCTGCCAACGGCCGTAGGCGTCAAGATCTTCGTAACCAATGACTCCGGGGGCGACATAACGGGCCGATTGCGAGCTATCGAGACGTTTGTCGCGAATTTTGGCCCAATCGTCAAATCCATCAGGAGCGGGAGCCGCATAGGCTTCATGCTGCAGGGAATTCTGGCCACTGAAGCGCACCTGCTGGCCGTCGCTGACTTTCACGGCGGGGCCGCTCCCTGTGGCCTCACCATAGCCCTTGCGGACTGTCACCCAAGTTTGGTCATCATTGGGATTCACGTTGAAGCGATAGACGCCCGGCTTCATCACCGTGAACGCCAGGTTTGGGGTATCGACTTCGTAAATCTCACCCGGCTCCAGATGGCGCACGGTGATTTCGAGGACGCCTTGGTCAAGCTGTGCCTGAATGGCGTTGTCGCCAACGTTGGTGAGCGTCAGGCTGCTCTCGGAGTCCATGCGGAGATATCCGCCTCCGACATTCAGCTCAACGCGGGAGTTCTTGTCCGCCCACACGCGGTCGGCAGTGGTCAAGGGACGATTCAAGTTGGCAGCTACCCAGTCGTTGACACCACCCGGCTGCAACGATACTTCTCCAGAGATGTACTGAATGCGTGCGACCCGTGCTGGCGGATCATTGCTAGGGCTTCCGGCATTGGCTGGATCACCCGAATTGTTTGGATAGCTGAGATTGGTTGGAATGCCAGCATTCTCCCCCTCTTGCGCGAGCAGATTCCCCGCGCCGAGCGTTGCCAATGTCAGCGCTACGAGAACCCATACCAAGTGCCGCCGTGCGTTCATCTTGATTCTCCTTCCGCTTATCGGACCCCCCCGAAAGCGAACGTCCAATACTCGCCAGCACGCAGCCAGTCGTGACTGTCACTAATCTAAACCCTTCCTTGATGCTGGTGTTGCGTTAAGAATCGTTACTGATACCGGAATGGGAACAGCGGAAAGCCAGTCTGAAGGGAAGCTTAAGCGCAAGCACCCGGCACGACGCTCAAGACGCATCCTGTCCCAAATCCAGTGTTGAGAAGCCGGCAGTTTGTTATGCTCATCGGTTCGCCCGGAGGAAACCCTTGTTACTAGTGAGAGCCATCATTGTCCTTGCCCTTTTAGCAGCCAATTGCGTTTCACAATCGTCGCAGCCGACGACGACACCAACAACCCCTAAAGTCGCTGCCGTGCCAAGTGAGCCTGGATTGCCCTATACGCCCAGCCTTGATCTCGAGGCCATGGACAGGTCGGTCGATCCATGTGTTGATTTTTACAGTTACGCGTGCGGCGGCTGGCAGAAGAAGAACCCGATTCCACCGGACCAGACATCGTGGAGCGTGTACGGCAAGCTGTATGAGGACAACCTGCAGTATCTGCGGGGACTGCTCGAACAGGCGGCCGTCGCCAAGGACCGTGACCCAGCAACCCAGAAGATCGGCGATTTCTACGGCTCCTGCATGAATGAAACGCTGGTGGAGCAACTTGGGGCCAAACCGATGCAGCCTGATCTGGCAGCTATACAAGGACTGACAGACCGCAAGCAATTGGCGCCGCTACTCGCCAAGTTACAGTTACGAGGAATATCGGCGCTCTTTGATTTCGGGCCGATGCAGGACTTCGACGATTCCAGCCGCATGATCGTGGGGATCGACCAGGGTGGTCTTGGACTTCCTGATCGTGACTACTACACAAAGGACGATGCGAAGTCGAAGGAGAACCGTGAAAGGTATCTCCTGCACGTGCAAAAAATGTTCGAGTTGATGGGTGACTCTCCAGAGACGGCCAGGAAGAATGCGGCCACCGTCATGCGCATGGAGACGAGCCTGGCAAAGGCTTCGCTCACCCGGGTCGAGCGGCGCGATCCGTATAAGCAAAAACATAAGATGACCGTGCCCGAGTTGTACAAGGTCGCTCCCGACTTCGATTGGAATGGCTTCTTCAGCGCGTCGAATGTGCCCAAGTTCGAAGTTCTGAACGTATCATGGCCCGATTTTTTCAAGGATGTGAGCACGCAAATCAAGTCAGCGTCGCTCGAAGACTGGCAGACCTACATGCGCTGGCACGTCGCGCACTCCCGCGCGTCTTTACTGTCTTCAGCCTTCGTCAATGAGAACTTCGAGTTCTATCGCAAGTACCTTCGGGGCGCGACAGAACTTCAGCCGCGTTGGAAGCGCTGTGTTCAGTATGTTGACCGTAACTTGGGCGAGGCCCTGGGCCAGGTCTATGTACGAAGAACATTCGGACCCGAACTGAAAGCCTCGACCGTGGAGATGACCCGGCAAATTGAAGACGCAATGGCGGTGCGAATTCAGCAATTGGAATGGATGAGCCCGGCCACCAAACAACAGGCAATTGGGAAACTCAAGGCCGTCCGCAACAAGGTGGGCTATCCGGATACGTGGCGCGATTACAGTTCAGTGACCGTCGTCCCTGACGATTTTTACGGGAATGATGTGCGAGCCACGGAATTCGAAGTGAAAAGGCAAATCGCGAAGGTGGGTCGACCGGTGGACCGTACGGAATGGGACATGACCCCGCCTACCGTGAACGCTTACTACAACCCGCAGATGAACGACATCAATTTCCCGGCGGGAGTTTTGCAGCCGCCGCTCTATGACGCGAAGATGGATGCTGCGCCCAATTATGGCAATACCGGGTCAACCATCGGGCACGAGCTCACACACGCTTTCGACGACGAGGGCCGCCAGTTCGACGCCCAAGGCAATCTGAAGGACTGGTGGACCAAGCAGGACGCCGAGCAGTTCGTAAAACAGGCCAACTGCGTGGTCGATCAGTATGGCAACTACGTAATCGTCGACGACATAAAGATCAACTCCAAGCTCACGGAGGGTGAAGACGTGGCGGACTTGGGCGGCACAATTTTGGCCTATGTCGGATGGAAGAATGCAACCGAGGGAACCCAGCTTGAGAGCGTGAGCGGACTGGCGCCCGAACAACGGTTCTTCGTTGGATTCGCACAATGGGCCTGCGAAAATCAGCGCCCGGAGAACGAGCGGGTCAACGCCATTACCAACCCGCACTCTCCCGGAAAATACCGGATCAATGGCGTGGTGGTGAACATGCCGGAGTTCGGTAAGGCATTCGGGTGCAAGGCTGGTCAACCCATGATCAAGCCGGACGAGAAAGTTTGCCGCGTCTGGTAGGAAAGGGGATGCCATGCGGCATCCCTTCTAAAAACTTCACCGACTCGCGACTCCACGGCGTGCGTATCTCTTTGCTTATTATTTCGCTTCTATCCAGGGAAAGCGAAACACAGCCAGGGGGTCTTCGCCGTAGCTCACGTCGAGATCGATGTAGGAGTCCGAAACGATCCAGTAATAGCGCTTTATGGAATCGATCAGTAGATTGATGGCCTTGTCCAACTCGCGATTGGTCGTCGACAAGGCTGCCGGTGTCCGCTCGTGATTAGAAAAGTGGGGCTCGACTTGTTGCTTGAGATATAGGCTGAGGCGGTCTAACTCCGCCAGATCTGCGGACAGTTCCTTGACGGTAAGTTTGTCGTGAAGTAGTGCGGGATATTCTGAAACTTGAGTCAACAACCGGCGTAGCGAAAGGGCGGCATCGGGCGCGAACAACCTGCGCAAACGCATGGTGGTCGCATCTGTATATGCGCCCCGCAGCATCGAGAGATAGGCGCTGCCACTCGAAGACAGGTTGGGGTTGGACTGAATAACGTCTGCCTCCAGCTTTTGGTAGAGGTCGCGATCGGTTGCGAGACTCAAAACCTGCTTGCCGATCTCACGGAGTTCTCGCATCGCGCGGTCGCAGAACTGCTTTTCGTTGAGCATAGGCCAGTAGTGTATCGAAAACCGGAGCAGCCCATCTGTGAGGCTGGTCACTGCCAGAATTCAGTGGGAATTGGAAAGGCGACGATGAGCCGTCGCCTTGTAATGAGACGATGTGGAGCGGCACTCGCCAGGTTGCCGCCGGGTCGTTTAGAGAGACACGACTTTCGATCGGGCTAACCGGAACGAAGCGCGTTTCTTGAGGCGCAGCCGTCGCACGCTACCGTTTCTTCTTCTTGGCAACCTTCTTGACGGCCTTCTTCTTGGTGGCCGCCTTCTTCTTGGCCTTGGGGTTGGCTGTCTGTTCCCCGGTGCCCCTCGGTGCCATTGGGTTTGCTGCCTGTTCTCCAATTCCCATGACTTTCTCCTCCGAACAAATGGTTAGCCCCTGAATCCATGGAGCTTTGCTACTTCGGGCACGATAACACGATTCACTCTCCAGTGGCGCAGATAGTTGAGGCAAGCATCGACAACTGACAACAAAAGTCCTCGGCAGACTTCGTCGCCGCGGCGTTCTGTCCCGCGCGTGACACTTTACGCAGTGTCCATAGCTTTGGAGTATATGTACATCTCGTGATATTTTGGGCAACCGAAAGTGGAATCGCACCAGGCCTGCCGAGGTAGAAGCGACCTGGTTCTCACGGATTACGAGACTGCGATTGCATTGCCTTCGTTCAATTTCCGGACCCGCTTGAGCAGGTACCTTGTCCGCTCCCAAGCGTTCTGGCGACGGAGCACTGAGCCTGGGATGCAGACAATTGCTGATCGCTAAGGGTTATCAGGTAGCACCATCTTCAAGAATGGTATAGCCACCATTGCCGGTTGATCCCAAATTAGTAGACCAAGATGCCAGGATGCCTGACGGGCTGATGGAACTGGCGTCACATGTCGGATTGCCTGCATGATCGGCTGCGATGACATTGACTACTCCATCAGTTGATTTGAATCGCGGTGAGTCGATTTGCCATCAGATCATTACGCAGTGAGAGCACGAGCAAGCCGTCTATTACCTTCACTGGACATCCACAGCACTCGACCAATTGCTGCTTTTGATCAAACACGTAAATCACGGCGCACAGGTCAGGTCCGCTCAACCCCGGATTGGAGATTCGTATCGTCGTATCGGGTCCGTTCTGCGGGAGGTGGAAATAGACGATATTCATCTCAGGTTGTACAGTCACTGCTGCGGCGCCCACTACTGCCTGATAAGTCGTATGTCGTCCCATCCGTGAACGATCCGATAGCGCTGAGTTGCCGTTAAGCAGCATGTTCCGCCTGCTCCACTTCTGCGATGCACTGTTCCTGCTCGATCCTGCTCCCGGAGCGGGCTATCCATACGCATCATTTAGTTATTGAGATTCGCAGATTATAGTGACACGCGGATAATCTAAAAGGCTCCCTTTCAGAGTTGTCATCACGAGCCATGATTTTGGGCGCGAGGAATCTCGGATCAGACAAAAGAACAGATCCCCTCGCTCCGCTCGTGATGACGAACCTGCGAGGTCCATCTCATAAAACTGCCTGGATCCGTCGTCGCCATCTGTGGCCAGCCTGTCGTCCTCGGGGCTTCATGCCACGCTGTAAACGCCGTTACTGGGGTCGCTCAGGGTGGTCATGTCCGGTATGCCTGCAGACTCTTCAGAAAAATGAATGTATTCTGGCGGTCGTATCGAAGGTAGAATGCTCAGTACTCGGAGAACGATGAACATGCGCTGCACGTACCGGTTGATGGCCTTGAGTTGTGCGTTAGCTTGTTTGGGGTCTTTTGCGTCAGCACAAAACGCATATTACAAAGACGAAATATTTGGAGGCTACTCCTGGTTGGCCCCGAATGGATGGGAAGAACTGGACTACAAGGCCAATAACATTCCGAACGCCTTCGCGGTTTCGAACACCTATTACTTTTGCCGCTTTTGCAATTTGGGCTGGCTGTTGGACGGCAGCGGACACTACAAAGGTGGAACAACGCCTCCGAACTTGCTGAACGGCTCCGACGACAGCACCGGTGTGGGCTACGCCCTGACAGGACTGCAGTACAAATGGCACAACGAGAAGTTTTCGCCCTTCGTGCGGGGACTGCTCGGCGCGGCAAACATCTCTCCCGACTGCTGCCACGGCACGAAGTGGGACTTTGCTGCCGGAGGCGGAGGCGGCCTGGACTGGAACCTCTCGCGACGCATTTCGCTGCGGCTCGTTCAGGCCGACTATATTTACTCGAGCTACCCACACATTTTCCAAAGCAACCATCCGAGTGAGTGGAACAGCGTACGGCTGGCCGCAGGACTGGTGTTCAATTTCGGCAGCAAAGACTGCAACCCCGAGCCCAAGTCGTGCACGGTAACAGCTGCAGCAGCGACGGAGGTATGGGCGGGAGAGCCGGTGAAGTTTTCGGCGAGTGGCAGCAATTTCCCGGCCAAGGACACGCTGCATTCTTCGTGGAAGTCGAGTGGCGGCAGGCTGTCAGAAGCGAATGCGGCGGCGACCGAGATCGATACCACCGGAATGGCGCCGGGCAGCTATTCCATTAGCGCGACCATCACCGATCCCAAAGTCAAGAAGATGAACTCGGCGACGTGTTCCGGAACATTCATCATCAAGCAGCCGCATCCACCGGTAGTCAGCTGTTCAGTCGCTCCTTCCGCGATCAGTGTCGGCGAGTCGGCGCTTGCCACCTTGGCGGCCGGCAGTCCCGACAACCGTCCGTTAACTTACAGTTGGTCCGCTTCTGGTGGCCAATTGAACGCGAGCGGCGCGTCCGCCACGCTGACGGTTACTAAAGCCGATCTGGGCAACATCATCACAATCACGGGGACCGCGAGCGACGGTGTTACTCCCCCGCAGAATAGCAGTTGCACGGTCACTGCCAGAATACCGGCGCCCGAGAAGGAGAAGTGCATCATCATCGACGACTGGGGCGAGTGTACCTTCGAAAAGGACCGTAAGCGGCCGTGGCGTGTCGACAACGACTGCAGAGATACCCTCGACAAGCTTGCACTACGCCTTGAGCAAACGCCCGATGGCAAGTTGGACATCGTGGGCTACACTGACGAGAAGGAACTCGTCCGCGATAAGACCCTGGGCGCTCAGCGCGCTGTGAACGTCAAGTACTACCTGACCATGGACGGGCCAAACAGGGTTGACGCAAATCGTATACAAGCTCGCCAGGGCGGCATCGAGGAAGGCAAGGCGACCCACTTCTACTTCTTGGCCTCGGGCGCGCTGTGCAGCGGGCAACTGGAACAAGGTACCGTGGTGGACGAAACGCGAGTGCAGGGAAAGTCGAGGATAGCGCCTACTCAGCGGAAGGGCACCACCAAAGGCAAGCCGGCGGCTCCGCCGAAACCATAGCGGAAGGGCGATACGCGACTCTCAAGGCCAGCAGCCAACTCCTCGCCGCAAACGGGAACGGCGGCGCGTCCTGGGGAGGACGACTCGGCCGCAATTCGTCAAGAGTGAAAGAGAATAGATGAACGTTGGTCAATGGGTTGGTCGTCGCCGCGCTGCTGTGCTGTTGCTCATCTTTCTTCTTCTGTCCTGCGCTCTCGCCGAAGAGGGCGTTCTCCTGCTGATCGTCACTGCGAACGGGCCTCACCCATTTCCCGGAGTGGCAATGGGCACTGCGGGCGGAGCCGCTTCATCACAAACCACCGACCAGAATGGAAAAGTGAGACTCAAACTCGCCGCAGGTACCAAACCCAGCGCTTGGGTGACTCTCCTCATCGGGAAAGCGCCCAATGGCATCTCGGTAGCGTTCATTTCGCCTTATGACGGCCGGGTCCGCGTCCCACCCTTCGACAACGAACAAGAGAATCGTGTTCTCGTGGAGTTGGCAGAACGCGGTGACAAGGCCATGCTCGAAAGCGGCCCTGGGATGCTGGCGATACACGCTGCTGCCACAACTGCGGCGTCAGCGCAGAAGAAAAAGCCCACCAACCCCAGTTCGCGGGACTACCGCCGTCTTCCGTACACCGTCGCATTCAACCCGCCTCATCTGCAGACTGTTTCGTTGCGAGCGAGCATTTCTCCGCCGGACTACGGCGATCCAACGGGTCCCGACGAGGAACTTAACCAGGCCGCTCTGGAAGCTGCCGCACAAACATTCGGGTTATCCGTCAAGGACGTTAAGGATTCGATAGCAATCTGGGGAGGCGACGCGCTGGTGTGGGGAGAGATCATGCTCACCGCCTCGGTAGAAGCCGGGGGCACCGACCCGTTCTCCTACATTCGCACCATCAACCAGGACATACAATTCGGCTCAGGAATCTGGGGCCTGCGCGAATGCAGTCTCCAGCAGGTACTGTTGAAGTTCCAACAGCGAGATCAAAAGCGATTCTCGGAGATCATGGGCATTGACACGGAATGGCTCAGTAAAACCATTGCCGGTTCCTGCGAAGCTTCGGTCAATGCTGCGCTCCAGCGTATGCTCGACGAATCCGGTCATCTGTCCGCGCTCTGGAGAGCCAGGTTAGAAAGCCTTGGCAACGAACACTCATTTCAGCATGTGCAGGTACAGGAAGTGCAACTTGGCGTGAATGAAGCTCGAAACCAGGCATCGGCTCTCGGGCTTCAGTCGGATCAAGCCGTGGCATTTCTTGCCGCTCCGGCCATCAGACGCCTACTCAGCGCCGCGCCACCCCTGCGTGAGAGCTATTTGCAGGATGTCGCGAGCTTTACGCAGCAAATTGGGCGCCCACCGGACGAACGGAAGAGACTGCTGATCCTGAAAGACCGGACCATCGAATCCTGGAAAGGGCAGCCAGGAATCTCACCTGAGACGACTTCAAATTTCGTGTCGCTGGTTGATTTGTTTTCCGACGGAAGCGGAACGGTCTCCGGGAGACATTATGACCTGGACGATTTTGGCATGGGAGCAAGTGGCACCGACGATGTGTTCGACTCACTCGGCGAAAAGCAACTCTTCGACCTGATAAACCAGGAGCGCACGAAACAAGGCAGCCCGCCTCTCGAGGTGGATCCTCGCCTAACCCAGGCCGCACGAAAGCACACTGAGCTCATGGTACGAAATCATTCGCTTGACCACCAGATTGGCGCCGAGCCCCCAATGGAGGCCCGCTTCAGCAATGAGAATTTGCCTTCTGACCAGCAAGCGGAGAATATCTCCGTCGCTCCAAACGCAGCAGCTAACCATGAGAGCATGATGCATTCGCCATATCACCGTGCCAACATTATGGATCCCGATTACAACGTAGTCGGCGTGGGTGCGGTGCAATACGGCGGAGCGCAGTGGGTGACGCAGGATTTTGCGCACCGTTTGCCCGAGTATTCCGAATCGCAGGCCGACGACCTTTTGCAGAAGGCGATCAACCAATACGCAAAGCAGCATGGCCTGCCCCCGCCCACGCGTAAGCCTCGGGCACAGCTGCAAAACATGGCTTGCGACATGGCAAAAAAGGGCGCCGTAAACCGGGAGGCTCCGGCCCTACTGCCCGGAGTGAACAGCGTCGTGGTATGGAGGACGGGGAATCCGTCGGAACTTCCGCCACAGACGGAGGCGCAGCTCTCGAAACCGATGGAGGCCGGATATTCCATGGGAGTTTGTCTCGCTCCCAGCGTGGGCCACGCGGGAGAAATCTATTGGGTTGTGATGATCACCTATTGATCAGCGTTTTGAGGCTTTCGATCTGACTTTGCCGCTCGCTGGTGAAAGTCGCTTTCTCTCGACCATGCGATTAGAGTTCGCGAGCGTGGGTAGCGCTGAGGGTTGCGACGCAACCCTGCCCCGCCAAGAAAAATCACCGCCGTCACTTTTGGGTTTTCTTCTGGGTTACGGGTACGCCCACGCCATCAGGGAGATTCGGGCAGGTGCGGCTATAGCGGAAGCTCGCACCCATGTACTGCCTCCACTCGGCTTGCGACAGGTTGCGGTTGGCGCGTTCGCACGCGCGTGAGATCCACGAGATTGGGTCCACGTTCCACAGCCGCGCCGTCATATCTCTGCTCCACGAGGCGAGCATCTTGCCATCCGGGCTGAAGGCCACGTTAATCACGACGTCGGTGTGGCCGGTAAGCGGCCGTCCAATCTGTTGGTGGGTGGCCACGTCCCACAGCCGCACGGTCTTGTCATTACTCCCTGAGGCAAGTGTCTTGCCATCCGGGCTGAAGGCCACACTATTCACAGGTTGGCTGTGGCCAGTGAGTGCTCCTCCGAGAGGTTGGCGGCTGGCCACATCCCAGAACCGCACGGTGTGATCGTGACTCGCTGAGGCGAGGCTCTTGCCGTCCGGGCTGAAGGCCACGTTGTTCACAACGTCGGTGTGGCCGGTGAGCGGTTCTCCAATCTGTTGCTGGCTGGCTACGTCCCACAGTCGCACTGTCTTGTCATAACCCACCGAGGCGAGCGTCTTGCCATCCGGGCTGAAGACCACGCTATTCACGACGTCGGTGTGGCCGGTAAGCGGCCCTCCAATCTGTTGGTGGGTGGCCACGTCCCACAGCCGCACTGTCTTGTCGTAACCCGCCGTGGCAAGCGTCTTGCCGTCCGTGCTGAAGACCACGCTATTCACAACATCGGTATGACCCGTGAGCGGTTCTCCAATCTGCTGGTGGCTGACCATATCCCACAGGCGCACCGTCTTGTCATAACCCGCCGAGGCAAGCATCTTGCCATCCGGGCTGAAGGCCACGCTATTTACAGCCTCAGTGTGGCCGGTGAGCGGCCCTCCAATCTGTTGGTGGGTGGCCACGTCCCACAGCCGCACTGTCTTGTCGTAACCCGCCGAGGCGAATGTCTTGCCGCTCGGGCTGAAGGCCACGCCGTACACAAAGTCGCTAGGGTCTCTGAGCGGTTCCTCAAGCCGCTGGTGGCTGGCCACGTCCCATAGCCGCACCGTCTTGTCTCTGCTCGCCGAGGCGAGCATCTTGTCGACAGGGCTGAAGCTCACGCGCCTCACCGCTTCGGTGTGGCCGTTGAGCGGGTCGCCAATCTGTTTGTGGGTGGCCACGTCCCACAGACGTATCGTCTTGTCGCCGCTCCCTGAGGCGAGCGTCTTGCCATCCGGGCTGAAGGCCACGTTATTCACAACATCGGTGTGGCCTCCGAACGCTTCTCCAATCTGTTGCTGGCTGGCCACATCCCACAGCCGCACCGTCTTGTCGCTGCTTCCCGAGGCGAGGGTCTTGTCATCCGGGCTGAAGGCCACGGTAAATACTTCGTCGGCGTGACCTCTGAGTGGTTCTCCAATCTGTTGGTGTCTGGCCACGTCCCAGAGTCGCACCGTCTTGTCGCTGCTCCCCGAGGCGAGCGTCTTGCCATCGGGGCTGAAGGCCGCGCTATTCACAGGTTGGCTGTGGCCAGTGAGTGCTCCTCCGAGAGGTTGGCGGCTGGCCACATCCCAGAGTCGCACGGTGTGATCGTAACTCGCTGAGGCGAGAACCTTCCCGTCCGGGCTGAAGGTCACATTGTTCACAACGTCGGTGTGGCCGGTGAGAGGTTCTCCAATCTGTTGGTGGCTGGCCACGTTCCACAGCCGCACTGTCTTGTCGCTGCTCCCCGAGGCAAGCGTTTTGCCATCCGTGCTGAAGGCCACGTCATTCACAACGTCGGTGTGGCCTGCGAGCGGTTCTCCAATCTGTTGGTGGCTGGCCACGTCCCACAGCCGCACCGTGTGATCGGCACTCGCCGAGGCGAGCATTTTGCCGTCGGGGCTGAAGGCTGCGCTGTACACACCGCCGAGATGGTGAAGATATGCACGGAGTTCGGGATTGGATTGGAAGGTCAGGAAGAGGCTGCTCCGTGCCTCATAAGTCTGGGCAAAGTCAAACCCCTCGATGCTCAAGAGGGAAGCGAGATCCAGTTGGCTGTCCGTGTGTAAGAGAGCGGCCGTCGCCAGCCTTTCGGAATTGGCGATTCTCAACGCGTCTTCGGCCCTTTTCCACTCCGATCCAAACGTCACGACGAGTGCGAGGAGCACGACGCCAACCGCACCGAACCCCGCCATGCGTCTGCGCTGCCGCCGGACCTTTGCTCTCTCCCGCTCCCGGTCCCGATGTTCGCGTACCACCTGAGTCAGCAGGTCATGGGTAAGCTCCACGCGCTCCGTGCCGCGCAGTGGTTCGATGCGCAATACTCTCCTGTCCACCAGCAGTCGCAACTCCCGGTCGGCCACGCCGTGGACGCTGCGGGCGTCGTCGATGTCACAAGGCTTCCGGAAACCACGCTCGGTAATAAGTTCGCTCTCGATGAAGCGCTGTACGTGCTGCGGCAAATCGCCGACCGACTTCGCGTAGTAATCGGAAATGATGGACTGTCCGCTACCCGCCAGGAGCTCCGCATCGAACGTTGCCTTGCCCTGTGCCTTTCGCTTTTCGTTGAGGCCGCTGCACAATAGGCTCAACAGTGCCGGCTCGACCGCAAGCTCCCCCACGCTGTCCGGTGTCTCTATCGCCTTACCCAC
>Ga0207927_1000838_pt1 | contig 13089 bp, 14 predicted proteins | sample NGESurdeep072012_2_FD_184456 | JGI IMG/M metagenome (GOLD analysis project Ga0207927, IMG submission 184456) | Arctic peat soil microbial communities from Barrow, Alaska - NGEE Surface sample 210-2 deep-072012 (SPAdes) | ecosystem: Environmental > Terrestrial > Soil > Wetlands > Peat ... | reverse complement strand
TTAGGGCATGGTCGGGACGTTCCGACCCAATCCCCCCGATGGGTATGCGCCCGTCGCCCCGTCCAGCGAAATGGTGCTTCAGGCCACTGGTGGGGACGTGCGAGAACTCCAGCGCAAGCTATGGGTGGCCGCCAAGCGGTCGCCGGGTAGGCGTTTTCATGCCCTGTTTGACCGGGTCTGCAGGGGTGACGTCCTGCGGGAGGCGTGGAGGCGCGTGCAGAAGAACAAGGGTGCTGCTGGGGTCGATGCTCAGACGCTGGCGGCGGTGGAGGAGTACGGGGCGGAGCGGCTGTTGGCCGAGCTGCAGCGTGACCTTCAAGGGGGTCGATATCGCCCGCTGCCGGTCCGGCGGGTCCTGATCCCTAAGCCCAGGGGTGGTGTGCGGCCGCTCGGCATCCCGACCGTCAAGGATCGGATTGTCCAGCAGGCCGCTCGGATGGTGCTTGAGCCCATCTTCGAGGCTGATTTTCTGGATGTCTCGTTTGGGTTCCGCCCGCGCCGGTCGGCCACGGACGCTAAGGAGGTGCTGCGTCGCTCGTTCATCGACGGGTTCCGCTTCGTGTTCGAGGCCGACATCCGCGACTATTTCTCCTCGATCGACCACGAGCGTTTGCTCGCGAAGGTCGCGGAGCGAGTCTCGGTCCGGCGGGTGGGAAAGCTCATTCGGCAGTGGCTCAAGGCAGGTGTGATGGATGAGGGGGTGCTCCGACGGTCGGTCGCCGGGACACCGCAGGGCGGCGTGATCTCGCCGCTTCTGTCGAACATCTACCTGCACGCGCTGGATCTTGCGTTCGCTGATGGGGCTCACGGTAGGCTCGTCCGCTATGCGGATGACTTTGTCGTGATGTGCTCGAGTGAGGCGCAGGCTCACGCGGCCCAGGAGCTGGCCGGGCAGGTCCTGGCTGATCTTGGTCTTGAGCTGCACCGGGAGAAGACGAGTGTCGTTGATCTCAGAGAGGGCCGAGAAGGCCTTGAGTTCCTGGGCTGTCACTTCCATGCCCGCGTGTCGGGTCGGCTGCTGGAGCGCGGCATCCGCCGCTACTACCTCCAGCGCTGGCCTTCCCAGCAGGCGATGAAGCGGCTACGCCAGCGAATCAAGATGCTGTCCGGCCGTGGCCGTGTCGGAACGGATATCCGTGAGGTGATCTCGCGGATCAACCCGATCCTGCGCGGCTGGGGCAGCTACTTTCGCACCGGCAATGCCGCCATCCGCTTCAACCAGGTCGACTCGTACGTCCTGCGGCGCCTCTGCGGCCTGATGCGCAAGCGTTATGGTCGCAACATGCGCCCTGGCCAGTGGGAGACCTGGACGCGCGAGTGGTTTGAGGCTCACGGCCTCTACCGCCTGCGTGGCACCATCCGCTACCCGGCAACAGCGTCGTGACCATCAGGAAGATCATCGGTAAGCCGTGTGCGGGAAAACCGCACGCACGGTTTGAAAGGGGAATGGGGAAACGGGCCACCACGGCACCGCGCCCCTGACTACCAATGTTGCGCCTTGGAAGCTGGATCAGGCTGGCGGGTGTGAGTCCCGTCTGGGTAGACGCCGGAGTGCCCAGTAGCAGGCCCCGGCTCGTTGTCGAGAGGTGGCGGGCTGAGCGGGGTGTCGAGAGCCTCTTTGGAGGGAGCAAGCGCGTGGGCTGTGACTGCAGCCTCGTCAGAGGCACAATGGAGGAGCCGAGCCGCTCATGTCACGGCGAAGGCCATGTCCGCCAGTCCTTGGTCCGGATTGGGCACGGCGGGTCCTCTCGGGGTAGGGGAAGTTGCACGCGCGCAAGGTCTGACCACGGAACAAGGGAGACCCGTCTGGCCAGCCTCGTCAGCAAAGACCGCTCGTATGACGGCGGCCATGAGATTCTCCCCGTAGGTGGCCGTTGAATCTCCCCAGTGGTGGCCGCTGGTTCTCCCCATGGGTGGCCGCTGGTTCTCCCCATGGGTGGCCATCGGATCTCCTCGCTGTCCTGTCCTGAGTGGCCTGTAGTCCGGGGTGCCTTGTCAACGAGGCACGTCGGGAAGGCGGGCTTGATGAAGCGATCGGAGGAGATCATGGAGATTCTTGAGGCATTCGATATGACGGGGAGTTTGCGTGGCGCGGCGGTGTTGGCGGGCTGTGATCACAAGACGGTCGCGCACTGGGTGCGGGCGCGGGAGGAGGCTGGTGGAGGGCTGCCGGTGGCTGTGCGTGCGCGCCCGCGGGTTGGCCCGTTCGCGGGGAAGATCGATGAGTGGGTGGAGCGCTCGCGTGGGCGTATCCGCGCGGATCGGGCGCACGAGCGGCTGGTCGCGATGGGCTATATGGGCTCGGAGCGCACGACCCGCCGGGCGGTCGCTCGCGCGAAGCGCGCGTGGCGTTCAGAGCACGGCCGCCAGACTCGGCCGTGGGTATGCGAGCCGGGGCTGTGGATGCAGTGGGATTACGGTGACGGGCCGACGGTCGAGGGCCGCCCGACGGTGTTGTTTTGCGCGTGGCTTGCGTGGTCGCGCTTCCGGGTCGTGCTGCCGTTGTGGGATCGCACGATGGCGAGCGTCGTGATGGGCCTGGACCGGTCGTTGCGGGCGTTTGGTGGCGCGCCGACTTACGCGCTGACGGACAACGAGCGGACCGTCTCGGTGGATCATGTGTGTGGGATCGCGGTCCGCAACCCGCAGATCGTGCGGGTCGCTCGTCACTACGGGCTCTCGATCGCGACGTGCGTGCCCGCGGATCCGCAGAGCAAAGGCGGCTCGGAGGCAACCGTGAGGATCGCGAAGGCCGACCTGGTGCCGACCGAGCACAACCTGCGGGTGGCCTATGGGTCCTCCGCCGAGCTCGAGCGGGCATGCGAGTCCTTCTGCGATCGAGTGAACACACGCGAGCACCGCGTCACGCAACGAGCGCCGGCGGCGATGCTGAGCGAGGAGCGCAGCAGGCTGCACCCGCTGCCGGCGGTGGCGCACACGCTGTGCTTCGGGGAGACCCGGCGGGTCGCCAGGCAGTCGACGGTGTCTGTCGGCGGGGCGCTCTACTCGGTGCCCTGCGGCTTGGTGGACGAGCGGGTGTGGGCGCGCGTTGATGGCTCGCAGCTGATCGTCGTGCACGCTGATGGCCCAGAGGGCCCGCGCGAGGTCGCACGTCATGAGCTGACCACGCCCGGGCAGCCGAGCATCAGTGATGAGCACTATCCACCACGGCCACCCGGCGCCCTGGAGCGCAAGCCGCGGGCGCAAAGCCGCGAGGAAGCAGCGTTCCTGGCGCTCGGGCCCGGCGCGGAGGCGTGGCTGACGCGGGCCGCGGCGGCCGGTGCGAGCAGGGTGCGCCGCAAGATCGCCGAGGCTGTCGACCTGTCAAAGCTCCACGGGCACGGCGAGGTCGATGAGGCGCTCGCCGCGGCCGCGCACGCCGAGCGCTTCGCAGACGGCGATCTCGCGGCGATCCTCGCTCACCAGCAGAGCAACGGGAAGGTGATCCAGTTCCCCGCCAGGGCCTCAGAGGAGCAGACATTGCAGAGCTCAACACAGGCATGGGAGGGCTTCGGGCGATGAGCTACTACTGCGATGTTCACCCCGAGCTCGACCCCGAGCAGATCGAGCAGTTGCCGAGTGGTGTCTGGCGCCAAGAGATCGAGCTGGTCTTCACCGATGACCCCGACCGCCCGAGCTGGCGGGCGCTTCAGCCGGCGGCCTGCGCGATCGACGCCGTCCAGGCGCGCAAGCTCGCGTTCGAACTGGACGTGCTCGCCACGATCGCCGAGCAGTACGAGGAGAGCGCACGATGAGCGTTCAGACACCCCCACCACCACCGCTACCGGACGAGCTCCAGGAGCTGCTGCGCCGTCTGCGCCTGCCCTATATCCGCGCCGCCGCGCCGGAGGTCATCGCCACCGCAGCGTCGCAGCGCTGGGAGCCTGCCGAGGTGCTTCGCGTGCTGCTCACCGAGGAGGCAGCCGGACGCGACCGCGCGACGATCGAGATACGCCGGCGGGCCTCGGGCCTACCCGCCGGCAAGACGTTCGATGCGTGGGACGACGGGGCCTCCTCGATCGGGAAGCCCACCCAGCAGGCGCTCAGAACACTCGAGTGGGTCGGACGCGCGGAGAACCTTTGCGTCTGTGGACCCTCAGGGACGGGCAAGAGTCACTGGGTCCAGGCGCTCGGGCACCACGCGATCGACCACGGCCACACGGTCGCCTGGCACACCCTCGAGTCGCTCGCGGCGCTCCTGTGCCGCCACCGCGCCGACGACACAGCCGCCAAGGCGATCAGCAAGCTGACCCGCGCTGATCTGATCATCATCGACGACGTCGGGCTGCTACCCCTCACCACCGACGCGGCCGAGGCGCTATTCCGCGTCGTCGACGCCGCCTACGAGAAGCGCTCAATCGCGCTCACCTCGAACATCCACCCCGCCGGGTTCGACGAGCTGATGCCCAAAACGCTCGCCGCCGCCACCGTCGACCGACTACTACACCACGCACACATCCTACTCACCGACGGCCCAGAGAGCTACCGCCTCACCCAGGCAACCACCGGAGAGGGGGTGAGGCCCCTAGCCAGCTGAGCGCGCCGCGGGCGCATGACTCCACTACGGCCTACGGCCTCCGCTCCGTCAAGCACCCGCGAAAACCGGCTCTCCTCGCGGTTTGGGGGTGACGTGACTGGTCGGATGGGCCGTGTGAGCAGGGGTTTTGGGTGCTCGGGAAGTTCTCGCAAGTTGCGCGCGTGTTGAGCGCGACACGCCGCCGTCCTCTCCGGGAGGCTGCTGGTTGTCAGTAGGTCAGCGGCCAGCGAAGGAGGACGACGTGCGTGTCAGTACGGCATTGAACCGGATGCTCAGGCTCCCTGGGGCCTGGGTGCAGGATGTGGCGTTCGGCGTTGAGGGGGTGATCGTGACGGTCTGCTTGCGCCGGCGTGCGGGGGTGTGCTCAGGCTGCGGGGCGCGTGGCTTGGAGATCAAGGATCGGCGTGTGAAGCGCTGGCGGCATCTGGATCTCGGCTGCTCCCGGTGCTTCATCGAGTGCGAGTTGCGGCGGCTGCGCTGTCCCGGTTGCGGCGAGCGCCTGGAGGCGGTGGAGTGGGCGCGGGCCGGGTCGCCGTACTCGCGCGACTTCGAGGACCTCACGGCCTGGCTGGCGCAGCAGATGGCCAAGACGCAGATCACCAGGTTGTTGCGGATCGCGTGGGAGTCGGTCGGCAAGATCGTGGAGCGGGTCGTGGCCGATCATCTCGATGAGGGCCGCTTGGACGGCTTGGTGAGCCTCGGCGTGGACGAGATCTCCTACGGCGCCGACCACCGCTTCCTGACGTGTGTCGCCGACCACGAGAAGGGTGGTGTCGTGTGGGCCGCGCCGGGCCGCAATGCCGCTACCTTGCAGGGCTTCTTCGATGAGCTCACCGGCGAGCAGAAGCAGTCGATCAAGGCCGTCTCGATCGACATGAGCGCCGGCTATGAGAAGGCGATCAAGGCCAGTGTGCCCGACGCGCAGGTGTGCTTCGACCCGTTTCACGTCATCCAGCTGGGTGGCAGGGCGACCGACCAGGTTCGCCGTGCCGAGTACAACGAGCACGGGCGCTCTCACACCCAGCACGGCACGTGGATCAAGGGCGTGCGCTACTCGCTGCTGAAGGACCCCGCCAACCAGACCGTCCGTCAGCTCGCCACTCTCGCGGAGGTCCAGCAGACCAACAAGCGCCTCTACCGCGCGTTCCTGCTGCTCCACGAGCTGCGCTGGGTCTACCGCGTCCCTCGCTACCAGGCACGCGAACAGCTCGAGGAGTGGCTCGCGTGGGCGTCCAGATCGAAGCTCAAGCCGTTCGTCAGGTTCGCCCGCACGATCCGCAAACACAAGGCCGGTGTGCTCGCCGCGATCGAGCTCGGGCTCTCAAACGGCCGCCTGGAGGGCCTCAACAGCAAGGTCCGCCTCCTCTCACACCGCGCCTACGGCTTCGCTTCAGCCAACGCCCTGATCGCCACCATCTACCTCTGCTGCTCAGGCATCAAGATCGACCTCCCCCACCAATGATTCACCCCCAAACGACGAGGGGAACCCGAAAACCTCACAACCACCGGGGAGAACCGATGGCCACCAGTGCGGAGAAACCGATGGCCGCCACCGGGGAGAACCGATGGCCGCCTACGGGGAGAAACCGATGGCCGTTGACAAGCGGCTGCATCCGCACGTGCTCAGGCACAGCTGCGCAATGTCACTACTGCAAGCTGGGGTCGACACAACCGTGATCGCGCTGTGGCTCGGACACGCTGACATCCGCTCCACCCAACCCTATCTCCACGCCGACCTCACAATCAAGGAACGCGCCCTCGCGCTCGTCACACCCACCGCCGTCTCACCCGGCCGCTACAAGCCACCGGACACCATGCTCGCCTTCCCTCGAAGCACTGTGACTATGCCGACAATCCAGCCGGCGAGATCGTCAAGAACCCCGCCGAGAGCAGGCCGTTCACCGCCGCGGCCCACGGCCTGTCGGCATAGTCGCGGTGTCGGCCTAGATCGATGATCAGCAGCGGGATCCGGTCGAGGCGTTTGAGCTCGTCTTGCAGGCGGCCGGTGTGTTGGGCCTCAGCGAGGCGCGCGATCCACTCGGTAGCGGTCGCGAACGCGACTCGCTGTCCAGCGAGACAGGCTCTGATCCCGAGCGCGACAGCGATGTGCGTCTTGCCGGTTCCGGGCGGCCCGAGCAGGATCACGTTCTCGCGCGCATGCACGAAGTCGAGCTGCCCGAGGCGCTCGATGACTTGCTTTTTGATCGAGCGCTGGAAGGTGAAGTCGAACTCCTCGAGCGTCTTTTGGGCGGGGAGCCGGGCGGCACGGATCCGCAGTTGCCCGCCGGAGGCCTCCCGGGACGCGGTCTCGGTGGAAAGCAGGGCCTGGGCGAAGCGCTCATAGCTCCATTCCTCTTGGCGGGCACGCTCGGCGAGCTTCGGTAGCGCCCGGGCGGCCGCCGGCGCCTTGAGCTCCCGGAAGAGTTGCGCGAGCTCTGAGCCGGGGCTGCTCATGCGGAGATCAACTCATAGCGTGCCAGCGGGCGCTCTTCGAAGAGGAGTTCGCCGTCCTGTCCGCTGCGACGGTCTCTGAGTGCCCGGGCATGCTCCAGCGCCGTGATCGTGCGGTGCTTAGCGAAGCTCCGCTCGTGACGGGCAGCAAGCTCGCCAGTGTCCAACGCAATCGCCGCGATCTCGCGCTGTGTGACGCGAACCTGCACCCGCCGCCCGACGAGCCCCGGCGCCAGCGAGTAGTCGTTCGTCTCGAAACGCATATATGGGTCCGGCGGCACCCGAGTCACCCACCGCCGGCCAGTTTCAGGCTCTTGCTGTGGCAGCGCCCGCATAATGAGCCGGGCCTGGCCCGCTTGAGGAGTTCGCGAGCCAGCTCGGCCCGGCGGACCGTGTTGCGCTTGAGGCGACCGGGAACGCGTTGGCGATCGCACGGATCATCAAGCCGCACGTCGCCGAGGTCGTGATCGTCAACACTCGCCGTTTGAAGGCGATCGCGGAGTCAAAGCAGAAGACCGACCGTCACGACGCGAAGACCCTCGCACAGTTGCTCGCGGCCGGCATGCTGTCGGGGTTCTGGCAGCCGGATGAGGCGATCAGGGCGTTGCGACGTCGTGTAGCACGCCGCGCCAGGCTGGTCTCATACCGGGCCAGATTCAAGAACGAGATCCTTGCGGTGCTCCACCGCAACCTCAAGCACCGCCCACCGATGAGCGACCCGTTCGGTGTCGCAGGCCAGCAGTGGCTCTCTGAGCAGATGCTCGTCGAGGATGAGCGGGACACGGTCGACGCGGCGCTTCGCCAGATCGATTTTCTCACGGGGGAGATCACCAAAATCGAGCGTCAGCTGGCGGGCTTCGCGGTCGACTCCTCAGAGGCCCGGTGGCTCATGACGGTCCCTGGTGTGGGACTGATCACCGCCGTCGCGTTCCTCGGACAGGTTGGGGAGATTTCCCGCTTCGCAGACTCGAGGCAGCTCGTCGGCTACCTCGGCCTCGATCCCAAGGTGCGCCAATCGGGCGCGAGCCAGGCCACGACAGGGCGGATATCCAAGGAGGGCTCAGCGCTCGTGCGTCACGTGCTCGTCGAGGCAGCACACACCGCTATCCGCAGCCCAGGCCCACTCCGCGCGTTCTTCGAACGAGTCCGCGCGCGCCGCGGCCACGCCGTGGCGATCGTCGCGGTCGCACGCAAGATGTGCGTCCTGTTCTGGCACCTCCTCACACGCGGGGAGAACTACGCCTACCAGATGCCGATCGTCACCGCCAAGAAGCTACGCAAGGTCGAGCTCACCGCCGGCGCTCCGACAGCAACCTCAAAGGCCCCAACCGGGAGGAACGCCGTCAGCTCGAGCGCCGCTCAGCCGAAGCCGCCGAGAGTGCCTACCAGCGCAACGTCGCCGACTGGCAGCGTCAACAGCAGCAGCGAAGCAGCAACGTGGTGCAAGCCCGAGCTTGACTTTCTCAGTGGGAGAGTCTCCCGGGTCGGGCGGTGGCGTCCGGCGCGGCCGGTAGGTCCTCGGGCTGGCGACGGGCTGACTCATTGACTTTCTGTCGACCAGTGGTCTGACCGACGGATGTAGTGTCGCCCGCCGCCGTCCGAGGATCTCCGGTGTGACTTGATAGGAGCGTGGCAACCGCCCCGACTGAGATGTGTCCACCGGACATCCGCTCATCAGATACTCCAACGAAGGGACGGTGCAGATGATCGTGATCGGGACGGACACCCACAAGCAGTCACACACGGCCGCGGCGCTCGACGGTGCGACTGGGCGCGTGACCGCTGAGCAGCCGGTGCGGGCGAAACGACGCTCGTTCGATGATCTGTTGTTGTGGGCGCGAGCACTCGACCCTGAGCGGGTATGGGCGATCGAGGACTGCCGCCACGTCTCCGGCGCGCTTGAGCGGTTCCTGCTGGCACGTGGTGAGCAGGTCGTGCGGGTGCCCCCGAAGCTGACGGCCGGCGCGCGCAGCTCGGCGCGCGAGCGTGGCAAGTCAGACGCGATCGACGCCGTCTCGATCGCCCGCGCTGCGATCCGAGAGGGGCTGGACACGCTACCCGTCGCTCAGCTGGCCGGCCCAGAGCTCGATGTGCGTCTGCTCGTCGACCACCGCGAGCGTCTCGTGGCTCAACGCACCCGTCTGATCAACGACCTGCGCTGGAGCATGCACGACATGTGGCCCGAGTTCGAGATCCCCACCCGGGCATTGACCGCCGGCAACTGGCATGAGCGTGTGGCGGGCCGCCTCGCACGCGCCGAACAGAACACCAGAGTCCGGATCGCACGCGACGAGCTGCGCCGCATCCGCGAGCTGACCAGGGCAATCAACGCGCTTGAGCGAGAGTTCACCGCACTCGTCGCTGAACTGTCACCGCAGCTGCTCGCCGAGCGTGGCTGCGGCGTGCTGATAGCCGCCAAGCTGATCGGCGAGATCGCCGGCATCGGACGGTTTGCCACCGATGCCAAGCTTGCTCGGATTACAGGAACGGCCCCGATTGCCGCATCCTCCGGTCGCACCGAACGCCACCGCCTCGACAGAGGCGGCAACCGCCAGCTCAACTGCGCACTGCACCGCCTCGCCGTCACCAAGGGCCGCCTGGACCCCGATAGCGCGGCCTACCTCGCTCGCAAGCAAGCCGAAGGCAAGAGCCGCCGCGAAGCGCTGCGCTCACTCAAGCGCCACCTCGCCCGCCGCGTCTGGCACCTCCTCCAACCCCCACCCAGCACCTCATCGACTCCGCCCGCACCCGCCATCACCATCCACTGCAACACCCCTCACAGCTCCTTCACCTTGACATCGGAGCCACATCCGTCCCTACGCGAACTCCTTGAGCATATCGATGTCGAACACGTGCTCCAGCACCTCAGCGAGATCCTGCCCCCGTTCAACAGCCGTCGCCCTCACGGATCTACCGAAACGTCTGCTCCGGAGTGTGCCTACATCGCTGCATGATCGTATCCACCCTCTCATGCCACCAACGGGCCCACGCATACCGTCTGGCTCAGGTCACAAAGGAGGCCCCGTCACCTTTGACAGGGCCTCCTTGACGAATCAAAGAACAGGACTCCATCAAAGCCGACGTGAGCCCGGGAAGCACACACTACTGATCATTTTATGTACGAGGGCCTGCGTGCATGCTTGCACGCAGGCCCTCGTATCGGGGCTTCCTCTACCCGGTCACCGCCCAAGTGCCGGTAGCTTTTGCTTCTGCTGCGACACCCGGGGCATACAGCACAGCGCCCGTCTTGCCTGCCCCAAGGTTGGTTTCTTCTGCTTCTGGGTCTACTGGCGTCAACTGTGCTGCAGTCAACTTGGATGTCAAGCCGAGGTGCGTGTTGACCCACACGCAGAGAGTCCCGGAAGCTGCGGACAACCTGGTTTCAGTTTCTTTGAAAGCGTTTACCGTTTCGGTGAGGATGCAACCCGTGGGGGCCGATGTGCCTTCGAAGATGTGAACGTGACACGCAGGGTGGCCCGCTACACCACATTCCGGTTCGTTTTCCAGGGGTGCAGCGAGCGGAATCGGGAACGAGATCGCGGCCAGCGCACTCGAAGGCGCTGTCGCTTCGCCGAGCGTCCACACACCGGTCTCCGAGGCGCCGACCGGAAGCGTGCCGCCCGCGGTCCATGGGGATCCATTGCAGGCGTAGGTAATCTTGCCTTCGGCCGCAGTGAATTCCGAGCCGCCACTTTTGCACGTACCAAGCGTGCCCGAGGCTTTTTCTTTGCTTGTGACACTAGTGCCGTTGGCGCCTGCAGTGCCAGTCGAACCGTTTTCCCCTTTACCACCACTAGGCCCTTGGGGCCCCTGGGGCCCCTGAGAGCCAGCGGCCCCTTGCGGGCCAGTCGACCCTGTAGTACCAGCTGGGCCCGGCTTGCTCTTCAGTGTACTCAATACGCTCGGCTTGATTTGTTTGGTTGAAGTAATCAGGTATTTGCTCGCAGCATACGCTCCACTACTCATTGCAAATACCAATGCCAAGGTCGCCACAATGTTGGCATAGGTAAGGCGGCCACGTAGTCCTTGCATCATCGATCTAACTCTCCTCAAAGTAAAGCGTGTGACCATCAGGGGCTACACACGCGGATTGTGATCCAACGACCAGAGCCGAGAAGAATGCGTGTTCACGCGGCCCCCAGCGCTGGAAAAGCAAACTCGGCGGGCGGCTGACCTCGCACGCCTGCCGTAAAGAGATGTTTCTCATGTGTTGAGTACGAACCGTATTCCCCCGTTCTCTTCAGCCATCGCGAGCCGTGCGAGCCATTACACGCCATTCTGAGTCGAAAGGTCATCTCGCGTCGAGAAGCCTTGGAACAATCGCAGGGATGAGCCGACGCAAGTACGCCAGCATTCGGCGGTAGCGTGCATGGTTTGGTTCGCTACAGCAGCAACGGCAGGATTGTCGTGATCCGACGCGACTGCGGAACTCTCTCCCAGCACAGAACTAGCCTCCATCTCAACTGTCTCCCAGCTCTCGTGGAACCCAAGGTTTCGACAAGTCGCCCTTAAGCTTACGAGCTTAACGAGGCCGCGCTTCTCGCTTCAGTAACCCGTCTGCTCAAATCCCTGCAAGCAAGCCGAACCCGACCATGCTCGCAGTCAGAGACGCCCATTGACCACTTTAGACCGAGCGGTCGGATCGGTCAGAGGCATTCCTACGACTGCACGCTTGACGTACCACAACTCTACTCACGGAATGAGCTCACTGGGAGCTACCCGCTGTGTGTCGTGCTGACTAAACTAAATGATCACCGTCCCTCGCCCAGCGGCTGCAGGGTTGTCTCGTGGCAGCTTGCCAGGCCTGGCGACTCGAAGCGGACCCGCTCGTGGTCGAGCGCTTGCAGCGCCCGATCCGATTGAGAATCCCCTGAACCGTCGTTAACCGGCGCCACTTGCATCTGGCGATTTCGGCGCAGATCATCCGAGTGAAGCGGCGTAGCAGGGCGGCCAGCGCCACCCGCTGCTCGGGCGTCACCCGCAAACAGCAGTGCGGGCGACGCCCGAGCGAGCCAGCAGGCAAACCACATGGCGAGCGCACCCGAAATATGCGCGTGCCTCGTTGGACAGCGCATCCGCCCTGCACGCCCCTGTCGCTATGGATGATCGAGTCCGCGTTGGGGTTGCGTCGCTCAGATCGCCATCCCGAGCGCGTTAGCGACCAGCAGCGCCGTCTGGCTGCTATCGATCGACCAGCCCACCACCATCCTGGAGAACGCGTCGAGGACTGCGCAGCAGTAGACCTTGCCCTCTCTCGTGGGATGCTCGGTTATGTCAGTCATCCACAAACGATCAGGAGCGTTTGCTGTGAAACGTCGGCGAGCGAGATCGAGTGAGTCACTCTTGGCGAGTCTCGCTCCGCGTGGGAGCCGGCGTTTCGGAAGGCCCTGGATACCGAGACGGCTCATGATCAGCGAGACCTGGTTATGCCCGACCGAGACCCCACGGCCATACTTCAGCTCAGCGGTGACCCGCATCGCTCCGTAGGTGCCTGCGGAGGCGTCGTGGATGTCGGTGATCTCGCCAGCGAGCCATACGTGCCGCAACGCTCTCGCTGACGGTGGACGGTCCTTCCAGTCGTAGTAGCCAGACACCGGCATGCCGAGCATCAGGCACGCGCGCTGCACATCAGATGAGATCACCGGGTAGAGGCTTTTGGGGCGAGATCCTGATCGAGAAAGACCTCGTTCACCTTCCGCGAGACAGCGAGTTCCGTCTCGAGCTGACGGATACGACGCTTCGCCGCGGCGAGCTCCAACGCCTGCTCGGTGCTGCGCCCCTTAAGCTCCCCGCGGTCGATCTTCTCCTGCTTGGTCCAGTTGTAGATCGCGGCCTCGGACATGCCGAACGTCTCGGCGAGCTGCGCAACCGTCGTGCCGGAGCGCGCCAGTTCCACGACCTGGCGACGCACCTCTGCTGGATACCTCCTGGGCATGTGCTCCTCCTCGCTGCACGCCGCAGGAGTCTAGAAAAAGCGCCTCCATCAAAGCCGGGCCAGATCAGTGGTGGGTGTTGGTTGGGGTTGGGTTTGGGGTGTGTGGTCAATGGTCGTCTCTGACTGGGGGCTGGCTGGGTTTTGGCTTGGTTGCTGGGTTTTGGGG
>Ga0207927_1000837_pt1 | contig 13091 bp, 18 predicted proteins | sample NGESurdeep072012_2_FD_184456 | JGI IMG/M metagenome (GOLD analysis project Ga0207927, IMG submission 184456) | Arctic peat soil microbial communities from Barrow, Alaska - NGEE Surface sample 210-2 deep-072012 (SPAdes) | ecosystem: Environmental > Terrestrial > Soil > Wetlands > Peat ... | reverse complement strand
GAGGTGCGGGCTTGCTGTAGGCTCTGGTTTTCCCTGTACCCGCGTATTTCCTGCCGCCCGTTTTGATCTTCCTTGATGTTGGTGAATGTGAAATCGACCGCCCGAACGCCGACGCTCTCAAACGCGGCGAGCATGGCGCGGGCTTGGTCGAGGTCAGGCGTTGCCATGCGGCCCCGCTTCCGGCAACTCCCACAATTTAGCGCGGTCCCTCATCCATTCCGGGGCGTTCTTCGGTGCGAAGATGCCCTGAAAAATCGGCTCCTGCTTCCCTTCCCTGCCCTTTGGTGATTTCTCTTTCATACCCCCCCGCGAGTTTCTAATTCCAAGAATGCCGGTTGTAGCGATGCTGTTCAAGTAGGGTCGATACTCTCACCCGGTCAGTTAAAAAATGGTTGTGCGGCCTGTTTTTGGCCGCACTTCCTTTTGCTTTTGCTTTTCAAAATGAATTGCGGCGCCGTTAGGCGACGCTCCTTGTTGCCGCGTAGCGAAGCGGAGCGGCCCGGCGTTTCGAAAAGTTGTCCACAGTGCAGAGTGCTTCAACTACAAGAAGTTATTATCTTTACTATTAGATGGGGTACCGTTTCACCACATAAATTCGGGCCGTAAGGGTACCGTTTCACCACACAAGGGGTACCGTTACATCGTGGATAACTTTGGCTATGCGAGGGCTTTTCCACTGCTTTGTTGTGGCACGGCAAGGCGTGTCGCATGAAGCGAAAACCCGCCCCTGCTCGGTTTGATTGTGAGGCCCGGATACAGGCCACTTCGACCGCTACCGTTTCCGGCAATTTTGCGGAGAGCGGCCTTTACATGCGTTTTGAAATTCTTCACGGCGCTCGGTCCCGTGTAGTCTGTGCCAAATTGCTGCATGAGAGATTTCCAAGGGACGAACTGAGGCGCGCGCTTTTGCTGAACGATGGCAAAGGCGGCGTAGCAAATCCACGCATAGAGATCGAGCGCAAGCGGCGACTTCTTCAGGGCCTTCAATGCCCGCATGTCCACAGGCACGGCACAATCTACAAGAGCGTTATAGAAACCTTCGCCTAGGAAAACGTGGCTATTCCAAAGTGTTCCCTGCCCCGGTTGCTTCTTGTTCCACCACAATTCGTAATGTGGCGAAATTTCCATGCTGCCGCGCTCTTTACCGATGGCGCTGCCGTCCTGTTTTTTTTCAACGAAACCGATGCGCGATGAAAAAAGCCGGTCCATCTGGTCATGGAGGCGCTTCGCGTCGCTTCGCTTACCGCCGCCCCGTGGGTTCAGTCCTACGGCTTCCATAAACGCGGCAAGGTTGTGGCCCAACTGCAAGGTGCGCTTCTGCGTGATGCTCAACTCTGGCAACTTCTTCACGCGCTGAACTTCGGTAGTAATCCAGAACAGCAACAGGCGCGGAATTGTGCCGTAGGGATAACCGATCTTCCTGCCTGTATCGAAATCAACGCCGGGCTGAATGCCTAGAGCAATTGACCCGGTACGGCGGGTCCATGCGTCAATGTTTCCGGGGTCACTATGTGGCAAGGTACAGAGGATAAGTTGCCGCGCCATGAAGCCCCACTCTACGGCATCGGGGGCGGCCTGAATGGATAAAACCGCGTCCACAAGCGCATTCTGGGCGCGTGTCGGGCGAGCGTATTTCTTGGCAAGCTGTTTCATCAGGGGCAGTTCGCTCACCTGAATTAACTCGCCGTCGCCGCGTTTCTTAGTCATGTATACACCTATAGCGGTCTACAAGTAGACACCTAGCTTGCCGGGATTTCCGCGATTTCCGGTTTGTGGCGTTTGGCAAAAACCGTGTTGATCGCCTCGGCCAGCAAAGCCTGTATGGTCGTCCGTTCCTCGGCGGCTACGATCTTTAGGGCCGTCTGAACCTCGGGCGCGAAATGCCCGCCTATGAGTACGCGACCGGAACGAGAAGGCGCGGCGGATTTAGGTGTTGGTGGCCGCGACGTAGCAACGCGGGCCGGAGCCTGTCTTTCAAGCCCTTGCGTGAGCGGGTTCGGTTTTGGCATGTGCTTTCCTCTGCGAGTTGATGAATTGCATTGTATACGTGTATAGCTGTAGGGTTTCCTGCGCGGCCTTGCTGTCTGCTTCGTATTCGGCGGCGACCTTTCCGACGTTTCCGGCATGACGGTGGGCCGCTCGTAAATGGAGAATAACCGGGCAAACAGGGAAGCCTTGCGCCTTGATGTAATCAAGAGCGTTCGCACCTTCGGTTCCCTGTGTCGGGGCCTTATTCACGACAAAGAACGCGGGGGGGTTTCCGGCAACCTTCAATAGGTCGGCCAGCTTGGACACGGTTTCGAGCGCAAATATGTGCGGTTCTACCGGGGTCAGGATGATATCGGCGCGGCGGGCTGCTTCGGCTGCGTCTGTGGCCGAATGCGGCGGCGTGTCGATCACTATGAAATCGACGCCTTGCGCCTTCGCTTGGTCGATGGCTGCGGCAAGCCGTACCGCATGTGTGGGAACAACCCAAGGATGTTCACTAGTGCGACGGTCGGTCCATTTGGAGGCGGTAGCCTGTGGGTCAACGTCGAGAACGGCGACGCTATGCCCCTTCTGGATGGCGGTAACAGCCAAATCTAGGGCAATCGTGGTTTTGCCGACCCCGCCCTTTTCCGCTACAACTGCGATTATATACATGTATACACCGTGACAATGTGAGCAGTATACAGGCATATAGCTTGATTCGGCGGAACTCTGCAAGGGCCGGGTATTCGATCAGTTACGGGGCAGGGAAGGGAAGCAGTGGTTTTTAACGGTGCTTCTTTTTCGAGTTTCTTGCCCGTAAGGGCAGGGGTTTGGTGTGTTGCCGGTCGTATTCTGCAATTGCGCGGTAAAGGGTGGCGCGGCCAACTCTTAAACTGGCGGCAATGTCGGTGACGGTTTCCCCTTGGCCCATAAGCTGTAGCGTGTGCTCAACCTGATAATCCTTGAGTATGCCTTTGCGGCCAAACTTCACGCCACGTCGCTTGGCTTCGGCAATCCCGGCCTGTGTGCGCTCGCTGATTAGGCTGTGTTCGAACTCGGCCATGATGCCTATCATTTGCCACATGGCCCGCCCTGCGGCTGTCTCTGTGTCAATAGCTTCGGTGAGGGATTTGAATTTCACGCCTCGCGCCCGCATGTCGTCGAGGATTGTAATTAGATCGCGCAAGCTGCGGCCTAGCCGGTCGAGCTTCCACACGGTCAGACTGTCACCGGCCTTGAGCATTTTGAGCAAGCGGACTAGGGCAGGGCGGTTTGTCGTACCGCCCGGCAGAGTATCGGTAAGAATTTTTTTGCAGCGGTCGTTCTTCAAGGCCGCGTGCTGCATGGCCGCGTTTTGGTCCTCCGTCGATACTCGCGCATAACCGTATTTCAAAATGGGATGTCCTCCGGGGATAGGTCCGCATCCGGTGGAGTTTCATCTTCCCGCGCGGCCTTGATCCTCGCCGCTAATGAACGGTCAACGCCGCCTTCAGTCGATAATCGCTGTATCTCGATTTGCTTTTTGTATTCCTGCAAATGGCGCTCGATTGCGTCGGGGATCATGGCTGTAATGCGCGTGAGGCGGTCGGCGGCGCGTTGAATTTCTCTAAGGGCTTGCTGCGGCTCTGTCTGTACCAAGTCATGCGTTACCCAATTGAGATACTTGACGACATCTAGGCGCAACGTCTGCAAAAGCTCATAGCTGATGCTTGGCGGCAATGGGCAGGTAAGGGCATGTTCCCAAGGGTCAGCAGCTTTGCGCGGTTGGGTCCTTTTCGTCTTTTTCATGCCTTCATTGTGAGACAGACTTTTGAGACGCGCAAGTCCTTGATTTTAGCGGGGCAGGGAAGTGTCCCGAAACTTACCCTTTTTGAGACCCCCCCGGGGGGGCCGATGGGCCGGTGGATCAGAGCCGGTAGAGGAAGTAGTCCAGTTCGCCCAACTCTACTTCCGTTCGATTGATCTCCCACTTCCACGTTTCGACCCCGTTTCTATTTTCGTATTTGAGCGTAGCGGTGCCGAAGGTCTTCAGTGCCTCGTTTCGCACTACCTTGAACCCATCTTCATCCCTAAAGTGGAACAATATACTGGTGACGGTCGATGACGGCTCTTTGGGGTGGCAGTAGATTGTTGCTTCTGAAAACGGCCCCGATTGGAAGTTCAGCGTGAGCCAATCATCCAGAATTTGTATCTTTTCCTTTTTAAACGCGTAAGCCCGTTCAAAGTCGGCTACTGACGCGCCGATTTTTAGGTTCAAGATACTGACCGGATAAGGATCGTCAGAACGAAACCCGAGCACCCATCCCAAGCGTTGCTTCGTGATCTCCGCCTCAAGCTCTTCAATTTTTTTACTTTTTGCCTCAAGAACGTCACGGGCCGTTCCGAAGTCGCCAAGCTGCTTTTGCAAGTCGCCAAGCTGCTTTCGCAGGTCCGCTATTTCTTGTTGGTCATGCCGCACCCACGTGGGAATAACAGCAGTAAAAACAACAGCGACGAGAATGGCGGTCGTCGATACAATTGCGGTGACTGCGACAATGAGCGGATGGTCCTTCCGGTTCATAGATGAACTTATGATATCGTGCGCCGGTGCGCGGCACATTGCTGTCCCACAAAGGACCCTTTTTGAAACGAAGCCTAAGGTGTTGGTGTCTTTAGTACCCGCTTCCGACGAAATCGCTTTGCTGCGCTTTTAAGTGGGGCGTGAAGCCGCCTCTCAAGATCAGCCCAAGGTATCTCGACGATGATTTTCAGTTTGCCTGGTCGCAAATGAACCTTAGCTGGCACTTCGGTGAGGTAACGGACTTTTCTTTTCTTGGTTGTGGCTTTCTTCTTTGGCATTTTATCCTCCGCGTGGCTATTTTAATGGTCCTGCTGAGGTACGTAAAGTCCGTGGACTTATTGTCATCAATGATGATTCCATTGCCGCAATGGGCAAAAAATGGGAAGCACAGGTGCAAAAGCACTTCGGGGAACGAGTGCGCGAACTGCGAAAGCAGAAGGGGCTTTCACAGGAGGCACTGGCGCTTGCCTGCGATCTCGACCGCACGTACATCGGCGGCGTCGAGCGCGGCGAAAGGAATATCAGTCTAATTAACATCTGCAAAATCGCTGAAGCGTTGGGCGTGAACGCGAGGGAACTGTTCAATGCCTGACGCTCGGGACGTACTGGCTTCGGCGTCACTTCACTTGCAAGGTCTGGCCGGTCATGTTTTCGATGTTCTGACGGTCTCGAAGCCGATTTCGCCCGACGCGGCTGTCAATCTCTCGAAGGTGGTCTCCAAGCTGTCGCCGCTCTTGGGAAACCTCATCGAGTTCAACACGGTCGAGTTTCTGAACGGTCAGCCGGAATATCAGGGGTTGGGCGAGTGGCAACGGCAGGACCCCGGCTTTCCTGACACGATTTTTGTAGGCCCGACGATCAGCCCCACACCGGGCTTTGAAATCAAGGCGTGGTTCCCGCTGGCAACGGAAATCACGGCGCGTTTTAAGGACAGCCAAAATCACTTTAGGGAAGACCAGACGAACGTCTGCATGCTGGCGTGGCTGCCGGATCAACTGATTTTCGGAAAGCCAAAAATCATCGACGTGTGCATTGTTTCCGGGCGCTCGGTCGCGGAAGCGCGAGATAACCACTATCACAACCCGCCGGATTACCTCGTGCTGGAACCGGAGGACACGACGGCCCGGACGCGCAACCTTCAGCAGACGAACACGAACGGTTACAAGTGGCAGGGAACCTCAACCCAGTTCGAGGAAGCGCGACAACTGGTGGAGGGTTGGGGAGCGGACGGGCGAACATACAAGCCCACGGCGGAGTATCAGGTGTTTCTGCGTCAACTTATCAACCGCTTCCCATATCGCCTCGATACCAATTTCGCAAAAATGGACCGTATTGTTCACGGGGGAATTGAGGACTTCAAACGGCGCGTGATCGGCACAACACTTCACGGCCTAACTATCGGGGAGTGGAGCCGGTTGCTGTTTCTTGGCTCTGACGAGGCTATCCGTGCTGCCTTGGCTGAGCGCTTCGGCATCCGGGAAGAAAATATTGCGGAGCTTATTGAGTGAGACGTTTGACGCCGTAGTGAAAGTAGGTCGGGTCGATCTCTGCGCCGAAAGCCCTGCGTCCGAGGTTACGGGCTGCAATGCAGGCGGTGAACAGGCCGCCGAACGGTTCCCACACCACATCACCCTTGTCCGACGAAGCCTTAATAATCATCGTCGTGAGGTCGAGGGGCTTCTGATTTAAGTGGATCGCTTTGCCGGTGTCGCCGTTGATCTTGAAACGCTCTGCCCCTCGAAGCGCGTTGCGCTCCCACACATTGGTGAACCCGTGCGGGCAATCGAATTTTGAGCGCAAGGCCGCCCATTGTTGAGCCGTGGCGGGCTGGTGTCCATCTACCGAAAAATAAGGCCGCCCTGCGGGGTCGCCGTGCTTGTTGGCGTACTGCTGCATCTTCACGAGCATTTCGGGCGGCGGGTAATACCAGAGGTGGCCCTGGTCGAGATATTTGCGCGTGGCGACATCCGCAACCCCGCATGCTTCATTCGCTTTGCGGGCGGGGAGGCCGGTGCGCTTCCACTCCTGAAGCAGCCAAGTTTTAAGCGCAAGGCCGTTGATGCGGGCTTCATACACGTACTGAACGCAGACTTCCGATACAACAGGGAAGCGCCGGATTTTGGCGGTGTTGACGTTGCCCGCAATGTGGCCTTTGCCCTTGTTCCAGATATTCGCGTTGACGTAGCGCCAGCCGTGCTTTTCAAGGACGGGATGGACTGCGGCCCATCCGATTTCCGAGTTCCAAAACCACAGAGTGGTGGACGAAGTCACGTGTTTGGACCACGCGGCAATATGTGGTTCGTACCATTGGGGCAAACCGAGGTGATCCGAGGTGTCGCCTTCAAATCCAAGAACGCCATACCCGCCATCGGACACGATGACAGTTGGGGTTTCCCAGTGCCGATAGTGTTCAAGGCTGTCGCCAAGCTGGACGGAGATAAACTCGTCCGACCATGTCGTCACGTCGCTCGTGACTATGTCTTTAACAGCACGGCCACGACCAACGGTGCTTGTCGGCGGGTGCTTTCTCTGCGTCGAGTTCCTAAGCTGAGTGTCCATTGGTGCGTTCATTTCGGGGGATACATAAAGTCATCATATCGGTGAAATTGGTCTTAGCCAAGAGGCAAAAAACCGATTGGCTTTCCTTGACACGCCTGCTGGCGGCGCAATTCTAAGTTTCTGGGAGTGCCGGTTTATCCGCGTTGTCAGGATCGTTCGGACGAAACAGCGCGGCGCGGCCCTGCTTGTAATCGAGGGTGTTGCCGGAAAGTAAGTGCATCGTCATATCGCGTTGGGTCCGCGTCATGCTTTCTAAAATCTCGCAAAGCCCTAGCTGCAAGGCGTGATGAAAGAACTGCTGCCGGGTCATGCCGTCGCGCAGCTTGTCGTAAAGCGGCAACACTGCATCATCAATCGAAAACGAAAGAGTGAATTTCGGCATGTGGTCAATTACCACGCCCCGCCGCGTGTTTCAACCTCCGGGGAAAAGCCGGTAGTAAATATCGAGGCGGCCCATAGCGGCATAAAGCTCATAGAGCCATCCCCGACCGGGCGGCTTTGGTCCTGTGCCGTGACGCGCCCCGGCGCGGTCCATGTGGTTTCGGTTCGCAAGTTTCCGGGCTGCCGGATCGCGGATCGGCGCGGCGCTGGTGCCGGGTTTCCAGTGGGGCCGGTGATGGTGTGAAATCCGGGTGAGGCTCTTAACCGGCGTCCAGCGTGGTTGAGAGCATGAAGCCCGCGCATGTTTTTTAACTGGCGTCCATCGCTGCCGGTGACTGTCTGCCGTGGTGCGTTGCTTTTGTTCTGGCCGGGGGTTTCCGCGATGCCCCCGGCTCTTATCGTTCGCGTTCTCGTTCCCGGTCATTGCCTTTGAGCCTTCGGTATTCCTCGCGCTGGCGTTGCTCCTGCGCGGCGGCTTCGGCCTGCTTCGCCTGTGCTGTGCCGTGTTGGTGATCGTTGGCGGCCTGCCTCTCAGCCTTCTCCCCGGCGATGGCGTCGGCGTGGGCGCTGCGGCGGTTTTCATCGCGGATAGCTGCAACCTGTTCCTTCGTTTTCGGTGCGTCGGCGAAAAAGAAACTGAGCAATGCGCCCACGACATTCGCCACCGCGTCAAGCGCCTTGCCCACGGTGCGCGTAATGAGTTTGTCCACCTTGCTGACGCTTGTAACGGTCTGTCGGGCAGTCCCGCCTAGCCCTCTGCCAACGGCGTCATGTAGTTGGTGAGCGCGAAATTCGGGAGTGTTTCGCGCACGCTCTAAACGGTCGGCGGTGAGGTCGGACCGCTCCTGCTTGCCGCGCTCGATCATGAGGGCCTTGGTCGCTTCAAGGCTTTGCAATTTCACGCCGTCCAGTTTCGATAGGCGGTGTTTGAATTGGTCGGCATCGAGGCCGGTGGTTCTCTCGTCCAGCCGGTGGACGGTGCCCTGCAGGGTGACGGCGACAATCTCACCTTCCCGATAGCTCGGCGCACGGTTGCCAGCTTCCCGCGCAAAGGCGGCCTCTCTGTGGCTTTTAGCGGCCTCCTGCTGCGTTACGCGGGCAAGGCTGATACCTTGCGTATCGAGCGCGGCCAGAAAGGCTTTAAGCCTGAATGCGTCGCTCCTGAACGGCTTCGGCCTATTGCTCTCATCAAAGGCCGCGTGAATGTCGCGGGCGTCCCTGCCTTTCGTCTGCGCCCTGACGCGTTCCTCATCAAGAGCAAAATCGACGATGCCGGGGCGCTGGCCGTGTTAGGTCCGCTGAAAGGTCGTGGAATAAAACGCCTCCCCCTTCTGGTTCTCGTTCCGCCAGATCGCAGCGGAAAGCGGGTACAAAGAAATTTTCGAGGCTGGTTTTTTATCCGATGTAGACATAGGCTTGTTTCCTTTCGATGATCCTGACGCGGGATTGCGCCAGTGATGCAGACGCCGGAATTTGCTTCGGGCTGACGTCAACCCAAGCCGTGCTTCTTGAAGCAGGACCGAAAAGCACGTTTCGTTTTCGCCCTAGCGAAACGAACGCTGTCTTTTCGGCGGCTCGGTTGACGGCCTTGAAGCCCGGAGCAAATTACGCTTCTGCCCTTCACTGCGTACTAAATTCCGTGACAGCACATTCAGGGGAAAAAGCGAAAAATCGGTTAAAATCCCCCCTCCCGTGGTTTCTGGGAGGGTGGTAACGGATCGGCAAGGATGCAGGGGTTAATATCCGAAACCCGAAACGCGGAAAAGGTACGACACCATGACAGAGAAAACAGACCGGCGCTCCCTTCTGCAAAAGCGGAAAGAACAAATTGAGAAACAGCTTGCCGCAATCGACCAGCGGGAAAAGGGCAAAGCTCGCAAGGAAGATACCCGCCTCAAGGTTCTCATCGGCGCGGCCTATCTGAACGATGCCGAAAAGCACCCGGAAACTCGCGGGGGGGTTATCGAGGTTTTGAAACGGGGAATTACGACTGACCGGGACCGCGAATTTCTCAAAAGTAAGGGATGGCTGTAATAGGGACGGCTGAAATTTTTACACTGCTGCGCCTGTAGCGGAGAGGGCAGGTCCAAAGCGAATTTATGTCGAGTGATGCTCTGGCCGCGCTCATCGTAGTTCTCATTTTGACTTTTATTGTCAGTGTTCCCCCGGTTCGAAGATTTTTTAAAGAGGCGTTTCTGACAAGCGACCGCGACCGGCGCGAAAGAAAACTGCTCGAATTCGAACCGGAAAATTACGCCAACCGAAACAGTCAAAGCTCGGCCCGGCTGGCTGACGACAAGATGCTAAAAAAAGCCGGTCTGTTTAAGGGCAAGGGCTGGCGTTTCGGTTATTCAAAGTCCGGGCGTTTGCTCCGCTACGATGGTCCCGGCCATATGCTGCTGGTGGCTCCCCCTCGATCCGGCAAGGCGGTTTCGGTTCTGGTCGGAATGCTGCTGGAAAAACGGCGCGGCTCCTGCATCATCATCGACCCCAAAGGTGAGCTTTGTGCCATCACCGCGCACGCTGCAAAGGCATTCAGCGACGTTGTAATCATCAATCCCTTCGGGCCACTCCCCGACGCGCCCAAAGCCTTCAAGGGGCTGCGCTCGGTGGGCTTCAACCCGCTCGATGCGCTCGATCCGAATTCCATTTCCTTCGGCGGCGATCTGGACGATTTAGCCGACGGGATAGTCTTGCACCAAAGCAGCGGGGATAGCTCTTTCTTCGACGACACCGCACGGCAACTTGTCTCAACCGTGATGCGGGTCGTTGTCCGCTACTACCCTGCCGCTGAAAGAAACCTCGTCACGGTGCGGAAAATCATCGCCGGGGATGTGTTCACCTTTGCCCGGAAGTGGATCGGCAGCGACGACGAATTAGTGCGCGAGGGCCTGAACGATTTCGCGCAGAAAGGAGCTGAAGAACGAAAGTCTATCGGGGACTGTATTTCGACCGCCCGGACCCAAACCGATTTCATCGGCAAGGAAGGAATTATGCAATCCCTGAAGCGTTCGGAATTCCGCTTCGACGATGTGAAACGCAAGCCCATGACCGTTTATATCGTCCTGCCCCTCGACAAACTGGCGAGCTGCGGCAAATGGTTCCGGCTCTGTATGGCGGCAATGCTCTCCGCGCTCCTGAAGGCGGGTCCGGGTGGCTTGCCGGTGCTGTGCATCTGCGACGAATTCTTTTCCATTGGTGCTTTGAAGACATTTCAGACGGCAATGTCACAGGCGGCGGGCGCTGCAAAATTGCAATTGCTGCCGGTCCTTCAAGACCTGGCGCAACTCGAAACCATGTACCCAAACCAAGGGTGGAGAACTTTTCTGTCCTGCGCGGCCGTCAAAATCTTTTTCGGTTCCCACGGCGATAAGCAGACCTCCGAATACGTTTCGGAAATGTGCGGAGAACGTGAAATTGTCGTGCAATCGGTGAGTTTCCATAGGCCCAACCCACGCGCTGAACTCGAAGGCAGCAACAGCGCCAGCACCACATGGCAAAGGCTGGTCCAGCCTCACGAAATCCGCCGCATGGATCTGCGAACGGAAATGATCGCGTTCATTGAAGGCGTGCCGGGGCCTGTGTGGGGTACGCGCCGCGCCTATTACGATTGCCGCGAATTCGCCGGAAAGTATCGGCCTAACCCGTATTTCAAGGCTAAGGGATTTTTCAGAAGATAGCGGGGTGATGGATGGCGTTTCCCGATGAAAAAGTTTTGAACGTCGAAAAATTCAGAAAGGCCGTCGCGCTCTTTGACAGCTCGAACGCTGGTGAATCCGGCAACGCAATACGTGCGGCCCTGAGACAGTGCGAAGCCGCCGATATGAGCTTTATCGACGCACTGCAAATGACATTCGGCGAAGAAAACGGGGAGCTGACAGCGGCCCGCGAATGGATCACAAAGCTTGAGGCCGAAGCGGAAAGCCTCGCTCAAAAGGTGCTGGAATTTCGGGACGTGACCATCGAATTGCAAAATGAAATCGCCCGGCTCAACGCGGAAATTGACCGGCTGAGTGCGGAACAAGCCAACGCTGGCGAAGATGAAATGCCGAAACCTGCGCCAACCCATACAAATTGGGCCGCCGTGTTTCGTGGGTGGTTGCCGTCGCTGTCGTGGTCATGGCCGAACGCGTTGACACTGGCTCTCGGCTTCGTAATCGCGCTCTCTTGGATATGGGCAAACTTCAGTGAGCAATCTTCACCGCTGCTTCTGCTCTATGCGGCGCGGTGGGTTCTGTTCATCGCGTGGGGTATCGTTACCTTTCGCATGGAAGGTGCGCGGGTGTTGCTCGTCAAAGCCGCGTTATGGGCCGCGGGCTGGTATGTGGTCGTCTTCGTTGTCATAAACGTTTTAACTCCGGGTCTATCGGAAGCCGCAAAGCGCTGGCAGTTTGTTCCGTGGCTATCGTTAACGCCTGTGAACCGTTTCGGTGATCATGAGTTCTTGGCGCTCCTTGTTGCCCTGCTGCTGCTGGCCGGTATCGTCGCGGCCAATCTCTCCACCTTTAGCGGCTGGCTCGTTCAACGGGAAAAGGAAAACGCATGACGAACCTTCTCGACAAAAAGGGCAAAGGCACATTGACCGATGCAAGGCGAACGGTGCAAGCGGCTCTGGCGGCAACTCCGCAACGCATGGGCAAACCATCAGCGCAAAACCCCGCCCCTGAAATTCAGGAATTGCACTGTATCTGCGCGGTCCACGATAAGCCCTATGTGTTGCGCTTCAAGCGGCAAGCGGATCGCTCCTTGCTTTTGCTCGAAAGCGTGAAGGTCCAGCCCGCCAAAGCGACGCCATCAGGCGAAGCCCTAGCGGGCCGCACGGTGGCGGTGAAGCTGTCGATCAACGATATTGGGGAAGACACTTCCCTCCCCTGCGCGTGGTGTGGCAATGGCGGCATCAATTATTGCCTCGGAAACTGTAACGCTGTGGTCTGCGGCGGCCTCACGGTCGGCGACGTGTTCCACTGCCGGAAAAGCTGCGGGGCATCATGGACCGGCGTACCGCTTCAGGAATTGCCGGGTCAGATGAAAGCAAAACCCCACACCCCGCCGATGCGACCCGCTCCCCCGGCCTCTCCCGAAAGGCTGCGGCTCCCCCCTCCCGGTTCCTCTCTGGTGAAGAAAAGCGGCAAATGATGCCCACGGATCGGCGCAAAAACTGCGGCCTGTGCGGCGCTCCCCTGACTTGGGAAAAAGGAAATATCTGCGGGACGTGCTTTGACGCCCGCAACCCCGCTCCCCCGCCTGAAACCCCTATCGACCTGGCGAACGCTGCCCGCTGTCTGCGCTGTGGCGAGCTGGTAAAGCCCGGTGAGTGGTGCATCTGCTCCAAAAGCCCGGATATCCCGTTTTAGGGGGTTTCATACGTTTTCACAGGGAACGGCAGCGCTAGAGCAGCAAATTTCGCAATAGGAAGCCCGTACAGGCGTTTTCCGGGATGGCTGGCGGGTAATGTACCCTCTTTTGCCTTCCCGTGGCTCCTGCGTTAGCTGGTGGGTCCAGTCGGGTGTTTTAATCGGTAGGGCTGACGGTCCACGGATGCCCCGGCATTGGTGGCCGTTTCGACCGCATAGCGTTCGCCGTCCCTGCGGGCCTTCTCGCTCAACTCCATCAGGCGGGC